>ENA-OUOG01000028-OUOG01000028.1-marine-metagenome-genome-assembly--contig:-NODE-28-length-156897-cov-6.290097_pt1 | contig 156897 bp, 146 predicted proteins | sample MGYA00248635_ERZ508505 | MGnify/ENA primary metagenome ERZ508505 (study PRJEB26176, sample SAMN06267871) | marine metagenome | isolation source: Saanich Inlet, British Columbia, Canada | place: Pacific... | reverse complement strand
TTTAAGATCGGAGGCGAAGAGTTTAGCTTAGACCGAATTGAGCACAAGATCCTACGCAAAGAGTTCGATGAACCGCGAATTCATTTTGCAGTCAATTGTGCCTCAATGTCCTGCCCCGTATTGCGAGCGGAGGCATTTGAGCCAGATAGACTTGACCGTCAATTGGAAGAGCAAGCGAAACTGTTCATCAATGATCCGACTAGAAACGTACTTGATTCCAATGAACCGAGAGTGTCAAAGATATTCTCGTGGTTTACCGGTGATTTCACTGATGGACAAACACTTATTGAGTTCATCAACAAGTATGCAACTCTTCAGCTCGACCCTAATACTAGACTCCGTTACCTCGATTATGATTGGACCTTGAACGAACAACAGGGTAAAAATTGAAGGAAAGTTGGTTTTACTGTCGCAGACTAGAAGATCAGTTTTTATTTTTTACTATACTTGTGGCTTCTAATAAGGTCAACTCGATATGCGAATACGCTCCTTTGCGTTTTCTTTCTTGGCTTCGATTCTCCTGCTTCAATCGCTTAGAGCAGCGCATCACCTAGACCCTGCTGATTCTTCTCGAAATAACCTTGCCATGGCTGTAAATCTACAGCCCATAGATTCGATGATCAATCGCGCAATGTCTAGTTTACGCTTGGTAGGTGCTTCTGTAGCCATTGTAAAAAACGAGAAGCTTGTTTATGCAAAGGGCTTTGGATACGCTGACCTCGAAGAAAAAGAAATGGTGACAGCGGAAAGTAAGTTCCGCATTGGCTCCGTTTCTAAATTGATTACCGCTATCGCAGTGATGAAACTTGCGGAGGAAGGAGAGCTGAGTCTTGATGATTATGTCTTTGGTGAAAAGGGAATTCTGAAAGGTGGTATCTATGACAAGGCGGGCAACAGCAATGTCTATAAAATTAAGGTGAAGCATTTGCTCAATCATACGGCGGGTTGGAGTTTACTAACCTATGGCGACCCGATGTTCATTCCACATAAGATCCATCAAATGGATAAGGCCAGTTACCCCATTGATTTTGATGAGGTGATAGAGTTTGTGATCGAACGTCATTTGCCTTATCGGCCGGGGACGCGTTTCAATTATTCAAATTTTGGCTATTGCTTACTCGGCCGAGTCATCGAAGAAGTAACGGGCGACGACTATGAGGACTGGGTGATTGAAGAGATCTTAGCACCGCATGGAATCGAAAACATGAGCATTGCGGGTAATTTTTTAGATGATCGAAAAAGGAATGAAGTCAAATATTATGATCGAAGTGCCGATAATCAACAGCTAAGTTTCGATGGTTCGGGTGAAATGGCATACAAACCGTATGGGGCTGATGACATCGAAATGCTTGGGCCTGCCGGTGGTTGGTTGGCTACCGCAACGGACCTGATGAGGTTACTTGTGATGGTGGACGGGTACAACGATCGTTACGCAGACATGCTCACTTCAACGAGTATCGATCAAATGGTCAACGGTGTTGGAGGAGTCAATAGACCCTTGGGTTGGCGCACGACTAAGGGTGGTCACTGGTGGAGAACGGGTACCTTATCAGGTACCTCAGCACTTTTAACCCGAGACATAAATGGCTATTCTTGGGTGGTTATTTCTAACACAACACCTCGTCGCGGCAGCTTTCCTAGCACAAGCCGCTGGGCGATTAGAGAAGGCATTAAGCTTGTGAAGGAATGGCCTTTAAAAGACCTCTTCGAAACCCTTTATGAATAAGAAAAGCCGATCGATTCGATCGGCTCATAATCCTAATTAACCCTAATTCAAGACCAGTTCGACTGATTTATTTAGTTAATGTATAGTACTGCTGATTAGCAAATTTGCTCATGAATTCGGCCTGATTGACCAATTTCCTTAGTGCTTCATTTTGACTTGGATTGCCCTCCATCAACAATGTGCCATCTGTATCATAGACCTTATAATTTTCCGCCTCTTCTTTGGCCTCCTCTAGGAATTGTTGTTCCAAATCCATTGCTTCGACGGCAAACCAATCATCCACTTCAGCGATTAGATCAGCTTCTACCATTGATATAGTGCGTACTACTTTCTCAGACTTGAGATGTCCTGCCTGGAAAAGAGTGATGACCGCCAGACCAATGGCGAGCAGGGTACTTAATTTTTTGACCTTGGTTCTGTGTACTTGAGTTTTATTCTTTGGGCTTTTCATGACTTTGTTGTTTTTCCCGGTAACTACCGGGGGTTATTTGACCTGTTTCTTTATAGTCAAGACCTGTGCCATATCATATAAGTAATTGATAATCAATCAAATGTGATAAATTATACAGTACTGAACGAGAAAACGTGTACTGTTTTCGTACACCTTATGAGTGGTTTATGAACACTTTTTATACGTATTGCAGTGATTTTTTGAGAAGTTTTTACTCGGACTCCTTTTTGGCTTGAGTTTATTAAAGGAGTAGATGAATCTCTGTGAATCAGATGTATCGGCGCAACCGATGGTCTTGCACTATGCTATTGAGTGATAACGGCTTATTGGTCCATCAGCTCCACTTGGTAGACAAAGTATTTGGTATCTCCACGCCATGGCAGCTTGATATACTTTTCTTTGTAATATAACTTGGCTCGAACTCCTTTTTCCATGGCACTTTCAATTCGTTTAAAGGCCATGTCATTTGAATTGGGTACGGTAAAATCCCATTGAGTGGGTATCACACCCTGTTCGCCTGAGGTAAGACCACCAATATTCAGTTGCCCTTCAAAGGTTTTTACCAACACGCCTTTCTTACTCAGTTTTACAGGAACACCAACTCTAAATCCACTACTAAAATTAGCGTAGTAGGCAAAGAGGATGAACAATAGAACAATTCCTCCGAGGGCTAATAAGATTTTTCTAAGTCCAGCTTTCATGACTATAATAATTCGTTAGCCAAATTGGCCAATTCTGAACGTTCACCTTTCTCGAGGGTAATGTGCGCGTACAGTGGATGATCTTTTACCCTATCGATCAAATAGGAGAGGCCATTCGATTGAGAGTCGAGGTAGGGGGTGTCAATCTGATGCACATCACCTGTAAATACGATCTTGGTATTTTCACCTGCACGGGTAATGATCGTTTTGATCTCATGTGGAGTGAGGTTCTGGGCTTCATCCACAATAAAGAAGATGTTTGATAAACTTCTTCCTCGGATATATGCCAGAGGAGTGATCAGTAATTTCTCTTTGTTGACCATTTCTGTGATGGCTTTAAATTCTTTATCCGTCTCTTTGTATTGGTTTTGGATAAACTTCAAGTTATCCCATAGCGGCTCCATGTACGGATTCAGCTTGGATTTGATATCACCGGGTAGATAACCAATGTCTTTGTTGCTTAAAGGAACGATCGGTCTGGCCAGATAGATCTGCTTAAACTCTCTACGTTGCTCCAAGGCACCCGCCAAAGTGAGTAGTGTTTTTCCCGTTCCAGCAACGCCTTGGATTGTCACAAGCTTGACCTCTGGGTTCATGATCGCATGAATGGCAAAGGTTTGCTCTGCATTTCTTGGTTTAATTCCTGAAACAGGCCTTTTATCTACCTTTTCGATGGTATCGTCCTGAGCATTGTAATACGAAAGGATAGAGTTTTTGTCACTCTTTAAAATAAAGTATTGATTAGGCTGTGCTTTCTTCCTTTTCAATACCTCTTTCGGATCAAGGGTGCCATCTTCATATAGATGATTGATGATATCTGAATCTACCTTCTCGATCTCGATCTTCCCTTTACTCAGTGAGTCTACATTCTTGATCTTGCCGGTTTCATAATCTTCTGCTGGTAAGCCCATCGACTTGGCTTTCATGCGCAGGTTGATATCCTTAGAAACAAGTATCACATTTCGCTGAGGGTTTTCATCTTTCAGCCTGAGTGCTGCATTGAGAATTCTATGATCATTCTTTCGTTCACCAAATACCTTATTGGCATCATGTGCATGATCACCCGATCCGGCTTCCATGACAACCTTAAAATTCCCGCGGGTCTTACCATTCAATGGAATCCAGTCTTGTAAGGACTTGTCCTTGGCCAACTTATCAAGCAGTCTTGTGAATTCCCTGGCTTCGAAGTTCTTGGTGTCATTTCCTTTTTTGAATTGATCGAGTTCCTCAAGCACTGTAATGGGCAGCCCAACATCATGCTCTTCGAAGTTCATGATGGCGTTGTGTTCATAAAGGATTACTGAGGTATCAAGTACAAAAATTTTCCGGTCGGTCTTCTTTGCTCTCGGCATATGTTTGGTCGATAAATAGCTACAACTTGAATTAAGTTAAGAATTATTTGAGCGAAACAAATGCTCTTGACGGCCTTAATCTTGAATAAAAAACTCAAGATGGCAAAGCGGCTTGAATCACAGCGATTTAGGTGCTTTGTAACGCTCATTCACGCCTATTTTATTCACGAAAAGAAAAGCTAAAGAGGAGGTCAGAAGCTTAATTTTCTCCAAATATTGATCAAGGCGATGGTACAGACAAGTGCAATGGCTAAGAAGATAAATCCCTCAACTAAGTTTCCATAGATGAACTGACCGATCGAAAAAAGTAAGCCATAAACGATAAATATTCCGGCGAACATAGCCGTTAAGTCGAATGAGAAACGTCCGATCGAATCCTCAAGTGCGAGGTCCTGTCTTTTCGCGATCCTCTTAAATCCATTCCAGCCGATTCCATAGGGTTTCACATTGTTAAAAAAACGCTGTAAGGTCTTGTAATCGGTTGGCCTTGTCAGTAGGGTTACCATTACCCAACTCACCGTTGTCAGTCCAACACTCAACAGCAATTGATAATCGGAAGGTATGCTGGTCAGTGATTCGGGGCCCCATTTGAATAGGAGTGCCAATATAAAGGAGACCACCATCCCTGTTATTTCTGAATAGGCGTTGATGCGCCACCAAAACCAGCGGAGAATGAATATGGATCCTGTACCTGCTCCTATGGAGAGTAAGATCTGGAAGGCATCGAGCGCGTTGGTCAAGGCCAAAGCAAAAAGTCCGGCAAGAATCATCAAAACAACTGTGCTGATACGGCCAACATTCACCAATTGCTTTTCTGTGGCTTCTTGGTTGACAAATCGCTTATAAAAATCATAGGCGACATAGGAGGACCCCCAATTCAAATGCGTAGAAATAGTCGACATGTAAGCGGCAATTAATGAAGCGACAACAATGCCCAAAAGTCCTGTTGGAAGCGTCAAGAGCATGGCTGAATACCCTAGGTCATTTCCTAATTTACTTTCTGATACATTAGGGAAGGCTTCTTGGATAGAGGCCAAGTCCGGATAGACGACCAATGACGCCAATGCAATCAAAATCCATGGCCAAGGTCGTAAAGCATAGTGCGTAATATTGAAGAGTAATGTTGCAGAAACGGCATGCTTTTCATTTTTGGCAGAGAGCATCCTTTGGGCGATATAGCCACCACCACCAGGCTCTGCACCTGGATACCAAACAGACCACCATTGCACGGCCAGAGGAATCACCAATAAGGTGATCAGCATTTCTCGATTCGAAATGTCGGGAATAATGTCCAATTTGGTGGATACCACAGGGTGATTTATCAATTCAGTTAAACCGCCTACTTCGGGTAGGTTGACCACATAAATGGCGGCAGCTACCGAACCCACCATGGCCACAATGAATTGCAAGAAGTCCGTTAAAACAACCCCCCTTAAGCCCCCTAGTGAGCTGTAAGCTACCGTGATGACGGAAGCATAGACAACGGTTTTCCAAGGCTCAAGCCCAAACATGATCTCCGCTATTTTAATGGCGGCCAAAGAAACAGAAGCCATGATCATCACATTAAAAAACACCCCAAGGTAGATGGCCCTGAAACCACGAAGGAAGGCAGCTTCTTTGCCGCTGTAACGCGCTTCATAAAATTCCAGATCGGTCAATACACCCGACTTTCTCCAAAGTTTGGCGTAAACGAAAACCGTGAGCATACCAGTGATTAAAAAAGCCCACCACACCCAGTTTCCGGCTACACCGTTTTGACGCACGATGTCCGTGACTAAGTTAGGCGTGTCAGCGCTGAAAGTAGTTGCGACCATTGAAACACCGATCAACCACCATGGCATATTTCTTCCTGAGAGGAAAAACTCATTGGCGCTTGAGCCTGCTTTTTTAGAAACCCTGATGCCAATGATCAGGAAAACCACAAAAAATAGGGCGATAATACCCCAGTCTAACGAAGATAGTTGCATACTTAGCGAAATGTTAGAAGGACTTGTTAGAAGTTTTTTAACTTCGAATTGAAAAGATAGAAAAAACTTTTTAAGAGTAAATTATGGATTTAACCTTAGTCATATTAGCCGCCGGAATGGGAAGCCGTTACGGTGGTAACAAACAATTGGATGGTATTGGTCCTAATGGTGAAATTATCATGGATTATTCTATTCATGATGCCATCAATGCCGGATTCAACAAAGTGGTCTTTATTATTCGAACTGACCTGAAGGAAGCATTTGAATCACATTATGCACAACGATTCCAAGGAAAGATAGAAATGGAATATGCATTCCAAGACGAATACACGGAGCACACTGCAGCATATGAAGCCAACCGAAAGAAGCCATGGGGGACAACACAAGCGATACTCGCGGCCAAGCATCTGATCAATGAGCCTTTTCTTGTGATCAATGCAGACGATTATTATGGTCAAGAATCTTTTGGTGAATCAGTGAATGCCATTGAACGATTAAAAGCAGATGAGTACCTGATCATGGGCTATGAATTGGTCAACACACTTTCTGATCACGGAACAGTGAATAGAGGGGTTTGTCAAGTGGATGATTCGATGAACTTGACAGGCATCAAAGAAACACTAGCCATCGGAAAAGATGGAGATGAGATCTCTTATGAAGAAGATGGTGAGAAGCAAACGCTAGCCCCAGATACCTACGTGTCGATGAACTTTTGGGGATTCCCTCCATCTGTATTGTCTCTTTTCGAAGAAAAATTTGTGGACTTTGTTCAAAAGAACAACGAAGACCCGAAAGCCGAGTGCTTTATTCCGGTAGAGGTAGATAATCTGATGAATGAAGGCAAGGCCTCAGTGAAGGTGGTACCGACAAGTGCCTCTTGGTTGGGGGTTACTTATAAGGAAGATAAACCATTTGTGGTTGAAGGGATCAATCAAATGATCGCGTCAGGTAAATACCCAGAGAAAATAAACTAATGAAGCCGGAAGCGGCCATAGGGTTTTTTACTATTGAGGGAGCAGTCGAAGAGATTGCTCCTTTTGGTTTAGGGCACATCAATGATACCTTTTTAGTGAAAGCGGGAGGTAAGCAATACCTACTCCAAAAAGTGAATCGAAGGGTATTCAAATATGTCGATATTCTTGAGCACAACGTACATTTTGTGCTTCAGGCAAGACCCGAACTCTTTCCTTTTCATTTTAAAACGGAGGAAGGCCGTATTCATGTCGTCTATGATGAGGACTGCTGGAGATTGCAGGCATTCTATGAAGATGCCTATTCTCCTGATCAAGTGGGAGAGAGCCAGATCGTGCATAGTATTGGAGGTGGTTTCGGTGCATTCGCTAGTGCCTTTGCGCATATTCCTGCTGAGGAGTTTAAGGAAACCATCCCGAATTTTCATGACTTAGGATCGCGAATTTTTCAGCTCGAAAAGGCGATTCAGTTGAATCCTGTAAATCGAATGGAGATGGTTTCAGAATTGATACTCAATGCATTCTCCTATCGTTGGATCGCGGAAAGATTTCAAAAGCTTGTCGCTAATGGTCTGCCAAAACGGTTGTGCCATAATGATGCCAAGGCGGCCAATATCTTGTTGCATAAGAGAGACAATTCCTTTGCCAAGATCATCGATCTCGACACCATAGGCCCTGGATACCTACTATATGACTATGGAGATTTGATGCGTTCACTTTTTACTCCAGCTCCTGAAAATGAATTAGACCCTGCCAAACTGATTGTGAGACCTGAGTTTTTTCGCATTCTGAAAGAGGCTTATCTAAAAGAGATCACCTTCGATCTGGATGAGATTGAATTGTCTTCTCTCGAGTTTGGTGGATTATACATGACCTATCTGATGGGTATCCGTTTTCTGACAGATTTTATTCAGGGAGATGTCTATTATAAGACCTCCTTTGAAAATGAGAACTTCATCCGTGCAAGAAATCAATTCAGATTGCTCGAGCATATGGAGCGAGCACTTTCACACAATTATCAGCTCGAAGCTTAATTGATCTTTACGCTGTGATGGTAAACGACTGTTATCGAGGAGATAAGCAGAAGTCCTCGGTGAATTCTTACTATATTGAAACCTAAAATTTACGATATGAAAAGATTTCTTAAGTATGCATTGGGTTTGCTGATGCTCGTTTCAATCCTTCAAGTCAGCGGACAAACTTGGAAAATAGACCCAGCGCATTCGAGTATTTTATTCAGTGCCAAGCATAATGGAATCTCCTTTGTACATGGACGATTCGATCAATTCGAAGCTACAGTAGAAGGCGGTAGTGTTGCTGATTTTAGTGGGGCAAAAGTTAGTTTCACTGCGCAAGTAGAAAGTATCAATACCAATGTTGCCCCGAGAGACAAACATCTAAGATCAGCGGATTTTTTCGACATGGAGAATCATCCAACGCTCTCTTTCGAAAGCACATCTTTTAAGAAAACCGGAGACAATCAATACGAAGTGGTTGGCAACTTAACCATGAGAGGAAATACCAAAAAAGTGACATTGGTGGCTACTCATATTGGTTCTACCAAAAATAGAGCGGACAAGGACTTGGTTGGCTTTCAATTGACAGGAGAAGTAGACCGAAATGATTTTGGGGTTACAGGAGCTAGTGGGTCAGTTGCCCCAATTATTGGTATTGAATGCAATATTGAGATGTCGGTGCAATAGGCATTAGTCGTGTTTAAAGATTTATAACAGGCTGTTAATTGAATTAAGCAGCCTTTTTTCATATTTGTACCCCTATGGAAAAGAACGCACAGTATTGGATAAATAAACTCAATCTGCAAGAGCATCCAGAGGGAGGATATTTTAAAGAAACTTATCGGTCAAAAGATCGACTTCATGAAAGTAAGTTGCCAGATCGCTATCGCTCTTCGAGAGTTTTTGGCACCTCTATTTATTTTTTGTTAACCACTGAAAGTGTTTCCAATTTTCATCGTCTGACTTCGGACGAAATATGGCACTTTCATTTCGGAGGCACAGCAAAAATTCATTTTCTCAATAGAGAAGGGGAGCATTCAGAACATTTGATTGGCAATCAGCTTGAACATGATCAATCTTTGCAGATACTGATTCCTAAAGGTACTTGGTTTGCAGCCGAAGTGACTGAAGGAGACTTTATATTGGTTGGTTGCACAGTGGCGCCAGGTTTTGAGTTTGAGGACTTTGAATTAGCCGACCGTCAAAGCTTATTGTCCGCTTATCCAATGCATAAAACTCTCATAGCGCGTTTTACGAAAACTCAATAGGCCATAAGGCTAAACTCAAAACGATCAAATCATATGTTATTAACTACTACGAATACCATTGAAGGACACGCAATTACAGAATATAAAGGAGTGATCACTGGAGAAGCGATTATTGGTGCCAACTTGTTCAAAGACATTTTCGCCAGCATTACAGATCTAGTGGGTGGTCGTTCAGGATCTTATGAACGCGTACTTCGCGAAGCCAAGGAAGAAGCGATGCAAGAGCTACAGCTCAATGCCCAGCGATTAGGGGCAAACGCCGTTGTGGGCATCGATCTGGATTATGAAACGATCGGACAAAGCAGCAGCATGCTCATGGTAACCGCTAGTGGTACTGCTGTGATCTATCAATAGTGATTTGCAGCTTATGGTGTGAAACACGTAAGTGTTTGCTAAACCTAATGCCATTCTTCGGAAGAAGAATGGCTGTTTTTTAGATAGAACCGATCTTCTTCCTCCATGGGTTCAACATCTAATACATTGGCTAAAACCAGCCGAATCAATGTTCTGGCAGCCATATATTTTGAAATATTTGCTTCTTCTTTGAGTTTTTTTATGGTCGCATAATCGTATTTTTCACAAAGAGTAATGGCTTTCTGCACTTTCTCATCATAGACGAATTGGATGTCTTTCTTTTTGTGACGCCTTTCTAGAATTTCGCAGAGTTCCTTACTTGCCTGAATGCTTTTGTCTTTTCTGCGGATATACGCTTTCCCCTTTTTACCGTCGTCGTTGGATCTTACCCGATACACTTTCCCGCTGCTCGGTTCAACTGTAACCACGGCTAGCCCTTTCTTTTCATTGACTTTGACGATCTCGCTACTGTAAAAGAGTTGGGGCCGGATGAGCTTTCGAATACTTTCTTCCAAAGCGAAGAGCTCGCCTTCAACTGCCCGTACACCAGAGGCGGTTCCATCATCATCCACACCTAGTAAAAGGGTACCACCATCGGCATTGGCAAAAGCAACAAGCTCTTTCACTACCTTCTCTGGGTGGTTGACTTTCTTCTTGAACTCAAGCCGTTGACCCTCGCCTTGCTTGGCCAAACTTTTGATCGCACTCAATTCCATAAAAAACCAAAACTAGGGCATAAGGTCTAATTCAGATCATCTTCATCCAAATCTCCCATGTCAGGCATGCTAAACATACTGCTTAGGAGGTCTTTGAATCGTGTTCCTGTATCTAGCGCCTTTTTGCTCAATTTACTGTATTCTGCGAGTCCGTGTAAAGCAAATTCCATCAGAAAGAGTTTAGCATGTGCTTTAGCCTGCGGCTGCTGTTTTTTGACAAGATTTGCTAAGCCCGGAATGGCATTTAAGGCCTTTTCGTATGCCGTATTGGAAAGATCATTCAACAAGTCGATGGTATAGCCTTCACCAAACCACTCAATGATCTCTGCATATGGATTTTCTTGATTCTCCTTGTTCTTGTCTTTATCATCTGGTTTTGGGAAGTAATCCGTAAACATCGTTCGGATGGCTTTTCCTACCAAGGAATGCGCAACGATACCAGCACCTTCTTGTTCACCTTCATACACCAATTCAACCTTACCCGTAATGGCAGGGATTGCCCCTACAAAATCGGAGATTCTGATATAGGTTTGTTTCTCGCCATTGAGCAAGCTTCTACGCTCAGCGGCACTAACGATGTTCTCATAAGCGGCGATGGTCAATCGGGCAGAGACACCACTTTTTTCATCTACATATTCACTATCGCGCGCTTCAATAGCAATTTGCTCAATGAGGTCTTGCGCGATCTCATCCACAACTACGGTTTGTTGCTGGGCTTCTTTAATGTCTGCTTCTTGGGCTGTGATCTGCTTTCCTATCTCCCTTGATTTCGGATAATGCGTGATGATCTGACTATCGATCCTGTCTTTCAAAGGCGTTACAATGCTGCCTCTGTTCGTGTAGTCTTCTGGATTTGCTGTAAAAACGAATTGAATATCAAGTGGCAACCGTAGCTTGAATCCTCTAATTTGGATATCTCCTTCTTGTAAAATATTAAAAAGGGCCACTTGGATTCTTGCTTGAAGATCAGGCAATTCATTGATCACGAAGATGCTACGATGTGCATGAGGCACAAGGCCGTAATGAATGACGCGCTCATCAGAATAGGGGAGTTTCAATGATGCTGCTTTGATCGGGTCTACATCTCCAATAAGGTCAGCGATGGATACATCTGGTGTAGCCAGTTTTTCAGAATAGCGCTCATCTCTATGCAGCCAAGAAATAGGAGTATGATCACCATGTTCTGCAACTTGTTCTTTACCATACCTTGAAATGGGATGGAGTGGGTCGTCATTCAATTCAGAGCCGGCGATAATTGGCACATACTCATCCAATAATGCGGTCATTTGACGAGCAATTCGTGTTTTTGCTTGCCCTCTCAAGCCCAGCAGGTTGATGTTATGCATGGAAAGAATTGCACGTTCAATATCAGGAATCACCGTGTCCTCATAGCCATAAATACCTTCAAAGGTGGGTAGTTTTTGCTCGAACTTATGGATCAGGTTATCTCTAAGCTCTTGCTTGACAGATCTACTTTCGTATCCTGATGCCTTCAACTCACCAAGCGTATGTATTTTGATCAGTTGATCAGGGGTCAATTCTTTATAATTCATTGTCTAGAATCTTTTTCTTCTATTGTTTTTATAATCCTCAAAAATGAGGTGGCCCAAGCCTTTTAAGCTGCTGTAGTAAGCATTTCCATTATTTGCTTGTGTAAACTCTTCTACAAACTGTTTCAAATAAGGGTCTGAAGCGATCATAAATGTGGTGACTGGAATGTGTAACCTTCTACATTGGGTAGCCAGATTGAGTGTCTTGTTAAAGATCTTTGGATCGAGCCCGAAGGCATTTTTATAATACTTGATCCCGACTTTCATGCAGGTCGGCTTGCCGTCCGTGATCATGAAGATCTGCTTATTCGCATTTTTTCTTCTTCTGAGAATGTCCATGGCGAGTTCCAGGCCAGCGATGGTGTTGGTGTGATAGGGACCCACCTGTAAAAAGGGTAAATCCTTGATCTCAATTTGCCAGGCATCATTACCAAAGACGATCACGTCCAGCGTATCTTTTGGATACTTTGTTGTGATCAATTCCGCAAGGGCCATGGCAACTTTCTTCGCAGGGGTAATTCGATCTTCACCATAGAGGATCATAGAATGCGAAATGTCGATCATCAATACCGTGGAGGTTTGTGTTTTGTATTCGGTTTCCACGACTTCTAGATCATCCTCAGTCATCTTAAAGTCACCAAACCCATGATTGATCTGCGCATTGCGAATGGAATCTGTCATGGCGATCTGCTGCAACGAATCACCAAACTCAAAAGGTCGTCTGTCGGTGCCCGTTTCATCTCCAGTTCCCGTATGGCTTGTGCGATGCTGCCCTTTGCCTGATTTTTTCAGTTTCCCAAAGATCTCTTCCAGTGCTGAGCGACGAATTTCTTGCCCTGTTTTGCCTGTCACCTCAAATTTACCTTTTTCATTTTCTTCAGATAAATACCCTTTGTCTTTCAGTTCATCAATAAAATCACCGATGCCATAACCCTCTTTGGTGATATTGTATTGTTGATCAAGGTTCGTGAGCCAGGCCAATGCTTCAGTAACATCACCACCAGTAATGCTCACCAATTGTAAGAACAAGTCGAGCAGGTTTTCAAAACGCGAATCCCCCTTATTAGGCTCTGGGATGTATTTAGAAAAACGGTATCCTTTCATGGGTGCTAACTCAACGGTTTTGTCTTTGAATTGGTTTAATAAAAAGAGCCTTCTTTTGAGTTCAAATCAATTGTATTGATTTCCAAGGCTACAATAATTAATTTTATCAGGTTAATGGTAAAATACTCTATAAAAGATCTTGAGCGTTATTCAGGTATCAAAGCCCATACAATTCGAATTTGGGAACAACGATATGATTTGCTGACGCCTCAGCGAACTGAAACCAATATCCGGTTTTATGATGAAGATCAATTAAAATATTTGCTGAATATTACCTTGCTACTCGACAATGGGTATAAAATTTCTCAGGTCTGTAAATTCAGCGAAGATGAGTTTATGAAGCAATTAAGAGAGGTGATTGACGCTAGTGTCACCTCGAAAAAAGACCAGCAGGCAAGTTCTTCTGTCAATGAATTGGTCCTGTCCATGTTGGACTTTGATGAAAGACGTTTTGAAAAAATCCTTTCCGCCAGTTTGCTCAGTAAATCCTTTGAAGAGGTCTTGAAAGACATGATTTATCCTTTTTTGAAAAGGATTGGAGCCATGTGGAGGACGGGAGAAGTGTCTACCGCACAAGAGCACTTTATCTACCAATTGATTCGCCAAAAGATCATTGTAGCCATCGATGGCTTGATGATGCCACAGCGCGATGCAGAGAAGTATTTGCTCTTTTTGCCACAATCAGAATTTCATGATCTGCTGATCTTGTTGTTCACTTATGTACTGAAGAATCGTGGAAAACAGTGTATTTATTTGGGTGTTGATATTCCGTTCAAGGACCTCAAACAGGTGACCTCAATCACGAAACCGGATACGCTTTTCACTTTCATCAAAGCACCTGCTTCAAAAATCGATACACAGGCCTACGTCTACGAGCTTTCCGAGACATTCCCTTCAAAAAGCATCCTGATCACTGGGAACCCTTACTTTATGGAGGAGCTCGAGTATCCTGACAATGTTCTGCTGATTCCAGAGATAGAAGACCTTATTCCCATACTTGAGGAGTAAGCTGGTCAGAAATTGCTATCTTCTATTGACAAATGGACTGACTAGCCACATATTTTTTGTCAGTCATTTAATTTTTTAAGGTTTTAACGAAATCAACGACTATGGATTTTTCTTCTATCAATTGGCTAGCTGTCTTAGTAGCTGCTATCGCTTTTTTTGCATTGGGTGCATTATGGTATGGCCCTATTTTCGGTAAGAAATGGCAAAGAGGGGTTAACCTTTCAGACGAGGAGATGAAGTCGGCGAACATGGGTAAGCTTTTTGGTTCTGCCTTTGTTTTGGCGCTACTCATTTCACTCGGCATGGCGATGTTCTTTTTTGGTTTTGCCGCTGAACCGGGTTGCGAAGTGCCAATGACCGTTTCAATGGGAGCCATGTATGGGCTAATGACAGGGGTTTTCTTTTTACTTCCATCCATCAGCATGAATTATCTATTTGCGAGGAAAGGGGTGGCTCTAATGCTGATCGATTCAGGATATCACATAGTGGCCTATACCATGTTAGGAGTCATTTTAGCAGCTTGGCAGTAAATGCATCGTGTGCGACTTTAGGTTAGTAAGTTGTTTGAAGCAACTTAGTGCAAGTTAGGGCGTCTTATTGCATGTAGGAACCAATTGGTTCTTTTCTCAGTTTAGAGAATTATTCATTTAAACTTATGATAAGAGTTAAAGGTCACGCTAGGTCACTAGACCCATCTACTTATAAAGTAGGTTGGGAAATAGCACAAAAAGAGTTTGAGGATTTTCTGAAAGATCAGAATAAGGCAAAAGCGAAACAGGCACTTAAGCAATTGAAAAAGGGAAAACCCTTAGATCAGATCATTGAGGCAGCCTAATAGGTTAGAGGTTCTTTAAGATCTTTAAGATCATATAGACTACATACAGTTTTTGTAGGCGTTCGAAATGGTCTAGTCCAAACTGGAGGTGCAAAGTCATGTTTTTCTGCCATGGCTGTCATGATTTTCTCTCGCGCGTAGTGTGATGGATTGACGAGGTTTTTAATGGTTGGCCATTCTTTCTTTAGCAAAAGGTCTTCTGCTTCACGGATCACATCATCGCGGTGGATGTAATTGGTTGGATTCTCTTTTCCTGGTGTGTCTTTTCCCGCGAAATACTTACCCGGAATTCGATCATAACCCAACAAACCACCGCACCTTAAAATGATCAGTTGTTGCTTTACTTCACTGATTTCTTGTTCAGCCCATACCACAGCTTTACTTGACCCCTTTTCGAAATCATGGAGACTGTTTTCATCCACTTTTTGGTCTACATTAGGGTAATAGGAAGTAGAGCTGATGAAAAGGACACGTTTCACCTCATCGCTTCCATTCAGCAGGTATTTGAGGTATTTAATTTGTTCGCGATAATATTCGGGCGGGTTTTTTCGACTTGCAGGAGGGATGTTGATAAAAACGGTCGAGCTTTTAAAAAGCGTTTGGAATGAATTTCCCTCAGGCATTGGATTGAGCTGAAAAAGGGAAGGGGTTATCCCTAATGCGCTTAACGAATCTATTTTATCAGGGCTAGTCGTGCTTCCCACCACTTGGTATTGCTTGGCGAGGAGTGATTTTGCTAATGCAAGACCAAGCCAGCCACAGCCAATGATCGAGATTTTTTCCAACACCTGATTGCGTTAATTCTTGGCTAAAATCGATTCGGACACTTCCGTGTAAAAGGCTTCATACATCGGCAGAATATTGTCGATGTCAAATTCTTTTGCCCTCGCTAAGGCGCCTTTTTTGAATGCATTGAGGTTGTCTTCGCTTAAGATATGAAGAGCATTTTTTGTCATTTCCTCTACATCGCCTATTGGTGACGTGAATCCGGTTATGCCGTTCAAATTAAGTTCTGGAATACCTCCCGCATTGGAAGAAATGACAGGGACTTCACAGGCCATGGCCTCTAACGCAGCAAGCCCAAAACTTTCTTTTTCAGAAGGCATTAAGAAAAGATCTGCCACGGATAGCACTTCTTCTATTGCTTCTAGCTTACCTAAAAAGCGAACCTCATCATGTATGCCTAAATCGCGACAGAGCGATTCTATCGGGCCTCTTTCAGGGCCATCACCAACAAGCAATAACCTTGAAGGCACCGTTGCTAGAACATTTTTGAATATGCGCACCACATCATCTACACGTTTCACCTTCCTGAAGTTGGAGGTGTGAACCAATAGTTTTTCCCCGTTGGGACAAATGGCAGTTTTGAAATGATCTTTGCGCTGTTTCTGAAATTTTTCAAGGTCAATAAAGTTCGGAATCACCCGAATTTCATTGGTAATATTGAAGTGCTTGTAGGTGTCTTTTTTGAGGTCTTCTGAAACAGCAGTGACTCCATCAGATTCATTGATACTATACGTGACCACAGGTTCGTATGAAGGATCTTTACCTACTAGTGTGATGTCTGTTCCGTGCAAGGTGGTGACGACAGGTATTTCGATGCCCTGAGTTTTTAGAATATTTTTGGCTAAAACAGCTGCTGAGGCATGAGGGATAGCATAATGGACATGAAGTACATCTAGCTTTTCATACTTTACCACATCAACCATTTTGCTGGCTAATGCCAACTCGTAAGGAGGGTATTTGAATAAGGGATAGGTTCGGATATCTACTTCGTGGTAAAAGAGGTTATTATCGAAATAATCTAAACGAGTAGGTTGAGAATAGGTGATGAAGTGTACCTCATGACCTTTTTTTGCTAAACCTTTACCAAGTTCAGTAGCGACAACACCACTACCTCCGAAGGTAGGGTAGCAAACAATTCCTATTTTCATTCTTGCGATTTCAGCTTTGTAGAAAGTTTAACCTTGGAAAGTCATTTAAGGTTCAACAATGGCCCGATAAACAATGTCTTGTATACGCGTTCGGATGTTCTCTTCCAATAACTTGAAGTTCTCACTGTCGGGATACGTTCTATTGCATAAAAAAATAAAAATGAGCTCTTCTTCCGGGTCTGCCCAGACCGAGGCTCCTGTAAATCCTGTGTGGCCAAATGTGCTGGCAGAGGCAAATTGGCTGGTAGGACCTTCATCCGTACCTGTTATGGGTTTATCCCAGCCCATTCCTCGTCTGTTATTGACGGATTGCGGCATGGTGAAGATGGGAATGGTCCACTTGTCAAAATAGGTCCTCCCTGCATATACCCCCATATTCAAATTCATTTGCATCAAAATGGCCATATCGTTCGTATTGCTGAACAGCCCGGCATGACCTGAAATGCCACCCATCAACGAGGCGTTCTGATCGTGCACCACCCCACAGACAATGTCATTTCGGAAGTAATTGTCTATCTCCGTAGGTGCGATATCGCTGTAAAAGCCCATGTCTATGGGCAAGTAAGTGGTCCGAGACATCCCCAGAGGTGTGTAAAACTCTCGCTTCAAATAGGTTTCTATGGGTTCCTCAATGAGGGTCTCCACCACTTTGAACATCAGGGTATAACCTAGGTCAGAGTATAAATAGTCGTGCCTGCTTTCTCCTTTCGGTAACTCACGGAGTTCAGAGGCCACGGTCCACTGCCAAAGCGAGTCTTCGAGCGCCAAAGGCAAGGGCATGTTCTGTATGGTGTAATTGTGATTTGGACCAACCCCTTCTGAAAAGTATTCAGGTTTTAGTTCTCCTTTTTCAACTGTTTTTTCCCAAAAGGGAATGTATGGCTTTAAGCCAGCTTGATGACTCAAGACATCACGTATGATCAGGGCGTCTTTATTGGTCCCTTTTAATTCGGGGAGATAGAAGCCTAGACTTTTGTTCACGTCGATCTTTTGTTCATCATAAAGCTTCATGATGATCTGGGTAGATGCCGCAATTTTGGTTACTGAAGCAATATCATAGAGCGTGTTGTCATCTACCGGTTTTTTTTTGTCATAGGTCTGGAACCCAAAGTTCCTCTTGTAGATCACCTTTCCTTTTCGAGCGATCAATACTTGTGCTCCTGGGGTTGCTTGATCAGTGATAGCCTGCTCAACAATCGCTTGGATTCGACTCAAGCTATCGCTGTTCATACCAACTTCTTCAGGACTACCGTAGCTTAGTCGTGAGGTGGTCAATGTTTCTATGCCCATTCCTTGTTGAAATCCCTCTCCGGCACTGATTGGCAGTTTACCCTCTGCTTTGAGTGCACCAAAGATGATCTGGGGTACCAATTCCTCAACAATCGAGTTGTCTTCATAGGTACAAATGACATTGGTTATACCTTGGAAGTACTGCAGTGCGTAGGCATTGCCAAAAACAACGGTGATGGTTTGTGTTTTCCTCTGAAGTTGACGAATGAAATCAACTTTTTCTGCAGAGACCCCATGCTGATCGCGAGGAGCGTTTTTTATGCCTTGGTAGGCTACTGTCACAAGGTCAAAGTTGGCTAGGTAGTCAAGGCTTTCTTGCGTCAGCTCTGTCAGAACAATGTGCTCAACTTGCGCATATTTATCCATCATTGCGTTGAAAACAGGAGCCTCATTATCGAAACTTAAGCTAGCGATCTTCTTGCCAGCAAGATTGAGTACAGGAACAAGCTCATTGGTATTATCGACTACTGTAATGGCTTTCTGATAAAGTGTTTTGTTGAGACGCCTAGCATAATCATTATTGATTCGCTCAGTCAGGTTGGTCGTGTTGACCAATTGGCTTTCTTCAAGCCCTAGCCAATACTTCGCTTTCAAGACATTTTTTACTCGCTCATCAATAGACGCTTGGTCAAGTTGTCCTTTTTTGAGTGCTTTCTTTACCTGCTTAATGGCTTTGGGCACATCTAAGGGAAATAAGATGACATCATTTCCTGCTTGAAGCGCTTTGACATCTGCTTCGCCAGGTTCATAATATTTAGCAACTCCCTGCATGTTCATGGCATCTGTGAAGGCAAGACCATCGAAGGCCAGTTCCTCTTTCAACAATTGCGTGACTACTCGTTCAGAAAGCGTGGTTGGCATGTTTTCACGATCGTCATAGGCTGGAATCTGTAGATGAGCCACCATGACCGAAAGCAAACTATCTTTCATCAGTTGTTTGAAAGGATAAAGTTCCGTCGCATTCATGCGTGCTGTGTCGTGTTTGATCACGGGAAGAGAGTAGTGAGAATCTGCATCTGTATCGCCATGTCCCGGAAAATGCTTGGCATTGGCCATGATGCGCTGATCTTGAAGTCCTTTCATGTAGGCGCTACCTTTTTGGGCCACATTGAATTTGTTCTCTCCAAAGGAGCGATAACCGATTACAGGATTATTGGGGTTTACATTGACATCGACTACCGGAGCGAAATTGATGTGCATTTTCATCAATTTGAATTGGTTCGCCACTTCTTTTCCCATTTCATAGATCCATCGCTCGTCTTGGATAGCACCTAAAGTCATTTGTTTTGGAAAATCAAGCACAGAGTCTAATCGCATGCCTACGCCCCATTCAGCATCCATGGCGATCATTAAGGGTACTTTTGCTGCTTTTTGATATCGGTTATTGAGCGCCGCTTGGCGATGAGGCCCTCCCTGAAAAAAGATGAGCCCCCCAATGTTGTAGTCCTTGATCAGCTGATTGATCTCTTGGTAATGCGTTTCATCACGATTTGAATAAGCCGCCACCATAAAAAGTTGTCCCAAGCGTTCTTCAGGACTTAAGGCTCGAAAGACACTGTCGGCCCAGGCCTTCTGTTTGGTAGTATCAATTTTATTGTAGATCTTTTGACCTATAAGATTAGTTGATAGTAATAATAAACAGAAGTTCAGATAAATAACTTTTTTGAGCATAGAAGCGTAATCATTTTACTAACAGCAAATAAACCATAATTTTACATAATTAAAGAACGACAGTAAGGCAGAACTGGTATGATGAGACTACCAAGCTTAATAAAAAAACCAAAGTATCAACGCTTTCATGTTGAACCGCGCTATTATGACCCAATAAAAGAAGATATTGAGGTAAGAACCTCGAGAATAAAATCAGAATTGGGGATGAATAATGGTGCTGCCTTCGACGCGGGCTACAGTTCGAAGATTACCGGGTCGTTTCGGAAGAACATGAAGCATGCGAAAGGTGGAGGTGTCGATCAGACAATGATGCTTCGTTTGATCATCCTCATTGTCTTGGTTCTTTTTGCAGGCGGCTTCCTTTACATCGGATCAGAGGTTTTTTATCTTCTCTTGCTCTATGTTCCTTTCTATCTTTGGAAGAAGTTTAGAAAGTAATTTTCCTATTCCATATGCCTGACGTTATTCAGCTTTTACCAGATCACCTGGCCAACCAGATTGCAGCAGGAGAAGTAGTGCAACGCCCTGCTTCAATTGTCAAGGAATTGCTGGAAAATGCGATTGATGCTGGAGCTTCTGAAATCAAATTGATTGTCAAAGAAAGTGGCAAGCAACTGATTCAGGTAGTAGACAATGGAAAAGGCATGAGTATAACGGATGCGCGTTTGTCTTTTGAACGCCATGCGACCTCCAAGCTTAAGACAACAGAAGATCTTTTTACTATCCGTACCATGGGTTTTCGTGGAGAAGCTCTGGCCTCCATTGCGGCTGTTGCACAAGTAGAATTGAAAACCCGTAGGGCAGAAGATGAACTAGGTGTTGAGATCTGCATTGGCGGTAGTGAAGTAAAATCCCAAGAACCGGTCGCCATTCAAGTGGGCACCTCCATCTGCGTGAAGAACATTTTCTTTAATGTGCCGGCAAGAAGAAATTTCTTGAAATCCAATGCCGTTGAAATGCGGCACATCGTTGAAGAATTTACGCATGTCGCATTGGCTTATCCGAATGTGGCCATGTCACTTTTCCAAAACGATCTGGAGATGTATCAATTGAGCGGATCTAAATTGAGCAAACGGATTGTTGGCCTTTTTGGAAAAAAATACCAAGACCAAATGGCCTCTTGCGAGGAGGAGACTGATTTATTGAAGGTTTGGGGATATGTGGGGAAGCCAGACGCCGCAAAGAAAACACGAGGTGAGCAGTACTTTTTCGCCAATCAGCGTTTCATCAAAAGTGGTTACCTGAACCATGCGGTCAACTCTGCTTTTGAAGGCTTGCTGCAGGAAGGAACGTATCCATTTTACACCCTATTCATCGACATTGATCCTAAGCATATTGATATCAATGTGCATCCTACAAAGACAGAGATCAAGTTCGACGATGAAAGAACCGTTTATGCCATTGTAAAGGCGGCGGTGCGTCAGGCTCTAGGGACACATAACATTGCCCCTGCGATTGATTTCCAGCAAGATGTCAATTTTGCTGATTTCAGGCCGACTGCATCGGATTCATCAAAAAAGCAAGACGAGCGTGACTATGGTCAATTCAGAACCATAGAAAAGAAACAACCTGTTGGGCAATGGGAAAAACTCTACGAAGGCTTGCAGAAAGACCTCCGTGAAGAGGAGGAGCAAGCGCAGATGACCATACATCCAGAGTCGCCAAAAACGATTCGATTAGAAAGTTCAGCCAATCTACCTTCAAACCCTTCTCTTCAAGCCTTAGGAAAGAAGGTTTATTTTCAAATTCATCAGCAATACATTGCTACGCAGGTCAAATCGGGTTTGATGCTCATCGATCAGCATCGGGCACATGAGCGTATTTTGTACGAGCGTTTTTTGCACCAATTAAAGAATAGGAGTGGGGCGTCACAGCAGTCACTTTTCCCTCAAACCATTGAGCTAAGTGGCGCAGACTTTAGCTTGGTTAACGATATGCGTGAAGAATTGCATGCCATTGGTTTTGAGTTTTCAAATTTTGGGCAATCCGCTTTAGTGATCAATGGTGTTCCAGCCGATCTGAAGTCAACCAACGAAAAAGAGCTCTTTGAAGGGTTTATTGAGCAGTTCAAGCATTTTCAAGAAAGCTTGAGTATACCCGTTGATGAGCGAATTTCACGGGCAATTGCACAAAGATCTGCTATAAAATCTGGGATTGTGTTAACACAAGAGGAGATGTCTTCGTTAATTGACCAACTGTTCGCCTGTCAACAGCCTGGCTATGCACCAAACGGTACGAAAACCACGCATATCTTAGCACTGGAAAAGATCGATCAGCTTTTTAATTAATACATATGTTCGGAAGACTTACCCCACTTGTCAAGAATTTACTCATTATCAACATTGCGATCGCTTTGTTTCAAATGTTCGTTGGCTTGGATTTGGGCAAATATCTGGGACTTCATTTTATCCTCGCTCCGGAGTTTAAACCGTATCAGTTCATTACGTATATGTTTTTGCATTCCACAGCAAGCATTATGCACTTGTTTGGTAATATGTTCGCCCTCTTCATCTTCGGGCCTCTATTGGAACAGTTTCTTGGGCAAAAAAAGTTTTTAATTCTGTATATGGTCACAGGAATTGGAGCCGGGTTATTCTATACTGCAGTAAACTATATTGAAGTGATCGATGTCAAACGAGATGTCGAAGCCTATGTTGATAACCCGACTTCTGAAGGCTTTAACCGTCTATTGGTGGATCATGGTACGAACCTCAACCCACAGATCTACGATTTTGTAGATCAATACGACAGGAACCAGACGGATGGTCGATTAAGAGCGCAATCTGTGAGCTTGGCAAAGGAGCTATACAACCTTTATGGCCGCTACAATATGGTGGGTGCATCAGGAGCGGTATTCGGAATACTGGCAGCATTTGCTCTGTTTTTCCCAAACACTGAGCTCTTTCTCTTGTTTATACCATTCCCTATCAAAGCCAAATATTTGGTGAGCGTGTACATCTTATACGAGGTGTATGCTGAGCTACAGCGAGCACCAGGGGATAATGTGGCACACTTGGCACACATTGGTGGTGCATTGATCGCTTTTTTTATGGTACGATACTGGAAAGCACAACGAAGAGACTTTTACTAGCCCATGAAAAGTATACTAGAAGATTTCAAGATCGCTTTTAAAACAGGGAATGTCCTGAACCAGCTCATCGTGATCAACGTGGTCGCCTTCGTTGTATTGGGTGTATTGGGTGTTTTCTTGACCTTGGCAGGACAAAGTGAGCTTTTTTCAGCGGCCACGCGCTACCTGATGTTACCAGCAGATCTGGCAAAAGTAATTGTACAGCCTTGGACATTGATCACCTACTTCTTCTTTCATAAAGGCTTCTTTCATATCCTTTGGAACATGCTCTTTATGTACTGGTTTGGTCGGCTGATCACAGAATACTTAGGGCAAAATAAACTTTTAGGCTTGTATGTTTGGGGAGGTATCGGTGGCGGTATTCTTTATCTGTTGGTATACAATGTATTGCCTTTTTATGCCCCGATGGTCGAAAATTCTTACTTGCTCGGTGCTTCTGGTGGTGTGATCGCTATTGTGGTTGGAGCGGCAACGTTTCAACCGAATTATGCCGTGCAGCTTATTTTTTTAGGCCCTGTTAAAATGAAATACATCGCGGCATTTTACGTGGTCGTTTCATTTCTGCAATCGACTGGGCCAAATGCTGGTGGTGAAATTGCGCACCTGGGTGGTGCCTTTATGGGTTATCTTGTGATTTCTCAGCTGCAGAAAGGTAATGATTGGAGTAAGCCTGTCATCAGTTTTATCATTTGGGTAAAGAGTTTATTCAAGCCACAACCAAAGATCAAGGTCAGCTACCGAAGTAAAGGCAAAGAAAAATCCAGTAGTGGAAGAAGAACGACAAAGCCGACTAGTGCATCCTTTAGCAAGAATGGCAATACCTCCCAAGAAGAGATCGATGCTATTTTGGATAAGATCTCCGAAAAGGGTTATGATGCCCTCAGTAAAGAGGAAAAGCAGAAGCTTTTTAATGCCAGCAAGGACTAATTGACTTCTTTTACTTCAAGTGTTTTGTAGTAGTAAAATGGTTCACCTTCTGTGGTTAATCCATTGATCTCAACCGCAATTGTCCCTTCAAGATCAGAGCTCCAGAATTGAATGGTTTTCGATTCATTCCCCGTCAAAATGATCATGGGTTCCCAATGCACCAAGACTCTTCGATCAGGAATAATGTGCTCCGCTTTGGGCTGGTCGTATTTTGGTGCATAAAAGACTTTATTCGCCTGATAACCATTTAAGAAATTAGCGATAGAAACCTTTTGTTTGTCTTTTCGCATACCACCACCTTCTTTGGTATAAAAGGCCATGATTCCTCCGACGGCTTCAGAGCCATAGATCGCTGTTTTCGCTAAGGATTTAAATACGACCACTCTATCGATCTGCTGAACAGTGAGCTGTTCGATCAAGGATTTATCTACTGGGACATCATTGAGTAAGAACAAAGGCTCTGAACCATTGATACGGCCTGCCTGTCGGATACTCACACCACCATCAGGTGAAATTTGTACGCCTGGAATTTTTCCTATTAAGGCATTAAAGACGGTTGCATAACTGCCGCTATACATGGGGTCATTAAAATCTTCTGCATCATCACCACGACCAATTTGTGTCTTGAATAGCACAGAATCGGGTCTCGTTTCTGTTTTGTATCCTTCTACAACGACATCATCGAGCTGGGTGGCTGTGCTGTCCAAAAGAAAGCCATAGGCCTCGTCGATCTGTTTTCTTTCCTCTTTGAGCTGAACGAAGTTCTCGGCTTTCTCTATTGGCGCTGTTGTCAGTGCAGGTTGACCAAAGTACTTGGATGGAAAATTTTGCTCTAAGGTGTCGAACTCAATTCTTAAATTGGCCTTCCCATTTTTCTCACGACTTCCTCTAATGATCAAACTATCATTCTGGGAAATAATGGCTTCAGTAAATTCAAAATAGCCCTCTTTGTCGGTTGTTGTTTGGAGAATAACAGGTAGCTCGGGATGCTGTCTGATCAACACCAAGTCCGCATTCTTAGCTACTTTTTCTTTTTTGCCAATTTTGAATGCTCGTCCTGTGATCAACACACCTTTTTCGGGTAGTTCATCAATCGCTGGGAAATCGCCTTGCGCGATAGCACTAAAGTCAAATGATCGCCAACCGTGGGTAAGCATCAAAAGGTCCAATAGTTCTAGACGTTTTGCCTTGCTTTGTTCAAAATAGAAAGCTGGGTCATGAATGTTACCCGCTAATTCACTACTCAGCAAAAGCTCGCTAATAATATGATTGGTGTTCTTTTCTTCAGGTGTTTGACTGATGTCAACTGCACTTGCAGAGAGCACTGCACTAACCGTATCGGGTAGATCGAGCTGAATGTCAACCGAGGCTTTACTTCTTGTTCCAATGGTAAGCTTTGCCCATTCAGCAGCTATTTTGGTTTGATCCTTTTCGATAAAAATTAAGCGCTCCGCAATCGGGTTTAAGTCTTGATCTAATAGTGTTAAACTATTTATGCCTTCATCTAATTTTTCAAAAGACAAGTTGACAATGGATAAGTTTCTTTTGGCTTCTACTTGTAGTGCTGACGAAATAAAGCCTTTGTTATGAATGAGTAGATGAAAATTACCAGCCGTATTTTCATACCCTAATTGAATGACGCTGACCTTTACCTGGTCATCCAAATAATTGACTTTCAAGTGTGCTCCCTTATTCTGTACCTGCGGTAGATCGAATGCTTGGCCATCCTTCAGCTTTGCCTGGTAGCTTTTCCCTGCTTGTGGTGTTAGAAATACTGTGCCCATGCCATCATGGGTGGAAGTGAAGTCTGCTACTATGGCATTTTCCTCATCAATTACCTGACCGCTCACTACGCTTGGCTGTCCATTGCTATCCACCGCTTTAAAGGCCACTTTAGTCGGTATGTCGGCAATGAAAGAACCGCTTTCAGCTAAGAACTGAAGGTCAATGCCTTGACTTTTATTACTTGGGTTAACAAGGTCTTCACTGAAGGCCGATAATATGTCAATGTCTTTTCTGAAGTAGCTGGCTTCCTCAAAATTCCTCATCCATTTTGTGAATGCGACCAGCTGGTAGCGACCATTTGCTAGATCATCGGGGAGCTCGAGATGCCCTGCACCTGCACCGTTTTCGACAAATACCTTTTCCTCAGTAATGAGCTCGTCATTTTGGTCGAGCAATTGCACGTAGAGGGTATTACTCAAATCTGTGAAAGTCCCTAGTGGGCTGATGGTTACATAGGCTTGAAACCAAACGGTTTCTCCATCCCCATAAGTTGTTCTGTCGACGTGCAAAAAGACCTTCTCTTTTGGGTAAACCAACGAATATAAATTGAGCCTTTCCAGCACCTCTTCAATCTGAGCCTGACCATTTAGCGAAAGGAATAAGAAAAGTATTCCTAGAGTAGTTTTTAGCGTGTTTTTCATAGAATAGCCTGTGAGTGTTTATTTCACTCCCAACTTTGACATTACGAGTAGAAAATGGTTTAAAAGAGATACGTTAAAATCTATGAATTGTTTAAATTTTTAGCTCTTGTTGGCGAGTTGCCCGCATGCTGCGTCAATGTCTTTTCCTCTGCTTCTGCGCACATTCACTATAATTCCTTTTCCTTCGAGTATGCGTTGATACATCGTCAAGCTTTCGGGATCCGCTTGTTGAAATTCGCCGTCGTCGATGGGGTTGTATTCGATGATATTGACTTTGGAAGCTACTTTGCCACAGTATTTGGCCAAGGCACGGGCATGTTTTTCATCATCATTGATGTCCTTCCAAATCACATATTCAAAGGTCACTTTCTTATTGGTTTTGCTATGCCAATATTGAAGAGACTCGGCAAGTTCCTCTAGATTACTTTTTTGGTTAATGGGCATCAGTTTAGACCGTGATTCGTCAATTGCTGAATGCAAAGAAACCGCTAAGTTGAATTTCACGTCGTCATCGGCCAGCTGTTTGATCATTTTGGGAATGCCAACGGTCGAGAGTGTGATCCGTTTTGGTGAAATGCCCAATCCGTCAGGAGAAGTGATTTTCTCAATAGAGGCCAACACATTTTTGTAATTGAGCAGCGGTTCGCCCATGCCCATATACACAATATTGGTAAGGGGGCGTTGAAAATAGGTTTCTCCCTGTTCTTTTATGGCGACCACCTGATCATAGATCTCATCTGGATTCAGATTGCGCATCCGCTTGAGTCGGGCGGTTGCACAAAAGTGACAGTCGAGGCTGCAGCCTACCTGCGATGAGATACATGCCGTAATGCGCGTTTCAGTTGGGATCAATACGGACTCGACGATCAATCCGTCATGGAGTTTTACAGCATTTTTCACCGTGCCGTCATTGGAGCGCTGCAGGTTATCTACTTTGATGTGCTTGATGTCGAAGTGGGCTTTGAGTTTTTCGCGTGTAGCGAGCGAAATATTGGTCATGCTATCGAAGTCCTTCGCTGACTTTTTCCATAACCACTCATGAACTTGCTTTGCACGAAAAGGCTGTTCTCCAATGCCAATGAAAAAGTCTTTGATCTGCTCAAGATCCAATTGTCGGATATCACGCTTTTCGAGGGTTTCTGCCATAGCGCAAAAATAAGCATAAGAAACCAAAAGGCAGGAAATGACTGGCTTAGTCCTTTAGCCTGTTGAGAAAGGGTGCTGGTATGCTCACGAGTTTCCGCTCTTCATAATCATAAACGCCCAAACCTGTTTTGCCCAGCGCAATTAGACGTTCTCCACATGTAAGTTCATAAAAAAGCTCGAAGGTTCGAGAGCCAATGTCACCAACAAATACAGCCACCTCAAGTTGATTGCCATGAAACCCTTCGCCTTTATATTGCACGGCTGTATCGAGTTGAATAGTGCCAAAACCATCAATGGCTAAGTCGCTTTTATACCCCCATTCATTGAACATTCTGTAACGAGCCTCATGCATGAGCGAGACCACCGTGTCATTTCCTAAATGACCACCATAGTTGATGTCACTTACACGTACAGTAAGGGCTGTTGAAAAGATTTTTCGTTCAGGTAAGTTGATCTTTACTCTTGCCATAGACTGCAATTTTAAGACAAAATGTCCGAATATGAAGTGTTAACGCTTGTTTTTCGGTCAAAATTTCCGATTTCTCATCGTGGATTGTTCTTTGTTGGCCAAAGGTTGTCGGAAGACACAACAAGTGAAAAAACATCAAAATGGATTTTAAAAAATATACAATCAAATCACAGGAGGCAATTCAAAAAGCTGCCGATATCGCTGCTGGAAATCAGCAGCAGGCCATTGAGCCGGGGCATCTGTTGAAGGCCATCCTTTTATCTGATGAGAATGTACTCTCATTTTTGATAAAGAAATTAGGAGTGAACAAGATACAGCTCGAAACGAAGCTGGATGAAATCATCAATGGATACCCTAAGGTTAGTGGTCAGCAGCCTTACCTATCAACTGATGGCCATACTGCCTTGTCCAAGGCGATGGATTTCCTCAAGGAGTTTAAGGATGAATTTGTTGCAGTTGAGCACATCGTGCTCGGTTTGCTCGAAGGTAAAGAGAAGACGGCCTCTTTGATGAAGGAAGTGGGTTTCTCGAAAAAAGAACTCATTGCAGCCATCAAAGAATTACGCGGCGGCAATAGCGTGACGGATGCAAATGCTGAAGCCAAGTATCAATCACTTGAGCGTTATTCCAAAAACCTGAACCAAATGGCAAAGGATGGAAAGATCGATCCAGTGATTGGTCGTGATGAGGAGATCCGCAGGGTGCTTCAGATTCTTTCTCGAAGAACGAAGAACAATCCGATGCTCATCGGTGAGCCCGGTGTGGGTAAAACCGCCATTGTGGAAGGGATGGCACAGCGAATTGTCGATGGGGATGTACCAGAAAACCTGAAATCAAAAACACTGATCTCCTTAGATATGGGGCTCTTGGTGGCAGGTGCGAAGTATAAAGGGGAGTTTGAAGAAAGACTGAAAGCCGTCATTAAGGAAGTACAAGATTCTGCTGGAGAGATTGTGCTCTTCATCGACGAGATTCATACCCTGATTGGTGCTGGAGGAGGAGAAGGAGCGATGGATGCCGCCAATTTATTGAAGCCGGCATTGGCTCGTGGAGAGCTGCATGCCATTGGAGCTACAACACTCAAAGAGTATCAGAAGTATATCGAGAAAGATAAAGCCCTAGAGCGTAGGTTTCAGGCGGTAACAGTCGATGAGCCAAATCAAGAAGATGCAATCTCCATTCTTCGAGGGATCAAAGAGAAATATGAAGTGCACCACGGGGTACGCATCAAAGATGACGCTGTCATTGCAGCCGTGGAGCTTTCCAGCAGATACATCTCAGACCGATTTTTACCAGATAAAGCCATTGATTTAATGGATGAAGCCGCCGCTAAATTGCGCATTGAGATGGATTCACTTCCACAAGAGTTGGATGAGATGAATCGTAAGATCATGCAGTTGGAGATAGAGCGAGAAGCCATTCGCAGAGAAAAAAATAAGGATAAAGAATCTGTGCTTTCTAAAGAGATTGCGGATCTCTCTGAGAAGCGCGACACCTTGAAGGCGAAATGGGAGGACGAGAAAGAAGTCATTGTTGGTATTCGTGGAGCGAAAGAGAATATAGACCGCTTCAAATCGGAAGCAGAGAAAGCCGAGCGTGAAGGAGATTTTGGTAAAGTTGCAGAGATCCGTTACGGCAAGATCACTGAAGCCGAACAAAAGCTCGAGGAGTACAAAGCGAAAATGAAAGACATGCAGGGTGAGAAATCCTTGCTTAAGGAAGAAGTTGATTCTGAAGATATTGCAGAGGTTGTGGCCAAGTGGACGGGCATTCCACTTGCTAAAATGCTTCAGTCTGATCGTGAGAAGTTACTTTATTTAGAAGAAGAACTGGGTAAGCGAGTGGCAGGCCAAAGTGAGGCCATTGCAGCATTATCCGATGCCGTGCGTAGAAGTCGGGCTGGCTTGCAAGATCCAAAACGCCCGATCGGTTCATTCATCTTCCTCGGTACAACAGGGGTAGGGAAAACCGAGCTAGCAAAGGCGCTGGCCGAGTATCTTTTCAACGATGAGAACAATATGGTACGCATCGATATGTCAGAATATCAAGAGCGGCATGCGGTGTCTCGTCTGATTGGAGCGCCTCCGGGGTATGTGGGTTACGACGAAGGTGGTCAGCTGACAGAAGCGGTGCGAAGAAAACCGTACTCAGTGATCTTACTTGATGAGATCGAAAAGGCCCATCCTGATGCGTTCAACATCTTACTGCAAGTATTGGACGAAGGCCGATTGACAGATAACAAAGGTCGGGTGGCAAATTTCAAAAATACCATCATCATCATGACGACGAACATTGGTTCCACGTTGATTCAAGAAAACTTTGAGCGAATCAAAGATGAAAATCTCTTAGATGTGATCGATGAAACCAAATTGCAGGTATTTGAAATGTTGAAGAAGTCGGTACGACCAGAATTCTTAAACCGAATTGACGAGACAATCATGTTCATGCCACTGAATAGAGACAACATTCGTCAGATCGTGAGAATCCAGTTTGGATTGATTCAAAAGCAATTGAAGGAGAGTGGTGTCGAAATTGAAGCAACTGATGAGGTCTTAGACTATCTAGGAGAGCTTGGATGGGATCCTCAGTTCGGGGCGAGACCATTGAAACGTGTCATCCAACGTAGGGTGTTGAATGAGTTGAGTAAGCAAATTCTTGCGGGTGAGATCACTAAGGACTCCGTGGTGAGTGTTGAACTCGGCGCCAACAAAGAGATCGAGTTTGTGAATGTGGTAGCGCCTGAAGAGGTAGAATAGGAACCACCCATACCACCCCGGTCTTCGACCACCCCTCCTTGAAGGAGGGGATTTGGCTTTCTGAATTGGATAAAGGATTTAAAAGCTAAAGTAAAATCGCCTCTTGAATTTAATTCTCCTCCTTAAAGGAGGAGTTAGAGGTGGTAAATGACAAAAAAAGGCTCTGGATTACTCCAGAGCCTTTTTTGTGTTAGTCTATGTCCTCAACACTACTTACCCCTCAACCACTCTGCTCTTCTTTTTTCAGCGGCAGCATTGGCATTCGCATCCCAAGCGCTTCTCCTGTTCTGATTTGCAGCTAGGGTAACCGTCTTTGTCATCTCTTGGCCCCATCGGTTGATGACTACTTGTATTTGGTCACCGGGATTTAAATCTGAAATGAGTTCATCCACATTTCTTCCCTTGAAGTCAGCCATCGAAGTACCGTTAATGCTGATGATCTTGTCTTCTCTTTCGATGCCTGCTGCATAGAAAGGTGAACCGATCAAGGCATTTTGCCTCATTTCACCCAAACCATTTCGAATACTTACAAAAGCACCAAGTGTAGGGCTATTAGGATTAGGGTTCTCAAAGACAACGCCCATTTGTTTGAAAAGGCTGCCGTAGTCAGGCATTTCAGAAGAGAAGATGTGTTTACCGAAAAACTCTTTCGCGAAGGCTTCGCCTGCATATTCTCCTAATCTGGCTTCTAAGTCGCGTACACTGTATGGAATTTCTGGTGACCCATGCGTTTTCCATACATGCGCCATGTAGCCATCTAATGAAAGTCCATTGTCCATTGTACGTAGCGACATGTCGAGCGCAAGCCCCAGCACAGAACCATAAGTATAGTACGAGATGAAGATATTGGCATTATTGTCTGGGTCGATAGAAGCGGCGGCATCGACAAAAGGTGCGCGGTAGCTCATCTCAATTGGATTGAAGAATTTTCTACCCGGGGCGTTCATTACATAACTGACCGAACCTCCCAAACCATTGACATACTGCTCTGCTGTGATATTGCCAGAGCGTGCCCTGATCAGGTTGGTGTAATAGCTGGTGAAACCTTCTGCAAACCAAAGCTCACCACTCATGTTCGGGTCTTCAAAGTCAAACGGCTCGAGCGAAGCAGGACGTATGCGTTCTACATTCCAAGCATGGAAGAACTCATGAGAAATCGTGCCCATCGAGGTATTGCCCAATGGACGATCTGCGGGTTTACCACTGACCACGTAGGTTGAATTTCTATGTTCCATGCCGTCGCCACTAGCATTCGGCACATAGCATGAAAGGAAGGTGTATTCACCAAAATCGAAGGACGGCAATGTGCCAAAAACGGCGGCTTGCTGCTCCACTATCTTTACCACCTCTTCAAAATAGCTGTCAACCTCTGCATCAGTCGCAGGTGTATGCAAGGCCAATCGGATATTCTGTCCATCGATCATGCGTTCTCTTAGATGAAAATCGGCGATCTCCGTGGGGCTGTCCATAAAATAATAGGTATTGGGTGCCCAGTAGGTGTCATTGCCCATGTCTTTCATTTGTGTCGCTACCTTCCAGTTTGCACCTTCTGGTAGATTATAATGTACTTCAACCGGTCTGTGGCCTAAGTTTCGCGCCCAAGCGAAAGTTGCTGGGATGTTCAAATGAGCATGACTCTCATCAATTCCTGAATACGTTCCGCCTGCTCGATTGGCAAACAGCGTGTACTCGAAAACGACCGTGCCATCATGTCCTCCAACATTCCATTGGTGTGGATTAGGCCGAGTTACAGGTAGCTCGTTTCCAGCACCATCTGTTGCCTTTACGGAGTAGACGTTTTTGGCAAATTCATGAATCGCGTAACGCCCGGGCGAGCTCTTGCTCATGCGTACCTCAAGTACTTTGTTTTCCAGATTTTCGAAAGTGACCTGGATCTGTGCTTCATGATGTACTCGATTCTCAAATGAAACTTCGTAGCGTGTTGTTGTTTGAGAGAAAAGAGGAGCTGCTAAGCAGAAGAATAGGATAATGGACAGTAAGCGTTTTTTCATTTGTAATTCGTTAGATCGTCTTTAAAAAGATGGGTATTAATTAGGTAGTAGATCAAGGATAAACCGCCCTGACTTCAATTTCTATAAATTTATGGGGGTCTACTAATTGATAGACACCAATGGTGGATCTTGCGACTTTATTTGGGTTTTCTTCATTATTGAAAAACTCACCATAGGCCTTGAACCAGGCCTCAAAATCGGGTTTGTTTTTATTCAAGGGATCTGGTGCTACATACACTTTCATGGCAATCACATCTTTGAGTGATAATCCTTCTTCCGAAAGATATTCTTCAATTCTTTTCAGGGCGCTGACACTTTGGTCGTAGGTATCACCAAATCGTTCACGATCACCCGCTGTTTTGGTCTCATCTATGGGGTTAGCGACGATGCCACTGGCAAAATAGATCGCCCTGTTTTCAGGGACTTTAACTCCCTTCAGAATGGCCGACTCTTCACGATCGAATCTTTCTATTACCGGCCGCTCCCATAAAAGAAAAATGAAGGTAATGACAGCCACAAAGACGAGATAAATAACTCCTTTTCTCTTCATCATTGATTCATTGAATGGAAATATACAAAAGTTCGATGTTGAAATCAGTTGGTTTTTAGAAGTAGCATTGGTTATCTTATGCATTCTTAAACCAAAAACCTATGAAAAACCTTCGACTGATCGGCTTGCTGATCTTCGCATTGCTGATCATCACGCCTGATGTCGCCGCGCAAAAGAAAAATAGAAAGAATAAAAATAAAGAGGGGATAAGCTATGATCGCTCCTTATACAGTGCCATGTCGTTTCGACTTGTCGGGCCTTTCAGAGGCGGAAGAGCGACAGCTGTTGCTGGAGTTATGCAAGATCCCATGACCTATTATATGGGAGCCACTGGAGGGGTTTGGAAAACCTCTGATGCTGGAGAAAGCTGGTCCAATGTTTCCGATGGGTTTTTCAACACTGCCTCTGTAGGCGCCATCACGGTGTCAGAATCAGACCCAAATGTCGTTTATGTAGGCATGGGAGAAGCACCTGTTCGCGGGGTGATGACCTCGCATGGAGATGGCGTGTACAAATCGACAGATGGAGGGCAGACCTGGGAGCATATGGGGCTTGAAAGAACCAGACAGATCTCTAAGATTGTGGTGGATCCGCGTGACCCAAACATTGTGCTGGTGGGTGCTCAAGGTAGTCCTTACGGTGCCACAGAAGATCGAGGTATTTACCGATCAACTGACGGGGGAATGACATGGAATAAAGTTCATTATGTGGATGAAAACTCGGGTGTTAGTGACCTGAGTATGGACATGACCAATCCTCGCATTATCTATGCAGCCTATTGGGATCATCGACGCTATCCATGGAAGGTGCAAAGCGGAGGACCAGGTTCTGGGCTTTGGAAGTCTGTGGACGGGGGAGAAACGTGGACGCAAATGACTGCAGGCCTGCCAAAGGGTACGCTAGGTAAAATGGGTATCTCCGTTTCGCGCGCCATGCCGAATCGAGTATGGGCCATCATTGAGGCAGAAAATGGAGGCCTTTATCGCTCCGATAACGGAGGAAAGAATTGGCGTCTCATTAATCCTGACCGACTATTGAGGGCACGTTCATGGTATTACATGCACATTTTGGCCCATCCAACCGATCCGGAATCAGTCTATGTGATGAATGCGCCGTTGGTACAATCAACCGATGGAGGAAGGACCTTCGTGAATCTACAAACGCCACATGGCGATAATCATCAGACTTGGGTCAACCCGGTGCAACCTCAATACATCATCAATGCCAATGATGGCGGTGCAAATGTTTCTATTGATGGTGGGAAAAATTGGTCTACCCAGAGCAATCAACCGACCGCTCAATTTTACAGAGTCAATGCCGATCGACAGTTTCCTTATCGCATCTATGGTGGGCAACAGGATAATAGTTCAGTGTCAATTGCTTCGCGAGTTGATGGGGGTGTAATCAGTAATAATGACTTTTACCCGGTAGGGGGCTGTGAAAGTGCCTATTCCGCTTTTGATCCGGATGACCCAAAATACGTCTATTCGGGTTGTTACCAGGGTATTATCGATGAATGGAATAAGGCGACCAAGCAGACCAAAGACGTGATGGCCTATCCGTTTTTAGGTTTAGGAACAAACCCAAGAGATGTCAAATATCGATTCAATTGGAATGCACCTATTGTGGCATCAACGCACGATCCGAAGGTGATCTATCATGCAGGGAATAAGCTATTGAAAACATCAGACCGAGGCATTACATGGGAAGAAATCAGTCCTGATCTGACTAGAAACGACAGTACAAAGATTGACTGGGGTGGAGGTCCGATCACAAATGAAGCGGCTGGTGGTGAGATCTACCATACCATTTACTATGTCGCAGAATCTCCTCATGATCCGAAAGTCATTTATACCGGTGCAGATGATGGCATGCTACACATCACCAAAGATGGAGGTGCCAATTGGACCGAATTAATTCTACCGAATACAGAAGAGGGTATGGTGAACCAGATAGAAGTCTCTCCTCATGATCCTGCAACTGTTTATGTGGCCTATACGCGCTATAAGTTCAATGATTTTACACCGCATATCTTCAAATCGACTGATTATGGTGACTCTTGGGAAAGGATGGTCAATGGCATAAAAGAGGAAGCGCATGTGCGAGTTGTTCGGGAGGATCCAAATAAGAAGGAGTTGCTATATGCGGGTACAGAACTTGGGCTATACGTCTCCTTTGATGGTGGTGCGAAGTGGAATGAATTCCAGCAGAACCTACCAATTGTTCCTGTTACGGACCTGATGGTGAATTATAATGATTTGATCGTCGCGACACAAGGCCGAGCCTTTTGGGTGATGGATGATTTGAACCCGCTGTACGAATTGAGCGAGGCGGCAGCAGCGGAGTTCCATGTTTACGAGCCCGAGGTAGCCATCAGAGACAATGCTTTTAGAACAGGAAGTACGAGTATAGGTCAGAATCCATTTCCTGGGTTTAATCTTTATGTTTACCTGAAACAAAAAGTAGATTCTATACCCTTATCGATAGATTTTATGGATGCGAAGGGTGAGGTGGTGAGGCATTTTGCTTCCGATGCAAAGGAACGCAGTGAACAGCTTAGGGTCCAAGCAGGCATGAACCACATCAATTGGAACCTGACTCTACCGAATCCAAAGGGAGTTGACGGTGTTTTTGTAGGACTCGGCGCAGGCGGGCATCGTTTAGCCCCGGGAAAATACATGGCAAAAATTACTTATGGGAATCATGAGAGCACCAAAAACCTTGAATTAGCCCCTGATCCGCGCTGGTCGGCTACTGATGCCCAATATGCAGAACAACAAATGTATTTGTCCAATTTGCGGCAAGCAATTGATGGCCTTCAAGAAAGAGCCAATGATATCCGTTCAATTCGCGCGCAAGTAAATGACTTGAAATCAAGAATTTCAGGAGAAGAATGGCCACAAGTGCATGAGTTGGCTGAGAAGATCATAGAACAGATCAATGCTATCGAGGAGCAAATGGTGCAACCAAATCAGAAAACCTTCCAAGATGTGATCAACTTCCCTAATAAATTGGAAGTGGAATTGCTACACATTTATGGAACTATCGATGGCATTGAGCCGCCAATTACCAAGGGACAGATCGATCGCTCAAAAGAAATGTTGACTAAGTTTACGTTGGTGATGGACGAGTCTGCTCAGATCGAAGAAGGGCTAGATCAACTCATGGATTATATACGGGAGAATGAAGTACCATTCATTGCGGCTAAGAAAAAGTAAGTATTCTCTGCTCGAAGCTGCCCGTATGCTAAGGGCCGTTATCGTACGCGTAAGAAAAGGCCCTGAAGCATCATGCTTCAGGGTTTCTTGATTTTAGGGAATCTATTTGAGAAAGGCTGCAAGAGAGCGTAGTGTGAGTGGTAACCACTTAACTATATGTTTGTACATGTAACTGGCATACAAAAGGCTGCGCTTCACAACATTTTTTACCTAATACACAATAATTAGTTTACCTTTCTTCTATTCTGAGGGTCGAAGCTCTTCGTTGAGTTAAGTTCTTCAGGCAAGATTTTTAAAAGAATCAACCAAAATATATAGTATATGCAACACTTTCTACCCTCTGGGCTGGCGAAGAACGTCAGCCCGTTGGTGATTTCCGCCAACAAAACTTTTCGAAAACTCATATTGGCATCAGGACTGCTCATAGTCTTTTCAATGCAGGCAAATGCACAAGAGGAATGGACTGCTCTAACCACAATTGGCGGTGTATGACATGCAAGGAGTTGAAGTAGCCAAGCTATATGAAGGAGAGCTAGAAGAGCAGCGTCAGGTGCGAGTAGAGATGAATGTCTCAGGCTTACCGAGTGGCTTGCTAGTGATCAGGTTCAGAAGTGCAGGCATGCTGAAGACGGCCAAGCTGATCATTCAGAAATAGCGGAATCAATGAACAGAGTGGGGGAGCTAACCTAAGCTTCCCCACTTGATAGAAACATAAAGAGATCTGAGTAGATGGTTAGTAAGTAATCGTTGCTACAGTGTTTAGGTGAATAGAGCCCTGAAGCATCACGCTTCAGGGTTTTTTTATGATTTAGCAAATTTTAACAAGGTCTGGCAAATCGTTTGCAACACTATCCTGTATAATCTGTATAATAGAAGAACTAAGAAGGTGTACACTCAGTATAACATACAGTTTTTATTACCTTTAAGGTCATTTTGAAAAAAAGGAGAAAGAAATTCAAGTGAAGAAAGCTATGCGTAAATTATTTTTGATGAATCTACTGCTCCTCGTGGGTTTGGGCGGTTTGTTGGCTTCAAACGATTCAACTAAATATTTCCAACCTACAGCCGCTCATATGAAGGAGGCGAGGATCATCACACAGATCCTTGATTACTATCATTATAGAGATATTGACTTGGATGATTCATTATCCTCTGTGATCTTGGATAACTTTATCGAAGCCCTTGACGGAAACAAAAACTATTTTCTTGCTTCTGACATCCGCTCCTTTCAGAAGTACAGATTCTCAATAGATGATGACCTCAAAAATGGAAATCTTGTAACGCCTTTCTTCATCTTCAATATCTATAAGAAAAGACTAGACGATCGGCTGAGCTATGCCTTGAATCGCTCAAAGGAGCCATTTGATTTCTCATCAGACGAGAGTATCGAGCTAGATCGAGAAAAAATGCCCTACGCGCAATCGGTCGACGAGCTAGATGATCTCTGGCGGAAAAACATCAAGAGTCAAGCCTTGAACTTAAAGTTGAGTGGGTCTGACGATGCGAAGATCGAGGAAGTGTTGGTTACCCGATATGAGCGTTTTCAGAGTAATGTTGACAAGTACAACGACAACGATGTTTTCGAGATTTTTATGAATTCGGTAACCGAAGCGTTCGACCCGCATACAAGTTATTTCACACCGTTGAATGCGGAAGATTTTGAGATGCAGAGCAAAAAGTCTTTAGAAGGGATAGGGGCAACGCTGCAACAAGACAATGATTTTACGAAGATCGTTGAGTTACGTCCCGGCGGACCGGCATTTGTGAGCGGCGAGATCAACAAAGACGACCGTGTAGTGGGTGTCGCACAAGGGGCTGAAGGTGAAATGATCAATACGGTGGGTTGGAGAAGTGATGAAGTCGCAGGTCAGATCCGAGGTCCAAAAGGCACCTTGGTACGTTTGGAGTTGCTTCCTGCAGGCTCAAATCCGGGTGCTCCAACGAAAGTGGTGAACATCGTCAGAGACAAGATCAATTTGGAAGATGCAAAAGCGCAAAGTAAACTCATAGAGTTCTCAGAAAACGGTACTGCCTATAAAATGGGCATCATCACCGTTCCAGATTTTTATTTGAATGCGGATGAAATGGAAGAAAATCCATTGGACTATACCAGCACAACGAATGATGTGAAGCGCTTGATCAAAGAATTGGAAGAGCAAGGTACCGATGGAATCATGCTTGACTTAAGAAATAATGGAGGTGGAGCACTTTTCGAAGCCATTAACTTATCTGGTTTATTCTTGCCTGGCGGAACCGTAGTTCAGGTGAAATACAGTGGAAACAAAATCGAAAAACTCAATGATGACAACAAGACCATGTTCTATGATGGACCAATGAATGTCTTGATCAACAGATTCTCTGCTTCAGCTTCTGAGATATTCGCTGGCGCTATTCAGGATTACAAAAGAGGAGTGATTGTAGGAGAACAAACTTATGGAAAAGGCACCGTGCAAAATGTAAGAGAGCTGAGTGCTTTCCTAAGAGGCCCGCAAGAAGAAGAACTAGGTTTGATCAAGTTCACGATGGCGAAGTTCTATCGGGTGACGGGTAGCAGTACCCAGCATTTAGGTGTGAGTCCTGATGTGCCTTTGCCTTCCGCATTCAGTGCAGAAGAGTTTGGCGAGAGCTCAAAGCCTAGCGCCATGCCTTGGGACAAAATCCCTTCCGCCAGTTTTCAACCTTTGAATTACGTGGATAATGGCTTGATCGAACAACTGAATGAACGTCATAACCAGCGCATGAAGTCAGCGCAAGATCTCGTGGACTTACAGTATGATATTGAAAGAGCAAAAGAGATCAGAAGCAGAACCGTGGTCTCTTTGAACTTTGACAAAAGAAAGGCTGAAGAAACCAAAGCGGAAGAGGAGCGCGCAGCAAGAGTGAAAATTGGTTCTTCTTTGAAGGAGTTAGAAGCGAATAAGGTACAGGAACGTTCACTTTCCGACTTAAAGGATGTGTACTTGAAAGAAAGTTTGTTGCTTTTAGCCGACCAAATTGAGGCAAAGAAAAGAAAAGGATAAAGAATGATATCACTAGAATAAAAAAGGGGGCATGGCCCCTTTTTTATTTCCTGCTCCTCAATTCAATTTATTTGGTTGTCATTTTAAACGACATGCCATTTTTCTTTTGATCAACCATTCTCTTCACATCTTCCAAAAGTTTCTTCGCATCGTAAACGATACCATCTTTGATAGTATAGCGAACACCGCCGACCCGGGTCACCTCATTATTATCATTCAACTTTAATGTACCTGTCCCATAAAGCGTCTTTAAGTTTTGAAGGGGATTCTCTTCGAGAATCACAAAGTCAGCATATTTACCAACTTCAACAGAACCGAGCATGTCATCAGCACCTAAGGCTTCAGCCCCGTTCAGCGTTGCACTCATGATCACTTCTAGAGGATGAAAACCGGCTTCGCGGAGTAGCTCTAGCTCTCTTATGTACCCAAAGCCATACAATTGATAGATAAATCCTGAATCTGAACCTGCTGTAACACGGCCTCCTCGGTTCTTATACTCGTTCACAAAGGTCATCCACAGCTGGTAGTTTTTCTTCCAAGCCACTTCTTGTTCCGTACCCCAATAGAACCAATATGAACCATGCGAACGCCTGCTGGGTCGGTAAAACTCCCAAAGCGAAGGGAGTGTGAACGATTGGTGCCATTCAGCGGCATATGCGCGCATTAAGTCTCGGTTGGCGTCATAAATGTTGAACGTTGGGTCCAGCGTAAAATTGAGTGCAATGAGCTCATCCATGACCTTGTTCCAATGGTCCGAAAAAGGCTCAGCCGCCTGTTTCCACAATTGGCCAGCCTCACCAAAACGATCTTGTTCATTTCGGTAATTATAGTCCAAAGAGTAGTTCTGTACTTTTCTATCGGTAAAAAGAGCTTCTGGTAATCCGTACCAATGTTCCATCGAAGTGAGTCCTGCGCGTGCGGAGTTCAAGACATTCCACCTGACCACATCCATTTGTGCATGATGCATTGCTGAACGAAGGCCGAGGGCTTTGTTTTCTTCTAAGGCGGCTTGCATGATGTCAGGGGCGGCACCAAAGAATTTAATGCCATCGGCACCATTTTCGGCATTTTGTCTTACCCATTTTCTGGCCATATCCGCATTGGCTATGGGTTCCGCTGCACCTTGTCCAAAGCCTGTATAAGCAAAGATACGAGGGGCAGTAATCTCATTGTTATTCGACTTTTCTTTGTGTTCTAACACCCATTCTAGGCCATTTCCGGCAGAAGGATCTCGAATGGTCGTGATGCCATGCGCCATCCATAATTTAAAGACATATTCAGAGGGTGTGCCTTGCGCAGTACCACCAATATGGCCATGCATGTCAATAAAACCTGGCAAAAGGTACATGCCTTCAAAATCATACTCTTTATCTCCACGTTGTGCGACAGGCCGGTCTTGTGGTCGAATTGGCATTCCAGGGTAACCCACATTGTAGATTCCTTTGATGATATTGTTTTCCACCACAATGTCGACTGGACCAGTCGGTGGCGCACCGTTTCCGTTGATCAAAGTGACACCACGAATGAACATTCGTTCGAAAGGCCCTTCGCCTTCTGCACGATCAGGCGCTTTTTGGATCTGCGCATGTCCAAATGAAAAAATGAATAGAAAGAGTGCGGTTAGAAATGTTCGATAGGTCTGCATAAAAAAGGTTGTTGACTTACAAAGTATGCAAATCAACAACCTTTAACAATGTCAAATGTCAATAGCCTTATTTTTTAGCTTTTTTGACTACCCTCTCAAGGGTAAGGGGGAATTCTTGGCCTGCCTGTGACCATGTGCCTTCGAATTTACCCTCTTTTAGTCTGCCTGTATATACACCTTGAATCTGATTCATACTCATTTCAATGGTGCTGTCACTATAGGTGACTTTGTCCATTTTTAGGTCATAAGCTTGTTGGTCAGGGCTGTCCATTGTAGCGCTCAGTGCTCCTTTGTTACTCGTTACATGAAAAACAATTTTGAGTGATTGCCCTCCTGGTAGGTTTAGTGATCCACTCCAGTTACCTACAGCTTGTGTAGGGTCGTCTTGCGCTGATGCAGAAAAAATAAAAAGACTCAAAAATAGTGTTACAATTAACTTCATGATCTTCGATTTAGATATGATGTTACGAAAAATGTGCCAAATCATGATCCAATTCACAGGTTAAAAGGATCATTTGGTCGTTAATCGTTGTGATTTATGACTAAATCTCGTTTCTGAGCACTTCAAGAGGCGGTTTGTCCAAAATACCTCTGCTATTGAGCAGGCCAATAACAATGGTAATGCCGGTTATGCTTACAAAGACCACTAGGATAGGTAATAGATTTGGTGCAAATGTAGAGTCGAATGTGTAAAAGGCCAGCCCCCAACTACCTACTAGCGCCAATAAAATACCGCTAATAGAAGCCATGCTGCCCAGACAAAAGTACTCCAAGCTATTGATTAACAGGATTTGTCTTTTGCTACCTCCCATTGTCCTCAAGAGGACGCTTTCCCGTATGCGTTGAAATTTGGAAAGGATCACTGAACTGATCAATACGAGCAAGCCGGTGATGATGCTGAATAAGGCCATGAAACGAATCACAAATGCGATCTTGTCAAGAATTTCGTCCAATGTATCAAGGATCAAACCGATATCAATGACAGATACTGAAGGAAAGTTTTTTACCACCTCTCGTTGGAATAAGGCACCCGCTTCTTTGTCAGAAACTCGCGTGATCAAGACATGGAATTGAGGCGCTTGTTCAAGCACACCTGTAGGGAAAAGTGCAAGGAAATTAGTTTGCACACGCTCCCAATCGATTGTTCGGGTACTTCCTAATACGGTTTCAATTGGAAATCCCTGTACATCCCAGACGATCGTATCTCCTAATTCAATATTGTTTCTGCTGGCATAATCATTTTCTAAGCTCACTGGAGGAAGGTCACTTTTACCCTCCATATCCTCAGGAAAACCTAAGCTACCTCGGGCAATGGTTTCCGATGCAATGAGGCTATCACGATAGGTCACCCGCCACTCCCTTCTATAAGGAGAAGTTCTCCTTTCGCTGGTGCTGTCTGCTATGATCGTTTCCAAGTCATAGCCATTGATTGATTGAATCCTCATGGTGACCACGGGTACTTGCTGGAGTATTGGCAATCCATTTGATCTGGCTAATTCTGCAACCTGATCTTTTTGATAAGTCTGGATATCAAATACCATTAGGTTGGGTCTGTCATTATCGGTGGTGACTTCTACCTCGTTGATGAGCAAGGTTTGAATAAAATATAAAGTAGTGATCAGTGCTGTGCCTAAACCAATGGATGCTATTAGCACCAAGGTTTGGTTATTCGGACGATACAAATTAGCCAAGCCTTGTCTCCAGATATATCCGGCATTGGTCGGAAAGAATCTTCTTACCGCCCACATGAAAAGTTTAGCGACTAAACCCAAGAAAACAAAGGCCAGTAATACGAAAAGGGTAAAATAGAGGCTATCGCGTAGGTTGCCGATTTGTACAAAAGCAAAAGACACGACAAATAAGAAAATACTGCCATAGACCATCCAAATCAACCGATCCTTAGTGATTGATGGTTGGTCTTCGCTTGCTCGTAATGTAATAAGGGGAGAGGTGTTTCTTACACTTAAAAGTGGAGCTAGTGCGAATAAAACAGAAATGAATAGCCCCGTGATGATACCGCCTAAGATCGATGGCCAGGAAATGCTTAGTGTTACGTCTACTGGTAAGAAACCTTGAAAGATGACAGGCAATACCCGTTGAATAAAAACACCAATTAGCGCACCGATCAGAGACCCTATCAGCCCAACAGTGCTCATTTGGATGAGAAAAATGAGAAAGGCATCGATGCCTTTGCCACCCATACAGCGTAAGATCGCCACCGTCTTGATCTTTTCCTTCATGTAAATATGAACGGCACTGGCTACTCCCACACAACCCAAAAGCAAGGCTACAAAGGCCACTAGATTGAGAAAGTCGGCAAGGTTATCGAAGGTCTCTCCAGTTTCTTCTTTGCGTTCAGCGACTGTCTCTGTTCTAATGTCTAGAAGTCTCAGTGTATCGCGATCAGCACGGAGTTGCTCATCTAAGTCAAAATTTTCCGGAAGGTCGTTGATGCGATAGAACTTACTATAGTTGACTCTACTGCCTTTTTGGACCAAGCCTGTTGCGGACAAATAGTCCATGGGGATGTAAATGGCAGGGGCAACGAGTGTGGCTCCTAAGGACTGAGATGGGGTACTGAGCAGCGCCCCTTCCACCTTGAAGTTGATCAGTCCAACACGGATGGTATCGCCCGTCTGTATGTCATATTGAATCATGACCGATTTGTCCACAAGTGCTTTCCTGCTGCCATCACGGAAAGTGTTTTCAGCTTCAAGAGGTTCGGTTTCAATTTTCCCGTAATACGGGAAGTCACCTTTTAAGGAGCGCACATCAACTAACCGACTCTGCTGGTTTTTTGGGAAGAAAACCATGGAGGCAAATGAGTTTTCATAAGAAACCTCAATGGAGAGGGTGTCTAAGAAGGAATAATGAAAACTGGAGTCGTTACTACTCAATTCGAGGTCAGCGCCCAGTAGTTCTTTTGCCTGACCATTGATGTCGTCCTTGAGGTTACTGCTAAAGGAATTGATGGCAACAAGGGCAGCGATACCTAAGGTGATGGATGATATGAAAAGCAATAGCCGACTTTTACTCTTGCGCGCGTCTCGCCAAGCCATTTTGAAGTACCATTTTGCAGGTATTTTTTTTGGCTTATGCATTTTCAGTCGAGGTTAATTCGTTTTCTTCAATGATTTGGCCACCCTTTAATCTCAGAATTCGATCCGTTTTGTTCGCCAATTCCAAGTCGTGCGTCACCATGACCAATGTGGTGCCTAATTCACGATTCAATTCGAAAATGAGAGATTCAATTTTCTGTGAGGTTTCCTCGTCTAAGTTGCCCGTAGGTTCGTCGGCAAAAAGTATTTTTGGGCTGTTAGAAAATGCTCGTGCAATTGAAATGCGCTGCTGCTCACCTCCCGAGAGCTGCGTAGGGTAGTGGTCATGCCGATCGGCGAGCCCCACACGATCTAGCAGCTCGAGTGAGCGTTTTCTGACATTGCTTTCTCCACGAAGCTCTAATGGCACCATTACATTTTCAAGTGCAGTTAATGTGGGCAAAAGCTGGAAATTCTGAAAAACAAAGCCAACATGTGCATTACGAACCTTAGCGCGTTCGTCTTCATTGAGGCCGTTCAGGGTGATGCCATTGAGTTTTACCGTTCCAGTACTGGCATTGTCAAGTCCTGCACATAAGCCTAAGAGGGTTGTTTTTCCACTCCCAGAAGAGCCTACGATACTGAATTTCTCACCTTCTTTGATGTTAAAATTGATATCTGAGAGCACAGTAAGCTCGCGGTGAGCGTTGCTATATACTTTGCTAAGGTTTTCAACCTCTAGAATTTTATTTCCCATAAGATAAGACTTCGCTTTTCGAACGAACGAAAGATAAAGTAGTTCGTTTATATTTAAACTAAATCCTTTAGGAGTTCCAATGTTTAGAGTTTTAACGGTATTCGCGCTTTTTTTAATTACTTCATTTGACCAAGAACAAAAGAGGATCGTCTTTTTTGGCGATAGTATTACGGCGGGTTATGGCATCAATTTAGAAAGTGCATTTCCCGCGCTCATTGAAGAAAAGCTAAAGCAAGCAGGAAAAACGTATGATGTAGTCAATGCTGGATTAAGTGGCGAAACGACAGCAGGAGGCTTACAACGGATCGATTGGGTGCTCAGGTCTAAACCTGATATCTTTATCTTGGAACTAGGAGGGAATGATGGCTTGAGAGGATTGAGTCTTGATGAAACCCGTTCGAATTTAAAGGCCATGATCCAAAAGATCAGATTGGTTAAAGCAGATACTGAGATTATTTTGGCTGGAATGCAAATTCCACCAAATTTAGGACAGGCCTACACTGCAGAGTTTAGCGCACTTTTCTCAGATATTGCTCAATCAGAAGGGGTGAAACTCATTCCCTTTCTATTGGAAGGCGTTGGGGGAGAGCCTGAACTCAATCTTTCGGATGGAATTCACCCAAATGAAGCGGGGCATGAGATTGTGGCAGAAACAATCTGGACTTACATCAAGCCACTGTTGAACTAGCGCTTCAAAAAGAGTTTGTACTTTTCAAGAATCTTGATGGTTAATTCATATGCTGTAGAATTGAGAATGACGCCATCACGAAAGTCACAAAAAGCCATGAATTCATCTATAACGCGATCATCAATTCGTGTAATGTTTTTCACGATTTCTTTGTTGAATCTCCTGGCTAGCTCTACTTCTCGTTCTTTCCTAAACCTTTCTGCTGCGCTAAATCGTTGCAAGTACTTTTTTTGCTGAAGGTCTTTGTCGAAGCTATTCAAAAAACCGGTTATCGTGATCCCTGCCGTGCCATCGGTATTGCCAAAAGTATTTGTTTTGCCCCAGTTTATTGGATCGTTGGTCAAATAAGGGTTTTCAATTTTTAGCGTATCCCAGATTGGTCTTTTCAAATAAAAGTTATCGCGTAGTTGAAAGACTTCTACGGAATCGAGCTCATATGTTTTTGGTAGCATCAAAATTTGAATCACCTGCTCTTCCTGTTCGTGTGCTTCCGTAATGATGAATATTTGTGGATGATAACCGATTGAACTGATTCGAATTTGATCACCTATCTGGGCCTCAAATGTAAAATACCCCGATTCGTCGCTCGCAACGCCTTTGTTCTGATCGACCAGCTTGATGGAGGCATAAGCCACGGCAGTTTTCTTGTCAGCATCTAAGACCTGCCCCTTGAAAATAAACCCTTGTTCTTGTCCAAATAACGAAAGACCAAAGAAGCAAAAAACCAATAAAGCGATGGCGCACCTCACTCCTTAAATATCGTATTTATATGCCTTAATTGATCTCTATTAACGGTTTTTAACCTGCAGCCCAACTTTCACGATCTAAACTACGGTATTGAATAGCTTCTGCCAGGTGCTGGATTTCGATCTCCTTTTTTCCATCAAGATCTGCAATGGTACGACTTACTTTTAGGATTCGGTCATACGCTCTTGCGGATAGCCCTAATCGTTCCATTGCCGTTTTTAACAAGGTTTTACCAGCATCATTGATTTGACAAACTTCTTTCACCAATTGACTACCCATCATGGCATTCGAAAAGATATGATGTGCTTTTAGGCGCTCGTGCTGAATGTCCCTTGCTTTGATCACACGCTCCCGAATGGTGCTACTGCTTTCCGTTTTTCTGTTTTGTGTCATTTGTTCAAAGGAAACAGGCGTTACTTCTACATGAAGGTCAATGCGGTCGAGTAGAGGTCCGCTTACCTTGTTTAAGTAGCGTTGTACTTGGTTTGAGCCACAAACACACTCTTTATCGGGATGGTTGTAGAACCCACAAGGACAAGGATTCATACTGGCGATCAACATAAAGTTTGCTGGAAACTCCACAGACACTTTTGCCCTGCTGATAGAGACCATTCGTTCCTCTAAGGGCTGTCGCATTACCTCTAGAGCAGTGCGTTTGAACTCAGGTAATTCATCGAGGAAGAGCACGCCGTTATGTGCTAGTGATATTTCTCCTGGTTGGGGAATACCCCCGCCGCCGACAAGTGCTACATCAGAGATGGTATGGTGGGGATTTCGAAAGGGTCGGCGAGTGATCAACCTAGCATCGCTTCCTAACTTACCCACCACAGAATGGATCTTAGTTGTTTCGAGGGCCTCATGCAAGGAAAGAGGAGGTAAGATAGATGGTAGCCGTTTCGCCAGCATGGTTTTACCAGCGCCCGGAGGACCGATCATGATGACATTGTGGCCACCTGCCGCTGCGATCTCAAGTGCTCTTTTGATGTTCTCTTGGCCCTGCACATTGGCAAAGTCAGCATCATAGGCATTGAGCTGTTCAAAAAAGTGGTCTCGGGTGTCATAGGCCAACGGTTCAATTTCTTTTTGTCCGTCGAGAAAATCCGTGGCATCTCTGAGCGTTTCCACTCCTATGATGTCTAAATCGTTGACGATAGCCGCTTCTGTGGCATTCTGTTTCGGAAGAATAAATCCTTTAAACCCTTTCTTGCGTGCTTCGATAGCAATGGGTAGTGCTCCTTTGATGGGACGAAGGTTGCCATCCAAGGCCAATTCGCCCATGATCACATAGTCTTCTAAATGTTTGGCATCGATCTGACCTGAAGATTTAAGAAGGCCAAGAGCTAGGGGTAGATCATACGAAGCCCCTTCTTTGCGAATATCGGCAGGCGCCATGTTGACCAACACTTTTTTCCTTGGGAATCTAAAATTGAGGTATTTAAAGACCGATTCGATTCGATGAACCGATTCTTTTACGGCATTGTCGGGTAGGCCCGACATGAAAAATTTGGTGCCGTCAACAATGTTGACCTCTATATCAATAATTATTGCATCTACACCAAAAACTGCACTTCCATATCCTTTACTGAGTATCAATTGTGTGTTTTTCTATTAATTGTATCAAAATGTGTATCACCTTGATGTGAATCTCCTGAATTCGATCCGCATAACCAAAATGAGGGACTCTGATCTCGGCATCTGCTAAATCTGCTAGATCTCCTCCATTTTTTCCTGAGAGAATCACCACCTGCATCCCTTTTTGCTTGGCCATTTCTGCTGCGCGTAAGACATTGGTTGAATTACCACTAGTACTGATACCCAAGAGCACATCCCCTTTTTGGCCTAGTCCTTCTATGTATCGGGAAAAAACGAAGTCGTAGCCGAAGTCATTTGAAACACATGACATGTGGCTAGGGTCAGAGATGGCAATAGCGGGTAACGCTTTTCTGTTTTCACGATACCTGCCGGTCAGTTCCTCTGCAAAATGCATGGCGTCGCAGTGAGAACCCCCATTACCACAACTGATGATTTTTCCACCTGATTTGATAGCATTCACCATCATTAAAGCTGCTTTTTGAATAGCATCCAAATTCGCGTCTGCTGAAAGAAACTGTTCCAGTACTTTTTGCGCTTCTACGAGTTCAGCTTTGATGAGGTCGAGATTATTCATTTCAAAAGTCAGTTTAATTAATTTTTAGATAGGATGAAAGCACGGTGAATTTTGCTTGACTACAAGGACTGCATGTTAATGAGTTTGTAATAGTTTCCTTTCAAGCCCATCAATTCGTCATGCGTACCTCGCTCTACTATTTGACCTTTCTCCATCACGACGATGAGATCTGCATGTTGTATTGTGCTTAATCTATGTGCAATGACTAAGGAAGTTCTGTTGGCCATCAGTTTGGTTAAGGCATCTTGTACCAGCTTTTCAGACTCTGTGTCAAGTGCAGAAGTGGCTTCATCTAAAATCAAAATAGGAGGATTTTTCATTACGGCACGTGCAATACTGAGGCGCTGCCTTTGACCACCAGAGAGTTTGCCACCCCTCTCGCCGATGTTTGTTTCGTACCCATGTTCCAGTTCCATGATAAAATCGTGCGCATTCGCAATTTTTGCCGCACTGATGATGTCGTCCATTTTGGCATTCGGCATCGCAAATGCAATGTTCTTTGACACGGAATCATTGAAAAGGATAGATTCTTGAGTCACCACACCCATTTGGTTTCTCAGCGACTCCACTTCAATGTCTCGAATGTCTACATCATCAATTTTCACATTACCCTCAGATACATCGTAAAACCGAGGGACAAGGTCTGCCAGAGTCGATTTACCAGCTCCAGAGGAGCCGACGAGAGCAACTGTGTGCCCTTTTTTAACTTCTAGATAAATGCCCGACAAGATGGGTTCTTTATCGTATTTGAAGGAAACATTTTCGAAGGTTAGACGCTTTTCGAATTTATTGAGCGGTAATGCAGTCGCCTCATTGGTGATCAACGGTTTTTCATCGATGAGTTTAAAAATGCGTTCAGCGGATGCAATGCCGCGCTGTATGCTGCTGATCGATTGACTGATGCTTTTTGCAGGATTTAGGATCTGGCTAAACACAATCAAATAAGTGAGTAAGCCTTCGGGGTCTAAGCTTGTTTCTTCCTCTAAGACCAGGTTTCCACCAACAACGAGAAGTGTGGCGACCACAATGATTCCTAAGAATTGAGAAGTAGGAGAGGCCAGCTCATTTTTTCTGGCCATCGACATGTTGATCTTTTTGTACGTATTGGTTTCTTCTTCGAATTTTTGGTTTACATAATTTTCAGCATTGAATGCTTTGATCACACGCATGCCACCAAAAACCTCATCCATGAGATTTACAATTCTGCCAAGCGATTCTTGACTTAATTTGGCCTTCTTCTTGAGTCTTTTGACCACCTCTGAAATAACAAAACCCATCACTGGGAAAAAGATCAGGGTAAATAAAGTGAGCTGAACGGAGGTCACAAAGAGGTAGATCAAGTAAACGATAATAGTAGCCGGCTCTCTAAAGAAGACCTTGATGGAGCTAAAAAGTGTTACTTCAATTTCTTGCACATCATTAGTCATGCGTGACATGATGTCTCCTTTTCTTTCTCCCGAAAAGAAGCCTAGATGTAATCTGCTGGTGTTATTATAGACTTTACTTCTTAACTTTTGGATGGCATCGGCGCGCAAATAGTTGATCGTGACATTGGCCAGATAGGTAAAAACATTGGCTAGGAGTGCTGAAATGCCGATGATAACACTTACGTAGATTAAGGTGCTGCTTTTACCATATACATCGCGAATCTCGAGCATTTTTGAATAAAAAATACTCTCAAGAGTTTGGAGGTTGAGCCCATTTCGGGGTGCATTGGCAATCTCTTCTAAGGCTTCTGTAGTTTTGGTTTCAAAGATAACAGTAAAGAGCGGCTTGAGTAAAGCTAAATTGGCTAAGCCGAAAATGATCGCTAAAAAGGCGAAGATCACATATTGCGGCAAGTAGCGGTGATAGGGTTTGGCAAAGGAAAGAATTCTACCGTAAGTGCTCATAAATAAAATGCTGGCGCAAGTTAGCTAATATTGTACGGATAACTAAAATTCATATTCCCTTCTCGCGATATTCCATCGAAGTGATAGCATGCTAATTAAACCGCTGTTGGATCTAGCCGCAATCCCACTGCTTTTGTCACGGTAGATGTTCCTCCAATCAATGAATAGGTTATGAAGTACCACATAAGATCCGATGAGTTCTAGATAAGTATTGGTGGTACCTACTCCTTGGCCGATTGTATTGCCAGTATTTCCGATTCTGTCATTCGTGCTTTTCAATAGGTCTCCCCCATAGTTCAAGCCGTTTTCGTCTTCTCCATATTGTGTAATGAATAACTTACCAGTGATATTGAGTTTATTGAAGGGTTGGTACCTCGCCATGATAAGGACTTCTTTGAGGTTGGCACCCATGGGGTGTGCCAGTGGATTTCTATAATTTGTATAACTCAGTGCGGGCCTATCATAGGCCTGGAAATAGGGCCTCGAAAAGTTTGCTTCAACCTGAAGGTCAAGATTGCTGACGTTAAGCGCATTGATGTATTTACCACCCACTTGTACACCAAACTTATTTCGCCAATCTCCACTATTGCCTCTCAAGGCATCAATAAAGAATTCATCAAGAACGAATTGGCCATAGAGCTGAAATTGATTCTTGATATTCCACTGGAAGTCCAATCCGATGAAGATGTTATCCGGACTCCCTTGGTTTTGTTCAATTGCACGATAAAATATAATGGGGTTGAAATAGTTGATGTTCGCACTGTCGGCTATTATGGTTTCGAATACACCAATATTTAAATTTGGTGTGATATCGACGCCGAGCCTGTGCATGGCCATGAATTCTTTAGGATACTGCCCGTCAATCGGGCTGCCGCTACCGGCAAGAATAATATTTTCCGTTAATTCAGACCATAGGTTGGTGTACAGGAATGGTCCGAGGCGGGTATTGATCTTTCCAAAAAGCATTGGGCTTGAAAAGTCACTTATGACCATTGAGCGAATGCCATTTCCAATAAACTGTTTATCGTGACCAGCTTGAATATCGATGCTCTTGGTGACATTGAAGTTCAGGTAGCCACGGGCATGAAAGACATCGAATACGGTTTTATCAAAATTATCGATCTTATAAAAGCCTTCATACGGGAAGGCGTCGTTCTCAGCAACAAAATCTGCGAAGTATTGAGGTGTCCGCATTTGTGTGGTCGACAGAAAAGTATAGAAGCCAATTTTCTAATCTATCTGGCCCTGTACTTCAATACCGCGCGTATTGGTGTATAAAACATTGTCATTGCGTTGGTCAATACCGCCAGAAAAATCAATGACTGGATTAATGCGTAGACTGTAGTTTTCTTCATCGAGATAAAAGAGGTCCGATTTTCTATTATAAGCCAGGTTCCACCACGACTTTTCATTCTCATTGAACTTGTTGGTGCCAAATTGCCAGTTGTCGTTCAATAAGTATTCATAATTAAAGCGATCTTGAGCACTCCATGATATGTTGGCCGTATCCAAATCGAGTAGAAAATTAGATAGCGCACTTCTTCTTATTGGCTTATACGTTGTTTTAAGGTTGTTGCTTTTTGATGAATAGAGAATATCGAACCTGTCGATCAGGTGATAATAGTCTCGATTGTAATTAATATAGGTACTTTGCGCACAGAGCTGAATGCTGAGCAGAAGAGCGAATAAACTGAAAAAGTATTTTTGCATAGCCTTAAGTAGGCACAAGATAAACACTTGAACTGAAAAACTGGTCTTCTAAATTCTCTGAATAATAAATCAGTTAAGTTTGTGCATTATTTTGAAAGTCACTACATTTGCAATCCTTTTTAGGGAAAGCAAAAAGAAGAGTCATGAAAAAAGATATTCATCCTGATTATAAGCCAGTAGTATTTTATGATACTCAGAGTGAATTCAAGTTTTTAACGAAGTCAACAATGACTTCGGGTGAGACCATCGAATGGGAAGATGGTAATACCTATCCTGTGATCAAAGTGGAAGTTTCTTCGGCTTCTCATCCTTTTTACACAGGTAAGAAAATGTTCTTGGACACTGCTGGACGTGTTGAAAAATTCAACAGAAGATACAAGAAGAAATAATTCCCTTTATTTCATTCAAAAGAATTAAGAAGTCTCCATTTTTCGATGGAGACTTTTTTTATTTTCGTGCATGGACATCAACTTCATTGATCTACCAGAAGCTCGAGAAAGGCTGAAGCCGTTTACGTTTACTCGCCCAATCGCTGAGATTCGGGTAGGGATTTTAACGATCAGAGAAAAATGGGAGCATCTCGGCTTCCATACCGGGTATACAACGCCCGATTATCTTAGTGCCAAGTATCCATCACTTGACACCAACATGTCCATTAATGGTTCGATCATGCCGAGTGCTCATCTTGTGGCTGCCATTCAAAATTTAGCATCAGGAGAAGCCTTAATGCAGAATGGACACTTTCTTGCCGGTGTTTTGAATGGAAAGCCTGTCGCATTTGAAGAGGAGGTCAGCAGTATTCAACAGACCTGGGATATCTTCGCAATGAATAGGCTACAGATCATGGCTGATCTTGAGTTGATCAAGCCCAATACCCAATTCGTTCCCTTGGACGATCCGCATACGATCGTTTACGGTCAAGAGAACTTGTTCATTGAGGAGGGTGCTCAGATCAAGGCGGCCATTATCGATGCGACTGAAGGTCCTGTTTATATCGGAAAGAATGGACGCGTACATCCTGGCGCTATCATTAATGGAGCCTTTGCATTATGTGAAGGGTCTCATGTGAACATGGGAGCGAAGATCAAAGGAGATACAACCGTTGGCCCTTATTGCAAAGTAGGAGGAGAGGTCAGTAATTCGGTGTTCTTTGGGTTCTCCAATAAAGGTCACGATGGATTCGTAGGGAATTCTGTCATTGGTGAATGGTGTAACCTAGGCGCAGATACGAACACTTCTAACCTCAAGAATAATTATGCGGAAGTGAAGCTCTGGGACTACGGGACTGGTCGGTTTGCTAAAACCGGATTACAGTTCTGTGGGCTTATGATGGGTGACCATGCAAAATGTGGCATCAATACCATGTTCAATACCGGAACAGTTGTCGGTGTTGGAGCAAATGTGTTTGGATCAGGTTTCCCAAGAAACTTCATTCCCTCATTCTCATGGGGGGGGGCTGCAGGCCTTACCACATTTCAGATCAATAAATTTACCGAGGTGGCCGAAGCGGTGATGGGCCGGAGAAGCAAGACCTATGATGAGCAGGAGGCGAATATTATTCAACATATATTCGAGCAGACAGCGCAATATAGAATTTGGGAGAAGAAAGCGTGAGGTTTACAGATATACCCGGCTTAGCGCCAATTAAGAAGAAATTAGTCGACTCTGTTGAGCAGTCACACGTTGCGCATGCTCAGCTTTTTGCTGGAAAAGAAGGGTCTGCCGTATTGCCGCTAGCCTTGGCCTTTGCCACCTATTTGAATTGCGAAAATAGAGGAGATGATGCTTGCGGTACTTGCGGTCAATGTTTAAAGAATGCAAAGTTCATTCATCCTGATCTTAATTTTATTTTCCCAACCGCCGCGACTGCTAAGTTGGCGAGAGATAAAGCCTCGAGTGAGAGCTTTTTGAAAGAATGGCGAAGCTTTTTGATTGAAAAGCCCTTCGGGAACATGACAGATTGGTCCGCACATTTTGGCTGGGAGAACAAGCTGTTGTCAATTCCGACTCATGAAAAAACAGCCATTGGGCGAGCACTCTCTTTAAAGTCTTTTGAAGGGAAGTATAAGGTGATGGTCATCTGGTTGCCGGAAATGATGCATCAGAACACTGCGAATGGCATTCTGAAAATATTAGAAGAGCCACCAGCCAACACCATCTTTTTGATGGTTACTAATGACCCTAATCGCTTGTTGACTACCATTACCTCAAGAACACAGAAATTATTGGTGCCTGATTTCAGCGACGAAGAAATTATCAATTCTTTGGTTGAAAGTCATGATGTAGACGTAAGTAAGGCACAGCGCATCGCCTACTTTGCAGAAGGAAATCTTCGCAAAGCCCTTGCCTTGGTCCAAGGTTTTGAAGATGACACGCAGGAGGTCTTTAAAGATTGGTTTAGGCAATGCTACACCTTTAATTTTGAGAACTTAGTTGCCCTAGCGGATGCTTTTCAGAAAAAGGGTAAAGAGTTTCAACAAGAGTTATTGCGTTCTGCGGGTCGAATTGTAAGAGAAGCACTCATTCATGGGGTTCCGGTTACAGAACTGTCCAGAATGCCAGAAGAAGAAGCAGGCTTTATCAATAAGTTCAGTCAGGTCTTCTCAGAAGATAAAGTGCATCAGATCGCTCCAAAGATAGATGAGGCACTCTATCATATCGAAAGAAATGCCAATCCAAAGATCCTCTTCCTTGATTTATCACTTTTCATTGCCCAAATTGCCAGAGCTTAATAACGCAGATGGCTAAAAAGATCTTAGTAATAGGCAGACAAGAAATCATTGATTTGCCCGGTTTTGGATTAGGGGAGATTGAGGCAAAAGTGGATACAGGAGCTTACACTTCAGCGATCAATTGTTCTCGAGTGAAGGTGACGAAAAATAAGACCATACCTGAGCTCACCTTTTACTTATCAGGCTCGAAAATTCATGAGAAAAGAGCCAGAAAATTCACGACTACTGATTTTCGAAAACGGAAGATCAAGAGTTCGAATGGTCAAATTGAAGAGCGTTACGTGATCAAAACCACTGCGGTGATATTCGGCAGAAGACATCGAATGGAGTTTTCATTGGCGGATAGAAGTAAGATGAAGTTTCCGATATTATTAGGCCGCAAACTTTTAACTGGCCGTTACATGGTCGATGTAAGTAAAAAGAATCTTTCATATAAAGAAAAAAGAAGAAATGCGAATAGCAGTACTTTCTAGAAATACATCACTTTATTCAACCAAAAGACTCGTAGAGGCCATTGAGGCTAAAGGACACGAAGCCTTGGTCTTGGATCATTTGAGATGCGACTTGGTCATCGAGGCGAAAGGACCTGCCATTTATTATCAAGGGCAGGAGGTGGTCAATGTCGATGCCGTAATTCCGAGGATTGGAGCCAGTGTAACTTTTTATGGTACTGCAGTGGTCAGACAGTTTGAGATGATGAACGTTTTTACCACAACTGCATCTCAAGCCATCGTACGCTCTCGAGATAAACTAAGAAGCATGCAATTATTAAGTGGAGCAGGTCTTCCATTGCCGAAGACAGCCTTCACGAACTATTCCAAAGAGGAAAAAAGTTTGATCGACCACGTGGGCGGTAGTCCTGTGATCATTAAGTTACTCGAGGGAACACAAGGCCTAGGTGTCGTTTTAGCAGAAACACGTAAAGCTGCACAGTCGGTGATTGAGGCTTTTCATGGCCTAAAGGCTCGTATCATCGTTCAAGAATTCATCAAAGAGGCCAAGGCATCTGACCTACGTGTATTTATTATCGATGGTAAAGTAGTAGGTGCCATGAAGAGAACGGGTAAGGAAGGTGAATTCAGAAGCAACTTACACAGGGGTGGAAAAGCCGAATTGGTCAAACTCAACCGGAAGGAAAAATCGGCGGCAGTGAAAGCAGCCGAAGCCATGGGATTGGCAGTTGCAGGTGTTGATATGCTACAGTCTGAGCGTGGGCCACTGATTTTGGAGGTAAACTCATCACCTGGATTAGAGGGTATTGAGAAAGCTACAGGAGTGGATATTGCCGGCAAGATCATCGAACATATTGAGGCGAATCGTCCAAAAATGAGAGGCGTGAAGTCAAAGGTAAAAGCAGGATGAACATTAGGATAGGAACGCGAGGTAGCAAGCTTGCTTTGTGGCAGGCAAACCATGTGGCGGAAAAACTTCACAATGCCGGCTTTACAACAGAGATTGTCACGATTGAAACCAAGGGAGATAAAATTCTAGATGTCTCCATTGCCAAAATTGGGAGTAAAGGCGTTTTTACAGAGGAAATCGAAGAACAACTAGCTGCAGGTCAAATTGATATTGCCGTGCATAGTGCGAAAGATATGCAATCAACGTTACCGAATGGTTTTGAGTTGATCGCATTCATGGAAAGAGAGCAGGCCAACGATGTGATCGTAAGTGACGATGAATCGTTCGATTTGAACAAGGAAGATCTTGTATTAGGGACATCCTCTACAAGGCGAGTCGCTACGCTAAAAGCAAAATATCCACATGTTAAAACAGTGGCTGTGCGAGGGAACTTGCAAACACGGATTAGGAAAATGAGAGAAGGTGCTTGCGATGCGCTCCATTTGGCTTACGCGGGTGTGCATCGCATGGGCTATGGAGATTTAATTGTGCAAAGACTTCCGCTGAAAGAGTTTATCCCTGCTGTTGGGCAAGGGAGTGTCGCCATCGAGGTGCATGCCTCATTGGCGAGCGAGAAGAGAGAAGGGCTGAGGTCAGCCTTAAATCATGAAAAGACAGAGATCTGTCTGAAAGCAGAACGATCATTTTTAAAGACCATGGACGGCGGATGTAGTATTCCCGTTTTTTGTCTAGCGGAATTAGATGGAGGAACCATTTCGGTAACTGGGGGCATCATCAGCTTGAATGGAGAAAAGGAAATCATTAGAACTAAAACCGGGACGATAGAGAATCCATTGAAGCTAGGGTTTGAATTGGCGTCTGAAGTGTTAATTTCGGGCGGGAAAGCAATATTAGATGAGATTAAAAAAGAGATCAATGAATAAAAGAATTTCAATTTTAGGCATTATGGCGCTGCTTGTTGTCGCCATGGCTTGTGGAGACGGAAGTAGTACGAATGAATCTGCTGATTTAACTGGGAATGACTTTTTGGTAACCATTAAAACAGATTTGGGTGAGATGAAGGCCATTTTGTATGACCAAACACCTCAGCATAAAGAGAACTTCATTAAACTCGTTAATGAAGGCTTTTATGACAGTCTGCTATTTCATAGAGTAATCCAAGGGTTTATGATCCAAGGAGGAGACCCAAATTCGAAAAATGCAAGTCCTGAACAGCGTTTGGGTAATGGAGGTCCAGGCTATACGGTACCTGCTGAATTTGTGGCTAATCTATTTCATAAGAAAGGTGCTTTGGCTGCTGCGCGTTTAGGCGATGGTCAAAACCCTGAGAGGGCATCAAGCGGTAGTCAGTTTTATGTAGTACAAGGTCAAATTGCTCCGAAAGAACAATTGGCATACGATCAACAAATGATCGGTCAAGCACTTCAAAAATGTATGACTGAAATGCCAGATAGTGAATTGGCGAAAGCGCTCAATGAAGTGCGAATGTCAGGTGATCAGCAGGCCTTTGTCGATAAGGTTTTTGATTCGATTGATGAACTTGAAGAAGTAACAGGTTTGGATCTGGCCTCAAACATGACGGAGGAAGAAATTGAAGCGTATTCAACCATTGGTGGTACGCCCGCTTTAGATGATCAGTATACCGTTTTTGGTGAAGTGATCTCTGGGATTGAGGTAATTGATAATATCGCTGCGGTACAGACCATGCCGGGTGATCGTCCGATGGAAGATGTAAGAATGTACATCTCTTTGGAAGAAATGCCAAAAACTGAAATTGCCAAAAAGTACGGTTACCAGTATTAATTGATAAGGATGAGAAAGGCCTTCATCTTAAGCGTATTGCTCTGCCTTGTTTTCGAAAGCAAGGCATTTCAAAAGCGGTCGAAAAAAGACTATCTGATTACGATATCGACTAATTATGGAGAGATGAAGGCGATTCTTTTTGAGGACACGCCGCTGCATCGAGAAAACTTCCTTTCGCTTGTTGAAAAGGGGTTTTACGATAGTTTACTTTTTCATCGGGTGATCAATGAATTTATGATTCAAGGGGGAAACCCAGGCTCAAGAAAAAGTAGATCCGCAGCAGAAAATGACGAAAGCCTCATGAATTATCGTATTGATGCGGAGTTTCGTTCTAATCATTTCCACCAAAAAGGCGCATTGGCTGCAGCAAGGATGGGCGATCGCGTAAACCCTGAAAAAAAGTCAAGCAGTAGTCAGTTTTATATCGTTCAAGGGAAGCAGGTTTCGGCTGAGGAATTGGCTATACAGAAACGTAATCACATGCGCATGATCACGCAATGGTCTTCTGCTAATCCCGAGCATGCCTTAGTAATCGAAATGAAAAAAGCTTACGATCAGGGAGGAGATGCTGCGGTAGGAGAATTTATTCAGCAAAATATTCTTCAGTTTGAGGAAGCCACCAACAGTATTTTTGATTTCCCAGCCGAGCGAAAACTGCTTTATGCCGAATTGGGAGGTACTCCTCATTTAGATGGGCAGTATACAGTTTTTGGTCAGGTGGTTTCAGGCCTGGAGGTTATCGATCAAATCGCTTCTGTGGAGACATCATCTAGGGATAAGCCGCAGGAAGATGTGGTTATGCTGGTGACGGCAGAAAAAATGCGGAAAAAGAAGATCACAAAATTGTACGGATATGTCTATGAAGATTAAGCTAATCCTTCTACCACTTTTGACCGTCTTTGCCTTTTCTTCATGTACTGAAAAAGAAGAATTGGTGGTAATCGAAACACCATATGGAGATATGACCGCTGTTCTTTTCGATGAAACCCCGATTCACAAGGAGAATTTTTTAAGACTGGCGAATAGCAGAAGTTATGATAGCGTATTATTTCATCGAGTCATTGAAGATTTCATGATTCAAACAGGAGATGTCGCAACAGGCGTTGCTCAAAAAGCCGTGGATTATACGTTGGCGGCTGAGTTTGTACCCGAAAAATATATTCATAAAAAAGGAGCCTTGGCAGCAGCAAGAGTTGGTGACGCGAGAAATCCAGCCAAGAAATCCAGTGGCTCCCAGTTCTACATTGTAGATGGTACCACCTTCGACGAAGAAGGGCTAGCAGCCCGAGCGCGAAGGAGACAGTACCTGAAGCTCTATGGCTATTTTGATAGAATGCTCAAGTCGAAGCGTTTTCCTGAACTCACAGAGAAGTATTATTACCACGTCAATAAATTGGAAGAAGATTCTACCTATGACTTTAATACGGCACAGGAGAATTTGATTTTTCAGTCCTTACCGGTTATTGAAAAGGAATTTGGTCCTCAGCCTGACCCAGGTTATGAAAGTTGGGCCAAAATAATCTATGCGAATGAAGGTGGAGCCCCTCATCTGGATTGTGAATATACGGTCTTTGGTCAAGTGATTGATGGACTAGAAGTGATCGATCGCATTGCTGCTGTGCGTACAGATGAAAGAGATCGACCAACCTCTGAGATTCGAATGAATGTCAAGGTGATCAAAATGACAAAGGAAGAGATCGAGGCGCAATTCGGGTATATTTTTTAATTTCAATGGTATGAAAATCTTACTTACAGGATCAAATGGCTTGTTAGGCCAAAAGCTAGTGAAACTTATTCTCGATAAAGAGGAAGATCAGTTGATCGCAACTGCAAGAGGAGAGAATAGGCTTCCGATCGCAGCCGAGTGCTTCCGTTCATTGGACGTTACGAATGAAAAGGAAGTGTTGGAGCTCATAACGGAAGAGCAACCTGATGTAGTGATTCATACGGCTGCCATGACCAATGTCGATCAATGTGAGACGGAGAAGGAAGCTTGTTGGGAACTCAATGTTGATGCCATTGCCTATTTGATCAAGGCCTGTGAAAAGACGGGTGCTTATTTACTACACCTTTCTACAGATTTTATTTTTGATGGGGAGGAAGGACCTTACGATGAAAAAGGAACACCAAACCCGGTGAGTTACTATGGTGAGAGCAAATTAGCAGCTGAAAACTTGTTACTTGAAAGCAAGATCAATTATGGCATTGCACGTACGGTCTTGGTTTATGGCATCGCCCATGACATGAGCCGGAGCAACATCATCTTATGGGTCAAAAGCAGCTTAGAGGCAGGGAAAGAGATCAAAGTCGTAGATGATCAATTGAGAAGCCCAACACTAGCCGAAGACTTAGCGATGGGCTGTTATTTAATGGCCAGCCAAAAAGCACAAGGTATCTTCAACATCAGTGGAAAGGACCTGTTGACGCCATACGATATGGCTATCAAAACGGCAGCATACTTCAATCTAGATACTTCAAATATGCAAAAAGCCGATGCTTCTACATTCACGCAAACGGCTAAGCGTCCGCCAAGAACAGGTTTTTCAATAGAAAAGGCCCGCAATGAGCTAGGCTATGAACCCCATAGTTTTGATGAAGGCATTGCGATCGTCTCAGAGCAATTCTCATCTAAATAATTAACAAGTCTAATTCCCCTCCTTGCAGGAGGGGTGGTCCTCGACCGGGGTGGTTCTTGCCCTTAAGAAGTATCTGTCCATCTAAACTTCAGCCTGAAGGAAGGGGTCAAGCCGTCTCACCTGTCTCAGGATCTTCATCTTTGTCTGCTCTTAAGGCAATCACTAAGAAAACCAGAAAGCCACCAAATGTGATCGATAAACATATTGCCATTCCTATAATTGCTTCAGTACTCATTTTTTCACGAATTTTCTGTAAAACCATCCATTAAATACGACTGCGATCGTAAGCGCCGCTGCCCACTGGGTCACAATGGAAGCATTACTAAATCTATCGAAGAGATTCCAATTGCCTTTTTCATCAAACCAAGGGTGTTCGCTGTATCCTTGATCCATCCACCAGTAAGTGAGAAAAATACCCGCAAAGAAGATAAAGGTGATCATTGAGGCGAAATAATACTTAGACACTTTAAAGTCAGAGTTTTCGTCTATAAAGTCTCTTTTAAATTTCATTGGGCCATATTTCAAAATAAGAAAGGCAATGAAAATTCCACTTACGAGCAAACCTACTCCCCAAACCCAGTCTTGGTTTTCAAATACGTCTAAACTCCAGGCCGAGGGAAAGCCGATGATGAAACAAGCTGCACCGGCAATGATGGCCGCTTTCTTCTTGGGTATTTCATAGTCGGTTAAGTTTTTTATGATCAACTGCATCATCGGAAGAATAGAACTAAAGGCGGCCATGGCAAAAGCGCCAAAGAAGATCCACGATAGAAATGCACCCCCAGGCATTTGCGCAAAAAGTTGTGGCAAAATGGTAAAGGCCAGCGCTGTATTTCCACCATGTAAGAAGTCAATCGCTTCAGTTGGTGTGGCAGCCATCGCAAATACAGCCGGTAGAATAGCCATGGCAGCGAGCAGTGCTGCTGCGTTATTACCAAAAGCACCTAGGAAGGTGTTGAGCGTAACATCCTCTTTCTGTCTTGAGAATGAACCAATGGTGATCATTAGCCCCCAACCTGCGCCTGTACTCCAGGCTGAATCTGTTATCGCTTCAATCCAGATGGTTGGATTTTTGAATTTTTCAACATCAATGGTGAAGAGGTATTCGAGCCCTTCTATTCCTCCTGGCATTTGGATGGCAAAAATTGCCACAACGATCAATAAACCAAAAAGTGTCGGGATCAGTATCTTGTTTGTCTTCTCTAGGCCTTTTTTAATACCCTTGCCAATCACCCATATAGCCACTGTGATGGTTAGCATGTAGCAGACAACCGCTTCCCAGCTAGAGTTAGACAAACTCGCCCAAAAGTTATCCATGTAGCTAACGCTTGGGTCTGCAAATTTCTCGTTCAATGAGCCATCTCCAAATAAGGAATTGATCAGATTTTGAGTGTTTAGTAAAAAGTACCTCAGTGACCATCCCGTGACAACAGAATAATAGAAGGCAATACCCATGGTGACGAGCGTTACGAATGTACCCATCCAGTTAAATTTCTTTCCGGCTAAACTACCTAGTGAGCCGAACGTGCCTTTTCGATAGTGTTTACCAATGGCTAATTCAGCCATGAGGAGGGGAATTGACCATATGACCAGAAAGAACATCCATAAAATGATGAATGTACCTCCGTATTCCCCAGCAATTCTTGGAAAGCGCCATAGGTTACCGGCACCAATGGCCATCCCCAAAGCTGCGAGAATTATTCCCCACCGATTACTAAATTCTTCCTTTTTCTCAGCCATATGTTAGTTACTTAGTGTAAGTCTGATTGTTTACTTCAGTTCAATTTAGAGGGGGCAAACTAAGCTATTTGACTAGAAACTCAAGTTCTCTTATGTGAAAGCTGTCTAGAATTCATTTAGACTGCTATAAATTGTAAGTTTAGTGCATGCCGAAAGACCACACGAACTTTTTCAATGACGTCTATGCAGTAGTTAAGCTGATACCAGAAGGCAGAGTAACCAGTTATGGGGCAATTGCAAACTACTTGGGCACAAGGGGAAGTGCCCGAATGGTGGGTTGGGCCATGAACGCTTCGCATGGAGATCCAAGCATTCCAGCACATCGAGTGGTCAATCGTCAAGGCTTATTGACCGGTAAACACCATTTTGTTACGTCTAGCATGATGCAGGAACAGCTTGAGCTGGAGGGCGTTGTTGTAGTCGATGACAAAGTGCAGGATTTTGCCCAGCGCTTTTGGGACCCAGCACAAGAACTCGCGCTATAAACCTGTTATATTTGCGCAGCAAAATTGATTTATGGAAGCACTCATGACTTCAGAAGGGATCATTGCCCTACTCACCCTTACTTTTTTAGAGATCATCCTTGGGGTAGATAACATTATTTTCATTTCGATCATTTCAAATCGGCTTCCTCAAAGTCAGCAAAAGTTAGCCAGGAATTTAGGTCTGCTGCTTGCCCTCGTGATGCGTATCGCTCTGCTACTCGGGATTAGTTGGGTCATTGGCTTTACGGAGCCCTTATTTACGGTTTTGGAACATGAGGTGAGTATCAAGGATGTGATTTTGATTGTAGGAGGGTTGTTTCTAATCGGAAAAAGTACCACTGAGATCCATGAATCATTGGAAATAGAAGAGGAGCATGAAAAGAAAAAAGTACAAACAACAATTGCAAAGGTGATCCTTCAAATTGTTGCGTTAGATATGGTCTTCTCCTTTGATTCTATTCTGACCGCTATCGGCTTAACAACAGAGATCATGATCATGATCATTGCCGTAACCATCGCTATGTTCGTCATGATGAGCTTCGCTGGTCGAATTAGTGATTTTATCAATAGGCATCCTTCCCTTCAAATGTTGGCCATGTCATTTTTAATTCTGATCGGTTTTATGCTCGTGTTAGAAGGCATCGGGGAACATATTCCAAAAGGCTATATCTACTTTGCCGTGTTCTTTTCGTTGACGGTTGAAGCCTTGAATATGAAAAGGAGAAAAAATGAATCCAAGGTTCGGCTTCGAAAGAAAATCACGGAGTAGTACGGCTTACTTCTATACGAAATTTAGAAATGTTGGAAGAAAAGCAATGCCTATTGTCTTTCCGCTTTACCATCATTTGCACTAAATCCCCGCTTTGGTCTGACTCAGTGTTGGTTTCTTGCTAATCATAAACAAGCCAAGAAAAGTCAAGGTGCCATTTAAGGCCAATACGAAAAATCCAAACCAGCCATCCACTAGTTGTTCTATGCCATAAGAGAGTAGTGGGGCTGAAACACAAACCAAAAGCACGTAGTTGTCGGCAATTTTTCGTTTGGTGAGCAAACCAAAGCTAAATAATCCGAGGATAGGACCGTAGGTGTAGCCCGCTGCCGTAAAGATCGAGTTGATGACACTTGAATCATTGATGGCATTGAAGATTAAAATGACCAGAAAGAGAAGAATAGAAAAGCCAATGTGAACGCGGAGCCTGGTTTTCCTTTTTTCAGATTCTTCCTTGTCTTTGAAGTTCAAAAAATCAACGCAGAAGGAAGTGGTCAGGGCCGTTAGGGCCGAATCGGCACTAGAATAAGCTGCAGCAATGATACCAAGAAGGAAGACGACACCCGCCGCTGTACCAAGGTGGTCTAAGGCAATGGTTGGGAAAAGAAGGTCAGTCCTTTCTGGTGTAGCAATTCCTTTTTGTGCAGCGTAGAGATATAACAGTGCGCCCATGCTTAAAAAAAGGATGTTGGCAAAGATGAGTACGACACTGAACCAAAAGATATTCTTTTGTGCATCCTTCAAGGTTTTACAGGTCAGGTTTTTCTGCATCATGTCTTGATCCAGTCCTGTCATTACAATAGCGATGAGTGCACCCGAAATAAATTGCTTTGGAAAGAAACGCGTATTGCCCCATTCAAAATTAAAGGTGGTAGAAAGATCGCTACTTCTGATCTGCTCTATTGTTTCCACCAGTCCCCAGCCCAATTCTTTGGTGATCAATAGAATGGTCACAACAACTGCCGTGAGCATAAAGAAGGTTTGTAGCGTATCGGTCCACACAATGGTTTTAATTCCTCCTTTGAAGGTATAGACCCAAATCAATATGATGGTTACCAGCACGGACACCCAAAAGGGGATGTCATAGGCATCGAAAATGGCAGTTTGCAAGACGAGCGCGACTAGAAATAGTCGAAAGGAAGCCCCAATCACACGACTCAATAAGAAAAAAGCAGAGCCAGTCTTATAAGACCAAGTACCGAATCGATCTTCCAAATAACCATAGATGGTGACAAGATTGAGTCGGTAGTAAAGAGGCATCAGTACAGTTGCGATAACAAAGTAGCCAACCAAATAACCCAGGACTACCTGAAAGTAATAGAAGAAGCTATTGCCCACTTCTCCGGGCACAGAAATGAACGTGACACCTGAAAGTGATGCGCCAATCATACCGAAAGCGACTAAATACCACGGGCTTTTTCGGTTAGCAGTAAAGAAGGTTTGTGTGTCAGCACCTTTGGAGGTGAATTGTGCGACTAAGATCAGGAGTAAAAAGTAGCCGGCTACTAGGCCGATCACTAGACTTGGGCTCATGCAGTAAAGTTATCAGATATTGGTTAATAGTTGTTGTTGAATGGGCGATTCTCCAATCAATTTATGTCACTCAGAATGAAGCTTTAGCGTAATGAAGAGTCTCCTTCTTCGGATCAGGGGACTCCAGGCTCCATTGCATTCCACTCTGAGTGACGAAACTTTATTTGTTCTAGTCATTCAGAAGGGGGGCAAAGAGGACTCAAGAATCTCACTATCCTGCAACGTCACTCAGAGGGAGCCCTTAAGGCTTACGAAGAGTCTCCTCATTATTTGCACCAACTTCTTACCATTCCAAAATCTCAGGCCCCAAATCCTTCCATTGAGGATTTTTAGATTCGATCAACTCAACCTTCCACTTTCTACTTTTTCCCTTGATGAATTTCTCTCGCTGAATGGCAGACTCAATATGGTCTAGGTGTTCAAAGTAAACCAGCTTGTTTAAATTATATCTAGCCGTAAAGCTTTTTGGGTCTTCTTTTTCAAGGTGTTGTCTTAATCTGTAATGTATTTCTGAAGTGACACCGACATAAAGTGTTGTATGATGACGGTTGGCAAGGATGTAAACAGTTCCTCCGTGTGGCATTGTGTGGCATTTTATTTGGCTAAGATAACTATTTAACAAAATAGGGAGACTCTTCGCTACGCTCTGAGTGACGTTTATTATGAGGAGACTCCACGCTCCTCTGCGTTCCGCTCTGAGTGACGATAATTTTTTTAGTTTTCGTTATTCTAAAAATTTCACCGTCACTCAGAAGGAGGAAGAATGACGACTGAAGAGTCTCCTTCTTAGGATTATAAGACTCTTCGCTGCGCCATGCCTCTGGCAGGCTAGCACTGAGTGACGATGTCTTTGTGGAGTGACGATCCTTTTTTTTAATTCCTCCCAACAGTGAGCGGGCTCAGTTAGTTAAGCTTCTGAAAGTTTGATATTTTTGTAAAAATTTAGTCTATGCGATTGAGTTATCAGGAACAAGAGTCGGTTGACGTATTGGAGAAAGAAGTAGTTGATGACTTATGTGATCTTGTGGTCTTCAACGACGAAGTGAACACTTTTGAGCACGTGATCAACACCTTGATGAAGGTATGTAACCACAGCGTTGAACAGGCTGAACAATGTACACTTTTGATTCACTACAAAGGGAAGTGTACCGTAAAGAATGGTTCTTTTGAAGAGCTAAGACCCATGTGTGAAAACATTTTGTCTGTTGGCATCACCGCAACGGTCATTTAACCATCACGCTATTGAAGTTTCCTCCAAAGCATGTAGAAGCCGCCATCGAAGAAATATCTAAGCTTCCCGGCATTGGCAAGAAAACCGCACTTCGTTTAGTACTACATATACTGAAACAAGACAATAAAGTAGCTGCTGATCTTGCCGAGTCCATTGTGAGCTTAAGGGAAGAGGTAAAGTATTGTGGTACATGCCACATCATATCAGATACCACTGATTGTACGTGTAAAACCATCAAAAGGGAGTTGAGCGTGATCTGCGTGGTTCAAGATACCCCCGACGTGATCGCCATTGAAAATACCCATCAGTACAAAGGGCTATACCATGTGCTTGGTGGTTTGATTTCGCCCATTGAAGGCATCGGTCCTGAGGACATCCATGTAGAGTCATTAATAAATCGCGTGAAAAATAGCGAGCCTCAAATAGAAGAAGTAATATTGGCCTTGAGTTCGACCATGGAAGGAGATACAACAGCCTTTTATCTGACTAGAAAACTAAAGGAATTCAATGTTAAAGTGACTTCGATCGCTCGTGGAATTCCGATAGGGGGTGAGTTAGAGTATGCTGATGAATTGACATTAGGTCGCAGCATCATTACACGAACAATTTACGAATAGCAGAATGAATATCCTTTCTGATAGAATCAACAACATGGCTGAGTCGGCAACATTGGCCATGGCAGCCAAGGCCAGAGAATACAAGGCCAATGGAATCGATGTGATTAGCTTGAGTTTGGGAGAGCCTGACTTCAAGACACCCAAGCATATTCAAGAAGGGGCGAAAGCAGCGATCGACGAAGGTAAGTATTTTGCTTATCCTCCAGTAAATGGTTATGCCGACCTTCGGGAAGCGATCTCAAAAAAATTCAAGGAGGAAAATGGATTAGACTATGTAGCTGACCAGATCGTCGTGTCCAATGGAGCTAAACAGTCTTTATCTAACATTTTCCAATCCATTTTGAATGATGGTGACGAGGTGATCGTCTTTTCTCCTTTTTGGGTCAGTTATTCAGCACAGATCGAATTGGCGGGAGGAACTCCAGTTTATTTAAAGGGGGGGATTGAGCATGACTTTAAAGTCACCGATGAGCAACTAGCTGCAGCCATTACAAAAAAGACGAAAGCGATCATTTTTTCCTCTCCTTGTAATCCAACGGGTTCTGTTTTTACCCAAGAAGAGTTGGAGAAAATTGCTGCTGTTGTTTTGAAGCATGAGGACCTAGTTGTGGTGTCGGATGAGATCTACGAGCACATCAATTATACGGGTAAGCATGCCAGTATCGGAGCTATTCCGGGCATGATCGATAGAACGGTCACCGTTAATGGAATGGCAAAAGGTTTCGCCATGACAGGCTGGAGAGTAGGTTATATAGGAGCGCCGCTCTGGCTAGCCAAAGCGTGCACGAAAATTCAAGGTCAGTTTACCTCTGCGAATTGTTCAATTGCACAGCGCGCTGCATTGACGGCACTCACCACTGATTTAGGGCCAACACGCGACATGACCAAAGAGTATTTGAGACGTCGGGCCTTGGTTAAAGAACTTTTAGATGAGATCCCGGGCGTCAAGACCAATCTTCCAGAAGGGGCTTTTTATTTTTTCCCTGATGTAAGCGCCTATTTTGGGAAATCAGCAGATGGCAAGATCATCCACAACGCAAGCGACCTTTGTTTATACCTGTTGGAAGAGGCACATGTCTCGGTGGTAACAGGCGAAGCTTTTGGTGATCCGAATTGTATTAGACTTTCCTATGCGGCTTCTGAGGAACAGTTACGAAAAGCAATCAAACAGCTTAAAGAAGCCTTATTAAAATTAGCATAATGATTTTTTCAGATTCAAAATCACTATTTGATGCCATTGCAAAGCTCAAGGTTTTGGTGATCGGTGACGTAATGGTGGATTCTTACATTTGGGGCAAAGTGAGCCGCATATCTCCAGAGGCACCGGTTCCCGTCGTCTTGGCTCAACGCAAAGAAAAAAGACTTGGTGGAGCCGCCAATGTGGCATTGAATGTACAAGCCCTAGGTGCTACCCCTATTCCATGTGCCATTGTAGGAGATGACATCGATGGTGAATTTTTCTTGAATCGATTGAAGGAACGTGGAATTCCAAGCAAAGGTGTGATCACCAGCCAGGAAAGAGAGACGACTGTGAAGGAAAGGGTGCTGTCTGGTTCACATCAACTCCTTCGCGTGGATACTGAATCTGACAAGGACATGAGTCCGATAGAGCAAAAGGCAATGCTTGCGCATATTCAAAAACTTTTACCAGAAGTAGATGTCGTGGTTTTCGAGGACTATGACAAAGGGGTATTAAATCAAGAAGTGATCGCACACACCATCGCGGAGGCCAATAAGCTGGGCATACCGACGGTAGTGGACCCGAAAAAAAGAAACTTTATGGAATACAAGGGGGCTACCCTCTTTAAACCCAATTTGAAAGAGTTGAGGGAAGGAATGAAGTTAGATGTTGACCCTACAGATATGAATTCAGTGAGGTCAGCTTCACTCGCTTTGCAAGAAGCCTTGGCCTGTCAAATGGTGATGGTGACACTATCAGAGCATGGGGTTTACATCAAGGATAATGGCGATTCACATTTGATTCCTGCTCACATTCGTCAGATCTCTGACGTTTCCGGTGCTGGAGATACAGTCATCAGTGTAGTGGCTTGTGCTTTGGCTGCAGGGCTCGAAGCTAAGAAGACAGCAGCCTTGGCTAACTTGGCAGGTGGTTTGGTTTGTGAACACGTAGGTGTTGTGCCAATCGACAAACAAGAATTGATTAAAGAAATGGAAGACCAAAAAATGCTCGATTAATGCCATTTATTGCACTTAAGGATATCGATCAAAAAGAGCTTTTGCCGGGCTTCTCGGTACGTTTTGTACATGCTGAAAAAATGACCTTGGCTTATTGGAGTATTAAGGCAGGTGCGCTTCTACCTGAACATGCACATCCTCATGAGCAGGTCGCAGCACAAGTAATGTCGGGCGAATTTGAGCTGACCTTAGCGGGAGAGACTAGAATCATGAAGGCAGGCGATGTTGCTATTATTCCTTCAAATGTGGTTCATTCGGGCAGGGCAATTACGAATTGTGAAATGCTGGACGTCTTTAGTCCTGTTAGAGAAGACTATTTGTAATTTGAAGTTCGAGTTTTTATCTTTATGTAGATGAACAAACTCATGAAGCTACTGATGAATAGACGACTGCAAATTATTTGCAATACGACGATTCTATTTTTCTTTACCTATTCTTGGTTTACTTACAAAGGGCTTGATCCTTTAGCAAACAATTTTGAGACCAAACAGACGCTTCTTGAAATTGCTTTGATCTTTCAGTCCATTCTAGTTCTGGCAGCACTTGTCAACTTTTATTTTCTGTTTTTCCGTCCAGAAAGGTTTCGGATGATCAATACCGAAAGTGAATGACCTCTTGTCGATTGATTCGAGGGAGTTGTTTTTTTGAGTGATTATTAGTGCGGTACCGACTTGTCCTGTCAGATCGTTTTTCACCAAGTATCAAACCGAGCTATAACTAACCCTCCGCTCTTAATTTGGCACTATATTCTTTCACGGTATTGATAAATACTTTTACTTTTTCTGGATTAGTATCTGGATAAACGCCATGACCTAAGTTGGCGATATGTCTAGAAGTACCGAAGGCATCTAGCATTTTCTTTGTGGTTTGTTCTACTTCTTTGTCAGAAGCATACAAAGCGCATGGATCTAAATTGCCTTGAAGCGTTTTTTGTTCACCAATCAGCCGTCTTGATTCTGCAATGTCCATGTTCCAGTCAATGCCAATGGTTTCGCAATTGAGGTGACGCATTTCGTTTCTAGCGAAAAAGGCTCCTTTCGCAAAAACGGTGACAGGCACTTCATCAATGGCATCGCATATCTGCGAAATATATTTGAGAGAGTATCGGGTGAAATGTGCAGGCGAAAGTATGCCTGCCCAAGAATCAAATACCTGAACAATATCTGCCCCAGCGGCTATCTGTGCTTTGAGATAAGCAATCGTAGAATCCGTGATCATTTGCAACAGCTGGTCTGACATCAACGGGTCGTTGTAAAGCATTCTTCTTGCTTTTGAGAAGGTCTTGCTGCCACCTCCTTCAATCATGTAGGCAAAAATAGTCCAAGGTGCCCCAGCAAAACCGATCAGAGGGACACGGCCGTTAAGTGCCTTTTTTGTGATCTTAATAGCATCTAATACGTAGCCTAGGTCGCTTTCTACATCAGCAACTTTTAGCTTGTTCAGGTCAGCTTCCGACTTGACCACATTCGGAAAGCGCGGACCGACTTTCTCGACCATTTCATAGGGAAGCCCCATGGCTTCAGGAATTACTAAAATGTCTGAGAATATGATGGCAGCATCCACACCTAGAATGTCAACCGGCTGCAAAGTGACTTCTGCTGCCAACTCAGGGGTTTGTGCCAATTCAATGAATCCGCTCAATTTATTTCGAACGGCCCGGTATTCAGGCAAAATTCTACCCGCTTGTCTCATTAGCCAAACAGGTGTTCTTTCCACTGACTCTCCTTTTGCTGCCCTGATTAATAAATCATTTTGTAATTCCATTTGGCAAAGATAATCATAAAGCTTTCCTGCCAAATCATTTCTATCGAGTTCAATCGTTTGCAGCATTGTTATACATTTGCGTCAAACTTGTACGACATGAGCTTATTGTTTGAAACGTTTGAAGGCTGGAAGAAATATTGTGAAGAACGGGATATGGCACTCTTTGAGCCTGTTGTGGAATATGAAGTCACACAAAAGGAAAGACAAGAAGAAGCCATTTGGGAAGGACTTGCACAAGCATACCAAGTGATGAGCGATGCCGTAAAAACGGGGTTGACAGAAGAAATGACTTCTCGTTCAGGAATGATCAACAATGGGGCGAAAAAGGTGTACAACTATCCATTGGCTGTGCTTTCAAAAGAATTCCAAACCTTGATTTCTCGAGCGCTCGCGGCAAAAGAGGTGAATTCTTGCATGGGACGTGTCGTGGCTGCGCCAACAGCTGGGGCATCGGGCATAATTCCCGGGGTAATGGTAACACTTCAAGAGCTGCATGACCTACCTGACCGTAAGATCATGGAGGGACTTTTGGTTGCTGCCGGAATTGCGTTGATCATGGAAAAGCGTGCTTCGATTGCAGGTGCGGTTGGTGGTTGTCAGGCAGAAACAGGTAGTGCTGCTGCTATGGCATCAGGGGCCATGGTCTATTGTCTAGGCGGAAACATTGACCAGGTGTTTAACGCAGTGGCCATCACGGTGCAGTGTATGTTGGGCTTGATCTGTGACCCTGTAGCGGGCTTGGTTGAAGTGCCGTGTGTGGTACGAAATGCAAGTGCTGCTGCCATTGCCAATTCGTCTGCGCAAATTGCATTGGCTGATGTCAGTGCGGTAATCCCGGTTGACGAGTGCGTTGAAGCCATGGGAGAAGTGGGCCAGAGCATGGAAACACGTTATAAAGAGACAGCCTTGGGCGGTCTTGCTGCAACAACAACAGGTCAGGCGATCTCAAAAAGGGTATTGATACAGGATATTGAGATGCTCCCTGACGAGGATGAGGATTAATGCCTAAAGGCGATCGGTAATGCCGTGTTAATTATTCCTGAACCTGACAAGACCAATTTCTACAAGCCATTCGACAGAAAAGGTCCAGATGGTAGCCCACATTAATCCGAAAATAAACATGTAAAGAAATACTTGTTTTCTAGGGGCACCTACGGCGGCTACCAGGAAAGCTCCACCCGGAGGTGATAATACCAAGGGCGTAAGGAAGCAAACACCGATAATCCCGTATTTGCTCCATAAGCGAACCATTCGGCGGCTTTTAGGACTGAATTTTTTCGGATTCTTAATGAAGATGGGAATCACGTATTTCTTGATACGCTCTCCTAAAAAGTTGAAAATGACCACGCTGGTCATCAGACCGGATACCGTGATCAAAATGATCTCCCAGCTTTTCATCCCAGCCGCAGGTCCTACTAAGGGCGGCAAGATCGACTTGAGACAAGCCAATAAAAAGACACCGAGGTATGTAAGGATTTCCTGTAGCATTACCTGATCAAAAAGAAGATGTAAATCACGTAGTACGAGAGCAAGATAATTCCAGAAGGTTTACCCAGTTTTTTGCGGATAAGCATGAGAGGTAGGATACCCAAAGTCAATCCTAACATCCAGATAAGGTCTGATTTAATGATGCCAGGATTTACTTGTAAAGGATGCACAATACTTGTGATTCCGATAATTGAAAGGACATTGAAAATATTAGATCCGAGCAGATTGCCGAGGGCTAAATCTGTTTCTCCTTTTCGGGCGGCAATAACGGAGGTGAAAAGTTCTGGAAGACTGGTGCCAACCGCCAAAACAGTAAGTCCGACAATTCGTTCTGAAATGCCAAAGGTAAGCGCGATATCTCTGGCGCCTCCAATGAACCACTCACTGCCAAAGTAAAGGCAAACACCACCAAATAGGAGCAGCCCAAAGTCTTTCACTTTTTGAGTTGCTGAATTCTCGGACTCATTAATTTCAACATCTAGCTTGACTTGTTCTTTGCGCGTGGTTCTTAGCAATCGAAGTAAATAGAGGATCAACAAACCAAAAAGGATCATTCCTTCGCTGCTTGTTAACTTTTCATCATAACTGAACCAGAAAAGTAGTAAGGAAGAAACCATCGTGACGGCCCAGTCTCGAGAAGCCGTTTTGCGATTGATGGGAATGAACCCAAACAAACAGGCTGCTCCTAATACAAGCGATAGATTTGAAATATTAGATCCGACGACATTACCAACAGATAAGTCAGGTGCTTCTTCAAAAGCAGCCGTCAGACTAACCAAGAGTTCGGGTGCAGATGTTCCGAAGGCTACAATGGTTAACCCAACCACCATGGGTTGAATGTTGAACCTCAGCGCGAGTCTTGAGGAGCCTTTAACCAACACATCTCCACCTAAAATTAGGGCGCCTAGACCAACCAGTAATAAAATGATGTTAAGCGTCATTCATTATTTTTTTCTACCAAAAGCCAAATCTCCCGCATCACCAAGGCCTGGAACAATGTAGAATTGATCATTCAAGCACTTGTCCTTTGCACATGTCCAAAGCTCGAACTGAATAGAAATGTTTTGGTTTAAGTAGTCTATTCCTTCTGGCGCGGCAACTAAACAGGCAATATCTACTTTTGCAGGGGTTCCTTTTTGCAATAATGTATCAACGGTTTTGACCATGCTCTTACCGGTGGCCAGCATAGGGTCAACTATGATGACTCTTTTATTACTAATGTCTGGTATGGCGATATAACTCAGGTCGATATCGACTTCATTCCCCTCTTTTCGCATGGCGCCGATCATGCCGATTTCAGCTTCAGGAAGAGTATCGGTAAATCCTTCTGCCATTGAGCTCGCTGCACGGAGAATCGAGATCACCACTACCTTTTCGTTCAGCTGCCACTCCATGGCAACGCCTAAAGGCGTGGTCACGTCTTCCTTTCGAAAGTCGAAGGACTTCGAAAGTTCGAAGGCCATTAATCGGCCCACTTTTTTTAAGTTTTCCCGAAAGCGAGACGCGTCTTGTTGAAGGGTCTTATCTCTTAAGGCAATCAGCAAAGGCGTGATTGCACTGCCCTTTTCATTTAGAATGTGCAGATGTTGCATGTTGGGCAAGTTATACTATTCCTCGGTTTTCACCTGAACAATGCGAGACTCCATTAACTTTGTCAAAAAAAATTGTGAATGGATTTTAGTTTATTGAACACCCTTTGTGGAATTCATGCACCAAGTGGGAATGAGGTAGGTATGAAGGATTTCATTCTCTCCTACGTCGAAAAGCATGCAGCTGATTGGAAAGTTCAACCCGAAGCACATCATGGTGAGGCCTTCCAAGATTGTGTCATCCTCAAATTTGGAGAGCCGCGAACGGCCGTGTTTGCACACATGGATAGTATTGGGTTTACCGTGCGTTATCACGATCAGCTGGTACCGATCGGCGGCCCTAAGGCAGAGACAGGTTACCGTTTAGTAGGAGAAGATAAACTTGGTCCGATTGCATGCGAATTGCAGGAAGATGATGGCAATTTGACCTACAAGTTCGGACGAGCCATCGAAAGAGGAACTGAACTTGTTTTTGAACGAGATTTCAGAGAAACAGAAAATTATGTGCAGTCCTGTTATTTAGATAACCGGTTGGGGGTTTGGAATGCACTTAAACTAGCAGAAACAATGACCGATGGAGTGCTGGTCTTTGGTTGTTGGGAAGAACATGGTGGAGGAGCTGTCCCCTACCTTGCCAAATTCATATACGAAGAATGGGGGGTCAAACAAGCCCTGATCTCTGACATCACCTGGGTGACAGAGGGTGTACAACATGGGGAAGGTGTAGCGATTTCGATGCGCGATCGAAATATCCCGAGAAGAGCCTTTGTCCAAAGAATTATTCAAATCGCAGAGGAAGCTCATATTCCTTTTCAGCTAGAGGTAGAAGGTGCGGGGTCTAGCGATGGTCGCGAACTGCAATTGAGTCCGTATCCATTCGATTGGTGCTTCGTCGGAGCACCTGAAGATCATGTGCATAGTCCCGATGAGATCGTTCACAAAGCAGATATTTTGGCTATGTTAGCACTTTATCAGGAACTCCTTATCAAATTATAAGACGTTTACGGAACACAAAATGTCAGCATCAAACCATATTAAGGTCAAAGATCAGACCTTTGAATTGCTTCTTTCAGAAGATGAAATCAAAGTAAAGATCAATGCAATTGCCCATCAGATCAGCCAAGATTATCAAGAGAAGAAACCGCTTTTTATTGCTGTATTGAATGGCTCATTCATCTTTGCTGCAGATCTTTTTCGTGAGATCAGCATTCCTGCAGAGATTTCATTCATTCGAATGGCTTCTTATGAGGGGACGACCAGTTCTGGAGAAATCAAGCAAATTCTAGGCTTAAGTGATAATATCTTCCAACGAGACATTATCATTGTTGAAGACATCATTGACTCCGGCTTGACCATGGAAAAAATTCTAGAGCACTTCAATGAAAGAGGAGCTAAATCAGTGGAGGTGTGTAGTTTGTTGGTAAAGCCTGGAAACATAAAAAGCGCATTTTCCATTGAATACAAGTGCTTTGAAATTGGCGATGAATTTGTTGTGGGTTATGGACTTGATTATGATGGTGAAGGACGTAACCTGAAAGATATATTCCAACTTTCTACCGACTAAGGATTATGCTTATATTTGTCCTTTGATTAACAAAATCGTTCCATGAACAACATTGTATTATTTGGCCCTCCAGGTGCTGGAAAAGGCACACAGAGTGAGAATATCATTGAAAATTACGGACTAAAACATATTTCAACAGGAGATCTTTTCAGGAAACACTTAGGTGAAGGCACTGAACTTGGCAAGAAAGCACAGGCTTTCATGGACAATGGAAAGTTGGTGCCAGACGAAGTTGTCATTGGCATGGTAGATGACTTTTTGAACGCCAATACCGATGCCAAAGGCTTTATTTTTGATGGTTTTCCAAGAACGGTGGCACAAGCTGAAGCACTGGATTCCTTGCTCAACAAGCATGATACGCAAATTAATTGCATGGTGATGCTTGATGTGCCAGAAAAGGAATTGATCAAAAGAATACTCGAAAGGGGAAAAACCTCAGGAAGAGCGGATGATCAAAACGAAGAAAAAATCAATACGAGAATTCAGGAGTACCTGAATAAAACATTACCTGTAGCTGCCTTCTATGAAAAGCAAAATAAGTCTGCCAGAATCAATGGCGTAGGATCAATAGAAGAGATCTTTGATTCTATAAAAACCGAAATCGATCACCATCTTTAGTTAACAGAATGGCCTTGGGGTCATTTTTTGCTTATGGCAGGATCTAACTTTATCGATCACGTAAGATTGTATTGCCGATCTGGGAATGGCGGTGCAGGTGCCGTGCATTTCAGAAGGGAAAAGCATGTGCCCAAAGGAGGTCCTGACGGTGGCGATGGTGGCCGTGGTGGACACGTGATTTTACGCGGGAACAGCCAACTTTGGACCCTTCTTCATCTAAGGTATAAAAAGCACATATTTGCCGAGAATGGTGAAGGAGGATCTGGCCATGGAAGTTCGGGTTCCGATGGTCAAGACATGATCATTGAAGTGCCGCTGGGAACTGTTGCTAAATACGAAGATTCTACTGAGGTCGCAGCAGAGATCACCGAAGAAGGGCAAGAAGTGGTCCTCTTAAAAGGCGGTAGAGGTGGTTTGGGTAATCAGAATTTTAAAACGGCAACCAATCAAACACCTCGATTTGCACAGCCGGGAGAAGAAGGACAAGAACAATTGTGTGTTTTAGAGCTGAAGTTGCTCGCTGACATCGGCTTGGTTGGGTTTCCAAATGCTGGTAAATCGACCTTGCTTTCTGTAATATCCGCGGCTAAACCTGAAATCGCAGATTATCCATTCACCACACTCGTACCCAATTTAGGGGTAGTGCCTTATCGAGATCATCGGTCTTTTGTGATGGCAGATATTCCTGGAATCATTGAAGGAGCCGCAGAAGGGAAAGGGCTTGGTCTCCGTTTTCTAAGACATATCGAGCGAAATCCAATTTTACTTTTTATGGTGCCGGCAGATGCAGATAGCATCAAAGAAGAATACGAGGTACTGTTGAATGAACTCACAAAGTATAACCCCGAATTGCTGGATAAAGACAGGTTGTTGGCGGTAACCAAGTGTGATATGCTTGACGAAGAGCTCATTGAAGAGATGAGTGCCGATCTGCCAAAGGGGGTTGATTGTTCGTTCATCTCATCTGTGGCGCAAACCGGTTTGCAAGAGTTGAAGGATAAGATCTGGTTACTGATCAATAAAGAAGATTAAGTCTGTCAATATGACACATAAATTGGCTTGGCAATATAATTGCGCAGGGGCAGATGGTTTTTGAAATAGTCAAAATGGCAAAGAAGAAAGATCAAAAAGAAGAAGTGGCTGAAAAGGAAGCAAAAGTGTCTGTTGAAGAGCAAGAAGCTCAACAAGCAGCAGAAGAGGTAGCAGAAGAAGAGCTTGAAAATTCGACAGAAGAGGTTGAAGAGGAGCTAAGTGCGGAAGAGAAGCTGGAACACGAGCTTGCAGAGGCAAAAGATAAATACCTCAGACTTTATTCTGAGTTTGAGAATTTTCGAAGAAGAAATGCAAAGGAGCGAATCGACCTGGTGAAAACGGCATCCGCCGATCTCATGACAGAATTGCTGCCAACGATCGATGATTTTGATCGAGCAATTCAGGCCAATGAGAAGCAAGAGGATATTGAGGCTATCAAAGAAGGATTTACCCTGATTAGCAACAAAATGATGAAAACGCTTGCCAGCAAGGGCCTAAAAGTAATGGAGACCCCTAAAGGAACCGAATTCGATGCTGAACTGCATGAGGCAGTAACGCAATTCCCTGGTGATGAGGAATTCAAAGGCAAGATCATCGACACGGTAGAAAAAGGGTATTACCTAGGAGAGAAAGTGATTCGCTTTGCGAAAGTTGTGATAGGAGCTTAAAATGGCAAAAAGAGATTTTTACGAGGTTTTAGGAGTGAGTAAAGGTGCTACGGAGGATGAGCTTAAAAAAGCTTATCGCAAGATGGCGATCAAATACCATCCCGATAAAAACCCAGACAATAAAGAAGCAGAAGAAAAGTTCAAAGAAGCCGCTGAAGCTTACGAAGTGCTGAGCAACGCGGAGAAGAGAGCCCAGTATGATCGGTTCGGTCACGATGGTATGCGCGGTGGATTCGGTGGTGCCGGTGGGGGCATGAACATGGACGACATCTTCTCTCAATTTGGCGACATCTTTGGTGGTGGAGGGTCTCCTTTTGAAAGTTTCTTTGGTGGCGGTGGCGGAGGCCGCAGACAGCGTAAAGGGTCGAACCTTAGGATCAAATTGAAATTAACCTTGCAAGAAATTGCTGATGGCGTAGAAAAGAAAATCAAGGTTAATCGCTTGGTTGAAGCTGCTGGTGTTTCGTACAAAACCTGTAATACTTGTGGGGGTTCGGGTCAACAAAAGAAAGTAGTGAATACCATGTTGGGTCAAATGGTGTCCGCTAGTACTTGCTCTACATGTAATGGTTCGGGTAAGACGATCGACAAAAGACCTCCAGGTGTTGATAGCACTGGTTTAGAAATGAAAGAAGAAGTTATTCCGATCAAAATACCAGCTGGTGTTTCAGATGGGATGCAACTCTCCATGTCTGGAAAAGGAAACATGTCTCCGGGCGGAGGAATTCCGGGCGATCTATTAATTGTTATCGAAGAAATTGAAGACGAACAGTTAAAACGTGATGACAATAATGTGGTCTATGACCTTTACATCAGCTTCCTAGATGCTGCACTTGGTGGTAGCATGGAAGTGCCAACGATTGATGGTAAGGTGAGGATAAAGATAGATCCGGGTACGCAAAGCGGAAAAATTCTGCGCTTACGAGGTAAAGGAGTAAAAGACCTTAACGGATATGGTAAAGGAGATCAATTGATTCACGTTAATGTCTGGACGCCTAAAAAGTTGACCAAGGAGGAAGAGGAGATATTACAGAATCTCAAGGGCTCTGTCAATTTTGAACCAAAACCTGGAAAAGGGGAAAAAGGCTTCTTTGACAAGATCAAGGAGTTTTTTTAGAAATCAGAAATAAAGAATAAGGCTGCTCTGCAGCCTTTTTTCGTTAGTATGTATCCTTTATAGCGATTCTTCCGTAATTATAAAGTTGCTTAAAAATAAAACGCAACCCTTCATTACTACAGAACGTAAAGAACCACATGCATAGAATTTTTGTACTGCTCACCCTAAGTGCCATCATTGGGTTCGATAGCAATGGGCAGACACAAGAGCATTTCAAGATTGAGGATCACGAGACGGTAGATAAAATTCATTTCTACTTAAAAGCGTCCTCGGGCACCTGTGAAATCCGTACCCGTAAAGGGGCTATGCCCATCAACATCATGGGCCATCATGATGAGAATTATACCTCCTGTGAGTTTGGGGAAGAAATGGAGGGCAATATCAAACACTCCTGGTTCAAAATTGCTGACAAAGGGAAAGAAGATTTTGGCACCAAACTTTCCAGAATATTTGGAAAAAAAACAACCGACGAAGAAAACTATTGGAATATTTACCTAACCGATCAAAAGCCTTATCGATTAGACCTTAACTATGGCGTAGGAAAGGCCTACATTGATCTTTCGGACATCGCCGTAGAAAACTGCCGGATCAACTCTGGTAATGCCCATGTGAAAGTAGGCTATCTTTCCATGGAAAGGAATAAAACCAGAATGGATACGCTGGTGGTGTCTGTCGACCTTGGCGATATAGAGATTGAGAACCTGAATCTAGCAAGAGCTTCTAATATTTTGGCTGAAGTTGGAATAGGCACGTTGGTCATGGACTTCAATCAGACACCGCTCGAGCGCTCTGACATTTGGGCTAGGGTTGGAGCAGGCTCACTCTATGTGAATCTTCCAGAAGAAGATATGCCCGTGATCATCAAAATGCGAGGTACCTCTTACAATAAGTTTAAGTTACCGAAGGGTTTTAGGCAATTGGAAGAGAATATTTTCGTGAATGCCAGCTATGACAAAGATGCGACCAACCTCGTTAGCTTCATGATTGACCTTTCCATGGGTAGCGTCATATTCAAGACCGATTGAGTTCTTATCTCACAAAAAATCCTTTGCTCGTTGCAATATTCCGCTTAGCCTTATTCTTTTTTCTAGCTATTTGGTCTTTTTCATATTTGTTTGCCTTTCGTGTTAGTTGAAAGGATTAAATTCAACGAAACTAAAACAACAATCAGGTGAATATTTTAGAAGCGAATAACATTACAAAGAATTATGCGGTGCATAAGGCTTTGGATGATGTCAGCATTAGTATTCCTAAGCAATCGATCTTTGGGTTGCTCGGCCCTAATGGAGCTGGCAAAACTACCTTGATCCGCATCATCAATCAGATCATTATGGCGGATGAAGGAGAGATCTTCATCAATGGTGAACGACTACAGCCGAAACATATCGGTGTGATCGGCTATTTGCCAGAAGAAAGGGGGCTTTATAAGAAAATGAAGGTGGGCGAGCAGCTGATGTATCTCGCTGAACTCAAAGGCTTGTCCAATTCAGAGGCCAGAAAGCGGATCAAGCATTGGCTCGATCGTATGGGACTCACTGAATGGGCTGGGAAAAAAGTGGAAGACCTTTCTAAAGGAATGGCACAGAAGATCCAGTTCATCGCAACGGTGCTTCATGAGCCGGATCTTTTAATTCTCGATGAGCCTTTTTCAGGTTTTGACCCTGTGAATGCAAACCTGATCAAAGACGAAATATTTGAATTAAGAGATAAAGGTGCGACCGTTATATTTTCTACCCACAGGATGGAATCTGTCGAACAGCTTTGTGATCATATTGCCTTGATCAATAAATCACAAAAGATTCTGGATGGCCCCAAAAAGGAGATCAAGGATTCTTTCAAGCTTCATAAGTATAGTGTGAGCTACAAAGGAGATCTTGTCGGATTGAGTAGCAATTTCTCGGCTTCAGAGACAAAGGAAGAAGATGGATTGAATCATTCGATCATTCAGGCAAATGGGCAGAGCCCTAATGAAGTGCTACAAGAGCTCATCAGTAAAGTAGAGGTGCATTCTTTCATTGAAGAGGTACCATCAGTAAATGATATTTTTATTCAAATTGTGGAAGGAGAAAAGTAATGAATCAGATATTCTTAGTCTTAAAAAGGGAGTACCTCACTAGAGTCAAAAAGAAAACCTTTCTTCTTGCAACCATTTTGACACCCCTCATTTTCCCAGCAATAATATTGACAATCGTCTACTTTGCGACAAGAGAAAAGGAGTCGAGAAGCGAAGAATTATTAGTGCTCGACCAAAGTGGTCTGTTCACTGATGCATTTGACATCACCTCTTATGATTTTCAGTTCATCGAAGGAGAACTCGAGGCGGCAAAACAAGAAATGACCGACAGAGGTGCCTTCGGATTGCTCTACATTCCAAAAATGGAAGTGAATGATCCAGAAAAGATCAATTATGCAGGCTTTGAGTTGTATACGAAAACCAATGCAAGCGTTAGTGCAATCAATAGAATGGAAAGCTCTATTCGTAGCCGCTTGGAAAGTATCAAGCTGCAGAACTCTGGATTAGAAAAGGAAGTGATCGATAACTTGCGTGTGCGCGTGAGTTTAGATTCCTTCAATTTGTCAGAAACGGGCGAAGCTAAAAAGAGTAATTCTGAACTAAGTTTTGCTATTGGGTATGGTACAGGCTTCTTGATCTATATGTTCATCTTCATCTACGGATCTCAAATCATGCAGTCCGTACTAGATGAAAAGACGAGTAGAATTGTCGAGGTCATTGTCTCTTCCGTTCGGCCTTTTAACCTAATGATGGGTAAGGTGCTTGGTGTTGGGGCAGTTGGCTTCACCCAATTGCTGATTTGGTTTGTATTGATCGGTACCTTGTCAACGGCAGGCTTGAGCATTATGGCCGGTGGTGGAAGCGAGGCCATTATGGATGCGGCTTCACAGCAAATGCCTGCTGAAGCTATGCAAGCCATGGAGCCAACTCAGCAGCAAGCCATGGTTGCTGAAATTCAGGAAATGATTGCCTCAATACCGGTAGTAAAGATTCTGGCTTGCTTCCTGTTCTTCTTTTTAGGTGCTTACTTCCTGTATGGCGCATTATATGCAGCTATCGGGTCTGCGGTGGATAGCATTCAAGATGCCCAGCAATTCATGTTCCCGATTATCCTGCCCATTTTGGCAGCGATCATGTCCATGTTCTTCGTTTTGGACGATCCCAATGGAGGCTTAGCGGTGACCATGTCAATGATTCCGTTTACATCTCCGATCATCATGATGGCTAGGATTCCTTTCGGTGTGCCTGATTGGCAATTGGCCTTATCAATGGTGCTACTCGTAGCCGGATTTGTGGGAACGATTTGGGTAGCAGGACGTGTGTACAGAGTAGGTATTTTAATGTATGGTGCCAAGGTCAATTGGAAGACAATTGGCAAATGGTTTACCATGAAGGTTTAATCAAAAGGCGTTCATTTTGAACGCCTTTTTTCTTACCCAACCTTAAGCTCAAGAGAGTTTTTCATTACATTTCCGTATGCAAAACCCGTTTAACGGTTCTTTTAAGGTTGACTTTTACTCTAATCAATCCACTATCAAGTGGGTTGTTTTGATTACCGCGGCGATCATCGGGCTTGCTTCAATCATTTACACCGATCGGCTGGTCGAAGAGCTTAAGGCGCGGGAAAGAGAAAATATCAACCTTTGGGCTCGGTCTATCGAGTTTTCTTCTCGAAGTGACCTTTCGCCTAATGACCCAGGCTTAACCTTCATCAGTACCAACATCATTGCACCTGAAAATTCTATTCCGGTTATTCTCGTCGATTCACTAACGCAAGCGGTTTTATTGACAAGAAATGTCGGTGAACAAAGTGATCAGTCCATCCGTAATCTGATGGAAGAAATCAAAGCCGAGAATCCTCCATTTAGAATAGCGGTCAGGAATGGACCTGATGGAGAGATCACCGATATTCAGTATGTCTACTATCGAAATTCTTATCTGCTGAGGCAGCTCGGGGCTTATCCTTTCATACAATTGAGCGTGATTGCCATTTTTGCTTTCATCGCTTACTTGGCATTCAATTATTCTCGAAAGGCTGAGCAAAACCGGGTATGGGTCGGACTTGCAAAAGAGACAGCACATCAGCTCGGCACACCGCTTTCCTCACTGATGGCCTGGTTAGAGTATATCAAGTCTATGCCCGAAATGGCCAATAGAGAAGATATTACGAACGAATTAGCTAAGGATGTAGAACGCCTTGAAATGATCACTGCACGCTTTTCAAACATCGGATCATTGCCGGTATTGCAGAAGCAAGACTTGACAGAGGCCATGCGAGATTGTATTGCTTATTTAAAGCCAAGAATATCTTCAAAAGTCCAGTTTTCAATTGATGCTCCGGAGTTTCCCATCGAGGCTTCCTTGAACAAACCTTTATTTGTTTGGGTAGTAGAGAACATTGTTAAGAATGGGGTGGATGCCATGAGTGGAATTGGTGAGATCAAGATCACGGTGGGCCAAGAAGCAACGAACGAAGTGTTCGTTGATATTGGAGATAATGGCAAAGGCATAAAAGGCAATGTCAACGACGTGTTCAAACCAGGGTTTACGACCAAAAAAAGAGGTTGGGGCCTAGGTCTTGCTTTAGCGAAACGGATCATTGAAAACTATCATAAAGGAAAGGTTTTTGTGAAAAGTTCTCAGGTAGATGTCGGTACAGTATTTCGAATCAATTTACCTGCCTAAAGTTTGGTGTAAAAATGGCATGTATTTTCATCTTAACGGTTTGCTTTAATTGTTATTAAACTTACCTTTGCACCCAGAAAAATCAAGCGTTATCTGCGCTGAACAAATAAATCGAAATGGCAAACATTGGAAAGATCACTCAGGTAATTGGTCCAGTAATCGACGTTAGCTTTGACGCCGAAGGAGCGCATTTACCAAACATCTTAGATGCACTTGAAGTAACAAAAGAGAACGGCCAGGTGGTTGTTCTGGAATGTCAACAACACCTCGGCGAAGACCGCGTGAGAACCATTGCAATGGATTCTTCTGAAGGTTTACGACGCGGAATGGAAGTTGTAGACAAAGGGACACCAATCTCGATGCCTGTTGGAGACGACATCAAAGGTCGCCTATTCAATGTAGTGGGTGAGGCAATCGACGGTATTGAACAGCCGAAAGGAGATAAAAGACTACCAATCCACAGATCTGCACCGAAATTCGAAGATCTTTCTACATCTACCGAGGTGCTTTTCACAGGTATCAAAGTAATTGACTTGATTGAGCCTTATGCAAAAGGTGGTAAAATTGGATTGTTCGGTGGTGCCGGTGTGGGTAAAACAGTATTGATCCAAGAGTTGATCAACAACATTGCAAAAGCATACTCAGGCCTTTCTGTATTTGCCGGTGTTGGTGAAAGAACTAGAGAAGGAAATGACTTGCTTCGCGAGATGATCGAATCAGGCATCGTTACTTACGGTGAAGAATTCAGCGAGTCGATGGAAACAGGCGGATGGGACCTTTCCAAAGTAGATAGAAAAAAATTAGCGGAGTCTAAAGCGACTTTCGTTTTCGGTCAAATGAATGAGCCTCCAGGTGCAAGAGCAAGAGTGGCACTTTCTGGTTTGACCATGGCGGAGTATTTCCGTGATGGGGATAGCGATGGCGATGGACAAGGAAAAGATATCCTGTTCTTCGTTGATAATATCTTCCGATTTACCCAAGCGGGTTCTGAGGTTTCGGCCCTTCTAGGACGTATGCCTTCAGCGGTAGGTTATCAGCCAACCTTGGCCACAGAAATGGGTGCCATGCAAGAAAGAATTACCTCAACTAAGAACGGTTCGATTACATCGGTTCAGGCGGTTTACGTACCTGCGGATGACTTGACTGACCCAGCCCCAGCAACAACCTTTGCTCACTTGGATGCCACAACGGTATTGTCAAGAAAGATTGCTGAGCTAGGGATCTACCCAGCAGTGGATCCATTGGATTCAACCTCAAGAATTTTGACAGCGGATATCTTAGGTGCTGAGCATTATGATTGTGCTCAACGCGTAAAAGAGACGCTTCAACGTTACAAAGAATTACAAGATATCATTGCGATTCTAGGTATGGACGAATTGTCTGACGAAGATAAATTGGTGGTGACGCGTGCACGACGTGTGCAAAGATTCTTGTCTCAACCATTCCATGTTGCAGAGCAGTTTACAGGCTTGGCGGGTGTATTGGTTGACATTAAGGATACGATCAGAGGATTCAACGAAATCTTAGATGGTAAACATGATGATCTTCCAGAAGCAGCGTTTAACTTGGTAGGAACTATCGAGGAAGCGAGAGCGAAGGGAGAGAAAATGATGGCTGAGGCCGCTAAATAATAGCCTATGTTATTAGAAGTAGTTACACCGGATCAGAAAGTCTTCGAAGGAGAAGCTTCTGCAGTTACCTTCCCAGGAAGTGATGGAGAATTTCAAGTATTGAATAATCACGCTCCGATGATCTCTGCATTGGGTAAGGGAAAAATGAAGATCGTTGCTTCCGGTAAGGAAGAGTTCGTGATGATCGACGGTGGTGTAGTTGAAGTACTCAATAACAAAGTTGTGGTTCTTGCAGAATCAGTGACTGAGGCTTAAACGTGATAACGTTTCGATATAGAACCCTGACCTCCAAGGAGCGTCAGGGTTTTTTTATGGCATAAATGTTCAACGTCACCCATAGCTAGTGCGCGTTAGCAGCACCTACTTTAAAATTACTGCGTACTGGCTGAATCGGTGACAGAAGCTTGGAACGGTTAACCGTCCAGGTAAAAACCTTGAGGTGGAATCATCATGGTTTTTGATTTTGGTTCGTTTAGTTTATTTGTATTATAACTAGAATCAATAATGTTAATGTTACTAATACATTGACTAGAAAATTCAATTTGAATTTTGAAGAGTACCATGGGCCTGCTAAGCTATTCTTTGTGAAATGCGGTATTCGAAAAAGAAAGAGAAAAATATTTATTCCTAAAGGAACAAGGGCTAAGGCTTGATATTCCTTGCTCAGATATTCATTTCTAACTGATGCATAGAGAATAAAACTAATTACTATAAGAAAGTTAGTTATAGAATTAACCTTCCTTAGCTTTTCTTCAAGAATTGTGTGCTCTTTCATAATTAATCAATAAACACATTTTACAAATTCATATATCATCAAACCTACACCTATCCACCCAAGATATCTTTTCCCAACGTGTTTAAGAGCTCCTATCATTGTTTCCACTGTAGCAGCTTGTAAATTATTTTTTATTATTTCCTTTATTGCAGAAATACCTACCGCCGCACCAGCGCAACTAATTACCCTGTCCCAATCAATACTTTCCGAACCTAAAGATTCACGATAGTAGTTGACATTAACGATAAATGATAATTCCACAAGCTGGTCATCATTCAATTCTTCGATTTCCGCATGGAGGGCTGCTTTTTCTTCAGGTGAAAAGCTTGCATATAAATCTGAATTATAAATCTGCGACTTGAATTCGCTATGAATAGTTAAACCATTCTCGAGTAATGGGCTCAAAGTATTAACCAACTCCGATTCTTCAACGAGCATCTCCCCTGCTTTTTGAGAATTACTACTTAATAAATCGGGATTTTTGAATTTTTCCAGTCTATTTAAAACAGAAATAAACTGAGATTTAGGAAGAACTACTTCAGATATGTCAAAACTGTCTGAAGTAGGGTGGAGATCTTCGTTTGAAGAACAACCTGCTAGCAATAGACAAGCCAGCATTAATAGAAATAATGGATTTTTCATAATGTCTGTGTTTTATTTACACTAAATATAATATTATTTGAAAAAAAATGAAATCATTGGCTACACTTGTAAATTGATTAGGTTCAGTGTCTCTCAAATCTGAAGGTTGTAAAAGTCTATGCAATTTTTGTTATATGTATTATTTTCTCCGGAGAGATTATCGTCTTATGCAATCGCTAACCGATGATCTCTGCATTGGGGAAGGGAAAAATGAAGATCATTGCTTCTAGTAAGGAAGAGTTCGTGATGATCGACGGTGGTGTAGTTGAAGTACTCAATAATAAAGTTGTGGTTCTTGCAGAATCAGTGACAGAGGCTTAAACGTGATAACGTTTCGATATAGAACCCTGACCTCGAAAGAGCGTCAGGGTTTTTTTATGCCGTCAGACCAAAGGTCAGACGGCATATTAATGCCGCACTCGTTACAAACGAGCGCTAGCTTGGCGGCACGCTAAAGAGCGTCAGGGTTTTTTTATGGCTTATATTTCCAACGTCATTCCCGCGAAAGCGGGAATCTCCCTTAGTTTATCCGTGTTTGAATCAATTGCTATTAAACAGCACTCGTTACAAACGAGCGCTAGCTGGGTAATGAAGATGTTGGTGACAACACCAACATCGGCTGAAATTATTTTGCTACTCCTCCGTCCTGTGGACACCTCCTCTTCAAAGAGGAGGATAATTCCTTTTTGTTGAATAAGGTTAGGGTGATTGGGGTTTACAACGCGTATAATAAACCCGCAAGCGTTACTAATGAGGGTTAGCCATAGATTTACTATTGAATATCGGTCAGTTCGACATTGAATCCACCAGGTCCTAGATGGTCTTGTGCGATCATGGCACCGGAGGTTAAGGTCTTGTAATTCTCCCAAGTGAACTCAAGGCCACCAATGGGCAGTATCTGCACCCACATTTTTATCGCCACTGGACGATCGTTTTCATCCAAGATCCATACATAAGAATCACCAGGAGTAGAGCCGCCTGATGTATAATTCACCATCAGTCCTTGTTGGTCATCAGATAATTCAACAATACTTCGTTCCGTACCCTGATCGAAAACCTTAAAAGGGGCAGCCAACCAGAAGCTATCGTTGTTGAAAAAGTCTATGGCTTTTTGTGTCAATTCATTGACTTGATCAAAGCTGTAATTTTGACCGTTAATCACTATTCCTGTTTGTGTTTTTGTATTGAGGACCACTTCATGATCACCCCATTGCACAGTAACCACATCCTCTGCTTTGTTCCACTCATAGTGATGTCCGTCGCGAAAGGTCCAGCTCACTGTCTCGGTGTTTTGCCAAGCGGCATAATTAAGTGCTTCCATCATACGTTCAGCCATGGCATCAGCCTCAGGACCTGATTCACCTTTTGGTAGTGGCTGATTCAGCACTAAATAACTGATGGCTATAAAAGCGAAAATGATCACAACAATGACCCCAATGATCTTGAGCAGTTTTTTCATAGGGCTAAAGATGACAAATTCAACACTTTGTGGCAAGCGCCAAACTAGGCCTCACAATACTCCATCACCGCTTCATTGATACGATTAAATGTTTCAAGCAGGATCTCTTCGTTTTCTTCGAGGAGTGTAACCCTAAAGCCTAGAAGGTCGGAACAGAAGTAGGAAATTGGAACGACACATACCTTTAGCTACCAATAGTTGATCAACAAACCGCTAAGCCCTTGACTTTAAGGCACTCAATACATTTTATTTATGTTCTTTGGCTTCACTTTGGTTGTGTCCAAAGCAAGGAATTGCTCCCAGAACTGATCGCGAGGTAATCCTGCCGTAATGATCAGGGGTTCTTTTTTGATCGGGTGTTCAAAATAAAGTTTGCGCGCATGCAGGTTGATGCTCTTGTCTGGGTTTGGTTTGGGGAAGCCATAGCGCAGGTCGCCTTTTATGGGGCAGCCAAATTCTGACAGATGCACTCTTATCTGATGTGGCCTACCGGTTAAGGGTTCTACTTCTAGCAAGAAATGATCGTTCATTTTTCCTAAAAGCCTAAAGTCGGTAATCGCTTTTTGAGCACCATCAACGGGATCAGAATAGGCGGTTACTATATTCTTCGAACCATCTTTTTTTAACCAACTGATCAATTGACCTTTTTTCTGACTCGGACGGTTTTTAACTACTGCCCAATAGGTCTTTTGTACTTTGCGGCTAGCAAAAAGTTTGTTCATTCGTTCGAGTCCCTTCGATGTTCGTGCAAAAACCAATACACCTGAAACAGGACGGTCTAGGCGATGAACAGGATGAAGAAATACGGCGCCAGGTTTATTGTACTTGTCTTTTATGTAATCCTTACAGTAATCTGTCAGGGTTTTATCACCCGTTTTATCACCTTGTACTAAAATACCGGTGGGCTTGTTGACGATCAACAAATGATTGTCTTCGTAAAGCGGTTGTACGATCGGTTCCATTAGAATTCGCTAGTAAAGTGGAAATCAATATCAGGAAAATTATCTTGGACCATTTGTAGCCAGCCTTTTGACTCTGCCATGAATACAAGTTTATTGTCCTTATCTCTTGCAATATGTCGTTGTTTCGACTGGATAAATTCATCAAGCTTAGCTGAGTCTTTAGAACTGATCCAGCAGGCCTTATACAATTGCATGGGGGCAAATTCAACCGTGGCGCCATACTCGTGTTGCAGGCGGTATTGGATCACCTCAAATTGGAGCTGGCCTACAACACCTACCGCTTTTCTAGCACCAAGTTCAAAGTTAAATAGCTGTGCAACTCCTTCATCCATCAGCTGAACCAGGCCTTTTTCCAGCTGCTTGGTTTTCATGGCGTCTTTATTGATGACTTCCCTGAAAATTTCTGGAGAGAAACTAGGAATACCTCGATAAATGCCTTTGGCACCTTGTGTTAGGGTATCACCGATCTTGAAATTGCCCGTATCATACAGGCCAATGATATCGCCTGGCCAAGCTTCATCGACGGTTTCTTTGTCTTGCGCCATAAAGGCAGTTGCCTGGGAAATTCTGAATTTTTTCTCTTGTCGTGTGTGGTAATAATTTGCTCCTCTTTCGAATTTCCCCGAACAGATCCTTAAAAAGGCGATGCGGTTTCTGTGCTTCGGGTCCATGTTAGCATGGATTTTAAAGACAAAGCCTGTGAATTCTTGATGCGTGGGGGCTATCATCTCCTCATCTAGTAGTCTTGGTTTTGGATTAGGAGATATTTTTAAGAAGGTGTCTAGCAGTTCTTTGACACCAAAGTTATTAACAGCTGAACCAAAGAAAACAGGCGCAACTTCACCATTTAAATAAGCTTCTACGTCTAATTCTCCATACAAATCAAGTAGCATCTCGACATCTTCTCTTAGCTGCTTGGCATGCGATTCGCCAACAAACTTCTCAAGCTCAGGGCTGTTGATGTCCTCGAAGCTAGTCGCTTCTTCATGCAATTGTTGTTGTTTGGCTTTAAAAAGTCTTAGGCTTCTATCATACAAGCTATAAACCCCTCTAAAGTCTTTCCCCATACCAATGGGCCAGCTGAGTGGATGTACATTAATATTAAGCTTCGCTTCAATGTCATCGAGCAGGTCATAGGGGTCTCGACCTTCACGGTCAAGCTTATTGATAAAGGAGATCACAGGAGTGTTGCGCATCCGACAAACCTCCATGAGCTTCTCGGTTTGCATCTCCACACCCTTTACACAGTCAATGACCATGATCACAGAGTCAACTGCTGTTAAGGTACGGTAGGTGTCTTCGGCAAAGTCTTGGTGACCAGGTGTATCCAACAGGTTGATCTTTGACCCTTCATATTCGAATGCCATCACAGAAGTCGCAACTGAGATACCCCGTTGCTTTTCAATCTCCATCCAGTCGGATCGGGCGTGCATATCGATCTTATTCGATTTCACGGCCCCTGCTTTTTGAATGGCTCCACCAAAGAGCAATAGTTTCTCCGTTAGCGTAGTTTTTCCCGCATCAGGGTGACTAATGATACCAAAGGTTCGACGTTTTTCGATCTGCTCTGCTAGATTCATTCTCGTTTTTGATTGAGCTGCAAAGGTACTGAAAATAGGGCTCTACCCCAATTCATAAAGACTTACTCTTCATCTGCTTTGCGTTTACGCTTCCACCTCTTGTGGGTCCAAAGCCAATAGGCAGGTGCTTTTAATATTTGCTTTTCTAAAGCGGCAACGTGAAGTTCTGAAATGCGACCATGAGTCTCATCTAGCGGACTCTCGGTCAATATTTTAAACGTTACGCTGAATTTACCCCTGCCAAGTTTTTCATTGTCTCCCCAAATCACTACAGCATTGCGCTCTTTAGCGAATTTTTCTGCACCGAAGGCCACGGCGGTTTCTTGCCCAAGAAAAGTTGTCCAAAAGACCTTTTTCGCAATAGAAGGGGATTGATCTGTACCGAAGATGATACCTATTGGTTCATTAATCGCATCGTAATAGCCTTCTCTTGTTTCTCTTCGGGATACCATTAGGGTTCCTCCTCTACTTCTAGATTCCAAAATGATCTTTTCGAAGAACTTATTCTTCAATTGATGGTAAATGGCCGACATTTGATGTTTGACTCTAGGAGGAAATGCATGAGTTACGAATTCCCAATTGGAGTAATGCCCCCCGCAGATGACCAAATCTCGGCCTTGGTCGTAATATTTATCCAGAAGCTCAGGATTGGTGACTTCCATTCTTTTCATAATTTCTTCAGAACTCGCACTGAATAGCTTAATGCTTTCAACAATGATATCGAAGAAATGGCTGTAGAACTTATCTCTGATTGCTGCAATTTCAACTTCCGATCTGTCTGGAAAAGAATTTTTAAGGTTGGTATTAACCACCTTGGTTCTGTAGTTAAACAGTTTGTATATAATCAAATAAAGAGCATCGGAGATGATATAAAGTGCTTTCCAAGGAAGTAATGAAAGCGGTTTGATCAGTAAATAATAGAGAATGGCCATGACGCTAAACTGAAGTAAAAGTAGAATTTGTCAGCCAATGAACAATAAATAGACAGGATTTCTGACAAACTGTCACCAAATGTCATTAAAAATCCTTTGGCACATTCGTTGTTCATCAGCTCATGTAAAATTGAAATTAAAATATTTAGTAATAGATCATGGGAAAAATAATTGGCATTGACTTAGGAACGACCAATTCATGTGTAGCCGTGATGGAGGGTAATGAGCCTGTCGTTATTCCAAATAGCGAAGGTAGAAGAACTACGCCTTCAATTGTGGCTTTCTTGGATAATGGTAATGGAGAACGAAAAGTAGGTGACCCTGCGAAACGTCAGGCGATCACGAATCCGCAGAATACCATCAGCTCGGTGAAGCGATTCATGGGTAAGAAGTACAGTAATGTTTCTGAAGAGTTGAGGGGTATCGCTTATACTGTTGAAAAAGGAAATAATGACACTGTTCGAGTAAAGATCGGTGACAGAAACTATACTCCTCAAGAGCTTTCAGCAATGATCCTTCAAAAAATGAAGGCGACAGCTGAAGACTATTTAGGTACTGAGGTAACAGAGGCAGTAATTACTGTACCTGCTTACTTCAATGATGCAGAAAGACAAGCAACGAAAGAAGCAGGTCAGATCGCTGGGCTTGAAGTAAAACGAATCATTAATGAGCCAACAGCCGCTTCTTTGGCCTATGGTTTGGATAAAAAAGATCAAGAGCAAAAAATCGCAGTGTATGACCTTGGTGGTGGTACCTTCGATATCTCAATTCTTGAGTTGGGTGATGGTGTTTTTGAAGTAAAATCAACTAATGGTGACGTACACCTTGGAGGAGATGACTTCGATCAAGTGATCATTGATTGGTTAGCTGACGAGTTCAAAAAGGATGAAGGATTAGACCTGACCAAAGATCCAATGGCCCTGCAGCGATTGAAAGAGGCTGCTGAAAAAGCAAAAGTTGAATTATCATCTTCAACATCGACAGAGATCAATTTGCCTTATATCATGCCAGTTGATGGTGTGCCAAAACACTTGGTCAGAACATTATCAAGAGCAAAATTTGAGTCTTTGGCCGATAACTTGGTGAAAAGATCAATGGCTCCTGTAAAGAAAGCCTTGGAAGATGCGAATTACTCAATCTCTGATATCGATGAGGTGATCTTGGTAGGTGGTTCTACTCGAATCCCTAAAATTCAAGAAGAAGTTGAAAAGTTCTTTGGTAAGAAGCCTTCAAAAGGGGTTAACCCTGATGAGGTAGTAGCGATTGGTGCTGCTATTCAAGGAGGTGTGTTGACAGGTGAAGTGAAGGATGTGTTGTTGCTTGATGTGACGCCGCTTTCATTAGGTATTGAAACGATGGGTGGTGTATTCACCAAACTCATTGAGTCAAACACGACTATTCCTGCTAAAAAATCAGAAGTGTTCTCAACAGCGGCAGACAATCAGCCTTCTGTAGAGATTCACGTTTTGCAAGGTGAGCGACCAATGGCTAAGGATAACAGAACGATTGGACGTTTTCACTTGAGTGATATTCCACCAGCACAGCGAGGAGTACCTCAAATTGAAGTGACTTTCGATATCGATGCAAACGGCATCATGAATGTTTCTGCGAAAGATAAAGGAACAGGAAAAGAGCAGAATATTCGAATTGAAGCTTCTTCAGGCTTGACGGATGAGGAAATCGAGAAGATGAAGCATGAAGCAGAAGCGAATGCAGAAGCGGATAAAAAAGAGAAAGAGAAAGTAGAGAAATTAAATACTGCCGACTCTTTGATCTTCCAAACAGAGAAGCAATTGAAGGACTATGGCGATAAGCTTTCTGAAGGAAACAAAAAGCCAATAGAAGAAGCCTTGGCACACTTGAAAGAAGTGCATCAGAAGCAAGAGCTAGAAGCAATTGATCCGGCAGTAGAAGCCTTGAATAAAGCTTGGGAAGGTGCAGCACAAGAAATGTATGCAGCGCAAGGAGCAGAAGGTGGAGAGCAGCCAGGTGCAGATGCAGGTGATGAAAGCAAAGCCGAAGGCGGAGACGATGTCTCTGATGTAGAATACGAGGAGGTGAAATAAACTCCCTGGTAATAGATAAAACCCTGGTCTCGAAGTTTCGGGATCAGGGTTTTTTTATGGCTTTTCGATTTATTTAGTAAGCTCTGGCCGCCGCCACTTGGTTTACCTCAGTCGGCAGCGTTTTCTCTAGGGATGATTTGAAGCTAGAATCATAGATCAAGAAGAGCCAATCATTACCGAAGGCTTCATCTTCGATACCGATCAGATAACGCTCGGCATTAACCCGTACATAATTCTCAGCTTGGTTGTATTCAACATTCGATTTGCCAAAAGTTTGCTCGATCATGGGTACCATAAAGGAAGCCATGCTTTTCAATTCATCGGTTTTTAACGGTAACTCAAGATCCATTTTATATTGGATCAAAGCGTATTTGTTATTGTCGTTCGATGGTACAAGTTCTTTGTTCATTACCTCGAAGTCATTGAATTTAAGATCAATTCCTGCTTGTTGCATCAGCTGAAAAACCTGGAATATTTGTGCTTTTGGCGTGTGCTCAAAGAACTTGGGGTACATCAAGTTGAGCACGCCGGTATAATTCTTATCACCCATCATCCCCAAAAAAACATCCACCTTCTTATCGATGAGGTCGCTATCCGTTTTGGAAAGCTGTTGGGCTTGTGTTTGCCACACGCAGCAAACAAGAAATAATAACGTGAACAATTTTTTCATCTTAGTTTAATTAGGTCTTTTGTCTTTGGACGATTTGCTATCAACTTTTGTAAACGATTGAAAGTTTTGAGTGGCCAACCAAAATCCACTACCCTGTTTGTAAATGTCTTTATTCTTTTGCCAAAGGTCTTCGAAATAATACACGCCACATCCTAATTCCAAGGCATCTGTGGAATAAAGCGTTTTACGGTGTGGAGGGGAGTTGATCCAATTATCAACGATTGCATCGGCAAGATCTAAATAGGTTGCATACAGAACGCCGCCAATAGCGGTTATATTTTCAGAGACACGTGGATTATTAATGCCCGCGAGGTCAGCTCGTTGCGTAATCCGTTCTCGTTTTTTCCTTTTTGGGTTTATGTGATCAAAAAAATCATCTTTGCCCATACTTACGGAATGATTCCAGGCCATGATCTCCAAATTTTCTTGGTATGCCAGTGCCTGAACACCATGCTCGGCTCGAGCTTCATTACTGACAAAGTAAACGGCAGCGTTGATCAGCTGGTAGTTGGGTTTTTTGAGGTTGATGGGACGATTAAAGGGCTTAAAGTCTCTAAAATCTTCTGTTGTCAACTCCTCATAATACTTATCCTTCCATTTGCTTTGCGCATTCCCTTGAAGAAAGAAGGTCAGGCTTATTAGCCCTATAAAAAAGACGGAACGGTGCATGTGCCAATGTACGCAATTCGCAAGCTTTCAGCCGATTAAGTTTTAAAATCCTTCAAAAATCTTATTTTTGTTTAACCTAACTACTCATTATTATGCAAATCCTTAACAAACATGAGCTCTTGGTTGGGCTAGTTTTCGTAATTCTACTGAATGGATGTACTGGCATGTCGCGTGTCAAACGAGCAGATGTGGCAGTAGCCACTGCTAAATCTTACATTGGTACACCTTATAAGTATGGCGGCACGACAAGGGCAGGCATAGACTGCTCGGCATTAGTGTATCATTCTTACAAAGCAGCCAAGATCAATCTCCCAAGAACGTCAGAGGATCAGTCAAAAGAGGGAGAGCGAATAAGTAAGAGCAACCTGAAAGTCGGGGATATTGTCTTTTTTGCTACTGGCGATAAGAAACGGGAGATCAACCATGCCGGGATTGTGTCTTCAGCAAAGGGTGGAGAGATCAAATTTATTCATGCCTCTACTTCACTTGGGGTAACAGAAAGTAGTCTGGAGTCAGATTATTACAAAAAGCGCTATCGTAAGGCAAAAAGGGTTTTATAAAAAAAGCCCTGCATTACTGCAAGGCTTTCATCTTGTGGAGAATACCGGAGTCGAACCGGTGACCTCTACACTGCCAGTGTAGCGCTCTAGCCAGCTGAGCTAATCCCCCAAGGGAGTGCAAATATAATCCTTCCTTCCAATTGAAGAAATTGAATGATTGAAATTAATCGAAGCCCAACTAATTGATGGTCTTTTTTTAATTCATCCGCTATTTGGTAGGATTATCCTCATTTTGAGCCATTCCTTTATTTACTATCTTCAGCCAAGGGTTCATCTCTTATTTTCATCAGTTAATTAACATCAGCATTCAATGGCAAATCTAAAAATCACCAATTTAAGCAAGACTTATCCTAATGGCGTCAAGGCCTTGGATGATGTAACAATAGAAATAGGCAATGGCATGTTTGGCCTCTTAGGACCTAACGGAGCAGGTAAATCGTCCTTAATGCGCACGATCGCAACACTGCAAGAGGCAGATAGCGGCTCTATCTTTTTAGACGACCTGGACGTAATCAACAACCCGAAAGCGCTGAGGCAGGTATTGGGTTATTTGCCACAGGAGTTCGGTGTTTACCCGCGTATCACTGCGAGTCAGTTGCTTGATCACATGGCGGTTCTAAAAGGAATCAGTAGCGCCAAGGAAAGAAAAGAGTTGGTGAAGTACCTGCTAGATAAGGTGAATCTTTATCGACAGCGTGACAAAAGTGTCAAGAGTTTTTCAGGAGGGATGAAGCAGCGAGTTGGGATCGCTCAAGCCTTGATCGGTGATCCCAAGCTGATCATTGTAGATGAACCAACAGCTGGGCTTGATCCTGGGGAAAGAAACCGTTTCCACAATTTATTGGCTGAAGTGGGTGAAGAGGTTGTCGTTATTTTGTCTACCCACATTGTAGATGATGTTAAAGAATTGTGTACCGACATGGCCATCATGAACGAAGGGCAGCTCGTGTATAAAGGATCTCCAATCAGTGTACTTGAGGAGCTCAAAGGAATGGTTTGGGAAAAGGTGATTGAGCGCAATGAGTTGGATCAATATCAAGAGGACTTCAGTATCATTTCTAATAAAATGGTGGCGGGCAAGCCAATCATTCATGTGTTAGGAGAAGCAAGTCCGGGAGAAGGGTTTACCCAAGTAGAACCAAGCTTAGAGGATGTATTCTTCTCGAAAATTCAACAAACCGCAACTCTTTAATTCATTGTCATGTTCTTAACTTTTTTTTCTAAAGAGCTAGCCCATGGGTTTAAACGACCAATGGTCTATATTTTCTTTGCGGTCATCGGGCTCCTTGTTTTTGGGGCGGTGACCAGCGAATTCGTCCAGATTGGTGGGGCTGTAGGGAACGTCAATGAAAATTCACCTTATGCATTGGCGAACTATGTCACTACACTCTCTATTTTCGGTCTGCTCATTGCTGCTGCTTTTTTTAACAATGCGGCCCTTAGAGATTATAAGCACGGTTTTAATGAGATCTTGTTCAGTACACCTTTAAGTAAATTTGGCTACTTTTTTGGGCGTTTTTGTGGCGCATTGGTCTTGGCTTGCGTGCCCTTATGTGGTGTCTATTTTGGCTTGCTTGTGGGTATTGGCGTTGGTGTTCCTGCTGGCTGGATTCAGTCGGATGCCATAGGACCACTCAATTTTGGTGCTTACATCAATACCTTCCTTTTATTCATTTTGCCCAATATGCTATTGGCTGGGGCAATTACTTTTTCTTTAGCCAATAAATGGAAAAGTACAGTGATCTCTTTTGTCGGGATTATAATCGTGATGATGGGCTATATCATTTCTGGAACACTGCTTTCCGATATTGAAAATGAGGTCCTCGGGGCACTTTCTGATCCGTTTGGTATCAGAACCTATAGTATTGAGACAAAGTATTATACCCCAGCAGAAAAGAACACCGTGGCACCTGGTTTTAGTGGCTTATTATTGACGAATCGTTTGATCTATACAGCGGTTTCTTTTTTGATTCTTTTCATTTCATATGCCAGCTTCTCGTTTAGAACACAAGGAGGCCGAAAGAAGAAAAAAGCAGAAAAAGCTCAAGTTAGTAGCGAAGTTTTCAAGAAACCGACGATAAGTCAGCTTTTCAATACGCAAACCGCATGGGGGCAGTTCAAGAGCTTCTTTACCGTAGACTTTGTGAGCATGCTGCGCAGCACTACCTTCGTGATTCTGTTCATTTTTATGCTCGTCTTGACCGTAGCCAATCTCAGTGGAGGATTTGAATATTTCGGTTTGCAATCTTATCCGGTTACCTATAAGATGGTCGATGTGATAGGAACGGGTTCTTCGCTTTTTGTCATCATCATCTTGGTCTTTTTTAGTGGAGAGCTGGTTTGGCGTGCGAGAGAAAGTAAAATTGCTGAGGTGATTGACGCCACCCCGCACAATGCGATGCCTGCCTTGATTGCTAAGACCCTCGCTTTATTTGTTCTTGCTTGTGGGCTTTACTTATTCAATATTTTGGTGGGGATGGGCTATCAGTTGCTCAATGGATATACTCAGTTCGAATTAGGTGTCTATCTGGGGGATTTTTTCTACAACTACCTACCGCTCTATCTCGTTACCTGTACCTTGCTGGTCTTCATTCAGGTGCTCGTTAACCATAAGTACATAGGTTATTTCGTGTCCATCCTCTATTTATTCGTTATCGATTTGCTCTGGCTTGTCTTTGATCTCAATTCCAATATGCTTTCGATTGGTAGTACACCCACTATGCTGTATTCAGATATGAATGGATTTGGTCCTGCAGTAACAAGCAACCTATGGTTCAATGCCTATTGGATGTCTTTTGGCGTTTTACTTCTGTTGGCTGCGGCTTTGTTCGTTCGAAGAGGAAAGATTTCTGGCAAGGAAGTCTGGAAGCTGGCTAAAAAGAATTTTAGCGGTGTCTATCGTGTATATGTTGGTGTTTTCGCAGTGCTTTGGCTAGGCATTGGCTCATACGTGTATTACAATGTCCATGTGCTTCATGAACTCAGTAGTTCTGATGAGAGAGAAGAGCTAGCAGTTGCTTATGAAAAAACGTACAAGAAATACGAAAAGGTAGCACAGCCTAAACTGGTGAATGCAAATTACTTCATCGATATTTTTCCTGCTGACCGCGATGTGATGGCAGAAGTAGCGATCGCTATGGTGAATACGACAAGTGAAATGATCGATTCCTTACACTTTACCATTTCAGAAGATTGGAATCATGAATTGCTGATCGATGGAAGCGAACTGGTGCTTAATGATGAAAAATTGGGTTACCAGATCTATGCATTAGCAAAGCCTATGATGCCAGACGATACGTTGCAACTCAAGGTGAAAGCCTCCTATATCACCAATGGATTTGAAAATGAAGTCAGTAATCTAAGTGTGATCGAGAATGGCACGTTTCTGAACAACTTTTCGATCCTTCCTTCCTTTGGTTACAATGCCAATTTAGAGTTATCTGATAAAGACAAGCGCAAGGAGAACGAGCTGCCTGAGATGATCCGTACACCTAAACTAGTGGAAGATTGTGGGCCACTTTGTGATGTCAATTACTTGAGTGACGGCAAGTCAGATTGGGTAGAGGTAGAAACAGTGATCTCAACTTCTGAAGACCAACTTGCAGTAGCGCCGGGTTCTTTGGTCGAGGAATGGAACGAAGACGGTAGAAACTATTTCCGTTATCGTGTCGATCATCCATCCCAAAACTTCTTTGCCTTTATCTCTGCTCGATACGAAGTGGCTAGAAAAAAATGGAATGGCATCGACATAGAGATCTATTATGATAAAAAACATGCGTATAACATCGAAACGATGTTGGAGGCGGTTGAGAAATCACTGAAGTATTATTCGGAGAACTTTGGCCCTTATTACCATAAACAAGCAAGGATCATCGAATTCCCTCGTTATTCGACCTTTGCTCAGGCGTTCCCAGGTACAATGCCTTATTCCGAAAGTTTTGGCTTCATCATAGACCTTGAAGATGCTGAAGATAACAATGTAATTGATGCTGTGATCGCACACGAAATGGCGCATCAGTGGTGGGCACATCAAGAGGTTTCGGCAAACATGCAGGGAGGAACCATGCTAACGGAGAGCTTCTCAGAGTATTCTTCATTAATGGTAATGAAGCAGCAGGTGGGTCCGGTGAAAATGAAGGAGTTTTTAAAGTATGATCTGGACCGTTACTTACAGGGAAGAAGTGCTGAACGCATCAAAGAATTGCCCTTGTACAAGGTGGAGAATCAATCCTATATCCATTACGGTAAAGGTTCTGTGATCCTATATGCGCTACAAGATTACATCGGTGAAGACAAAGTGAATAATGCACTTAGGAACTTCTTGGAGGAGTTCAAGTACTCGACACCTTATCCGACATCATTGGATTTCTTGGGCTACTTGACGCCTGAAGTGCCTGATTCATTGCAATACCTCATCGACGACTGGTTTAAGCAAATTACCCTGTATGATAATCGCTTGATGTCGGCCGAGATGGAGGAGTTGCCAAACGGTAAGTACAAAGTGAATATGGAAATTGAAGCCTATAAGGTGCGAGCTGATACGCTTGGGAATGAAACTCGAATCGATTGGAATGACTGGGTAGATGTTGGGTTTTATGCCGATAACGATGAAAAGGAGTTGATCATGGAGCAACGAGTCAAGTTTGATAAGAACAAGTTCGAAATGTCTTTTGAGTTAGATCAGAAACCGGTTAAAGCAGCCATCGATCCTCGTAGAATACTGATTGAACGAGTCTATTCTGATAATGTGAAACGAGTGACAGAAAAAGAATAGCCAAGGAGAGTGGACATAAAAAAACACCCGATAGATTTCTATCGGGTGTTTTTTTATGAGACCATTTTATTTGAATGCCTCATGGATCGGTTGCCCTGTATTTCCATTCGTCAAACGCATATTCATTAACATACTAATGGTTGGTGCAATGTCAGTAATGGCAATTTTTCTGACGGAGGTAGTTCCAGGCTTTACTCCCCATCCATAAAAGATTATCGGAATGTGGGTGTCATAAGACCATGCATTACCATGCCCAGTCCCTTTTGCTCTACCACTCTGCCATGCCGGTTGATAGATGAGTTTCACATCTCCTGATTCTTTTGGATGATATGCATTTTGCATCAAGGTTCTCAATTGCTCATTTTGGCTATTTCTTAATAAGTCAGTCCCAGTCATTGCTAAATGGACTCCATCGAATTTCATGGCGCTTTGCGCAGCAAACAGCTGCATATCGTAAAGATCCATTCCTTTTTCTGCAATCAACTCGCGGTTTAGGAAGAGGTCAGTGCCACCAGCAACAGTGAACCACTTGTCTTCGCCGAATTGTTCGTTGAATGTCGCTTGAATATAGGAGGCAAAAGCTCTGTTATTGAAGTTGTCTGCTTTGAAACCATCATTCTTCATTCGTAGGGAATTTTCCGCAACTCCATGGTCAGCACTTAAGAACACGACATATTCGCCTTCACCTACTTTGTTGTCCAATTCCTTAAAAAGGCGAGCCAACTCTCTGTCTAATCTAATATAGGTGTCTTGTACTTCTTTCGATTGTGGGCCAAAGTTATGTCCGATGTAGTCAGGCGATGAAAAACTTACAGCTAGAAAATCAGTAACATGATCTTTCCCCAGTTTTTCCGCACTGATGGCTTCAATGGCGAGGTCAGCTAAAATGGTGTTTCCGTAAGGTGTGCTAGGCAGCATGCCGTAACCTCCGTTCTCGCCGTTGAGTTCAGCAAGATTATAAGGGAAGGTGGGTGTTTCTTTGCCCCTAAATCCACTTTCGTAGGGCGAATTGTCTTCACCACTTTCTTGGTATTCTTTTTCATTTTTGATCAACTCCCAGGTCCCAACCAGGTATTCGCGGGCCAGGTCCTTTTCATTGAAGCGCGTGACCCATTTTGGAAGTTCTTCCATGTAATACGTGGAGGTCATGAATTGACCCGTGTTTGAATCATACCAATAAGAACCATCGGAAAGGTGGCCTCCAGGCAAGGCTGAACCTCTGTCTTTAATAGACATGGCAATCACTTTACCTTGCTTCTGCGTAAAGAGTTTTAGTTCGTCAGTGATGGTGGTGCTGTATAAGTTGGTAGGAGAAATTTTACCTGCTCTTTCGCTACCTCCAACATTGGTTACAGTGGTGTCTTCTGCACAATAGACCGAACGACCCCATACTGGACTATACCATTGGTTATTGACAATGCCATGAACTGAGGGTGTGGTCCCTGTGTAGATGGAAGCATGTCCCGGACCCGTACTGGTTGCGGCATAGTTGTAGTGTGCATTTTTGGCCATAAAGCCGCCCTCTACCATCCTTTTGAAGCCATCGTTACCGAAGTCATCATAAAAACGCCACAAGTATTCCTGTTTCATCTGATCGACAACAATTCCCACGATCAATTTCGGTTTTTCGGATTGTCCAACACTCAACATACCATAACTGAGCATGAACAATAAAAGTAAAGATCTTTTCATGATTAATTCTTTATCCTAATTGCAAGCTATTTTAAAATAGTCTTCTCTGGAAAGGCTTTGTGTAAAAAGTTTATTACCATTCTTATTGTAATAGATCACCACGTAAAGGTCAGCTTCCTCAACAATCTTTAGACTAAAGAAAATGGGGTCTTTTTCTGAACCTAGCACCTTGATGTCATCGAAAGTCGGTTCTATGACCTCACCTTTGGTGGTGTGATATAGGCCTGTTCCGCTTTCTTTGGTGACTTTGATCAGCGCGCCTTCATTTGTTTTTCGCAGCACATTGTAATCTAACATTCCTTCATAAAGTGCCTTTTCACGGCCGATATCATGAAAGATCCACTCTTCCTCAATACGTACCAGTGCCACAGTGTCGTTCCAATACTTCACTTCATCAAAGTCGAAAGCGGATAGCTCTTCGTTCTGTTTGTTGATAAAGCCTTTGTAATTCGCCTGACTTGCTACTAAAACCGTATCGCTGTAAGGCTCAATCAGTTTGGTGTAGCTGGGTTTGATCAATAATTTCTTAGCGGGGTTGATGATGCCAACTTTACCAGCATCAAGAATGCTGAGGTAGCCGTTTTCGTTTGATCCCACGCCATCGTAAACAAAATTCAGTAGGAAAACCCCTAGACTATCGACCAAAGCGGTATTCCTTTTTTGTAAGCGCAGCATGTTTGGATCTAGTGCTGTCACTTCATTGTAGGTAGAGGAGAGGAATTCCTTACCCCACTGATTGTATATTTTTCTAAGTTTTTTCGCATTGGAGAGCATAAAGAAGTCGTGATTGGCTCTTTCACCCGTTTTGCTGTAGCTCTGAGGTACTAATAATTGCCCTTTCCATCCTTTTTCAATTTGAATGCGTTTTCCATTTTTGAATTGAGCCCACAGTGTATCGTTTCTGGTGAGCATCACCATATTTTCTCCCAGTAATGAAAGACTATCAAAGGTCTCGGCTTCAAGATCACCCACTTGGTCGCGAAGAGTCCAGACAGAATCTTGCTGGGTGGCCAGCCATTTGTCGTTTTCCTGAAGGTCCTCGAAAATTTGATCCGTCAATTCACTAAATCGATCATGAAGCACTTGAATTCCCTCATCTGAGATAAGTTTCCAACCATAAGGTTCTTCATAGATTTCGTAGGCCCCAAAAGGGATAATTTGTTTTAGGTCCGTATCAAGTATACCTTCTTTACCATTTTTCAAGGCCCAAATTCTACCATTACCCAATACATCAAGGTCCTCATACTCAAATGGAATATTGACATATTCTCCTTTGAGGGTAGGGAATAAATAACCAGGCTTCACAAGCGCAATGCCTTCTTCCTTTTGTAGCCATAGGTATCCTTCAAACCATTCGATCGCACTGTATTCAATTTCTAAATAGTTAATGCCGTTGATTGAGGTTAGTCCATAGAATTCATTCTGCTTCAGACGGATAAAACTATTTGACATGACAGTGATTTCCTCATGAGGCTCGCCGACGATGATCTCTCCCGATTTATGGATTAGCTGTTCGCCTTGCTCACCAACAAGCTTGATAAAGCCATAGCCTGCATCTACTGCTTCTTCAAATTGACCTTCATAGATCACTCGACCATTACGCCCTTGAATTCTTTGATTGCCATTGATGCGGCCATAAATGAAGTCCGTTTGAATCGGTTCACAGAGGTAGTCTGACGGAAGCGCATTGAATAAGGAGATGAGTTTCACTTCACCACTTTTATCGATAAAGGTATACCGGCCGTTTTCAAGCTTCGGTATCCAGTAGTCGTATTCAAGTGCAATCAAGTTGCGAATGGAATCTGTCTTTCTAGGTATGTTGAAATAATCTAAGAAATGCTCTGACCCATATTTTTCTTTAAATACATGATAGCCTCGGGGTAAGATCTTTGCGGCTAATGAATCGTTCGGATATTGGTTCAAGAAATCAACATAGGCCTCCATGGTGTTTTGTGCGGTACTAAAGCGGTAAATTTCTTCTTCCACCTTCGGTCTGTAGGGAGATTGTGGGTAGCTCTCCAAAAAATCCACGTAACTCTTGAGTGTTTTCTCTTCTGTAAGGTCTCGATAGATCAAAAGCTTGTACAAACTGTCGGCTACGGCATAATCTTCAGCACTAGGATATTCCTCCATGAATGAACGATAGCTTTGCCAAATATTCATTTGACTCGCTTGCTCAAAAGCGATATGGTCTCGCCGCCTTTTGGCTTCAGGCACTTGCTTTGCATCAGCATGCACCTTCATGAACACATTGTAGGTTTCAAGCGTATGTTGTTCTTTGACTACATCAAATTTGAGACTATCGATTTGATCTTTCTTCAACTCAAGACTATCATTCACCACACCATACTCGGATAGGTCTTCGAGGTCATCCGGATCCTCAACAAGACTTAGTTGGGCAAGGGCACGATTGATCGACTTATAGGCGGAATCAATGTTGTAATTAGTAAAGGCGGTGTCAGTATAAATAACAGCATAAAGAAAATGTGAGGCTGGATTGAGACTGTCCTTTTCAAGCGATCTTTGCAGTAGCTCGATGGTTTTTTCAATGTCTCCTTTTTCGTATTGACGGAATGCCCTCTTTGGCACTTCAATGTTCCAAAAAGTGACAAAAAGTAATGTCGTCAGTGTCAAGATCAGCTTTCCCCTCACCATCAATTCTTTAGGCCTGCAAACTTAATAAATGCATGGTCATTATGCATACTTACGGTTTAATTATCATGTTTGATGCCAAAGTTGTTCTCGAGTGGAGGAATGAGGGATAATTTTAGTGATTCAGCTTGATATACTGCTATATTGGAGCCTGAGTTCAAATTAATTTATGCGAAATCGCATTAGAGTAACGTATCTGGTAGGTGTATTTTTATGCCTCTGTAGCTTGTTGATTCATGCGCAAGAAACGCAGGAGCGTGTGCTCATAGGAGATCCTGCAATTAGCACTACGGGTAGAGTACGCGTTAAGGGAACCATTAAAGGAAAAGAAGAACGAGACGGCCTTTTTACTGCCACAATTGCAGTTTTGGGCACTAATAATGGGGCTATCACAGATGCTAATGGCAAATTTGAATTGACCATCTCCCCAGGAGACTATGTTTTTGTGGTGCAGTTCTTAGGGAAGAGGGTAAAAAGAGTCCCTGTTCGAATCATTGGGAGTGGTCGATTGGATATTACGCTCGAAGACGAATCCGTTGCCCTTGAGGAGGTTACCATAGAGGCAGATGGACCCGACCGGAACGTTGTACAGATCAGTGCAGGTGTCAATAAAATCAATATGAAAGAGATTGAAAGCCTCCCGACTTTTATGGGGGAGGTAGACGTCATACAAAGTTTACAGACCTTACCAGGGGTTTCTTCTGTGGGGGAAGGAGCAAGCGGTTTTAATGTAAGAGGGGGGCGTACAGATCAAAACTTGATTTTGCAAGACGGTGCTATTTTGTTTAATGCGAATCATGTGTTGGGTTTCTTTTCGAGTTTCAATCCCGATGCTACGGAGGCCTTTACGCTCTACAAAGGGAATATGCCGGCTCAATTTGGAGGGAGGGTCGCTTCCGTATTAGATGTACGCATGAAGGAGGGTAATTCACAGGAAATGAACGTTAAGGGAGGGCTAGGCATGGTGGCGAGTAGACTTTCGATAGAAGGACCCTTAAACCAAGGCAAAACGAGATTGATGGCTGCTGGTAGAATCTCTTATTCTGATTGGATTTTACAACAAGCCAAAAACATTGACGTTGTGAATAGCGAGGTTCAATTTCACGATTTGAATATTAAGATTAGCCAGCGTTTGGCCAGAGATCACAAACTCATCTTGAGCTATTACAAAAGTGGGGATTACTTCAAGTTTGCAGATGATTTTGGCTTTCGTTGGAAGACGGATCTGGGCAATTTGAACTGGCGTTGGAGCATCAATGAAAACTTGGTTTCATCGACTCGAGTCGTTCGAGGTAATTACACAAGTCAACTTTTTGATCCTGCAGGCGTCGATGCGTCAGAAGTTGATAATGGCATGGCCTATTGGCAGGGGAATCAGACCTTTTATTACAGCCTGAAGTCAAAACATAACATCACCTTTGGAGCGGATTGGGTTGGCTATGACACGCATCCTGAAATTGCTCGCCCAATTGGTAATGATTCAGGCATCTTACCAGATCGAGTGGAAAAAGAACAAGGCAATGAGTTTGGCTTCTTTCTGAATGATCAATTTGAAGTTAATAGCCGTTTTGGTATTTCTTTTGGCTTGCGTTTTTCTATGTTTCAGAATGTTGGGCCCTATCAAGTTTATCAATACGCTTCAGCCGAAATAATAGATGTCGATCAGATCATAGATACTGTTAATTACCAGAGGGGCGATGTGATCAAGCAGTACAGTGGATTTGAACCGCGCTTAGGTCTACGGTATAAACTGAACGAAACGAGTTCACTTAAAGCCAGTATGAACCGGGCCATACAGTACATTCATACACTTTCAAATACCACAGCGGCTACTCCAACCGATGTATTGCAGCTTAGCAATACCTATTTCGAACCGTTGATTTCAACTAATTTTTCCATTGGGTATTTCAAAAACTTCAAAGACAACCTATGGGAGTTTTCTTTGGAAGGCTACTATCGCGGAATGGAGAATCTCTTAGACTATAAGGACTTTGCAGAACTTTTGCTGAATGATCATTTGGAGACAGATGTAGCCGCAGGCAAGGGCAGAGCCTACGGACTTGAGGTTTTGCTTAAAAAAACTGAAGGTAAACTAACGGGATGGCTGGCTTACACGTTGTCAAAGACTGAGCAACAAATCCAAGGAGAAACAAGTGAAACAACGATCAACAACGGGGACTGGTATCCTGCCAATTTTGATAGAACGCATAATTTATCATGGGTTTCTACATTAACGTTGAAGGGGGCGAGCTCCTTCAATTGGAACATCGTATATTCTACGGGAAGGCCAATCAATGGGATAGAATCCAATTATCGCGTGGGTAGCACAGCTGTTCCACACTTTTCGGGGAGAAATCAATACCGAATTCCAGATTATTTTAGGATTGACCTAAGCTTTACCTTTGGTCGCGATATCTTAAAAGAAGATCTTCGGGCAAAACGAGAGGATAAAAAATACAAAGGCACAGTGACATTGGGGGTCTATAATTTATTAGGAAGGAGAAATGCCTACTCTATTTATTACCGGACGCCTGAGAATTCCAGGTCTGGGCCTCAGCCACATCGTTTAACCGTTTTGGGTGCTGCCTTTCCAACCTTAACCTATAATTTTCAATTCTGATGCGCGGCTGCTTGAACCTATTACTTATTCTGTTGCTTTGTTCCTGCTCTGAGGTAGTGACACTGGATACTGACCAAAAAGGAGGTGAAGTGGTCATCTTTGGCAGAATTAGCAATAGTCAGGTTGGTAATTATGTCGAAGTAACGCGAACCAGTGCAGATGGGCGGGCACCAGAACCGATTGATGATGCCCTCGTGCGGGTGTTTGATGGAGACGGAAATTCGGAACTGCTTAAGTTAACGACTCCAGGTCGCTATGAACTGGTTGATGATGTATTGAATCGGGAAGTTGGCGATCAATTTGGTCTTGAGGTGAGCATAGGAGAGAAAGTTTACACAAGTCCACTTCAGCCCATCAATCCAGTGGTGGCAAAGGATGAATTGAGCTGGCAAGAGGCAATCGAAACCGATATTACTAGTACAAGAACAGAAATAGAGCAGTGGGTAGTGCAGCTTTATCTTTCTTCTCAAATCGATCCTTTACCGGATGAGTTTTACATTCGATGGACCATGGAAGAGGCTTATATACATAAGTCAAGTGATCTCCCGCGCTCTCATTATCCACGTTTTACACCTACTGTTTGTTATGTAGTCAATGATCTAAGTGAGCAAGATATTTTTTTATTGGATGGCCAAAGTGTGAGAAATGCAGAACTCAATAACCGGTATTTGATCAGTAGAAAGATTGACAAAAGTTTTGCTGTCAAGCATTATTTCAATGTCGTTCAATCGGCAATGAATAAAGAATCTTATGAGTATTGGTCAAGGGTTAATGACCTTATCGCCAGAGCAGGTTCCATTTTTGATACACCGCCTGCGCCAATCCCCAGCAATGTCATCAGTTCAGATCCATCCGAACAAGTGCTAGGTCATTTTGAAGTGATCGGTGTGGATACCACTCGTTTGTTAATGACCAATAATGATATTCCGATCTTCTTTGAAGATCCATGCAAAGTTGATACACCTAGGAAATTCAGGGCGGTAACCAGTGTGCCATTTGAATGTGTGGGTTGTCTTGTTGAGGAGAAAATACTTCCCTTGGAATGTATTTTTTGCTCACTTGCACCAGGTTTTACTACCCAAAGACCAAGTTATTTCTAATGAATATCAATACAAGAATTGCAGCGCTCATAAGAGCATTTAATGATACTGAAAGTGGTTTTGCGAAACGTTTGGGTGTGTCTACTTCTGTCATGTTCAACATTGTTAACCCAAAAGGCCGACAGAGCTATCCGAGTGGCCCTGTTTTGGAGAAAATATTGGCATTAGAATTGAGCGGTCAAAGAATCTCTGCTGAATGGTTAATGCGTGGAGAGGGAGAGATGATGCAGTCTAGCGCAAATTTTCAGCAACCTGAGGAGGCTCTGGCGTATTTGGCCGAGGTAATTGCCGAGTTGAAGCTGAATTCCAAAAGAAAGTAGGCGATTTGGTGATCAAGGGTTATTTTTGTGTAAAATTTAGGATTATGAAAAAGATATTTTTTGCACTCGTTGTCTTGACTGCTTTTGCTTGCTCAGAAACAAAAGAAGCGGCCATTGAAGGTACGCTGGTAGGCAAGTATGGAGATGAGATCACCGAATCTGGAACCATTTCTACCAACGACATGGTGGCGATGTTGAATGAATCAGACTCTGTGGCAGTAAAGGTTAAAGGAGAGATCACCGCTACTTGCGCAATGAAAGGATGCTGGATGAACTTGGTCATGCCGAATGGCGATGAGATGCGTGTTACATTTAAGGATTACGGGTTCTTTGTACCTAAAGAAGGTATGGAGGGTAATTTAGCGATCATTGATGGGGTAGTTACGCGAACGTTGACCGATGTAGCCACCTTAAAGCATTATGCGGAAGATGCAGGTAAACCTCAAGAAGAAATTGATGTCATCACCGAAGACAAAGAAGAATTAGCCTTTGTCGCAAACGGTGTGATCATTTATGATGTAAAAGCAGAAGAGACAGAATAAGCTCTTCGAACAAGAAATGCATGAGCCACTTTCTCAAGGAAGTGGCTTTTTTTATTAGCGGCTGTTCTTAATGAACTGATTTGCCATCAGATTGAGCTGGAAGTTGTAAGGCATGAGTTTACCGAACATCTTGACGATCCTTGTCAGCCTACCAGGAACGATCACTTGTTTTCCTTTGAGCAATTGACTCAGGGTATATTCCGCCACTTCTTCTGGCAGTAAAGCACTTTTTCTTGCGACCAACCCGAGTTCTTGCGTTCGCTGCTTGACATCTTCATTGGTCAAGACACCTCCTGGGCACAGCGCAGAAACACTTACATTGGAATGCTCTAATTCTTTGTTCAAAGACCTTGAAAAGGAAAGGACAAACTGCTTGGAGGCAGCATAAATGCTTTTGTAAGGAACATCATAAAAGGCAGCAATACTTGCCACATTGAGCACAAAACCTTTCTCTTGACTTTTCAAAATAGGAAGGAAACTATGTGTTAAACCAACCAAGGAGATCATGTTGAGCTGCATTTGGCCGTGATAAAAACTAAATGGCATGCTCTCGAAAGGCCCCGAATTGCCTAATCCCGCATTGTTGATCAAAATATTGATCTTGTAGCCTTTATTGTAGCACCAGTCGAATGTGAGCTTCGCACCATCAGGTTCCATCAAATTCACGCCCAAGTGATCAAATGACTGCCGTGGATATTTCTTCTTTAAGGCCTTAGTGACGTCCTCAAGCTTTGGTTCAGGAAGGGCAACCAAAAGGACATGATGACCTCTCGCCGCGCATTCTTCCGCAAAGGCTTTACCGATACCGTTACTCGCACCGGTCACTAAAGTATATACAGATGCACCGCTCATTTATTTAACCAATCAACTGTTTTACGAACTCCTTCGTTCAATGGGGTTATTCGATAACCTAATTCTTTTTCAGCTTTCGCACTACTAACCGACCATTTATAGAGGTATTTCCGAACCCAACCGGGTGTGATTAAAGGCTGCCTTCCAAATGTTTCTGCTAGAAATAATTGAATTTTACCAAAAGTAAGCAAAACTCCAAGCGGCATTTTGTATAGCTTATGCCGTTTTCCGCCTATGCTTGCTATGGTGTCAAAGAGCTCATGGTATGTGGCATCTTCTCCACCAAGCAGGTAGCGCTCGCCTGCTAGCCCCCTTTCCATGGCCAATATATGCCCATTGATCACATCATCTACGAACACATAATTACCAGTGCTCATCCCATCGCCCGGAATGAACTTCCATTTACCTTCTGTGTATTGCTTGATGAGTTTGGTGACCGAATTACTTACGTTCAATGGACCCGGACCATATACACGCGTCGGGTTGACAATCACCACATGCTGGCCATTGGCTACATACTCTTGGATTTTTTGTTCCGATTCATATTTGGTACTCTCGTAATCTGTGAAAAAATCTACTTGCCTTGGTGTTTCTTCATTCACGGGGCCATCTATTGCCGGACCAATTACACCAGCCGTAGAAGTAACTAGTATTTTTTTGACCCCTTTTTTCTTGGCAGCATTCAAAATGTTGAGAGTACCCTTGATATTTACTTCGGCAAAAGTATTGTCTTTAGCCCAAACGCTGGCAAAAGCAGCTAAATGATACACCTCATCTGTCTCATGCATGCCCACTTCGAGTGCACTGATGGTGAAGAGGTCTCCTTCAACAAAGGAAATATTTGCATGCTCAAGATCTTTCGCTTTGCTTTTTGATCTGATCAACGCGACTACTTGATTGCCTTCATCAGCTAAATTTTTGGCTAGCTTTTGACCGATAAATCCGGTGCCTCCAGTAATAAAGATTTTTTTACTCATCAGATCACATTCATTTCAGGATGATGCTTCAACGAAAAGAAGAAGTTAGATAACGCCAATGTGATATGGACAAAAAAAGCGACCCAAATAGTTCCCGTAGTTAAGGTAACAAGACATAAAATGACACCTAAAGGAATTGCTCCGATCGTTTCTTCTAAGTTTTTCGGCACATGCACTAAGGCATAAATCGCCGCATTCAAGATAACAGCAGGCCATTCACCTAAAAGTGGTACCGTGGCGAACAGAAGCACACCTCGAAACATGAGTTCGTAACCAAAAAGATAACTCATCCAGGTAAACGCATTGGTGGCCACCATGCCTTTACTCCATTGTTTCTCTCTCACATTGGGGTAAAACGCTAAATTCTTTTCTTTTTTCGAATTGAAATAATTCATCGGGATGATGATGATGGCTAAACCAATGATCCAGTAGAGTGAGGTGGTGTGCGCTTGAAATCCAAAACCATAGTCCGATGGTTTCTTTTCTAATGCCAAAAGCATCAAAAAGAAAGGAATTACCCCAATGCTCAGGCAACCGAGGTAGCGTGTCATCCATAAAAACTTTGTTAACCCTCTGGTTTCACCATATTTCGAAAGGTATTTGCTTTTAATTTTTTCAGAAATAGAAACGAAATGGTAAATGCTAAAACCTACTGTGACGAGGGCAATGGCCAATGAAGGCTGGAGGTATTCAGGTTGCCAAATAGGTAAATTCATAGTGCTTTTCCCAAACGGGACGGCGCAAAAATAAAAACATTGATTGGATATAAGGCTAGGGCATTCATAAATTGGGTTAAATTTCGGTTCATGCGTCTTCACATCCTTATCTCATTTTTTTGCCTATCCATTCCCCTTTTTGCTCAGCAACTGACTCCGGTGCAATTATTAGATAGGAGCTTGGCCTTTCACGACCCACTGAATCAATGGCCGTCATTACAGATGGAACTGGTGCTTAAAATGGAGGTGCCGGACAGAAGTCCACGAACAAGTAAAGTGCTGATCAATAATCGGGCGGGAACATTTGAGGTTTCCTATGTGGTGCAAGGCCATTTGTTGAATTACAAAGTCGATCAGGTCGATTCTGGTATGGTCTACGCTGATTTTCAGTTGGCTACCAATCGGACAACTATTGATTCATTGGATTTGACCGCAGATCGAGCCAAAAGGTGGCGCGATTACTACACTTACTTGTATGGCATACCGATGAAACTAAAAGATGAAGGGACCTTTATCGGTGAAGAAGTGAATAAAGAGTACTTCAATGGGCAAGATGTTTGGTCAATTAGGGTGAGCTATGCACCTGAGGTCGGAGAAGATATTTGGTATTTCTATTTCCATCTTGAAACCTATGCCATGGTGGGATATCGGTTCTATCATAACGAAGATGCCAATGATGGCGAATACATCGTGCTAGACGAAATGGAGATACGAAATAGTATGCGTATCCCGAAAAACAGGTATTGGTATACGAATGAAGGTAGCAGATTTTTAGGGGCAGACATGATGCTTTCACTCCGTGTGAATTAAGTCATTACTAATGGCTCACCATCCCGATAGTAACCGAGAACAAGTACCTCTTATTTCTTTTTCTTTTTGAGAGAGTTGATGAACTGAGCCCATGCGAAAGGATTCAACAAGGGGTTTGTGGCCGGACCAGCTTGCTGTTGCAAATTGTAAAATTGTTGGTTCATCATGTAGCGATAGTTCATGCCAGGTGAGCCTTCAATAGACATTGTCCTGACCATATCCTGTATAGTTTCGGGCTGAAAGGTATTCAGCAGTTGGGTCTGCTCTTCGTTGAGGTTCATGGCCAAAATGGCTTCCTTGAAAATATCTTCAGTAGGAAATGGATTGATCTCTACATCGGCCAATTGTGTGATTTCTTCTTCTAGCGCAAAGATCACAAGGACCCGATCGCCTTGGTCTTCCGGCACAACATAAGTAATGTTTTTATAACCGATCACTGATACCAAAATGGTGTCACCCGCATAAAAAGGCTTACTAAACCAACCTTTGTAATCTGAAGGGGTTCCTCGACCGGTTTCCGGATTGTAGATGTTTGCTAATGGAATGACCCTTGAGCTGTCAGCATTCATGACAACTCCTGATAACTGAACGATGAGTTTGTTTTCACGATCTTGTGCAAAGGAGTCTGTGCTTGACAGAAAGCCAATGAAGATCACAGAGATCATAAGACAATATTTTAATAAGCGAAACTTCAAATTTTTCTCTGTTGCTTTCTTAACGGATTTTTCAACAAATAGATTTAAAAAAGCTATTTTCGTTCAACGTTACAATAATAACACCTAAGTGCCGTAACTCATTATTTAGCCTTAGTAATCTTCGCTGCTTAACAATAATTAACCCCATGCGCCTCAAAAATTTTAGTCTAAGTTATGGCACTCAAATCTTTAAGTCGATGTCTGAAGAGGCGAGGGTCAGGATACTACATTTACTGTATCGAAATGGAGAAATGACCATTTCTGATTTGGAGCATATCTTAGATTACACGCAAACAAAAACCTCTAGACACATCACCTATTTAAGAAATTCGAACATCATCAATGCCCGCAAAGTAGATCAATGGGTGTTTTATTCGATTCGCGAAGAGGTAGAGGATGTGTTGACGCAGCTTTTTAGCTTTCTCAACAAGGATGCGGCGCTTTTGAAAGACCAAGAGGTATATGAAATTCTGGAATCCAATAGGGAGTTGGCAAAAAATCGAGTTCAAGGGAGGGGTTATCTTGCTTGAACAAGCCCATTGATTTTATGTTTCCATTGCTGTGAAATACAAACATATTTTCTTCGACCTAGACCACACTCTTTGGGACTATGATGCAAATGCGGCTGCTTCACTGACAGAGCTGGCTGTACATTTTCAGTTGGATCGATTGCCTTCATTTAGCGTTGAACAATTCATCAATACTTTTTTTGAGGTGAATTTTGAGCTATGGGATCTTTACAACGAACACGTGATTCAAAGAAAGGATATCCGGGAGAGAAGATTTCCAATGATCTTCAGGCGTATGGGCTACCAGTTTAGCGATGTACCGAAAACATTAGAGGAAGATTATGTGAGTCTTTGCCCAACAAAGCCCAATACATTTCCAAATGCACTTGAAGTGCTTGACTATCTAAAGGACAAGTACAAAATGCACATCATTACCAATGGGTTCAATGGCATACAAGAAACCAAATTAAAATCAGCCGGTATTCGATCGCATTTTGATGTGATTGTGACCTCCGAATCGGCTAATCAGCGGAAGCCAAGCCCTGATATTTTTCATTTGGCCTTAGAATGGGCTGAGGCCAGGGTGGAAGAATCGATGATGATCGGAGATAACCTCAATTCAGACATTAAAGGGGCCCAATCAGTTGGGATGGACCATGTTTGGTTTAACCCTACGCGATACGCAACTTCTGTTACAGTTCAGCATGAAATAGTGAACCTTATTGAGTTGAAAGACATTCTCTAAGGAGGGACTTTTTGCTTCCCCAAGGTGATGTGTATATTTGCCGCAAGAGATTTATAATCAATAAAAAAGTAAACTATGGCGACTGGATTCTTTAATGTGCCAATAGCAGAGAATGAACCGATTAATTCTTATGCTCCGGGTACTCCAGAACGTGAAAGCCTGCAGGCCAAACTTGCAGAAATGCGTTCTCAAACAGTAGACGTTCCAATGTTCATTGGAGGAAAAGAGGTACGAACTGATAAAAAAGTTCCGATGTCTCCTCCACACGATCATCAACATATATTAGGGCATTTTTCACAAGGAGATGCATCACATGTAGAAGATGCTATCGATTCGGCAATGGCCGCAAAGGCGGATTGGGCGAACATGAGTTGGGAAAACCGTGCGGCGATCTTCCTAAAGGCAGCAGACTTAATTGCAGGACCTTATCGTGACAAGCTGAATGCGGCGACCATGCTGGGTCAATCGAAGAATGTTTACCAAGCAGAGATCGATTCGGCTTGTGAGATCATTGACTTTTTGAGGTTCAATGTGGAATACATGTCGGATATCTACAGACAACAACCGGAGTCATCACTAGGTGTTTGGAATAGAGTAGAGCAAAGACCTTTGGAAGGATTCATCTTTGCCCTTACCCCATTCAATTTCACTGCTATCGCCGGTAACTTACCGACGGCCCCAGCCATGATGGGAAACACAGTGGTATGGAAACCAGCCTTTACTCAAGTGTATTCTGCTAATGTGTTGATGGAGGTGTTCAGAGAAGCGGGTGTCCCTGCGGGTGTGATCAACTTGGTATTTGTTGATGGACCAACTACCGGAGATATCGTGTTCAAACACAAAGATTTTGGAGGAATTCACTTCACGGGTTCAACAGGTGTGTTCCAGCACATTTGGAAAACCATAGGAGAAAATATATTCAATTACCGTTCTTATCCTCGAATAGTAGGTGAAACGGGAGGTAAGGATTTTATCATGGTGCATGAGTCTTCGAAGCCGAAGGCTGTAGCGACCGCGATCACACGTGGCGCATTTGAATTCCAAGGACAGAAGTGTTCTGCCGCTTCTCGAGCATATATTCCATCAAATATGTGGAATGAAGTGAAAGAGTATGTAGTTGAAGATCTGAAAACCTTCAAAATGGGCGGCACTGAAGATTTCTCAAACTTCATTACTGCTGTGATCGATGAAAAATCCTTTGATAAAATTGCGAAATACATCGATGAAGCTAAAGCGAGTGATAAAGTAGAAGTCGTCGCAGGTGGTGGTTATGACAAATCTAAGGGCTACTTCATTGAGCCAACGGTTTTGGTAACGACAGATCCAAAATACACGACGATGTGTGAAGAGATCTTCGGCCCAGTGATCACAATTTATGTCTATGAGCCAAAAGACTTCGAAGCTACATTGAAATTAGTAGATGAAACCTCTCCTTATGCCTTAACGGGTGCGATATTCTCGCAAGATCGTTACGCATTAGAGGTAGCCGTAAAAGCCTTAGAGCAATCGGCAGGTAACTTCTACATCAATGATAAACCAACAGGTGCAGTTGTAGGTCAGCAGCCATTCGGTGGGGCAAGAGGTTCAGGAACGAATGACAAGGCGGGTTCAATGATCAATTTGTTGCGTTGGGTATCCCCACGTTTGATCAAGGAAACCTTTGTTTCTCCAGAGGATTATAGGTATCCATTCTTGGGGGAATAATAATTGTTGAACAGATGGTGCTAGAAACTACTGTAAAGTTTCTGGTCGAAATAAATAGATCCGGTATCTCATGTGAGTACCGGATTTTTTTATCTCTTTCTTCCTCTTTCAATAAGAGGTTAGGGGTGGTAATTGACTTTTTATATCTTACAACATGCAAGAAGAAATTCATTCAGCGAGTACTTTTTTTAGTGAAGAGGTACCCAAAGTGCTTGATGTGTTAACCACTGACACGAAGCCCTCGTGGGGCCTGATGACTCCCCAGCATATGGTCGAGCATTTGATCGTTACCTATAAGATGTCCATTGGTCGGATCAAGATTCCTTTGGCGGTTGCGCCAGAAGATACGGAGAAGAACAAGGGTTATTTGGTGAAAGATGCACCCATGCGGAGAAATGTGTCAGCTCCAGGAGGCAATAATGAATTGCAGCCCTTACGCTTTGATAATCTAGACATAGCCAAGGGCAAGTTAAAGGAGGAAATATTGAAGTTTGAAGAGTTCAGACAGCAGAACCCTGAATTTCATGCGGTGCATCCTTTTGGCGGATCGATGAATATGAATGAATGGTTATTATTTCATCGCAAGCACGTAAAGCATCACTTGATTCAATTTGAATTGATTGCCGATTATGCCTGATGCCATGCATTTACGCAGGCTTGAGCGCATGTTTAATATAGCTCCGATCAATCAAGACTTGATCAAAGGTGCTACGCTTGACGTAGGTCAAGGCTGCGCAGAGCTCCATTTGAAGATGCGCAGCGAGTTTTACCATGCGGCCATGAGCCTTCATGGAGCGATCTATTTCAAACTGTTGGACGATGCGGCCTATTTTGCGGCGGCCTCAAGGGAAGAGGAATTCTTTTTGCTAACAAAGAGCTATCAAATTCAATTCAAGAGACCCGTTACAGGTGGTGAGTTGAGGGCAAGGGGAGAACTGGTTTCATCTGAAGGGACAGAATGGATCGCTAAGTCTGAGCTTATCAATGAGCATGGAAAACAAGTCGCGGCTGGGGAAGGTGTTTTTGTCAAGAGCAGGTTACTACTGAAAGACCAGTTAGGCTATTCATCCTGACTATGCTTAGTTCGCCAGAGCTATTGACCATTTAACTGGCGAGTGTAACTTTTTCTATAAAGTGGCGTCTAACCTACAAGTCAAATTCAAAACAAACCAAGGTCAAAAATGAAAAAACTAATCACCCTATGCCTTATCCTGACCACGACAGTGTCAGTAATGGGTCAACAAAAAGTAAAAGAGAAAGACATTATTGGAGAATGGGTTCTTGTGCTCGATATCGACAGAAAAGACATTGAAAAGGAAATAGAGGAGGAGGAAAACTGGCTAGCCCGTTCATTCGCGAAAAGCGTTTCTAATTTTGCGCTCGACATCGTAGAAAGCATCGACATTGAATTCGAATTCAGAAAAAACGGAGATGTTCGTATTGAATTGGAAATTTTCGGTGAAAGAGAAGTTGAATATGCGGAGTGGTACATCAATAAAGATGGTGAATTGATCATTGAAGGAGAAGACGAAGATCATATCCATATAGAGGATATTGATGTGTTCATGATGGATGATGGCAAATTAGTAGCGTATGAAAAAGGCAAACGAGGAGAGCGCTATGCTAAAGAGGAAGTGTACCTTAAGAGAAAACAATAAGATTAGTCTAGTGATTCTTAACTGGCCGCCAAGCGTAAGCAAGGCGGCTATTTTTTTGTTCAGTTTGACGTCAAGAAGGCCAATGTGCTATACCGAATAGTGCTTAAGTCGTTCATAAGTAGTGTAATCCAGTGCTGCTATCTGTTCCAAGTTATGGTTCTTGAAGAAGTGCTCCCTTACCTCGAGTAACTCATCATATGGACCTCTTTGTGCTATCAGTTTGACCATAATAGGAGCGCACTCCAGCATAATGAATAAGCCAATAATGAAGATGTTGGCGATTGCCATTCCTTTGTTTTCTTTCCCCAAAACTCTGAGCGCTTCGAGCTGAGCTGCAAGACCATTCCAAGGGTTTCGTTTAATGGCATTTATTTCCTTTTGTTGAGTTTCTATTAAGGTATCTAAATCAGTTTGTTTGCGACTGAGTAGAGGAAGAAGCCTTGTTTCCAATTGAGTTAATTCTTCTTGGGCTCTTTCTGCATCTGCTTTTTTCAATTGATAAATAGGACCAGCATTGCGTTGCATACTACCACCTGTGCCGTCGGCTTCTTTACGTGCTTCCGCAAATAGTGCATCTCTTTTTTCGGCTTTTTCCAACAGCTCATTTTTCCATTCAGAAATGCTCCGTTTGCCTTCTTCTAGTAGTGTTTGATAACGTAAGTTGATCGCTGCAATTTCTTTTTGATAGAGTTGTTCTTCGAGGATGACCAATTTGCGATCGATCTCTTTTTTGAAAATGCGTAGTTCTAAAGGCTTAGAGATCACAATGGCCAACATCACTGCCAAAAGGATTCTCGGTGAAGCCTGAAGCAACTCGAGCCATTTCTGTCCTGCTCGTTTTCGCAGCGTTGCTACAATGAAGCGGTCTAGGTTAAAGATGACAGCACCCCAAAGTAGACCAAAGGCAAGTGACCACCAGGTGTTTTCGAAAACGCTATAAAAGGCATATCCACCAGAAAGTGCAGCGAGTAGCCCTGTAAAGAAGACCGCAGCTCCAATACCTGTAAATTTGGATGATTCCGTAGGGCAGCGTTTCAACAGGGATTGATTGCTTCCAGAACAGAACCAGAAGAATTCTTTAAGATGTTTCATCTGTTGAGTTTTGTAATGACCATTCGGGTTTTCACCCTTGAGTAGACAAACGACACATTTTTATATATGTTGTATAAATTAGTACCTTTTTATACATAGTACCTGCAGAGGACTTATAAGTGAGCTTTGAAGGGTCTTTGGAGCGTTGATGCTAAAGGGTCTTAAAGGCCATATTGATCGATCAGATAAATGATCGAGGCCATGGCGGCAGCACCCATTTCTAATTCTCGCTGGTTGACCGCTTCAAAATTATCAATAGGTGTATGATGGTATTTAAAGTAGCGCTGGCTATCTGGAATGTAACCAATCAATGGGACATTCTGGGTACGCAAAGGGCTGATATCGGCACCGCCGCCACCTCTTTTGAATTGGTAAATGCCAAAAGGCTCAAATAACTCTTTCCAGCCGAATAGCTGATTCTGTTGCGCTGTTGTGCCTGAAATACCAAATCCGATGGGAAGAAATCCGCCTCTGTCAGATTCCATGGCAGCGATGTGTTTTTCATTGTTTTGTTCCGCCAAGGCTGCATACTCTCTTCCTCCGCGTAATCCGTTTTCTTCATTCATGAACATCACTGCTCTTAAGGTTCTTTTGGGCTGGTAGTTCATGGCTTTGAAGAGTCTCAGTACTTCTATTGACTGCATACAACCTGCCCCATCATCGTGGGCACCTTCTGAGAGGTCCCAAGAGTCTAAATGGCCACCAACGGCAATGATCTCATCTGGAAATTCTGTACCCTTGATCTCGCCCACCACATTGTATGAGAGAACATCGGGAAGCATTTGTGCACTTGTTTCAAAATAGAACTGTAAGCCGGGATCATCCTGTAGCAAACCGCTTAACATGTCTGCATCATTGGTGGTGATGGCAACGGCTGGGATTTTCGGTATGTTCAATGCATAGTTGGTACTTCCTGTGTGTAAAACATCATCTTGGAAAGAGCTTAAGGAGCGGACAACTACGCCAATGGCACCATATTTTGCTGCTTCTGATGGGCCGCTTCCTCTTTGGCTTGACGCACCAGAGTATGCCCCAAAGGTATCGATGAGTTTCGGGTCCATTGGACGGTTGAAAAACACGATCTTTCCTTTAACACCTGCTTCACCTAAAGCCGCTAATTCTTGAAAGTCCTTCACTTCCACTACTTCGGCCACCGTGCCGCCAGGCCCTGTACCCACAGCATTACCAAGAGATGTGACCTTCACTTCTAATGAACCCATTTTCTTTGAATTCACAATTCGACCTATTTCTTTTTCTCCTCTTACCCAGTGGGGCACCATGACAGGCTGTAAATAGACCGTGTCAAAACCAAGGGCCATCATTTTTTGGCGTGTCCATTCTACTGCCGCTGCCGCTTGCGGGGAGCCCGCCAATCGTCCGCCGATTGTTTTGGTTAGGTAGCGGAGCATCTCATAGCTTTCGCCTCTTTCTAAGGCTTCATCAAAGATGGCGCGTACCATTTTGGCGTCTTTTTCGGTCTGCGCTTGAAGTGAACATGTAATCAATGCAATGAACAGCAGGGTAAGTAGTTTCTTCATGCTAGAAATCTACGAAGAAAAATTTATTGGTTGAACTACCAATACTCCCTGCAAAGAGAAGGTTGACCGTATACTGCCTAAAAAATAAGTGTTGTTGGCGATAGATTAATCGATGACTTCAGCCTTACTCATCACATACATGAGCTGGGTAGGATCGTCTGCGTTAAGCCGAAGCTTGCCCTTCACAGTAATTCGATCTTCAGTAAAGTCATATTCCTCTTCCGTGAATACTTCTACCACCGTTTCAGGTCCAGCGCCGCCACAAAAGAAACAATTAGCAAAGGGAAGGGCCGAAAGGACAAAGTAGTTTTCGCCTCTTAATTCGTCTAAAGGGATCATCCAGCCTTTGAGGGTGATTTCTTTATCATCGAGTGCTTTGACTTCCTTGCTGAATGTCGGATAATCAATCTCGAAATTCATGACTTCATCAAAGCGTTTTTCGATGGTTACTTTAGACAATGTTTTCCACGCATTATTGTCTTGCCAAAGGCTAATCAATAAGAAGAAGGAAGTCAGCAGAATTTTCATTACTTAATCAGGTCTAAAATTCTATTGAATCTTAACTTTTCAAAGAAGCCTGCATTGGGGTTTGTGCGGTCAACTGACCAGAAGATGAATAACGGTTTACCAACGATGTGATCGTAAGGTACAAAACCCCAAGAACGAGAATCCAACGAATTATGTCGGTTATCTCCAATCATAAAATAATAGCCTTGCTTAAAAGTGTATTCTGAGATCAGTTCACCATCGATCGTGATCGTACCTGCATTGATTTCCACGTTGTCATTCCCATCGTACTCTTTAATGGCTTCTCCGTAAAGCGTTACATTTTCTGAAGTCAACGGAATCGTCATCCCTTTTTCTGGCATTACAAGTGGGCCGAAGTTATCACGTGTCCAGCCTAATTGTGTATTCATCATTACATCATCCGGTTCACCAGGCTCATGAACCACTTCAGTCACGCTTTGTATAAAAGCAAGTTTTTCAAGCGCGGCAGCCTTCTCGGCGGTCGTATTCATGTAAAAACCTCGCTTTCCTTTGTAAGAATAAACGGCGTTGGCATTGGTGGCATAGGTGTCATTTGGATTTTCGTCGTAATAATCCGTAATGCCTATCTCTCGCATAAAGCGTTGGTTGACTCCTCGATCGGTTTCCACAAAATATCCCGTTAAGGCATCAGGAGCATCTTCGATCAATTGGCCATTCACGTAGATTTTTTTATTGATGATTTCTAGGGTGTCACCGGGCGTGCTCAGGCATCGTTTGACATAAAAGGTTTTCATGTCTACTGGGAACCCGTTCTTGTAATCTGGTGGCCAATTGAAAACCACTGGTTCATCAACTCTTGGTTTCCGAATACCGGGAAAACGAAAGGTCGGAAGCTGAATAGCATCCGAATAAGAGGGTATTCCGGTACCCCAAAAGTCTTGATGGGCCAATGGAAATTGAATCAATGTTCTTGGTGAACGCGGGCCAAAATGTACTTTGCTCACAAATAGGTGATCGCCAATGAGCATGGAATTTTCCATGGAACCTGTGGGTATCGCATAGGCTTCAATAAAAAGCCCGCGGATAATGGTTACAGCGATAAGCGCGAAAAGAATGTCATCAAATAATTCTCTGAAAAAGCCTTTTTTCTTTTTCGATTCTGATTGATTTTTCTTTTTGAACTTGAGAAAGTCTAGCATAGTCCTGTTCGAAATAAGGCGTAAAGGTATTATTTTTTAGAAAAATTGAGGCCTATTGCATCATTCATCTTCCGTTTACGTGTGATGTTAACAGAAGGTTGAGGGTTCAATACACCAGTGGTTTTATTTATTGCCGAGCCTTCGCTTACTTCGTAGTTGAAAATGATCAAGTTAGAGCAGCTCAGTTTTGGTTATTCCGATCATAAGATCTTATCCATTCCCCAATTGGAGGTAAAGGATGATGAGCATTTAATGATTCTTGGAAAGTCTGGCAGTGGTAAAACCACCTTGCTTCACATTCTAGGAGGATTGTTGGCCCCTAACGAAGGCAAGGTAGTGATTGGGCAATCGGATATCTATCAACTTTCATCGGCACAGCGCGATAAATATCGAGGTCAGAATATTGGCTTGATCTTCCAAAAGCCACACTTGATCGCTGCACTGACAGTTCAAGACAACCTGCTGCTGGCTCAGTACTTAGCTGGTGCTGCCCAAGATAAGGGACGGGTTAAAGAGGTGCTTGAAGAATTAGATCTAAGCCCTAAGCGATTAAAAAAGGTAAAAGCCTTGAGTCAAGGAGAGCAGCAACGAGTGACCATTGCGCGTGCACTCATCAATCGCCCACGTGTGATTTTAGCGGACGAACCCACTGCGAGTTTGGATGATGACAATGCATTGCGCGTTATTCGAATGTTGAAGTCTAAAGCAAAGGATTGTCATGCTGCTTTAGTGATCGCTACTCATGACCAACGAGTCAAGGACGAATTTGATGTACAACTTAACCTCTCGAGCTCATGAACCTGTTTGTATTGAGTTGGAATTACATCAAGGCAAAGCCACTAAATACGGCATTGAACATTCTTTTGATGAGTTTGGGAATCGCCATCATCATGGTCTTGATCTTATTGAATGTCCAATTAGAAGAGAATCTAGCTAAAAATAAGCGAGGTGTTGATCTAGTTGTTGGCGCAAAAGGAAGCCCGCTCCAATTGATTTTAGCCAATGTCTATCATATTGATTTTCCAACAGGCAATATCAAACTCGACGAAGCCAAAGCTTTGACGCGTAATCGCTTGATCAAGCAGGCCATTCCGTTGGCGCTGGGCGATAATTACCAAGGATTTCGCATCGCAGGGACCAATCACGATTATGTGAAGCTCTATAGTGCGGAAATAGCAGAAGGTGCTTTGTGGAAGTATAACTTGGACTGTGTGATCGGGGCGAATGTGGCCAAAAAGCTAAAAATGAAAGTTGGTGATGCATTCAATGGCTCACATGGGATGTCAGTGGCGGATATGCCGCATGAGGAGCAAAATTACCAAGTGGTGGGAATCCTCAAGCCAAGTGGTTCGGCGCTTGATAACTTGATACTAACCAATGTAGAAAGCGTTTGGGCAGTACACGAACACGATGCAGAAGAGGATGGACATCATCATGAGCGAGTGTTAGGAAGTGCATATGAGACAGGCTTGCCTTCTGGTGATGAGGATGCGGAAATTACCTCCATGCTCTTACAGTTTCGGTCTCCTTTGGGTGCGGTGCAATTGCCTCGTATGATCAATAGCAACACCAATATGCAAGCGGCTTCACCAGCTTTTGAAACACAACGACTCTTTTCCTTACTCGGAATTGGTGTTGATATGCTGATGGCTTTTGCCTACATCATCATTGCCATTTCTGGTTTGAGCGTTTTCATTTCATTATATAATGCGCTCAAGGATAGAAAATATGACCTTGCCATTATGCGGTCACTCGGCGCATCTCAAGCGAAGCTATTTGTCCATGTGATCTTGGAGGGCATCATCATCACGGTATTAGGGGGTGCCATTGGCTTAGTCATGGGCCATGCGCTGATGGAAGGCTTAGCAGGCTTGTATGAAAAATCGGATGACATCGGTATTACTGGTTTCATTTTTGTGAACCAAGAATTATATGTACTGTTAATAGCGATAGGGGTAGGTGTTGTAGCCTCCTTGATTCCCGCAGTAAATGCGTATAAGACAGACATTTCAAATGTATTAGCAGATGATTAGAAAGATAAGAACGTTCGGATTGCTTTTAGGCCTTGTTGCGATGACATTTTCGTCAGTAGCTCAAGAGGTGAAAATGAAAGGGGCTCAGTTGTGGAAGACCTTGGCAGACGTGAAGTATGAGATCCAGCAAGATGAATATGGCGACTTGTATGTGCCTGTATTTAGCGAGGAGGTGAAAAAAGTGGAAGGTCAGCTCGTCGAGGTCGAAGGATTTATCATTCCTTTTGAGGGGATGTTCAAGCCGGAACAATTAATTCTTTCTTCTTTACCGATCAGCGAATGTTTCTTCTGTGGTAGTGGCGGTCCTGAAACCGTGATGGAGATCACCATGAAATCCGGTGAAAAAATGAAATACAAGACCAAGCGGGTTAAGATCCGAGGTAAGTTGGTGTTGAATGCCAAAGACCCAGATAAACTCATGTATATGTTAGTGGAGGGAGAAGATTTGGGTTTAGCCGATGGCGCGTATTGAACGTTGAGTGATCAATTGTTTGAATTAAAGACTTTTGTTCTGGTAACACTCATTACATTCAATTTCACTTCCCGATTGTAGTTTTGTTTAAAAATCAAGGTATATGAAAAAGTTATTTGCATTGGTTGCACTCGTTTTATTTGTGACGTCATGTGGAGGATTCGATACCAAGTCGAAAGTTGACGAGGTGCTCGATGTCCATGATGAGGTGATGCCTAAAATGGGAGAGGTAATGAACTTAAAAAGGAAAGTCTTGGCAAAGGCGCAAGAAGAAACGGATACTGTGGCCGTACGTGCATTGCGTCAATTGGCTAAGGACCTTGACGATGCCAATTCAGGCATGATGGTGTGGATGCGCGAATGGTCTAAAAATGCGAAGCCTCATATCAACGAAGAATCAGATCTTGAAATGCGTAAGGAGTTTTTTGTTCAAGAGATGGAGCGCGTTACCAAGGTGAAGGAAGATATCAATGGCGCCATTGCTGCAGCTAAATCCGTACTTGACGAGAAGTAAAAACGGATTATTCCTCAGCTGTTAGTGCCTCTTCAATTGTGTTAATCGCAAGTATTTTACTGCTATTTCCCCAGGCATTGCCAATGTAAGTCAAGAGCATTTGAATTTCTTGATTTGTCAATTTGGGATTTGCTGGCATGGGTTGATTATAGGTCTTACCATTTACTTCAATAGGCCCTTTTTGTCCATACTTGATGAGACGAGCGGCCCTTGACAGGTCATTAATTAAATAATCGGCCTTCGCGAGTGGTGGTATCAACTGCCCAAGACCCTGTCCATCCTCCATATGACAATTTTGGCAATACCGAGTGTACAACTGACGTCCATTGGTGTATAGTTGCAATTCTTTTTGATCCAGCCTGTCCAATGTTTGCTCATTCACGGACTTGTCTCCCCCACAACTCACCATGGTAAGAGTGAATAGGAGGAAAGGTACAAGGGCTCGAAACCCAAAACTCGTAACGCGCTCCCTATTCATATTCCGCCAAGAGTTTTGGGATGTCTGCCATGAGTTCATCGACCTGTAAGGCTTTCGTACCGTCGTAAATACCACGAACACGACGATCCTTATCGATCAGCAAGAAGGCGCCACTGTGAATGAAACCACCAGGGGCATCGCTATCCTCACCGACAGGTACCATATAACCTGCTTCACTCCCAATTTTGTAGATCTCGTCTTTGTCGCCTGTGACAAAATGCCAGGTCTTGTTATCCGGTACACCGATATTCATCGAATAGTTTTTGAGGTAGGCGACGGTATCATGCTCGGGGTCAATCGTGTGCGACAAGATGGCGAACTGTGGATTGTCTTTGAACTGCTCATACACGCGTAGCATCTGCTGCTTCATTACAGGGCAGATCGTCGGGCATGTACCAAAGAAGAAGTCAGCCACATAGATTTTGTCAGTAAAGGTAGCCTCGGTCACGACCATGCTGTCTTGATCGACAAAAGAAAAGGCGGGGATGGTGTGATAGAGCGTGTCTATCGATCCGTTGACTTCTTTGTATTCTTTACGTCCTAAAATGGGCAGGGTTTGTTCTCCCGACTCAGTACAGCCAATGAAAAGAGTGAAGCCTAATAGGATGATGGCGGCTCGGGCAGATTGGACTTTCAAATTTCTGAACATTTCTTTAAGATTTACTTTCTCTCACTTTCTTATACAGTTTGATGGCGATCATCAACACTACTGTTACACTAACAAAACCTAGCGTTCCTTTGATCCAATCCAATTGATTTTTTAACACGATAATGAACACTACCGCAATAAGGATCAAGGTAGCGACTTCATTGATGACGCGAAGCTGTGTTGAATTGAATTTGACAATACCTTTTTGCAATTGGCTATAGATACGCTGACAATAAAAGTGGTAGACATAGAGCAGCAAGACAAAGCTCAATTTGATGTGCATGTAAGGAAGCTTTAGCATGGTTGGGTACTGAATAACCATCGTGGTGCCAAGTATCAAAGTAATGATGGCAGATGGCCAAGCTATGATGGTCCAAAGTCGTTTGGCCATGAGGGCAAGTTGGCGAGATAGGATACTTTTTTCAGGTTCTTCTTTACCCAAAGCTTCTGTTTGGTAAATGAATAAGCGTACGATGTAAAACAACCCGGCGAACCAAGTAATAATGAAGATGATATGTAAGGCTTTGATGTATGGATCAGCCATGGGGCAAAGTTAGTTTTGAATGTTTAATTTTTGTCATGGGTCATTCACTTATTGGTGCTTCTTTTCTCTCCACAACTTCAATTTCATCACCAACCTTCAGCATGCCCTCTTCTTTGGGTATGAAATTCTCACCGAAAAGAATCTTGTTCCCAATTTTCCGATAGTTAGCCAGCGTCTTCAATGGTTCCTTTCCTGCTTCTCCAGTTTGTGGGTCGATGGTAGTCATGACGCAACGTGCACAGGGCTTCACTCCAAAAAGGGTCTGTTGAATTGTTTTGATCTCTCTCCAGGTATCTTCTTCATGCGCTTCAATTCCAGAGACAATGATGTTGGCCCTAAATCGATTGACCGATAATGCATGGTCTAGTTTTGAATTCAGTCGATCCATTGATGCCTGGCTGATGATCAAGATAGGATAACCATCCGCAAAGCTCACTTTGTCTTGTTCCGTGATGGCATAGCGTTGGTCTGCCTGACGGATACTATCCTCATGCATGTACATGAGGCGAACGGGCATTTGCATAATAGTTGTGAACCAATCATCTGCAGCATTCGAAACTGGTTTAGCGGGCACGGTATCATCCCAAACGGTTATAGCTTCTGCAGTCGTCTTCGGTTCGTTCAGGTCAAATTGTAATGGTACTAGTTCACCAGATCGGTCGGTAATGGTCATTTGCCCATTGTCTAAACGGGGTTGCAATAGGGCCATTCGTGCATATTCTCTTTGGCTAACAAAACGGTTATTGGCATCTACTAGTACCCATCTGCGGTCATAGGCTAAGCCTCGATCGGTCACTTTAGCTTCTTGCAGATCGATGCCTCCCAATGATTTGATCGGGTAAATGTGTAAAGATTCTATTCTGATCATCTCCAATATTTATAACGGCTGATGGTCTTTAATCGAAGGTTGTACCCTTCTTTCGTTTCTTGCATCACCAGCACATTCGGATAGTTTTTTTGAAATTGATAGGTGTTGATTCCGTTGGAGAAATCGGCTTGAACCTGCCAGAGACTGTCTAGGTCAGTGACCATGAACTTGACCTGTTCCAACTTGGGGCGATAGGTTTTGGTGTTGATCTGGCTGTTGAGTACTTCTTTTTCAAAGCGTAGGCCGTCCTCAAATTGTAAAGCGCGCAGCACATAGGGCAATTGATCTTCCCACCAGAAGTCATTTCCTTCAATTTCCATGGTGCCGTCACCATAACCGTCAAAATAACTGTTGTAGTCATAAGCATAACCGCTGGGGATGACCTCAAACTGTTTGAAGGTATTGCCACACCACTCTTGCCCTGTATGCGTCATTTTATGCAACTGTTCCGGTTGATCTCTCTCAAAGAAAAGAGAGGTCAAATAATGGTAGGGATAATTTGGGGTTGGAATGTCCGCGAAACGATTCACTTTCATGACTGGAAAAAGATCAGTTCTGCTGTAATCGTCAGTCTTGACATTGTATGCCTTGTTAAATTCTTCTTTGACCGTGATCAAGGTCTGCTCGAAGTTTCTAGCTTGTCCGTAAATGATCATTTCGGCATCGTAAAGAGCCACTTCTGCCTGACCGTCTTCCCATAGTTTGTCCATGGCCCAGTTTTGATCGATATAAGTCGAAGGATTATAGTCAATCGTTTCTAGGCTTTGCTCTTGACAAGCCATCAAAGCAATGATTAATATACTGATTGGTATTTTTTTCATGAATGAACAATTTTATCAGCCCAGGGACCTAGATCTTCTTTTACATCGACATCACTCAATGGGCGTAGTTCTGCAATTGAATAGCCTTCTTTGAGTAGGTCTTCCTTTGTATCATTAAACACGCTATTAGTACTCCATTGTTTATTCTCAAAGACTGGAGCATAGTATGTTTTCATGCCGAGCAGGTAGTAGCCGCCATCTAGCGAGGGTCCGATCACAAAATCATTGGCATCAAGTAAGTCGAAAGATTCAGTGAGAATAGGAGTTGTTAGGTCATAGCAATCACTGCCGATAATGGCGACTTTTTGATACCCACGAATGAAAGCATCCTCAAATGCGCTGGCCATCTTTTGACCTAAATCCCCCTTGACCTGTATTTTTTTGTTGAATCGGTCATTCTCCCATAGATCATTTGTATCGATGAACTGGTCGTAATGCACTTCAATGTCTGACTGAAGACTTAGGGTTACATCATGTGTGCGCGCTAATAAGCGTTTATAAATTGCAAGCGCTTTTTTGTCACCGATGCTTGCTGCAAGTCGTGTCTTCGCTCTGCCTAAGGCGGGGTTTTTAACGAAAATGATGAGTAGGGATTGGTTCATTTAATGCACAGCTTTGCCATTATCGAGTAAAAAGGCAAACCATCGGTTATAGGTATGAACACTATCCGTGGATTGTCCTTTCGAGTTGATCAACTGCTCTTCTTCATTTGACCAACTGATCAGGCCTCCCGTGAGGTCATAAATCTGCTCGTGACCTAGATCACTCAATTCCTTGGCCAAGCTATTACTTCTCAAACTAATGGTGCAATAAACCATGACAGGTGTGTTGCGATCAAGCGTGTCTAAGAGCTCAGGTTGGTAGCGGATAGCACCGGCTAAATGGCTCACTTGATATTCCTCTTGACTGCGTACATCTAAGATCAACAGTTCTTGTTGTTTTAAGAGCGCTTTCGCTTCTGAGGGGTCAACGCGTTCGACATTTCCCATATCCAAAAAGGTATAAAAGCCTCGCTGACCGATCATCAAAATGAGGATGACAAGGGCTAGGAGCATGCCTATGGACAATGTGATATTTTTCTTTTTATTCAAGTAGACAAGGTAGGGATAGGGGATTAGAATTCCTGTTTTTTGAGACGGATTTCGATAGGATCATGCCGATGAAATGAAAAACTTATTACCTTGCTCTTCATCAAATGCGCAAAAAAAGGCTTCATAAAAAAGACTATGTTGACGGTATTTTAGCTGGAGATCGACTGGTACTCAGTAGAGCCATCACCCTGATCGAAAGTAAAAACCCTGCAGATCTTCCGCTTGCCGAAGAAGTGCTTCAGGCAATTCTTGGGCATACCGGAAAGTCTGTCCGCATTGGGGTCACAGGTGTGCCGGGTGTTGGTAAAAGTACATTCATTGAGTCTTTTGGTACACAGCTCACTGCTACCGGCAAGCAACTTGCTGTGTTGACCATTGACCCAAGCAGTCAAAAGACGCGAGGCAGTATTCTCGGCGACAAGACAAGAATGGAGGAGCTGGCGCGTAACCCAAAAGCCTTCATACGACCTTCTGCTTCAGGTACAACCTTAGGTGGTGTCAGTAACAAGACCCGCGAAGTGATGCTCCTTTGTGAAGCTGCTGGATTTGATGTGATCCTGATCGAAACGGTGGGCGTTGGACAATCAGAAACCTTGGTCCATGGAATGGTCGATTTCTTTTTGTTATTGATGCTTTCAGGTGCTGGTGACGAATTGCAAGGGATCAAAAAGGGGATCATGGAAATGGCACACGCGGTGGTCATCAATAAAGCAGATGGCGATAATGTGAAGTCTGCCAAAAGAGCAAAGGCCGAGTATCAAAATGCACTGCACTTATTTCCAGCTGATTCTTCGGGCTGGATTCCTCAGGTAAAGCTATGCTCTTCTTTACAGCATGAAGGCATTACCGAGATTTGGGAGATGATTCAAACACATGCTGAGCAAATGCATTCAAATGGGTTTTTGAATCAAAATCGCCAACAACAACAGCTGAGTTGGTTTGAGGAAAATCTACAGGAATTATTGGGTAATCAGTTTTTTTCCCATGAAGCAATAAAAAATAAATTGCCAGGGATACAGCAAAAGGTGGCAGCTGGTGAATTACCTGCTTTAAATGCTGCGCATCTATTGATCGATACGTTCTTTAAAAAGTAAGCACGACTTACCCTTTGAAGGAACATGGTTTAGAGGTTTTGGCCGAAGGTTAGTAGGTTACTATCAGGATCAAGTAAGGCAAACTCTTTCTGCCCCCATGGTTTAATTTCCAATTTACCGTTTGGGTGAATTGCCGTTTTGTTATCCAAGAGTGTCTGATAGAATGAGTCAATTTCATCAACTCTGATGTAAACCTGGCCGTAATTCTCTTTGGGATCAAGCGTCTTGAATTCAAAGAAATGTATCTCAATGTTATCTTTCGCTAACATCAGATAGCCATCATAGTCTATTGTTCCCAACTCCTCAAACCCGAGCTGATCGATGTAGTAAGACCGAGTGATTTTTTTATCACGCATAGGGAGTTTTGGATGGATATGAGTCAGCATAAAGGAATGATTGATAATCGTAGTTCTTTAATGTACCTAAAATGGAAGATAAACTGTTATTCGGATGTCAAAAAGTAATCCCGACCTGTCAAAAGCAATTGCTTCTTCAAGACCGGGATTGGTCATGGTAATTTCTATGGGCAAGCGTCAAGTCACTATCTTCCTTTTCTGACGGAGGAAGCTCCTGAGGTGCTGGATTTGACCGATGGGTTTCCTCTATAGCGTACATCTGAGGCACCTGAAGCGCGTACATCAAGTTCGCTAGAAACCGTAACACGTGCTGATCCTGCACCGCTTAATCGGATATCTGCATATTCGCTTTCAAGGTCGTAAGCAGCATAAGAAGTGGCACCTGATGATCGCATGGATTGATTCTTAGCACTCCCTTTCATTTTGATTTCACTGGCGCCTGAGGCTTCTATCTCGAGGTCTTCTACTTCCACTTCGATTTGTGCAACACTGGCACCTGACATGTCGATCTTTAGTCGATCACCTTCTAGTGGATCAAAATTGGTGAACTTAACGGCACCGCTGAGGCTAATGTAGTTCAACGACTTAACGGTGATGTATAAGCGAGGAGAGTCTTTCATTCTACGGGTATCGCGCGAGTCTCTGATCCGAATAGACAATCGACCGTTCCTAACTTCCGATTCGATATCGTCCATGTAACGCTCTTCTGCTTCAATTTCCAAGGACTCCGTATTGCCGACACTCAGTTCAACTACGAAAGCACTTGAGATGCTCAATTCTTCAAAGTTAGCTACTGTCCTGGTTTCACGCACTTGGGCAAATACCACCTGTGTCGCCAAAGCAAACAGTATCATCAGACCTAAACGACTATTCAATAATTTTTTCATTTCCTCATTGTTTGCCTTAAAGATGGCTTAATAAAAAGAAGGTTGCATCTGGAATAAAGAATTATCTCTAAAGCTTCTGAAGCTAATTTTCATTAATTTCCATTCTGAAAGACTGACGGGCACGGTCAGTACGAATGAACTCTTTTGACTCAATCAATTCATGGAACATGTTGTAATTATTGGTAATGGCATCGCGGGTATCACAACTGCTCGACACGTGCGTAAAAGGAGTGACCATTGTGTGACCGTTATCTCCGGAGAAACCGATCATTTTTTCTCGCGTACGGCATTGATGTACATCTACATGGGCCACATGACGTATGAGCATACCAAGCCCTACGAGGATTGGTTTTGGGAGAAGAACCGCATCGAGCTCAAAAAAGCTTGGGTAGAAGAAGTCCACAGCGATGCAAGAGAATTGCTCCTTTCTACTGGTGAAACTATCGGCTACGACAAACTCGTGCTGGCTACTGGTTCTAAACCCAATAAATTTGGTTGGCCTGGACAAGAGCTGCAGGGAGTTCAAGGGCTATACAGTTACCAAGACCTGGAGCTGATGGAAACTAATACCAAAGAGATTGAACGGGCGGTTATCGTAGGCGGTGGCTTGATTGGGATAGAAATGGCCGAAATGCTGCGTTCAAGAAATATTCCTGTCACTTTTTTGGTGCGTGAATCGAGCTTTTGGGACAATGTTCTTCCGTATGATGAATCCCAAATGATCAATCGGCACATCAGAGAACACCATGTCGATTTACGACTGGGTACCGAACTCAAAGAAATTTTGTCTGATGCCACAGGTAAAGTAAGGGCTGTTGTCACCGGGTCAGGAGAAGAAATTAAATGTCAGTTTGTTGGCTTAACGGCTGGGGTTTCTCCGAATGTCGAATTTTTGAGGAAAACCGAAATTGAAATTAACCGTGGGGTCCTTGTGGATCAACAGCTAAAGACAAGCGTTGATAATGTATATGCAGCTGGAGATTGTGTTGAATTCAGAAAAGCCCCGGCAGGTAGAAAATCTATAGAGCAGGTCTGGTACACAGGTAGAATGATGGGAGAAGCACTCGCCGCTACGCTGACGGGAAATCCCACACCCTATCAACCAGGTCATTGGTTCAATTCAGCCAAATTCTTTGATATCGAATACCAGACCTATGGTGTGGTGCTTCCACAAAAAGAGGAGAACGAGGCTGGGTTTTATTGGGAGCATGAAAACGGGAAGGTGGCACTTCATTTAAGATGGAACAAGAGGACTAAAAAACTGATCGGAGTCAATAATTTTGGATTTAGACTTCGGCATCACATCCTAGATCAATGGCTGCAGAAAGGCAAAACCATTGACTATGCCGTCGAACACTTGAGAGATGCGAACTTTGATCCTGAATTTTATAAATCGCACGAAGAGCAGATCATCGCCCAATTCAATTTGGAAAATGGAACAACGCTCAGTCTAAAGAAAAGAAGCTGGAAAAGAATTTTAGAATTTGTCTCTTAAAGAATATACATGTCACAAGTAGATCCAAGTTTATCCATAGCTAATCCAGACCCTAAACAGACAGATGCCATTCAAAAAATTGGGTTGTCTTTGGCTGGACTGGGCCTTTTGACCTTCTTTCTGGCTTGGGGTAACCTACCCATTCCATCAACTCTTGGGTTGACGATTGCCTTGAGTGGAATCCTACTAGGTACGAGTATCTATGCCTATCGTTTTTACATGAAGCAACCGCCTGGGATAAAGAATAACGGGGTCATGTTCAAGAGCTTAACAAGTAGGGGTGTTTTGGGCTGGATTACTGGTGTTATCTTGACATCCTTTTACATCATCATCTATTTCTACCCAGAATATTTGGGGTATAAGGCATCAGGAGTTAATGAAGGTTTTGTCTCGCTTTTTGATCCTTTAAGCATGTTTTTCAAGGGTAAACCCGCTACACAATGGTTTTTGTATGGAACGATCTACACACTATCCATTGTCGCCTTGGGAATCAAATTTCTTTTCAAGTATCGAGGTAATCGCTATCAGATCAACCGAACCTTGGTGGTCATGGCAGCGCAGTTGTTTCTGGCCTATCTCATACCCGAGATCTTGGCGGGGCTGAATTACAATGATGCGACCAATGGGCAAGGGGACTATTTAGGCTATTATGATACAGACATCAAGAACATGTGGCCATTGGATTATGATTATTTCTACGATTGGCATCTAGATGCCATGCAGCAAGAAGCCTATCAGCCAGTTGGAGTATTCTATTTGATTGTGGGGATTGCCATGTTCTTAGTGGTAACTCCAGTCATCACTTACTTTGTGGGCAAGCGGTGGTATTGTTCTTGGGTATGTGGTTGTGGAGGTTTGGCCGAGACTGCTGGAGACCCTTTTCGACATTTGTCAAGTAAAAAACTTAGCGCATGGAAGCTGGAGCGTTGGCTCATTCATTCGGTCATGATCTTTGTGTTCATCATGACTGCGGCTACGGTTTACGGCTACTTCTGGAATACCGGAGAGGTGTTGGGCTTGAACATTTACAATACTTTCCAAAAGCCTTATGGCTTTCTGATTGGCGCCACATTCTCAGGTGTCATTGGTGTAGGCTTTTACCCCTTATTAGGAAACCGAGTATGGTGTCGATTTGGTTGTCCTCTTGCCGGTTATATGGGGATTATTCAACGATTTAAATCGCGTTTTAGAATCACCACCAATGGTGGGCAGTGTATTTCTTGCGGAAATTGTTCTACCTATTGTGAGCAAGGGATTGATGTGCGCGCTTATGCGCAAAAAGGACAGAATATTGTACGTGCCAGCTGTGTGGGTTGTGGTATTTGCTCTGCAGTTTGTCCTAGGGGTGTACTAAAGCTGGAAAACGGACCTGAAGAAAAACGTAGCGAATTACCTCCGATCATTATTGGGAATGATTCATTCCGCGTTGCAGAATAGTCTTATGTCTTCAAAAGTCTCATGACTCATGACTCATCAAAGCTCTGATTTGCCCCAAATGATGTTTCAAGTGGACCACATAATCTTCCATAAACGCACCTAGGGTAGCGGCTTCATTTTCTTTAAATGATTTGAAAGCGATCTGATGCAGATTGTGTTGGGTTCTTGGCTTGTCTCTTACCTTCTCTTCTGTAATGTGCATGAGGTAAGCGATCTGCAGGTTGAGTTGGCGCCACGTGATCAAGAGGTCATGCCAGTTCTGAATATGATATTCCTGTACTTCGACCCAAGCTTCTTGGTCATAGGGTTGATCAATGACATCATCATTGAACTGTGCTTTGACAAAGCGTCCATGATTGATGGTGGCAGAATCAATCAAGTGCCCCAGAATTTCTTTAGACGACCATTTATTGGCTACGGGCTTAAAAGAAACCTGTTCATCTGCTGCCATCAAGAATTCTTCAAAAGCGGCAAGTGTGATTTCTTTAAGGTTGTAGTCGGTGTTCATGTTGCGAGTATACAGAAAACTCACGACTTCAGTTGTGAGTATGTATAACGTTAACCACCCTTAACCCCTCCTTGAAAAGGAGGGGAGTAACATATGTTGATTCCTCCCTTTAGCAAATGGTTTGCCTGCTAGGTGGAGGAGTTAAAATGTCATCGGTACTTCAATGGCCAATACCTCAGCATAAGAACCGGCTTTGACTTCGAAAGCATCCGATTCACTGATACCTACAGCATCCCTAGCATCAAGTTTTTCGCCAGCCGCGGTAACCTCTCCAGTTAGTACAAAGAAGTAAACCCCATTGCCAGGGTGCTTGACCTCATAAGTTAATGCTGACCCAGCATCTAAGTTGGCTAAACTGAAGGTGGCGTCTTGGTTGATCCAAACAGCATCCTTATCTGTTGGAGAAACCACCGTTTGCCATTTGTTCATGCGGTCTTCTGCACGATACGACTTCTGTTCATAGCGAGGTTCAATGTCTCTTTTCTTTGGAAACACCCAGATTTGTAGAAAGTGAACATCTTGGTCTTTGTTGTGATTGAATTCCGAATGCTGAATGCCTGTTCCAGCAGACATAATTTGCACATCACCTTGTCTGATTACTTCATTTCTACCTGTAGAGTCTTTGTGCGCTAAGTCACCTTCCAATGGGATAGATACGATCTCCATGTTATCATGTGGATGGGCACCAAAGCCCATGCCTTCAGCCACTTGATCATCATTCAATACCCTTAAGGCACCGAAATGCATGCGCTCAGGATTATAGTATCCAGCAAAACTGAATGTATGTCGACTCTTTAACCAACCATGATCTGCAAGTCCTCGACTATCGGATGTATGAACTACCGTTTTCATTGTTTCTTTTCGTTAATTTATATGTATATACATATATAATACAATTTATCGAATGAATAAGTTCCCAATGACTAAAAAAGGAGAACGAATTGCAATAGAGGAACTAAAGCGGCTTGCATTGGTTTAGGCTAAGGTAGTTTTTCTACATTTGTCGGAATTTTGAAAACCTTATCAAGTCCCATAATAAAAGTGATCATTCCCGCTTTCAACGAAGAAAAGTCGGTGGCGAAAGTGATCAATGACATTCCTTCAGTTGTGGATGAGGTGATCGTGGCAAATAATGGGTCAACGGACAGCACGGCAGAAGTTGCTCGTGCTGCGGGTGCTACCGTCGTGGATGAACCGACACCGGGATATGGAAATGCCTGCTTAAAGGGGATGGAATATGTTCAACGACAGGCGATTCAGCCTGATATCATTGTTTTTTTAGACGGAGATTATTCTGACTATCCAGCACAATTGATTGAGGTGATCGCCCCAATTGTCGACGCTAAAGTGGATATGGTGATCGGCTCGCGCGCATTAGGCGACCGAGCTTCTGGGTCAATGACTTTTCCTCAAGTCTTTGGTAATTGGTTGGCCACTTCCTTGATCCGCTGGATCTATGGCGCACGATTTACTGATTTGGGTCCCTTTCGGGCCATTCGATGGGAGAGTTTATTGGCATTGCAAATGCAAGACAAAACGTACGGCTGGACGGTCGAGATGCAAGTGAAAGCGGCTAAGCAACAACTGAGGTTTTGCGAAGTGCCGGTAAACTATAAAAAACGTATTGGTGTTAGCAAGGTGTCCGGGACAGTTAAAGGCACCGTGATGGCGGGCTATAAGATCCTTTGGACTATCTTTAAATCAATTTAATGTACTGGCTGGAACTACTTATATTGACCTTATACACTGGGGCGCTGTCCTTCATCTTTATCTATAGTATTTCCCAGCTAAATCTTGTCTATAAGTATCGCAAGGCAAAGCGAAGGGGTCGAATCCCTACAAGTGCTGGCATTCCAGCAGATTATGAATATCCCCAGGTTACCGTTCAATTACCAGTTTACAATGAATTGTATGTCGTTGAACGTTTGATTGATGCCGTGGCTTCTTTTGATTGGCCGAAAGATAAATTAGAAATTCAGGTATTGGATGACTCCACTGATGAAACGGTTGAGTTGATCGCCCAAAAAGTTGTGGAATGGCAGAAAAAAGGGCTAGATGTCCAGCAGATTCGTCGCACTGACCGCAAAGGGTTTAAAGCAGGCGCGCTGCAGTATGGCTTATCCATTGCTAAAGGAGAATTCATCCCGATCTTTGACGCTGACTTTGTTCCTGAGCCAGACTTTTTGAAAAAGACTATCCCGCATTTCGACTTAGACGAGCACATTGGTGTAGTGCAAACACGTTGGGGTCATATTAACGAAGACTACTCCCTACTGACACAACTGCAGGCGTTCGGATTGAATACGCATTTTTTCGTCGAGCAAAATGGTCGTTCGCAGGGTAATCACTTTTTAAATTTTAATGGGACCGCTGGTGTATGGCGAAAGTCATGTATTGCAGATGCTGGGGGCTGGAAAGCAGATACATTGACCGAAGACCTTGATTTGAGCTATAGAGCCCAGCTCAAAGGTTGGAAAATCTTTTATACGCCCGACGTGGTGGCTCCTGCAGAATTGCCGGCAGCCATGAGCGCAATCAAGTCGCAGCAGTATCGCTGGACAAAAGGTGCTGCTGAGACCTCAAGGAAGCTGCTGCCGAAAGTGTTGAGATCCTCATTACCTTTTGGGACAAAATTCCATGCCACCTTTCATCTATTGAATTCCGCTGTGTTCATCTGCATTGTGATCACGGCCCTCTTAAGTGTGCCGGTCTTGTTCATTAGAAATCTTTCCGACAGTTGGCATGTATTGATGAACGTTTCGATGGTCTTCTTAATGGGCTATGTGTTCTTGGCTATTTTTTACTGGAATGGCTTTAAGGAAAATCGGCAAGGTTTCTGGAAGACCTTGAAGGAATTCATTCCTAAAATGTTCATGCTCCTTTCGGTATTCTTGGGCTTGAGTATTCATAATGCGATGGCTGTGTTCGAAGGATTAATAGGGAAGAAAACGCCTTTTGTTCGGACACCGAAATTCAACATTACCGATAAGAAAGGCACATGGAAGGGGAATAAGTACTTTGCGAAACGCATCAATCCCTTAACGGCCTTAGAAGGTGTATTGAGTGTTTATTTTTTAGGGGGACTTGCTCTGGCCTTCTACTTTAATGACTTTGCCCTATTACCATTCCATTTGCTACTGAGTTTAGGATTCCTTTTGGTATTTTACTATTCAGTTCAGCATACGCGCAATGCATAAGCAAAAACAGTCAGTTTTATTTTCTAGTCTGATTTTGATCGCCCTCATGATGGTGGTCATAGGCTATTTTATTCCGCGCGAAGAAACGGTTTTTCTGATTTCCGGTTTTGGCTTAGCCTTTCTTGGTTTTTTCGTCTTCATAAGAAAGGCGGAAGTGGGTGATGCAGAATTGGGATACTATTGGGGGATTTTGGTTAGGCTCTTGCTAATTGCGGCGATCCCCAAATTATCTGATGATGTCTATCGCTTTATTTGGGATGGTCGCTTACTATTCAATTTGGAAGACCCCTACAAGTATTTACCTGCCCATTATTTAGGTAGTGGACTCACGGGGATTACGGAAGAACTTTTTCAAAAGATCAATTCACCTGAATACCTATCGGTTTATCCTCCATTGAATCAAGTCATCTTCTTTTTGGGTACACTGTTTTCTCCCAACTCAGAGATTTGGTCAATTGTCATTTTAAGGGTCATCCTTTTGATATTTGAGCTTGGGAATATGGTGCTGATTCAGCGCCTATTGACTCAATACAAACTTCCTCAATCGTACGGACTAGTGTACTGGCTGAATCCATTGGTGATCTTAGAGTTAACCGGTAATCTTCATTTCGAAGGCATCTTGATCTTCTTTTTGTTATTGGCTCTGCTTAAGTATGAGCAAGGGAAACTGAATAGTTCCGCCATCTATTTTGGGTTGTCTGTGGCCACCAAGTTCATTCCGTTGATCCTATTGCCCTTATTGATTCGAAAGATCGGATTTAAAAAGGCACTCATCTATGGGTTGATCGTGATGGCGACCTTAGCGATCTCCTTCTTGCCATTGATCAATACGGCGCATGTTTGGGCCATTTGGGATAGTATGAGTTTATACTTCCAAAAGTTTGAATTCAATGGCAGCATCTATTACTTGACACGCTGGTATGGTTTTGAGACAGAAGGACACAATATCATTGCCAAGTCTGGAAAATGGATGATGTATGCGACTTTCGCTGCGATCATGAGCTATTCTTTGTTGGCAAAAGTGAAAGGAACTTGGCCACGGCAAATGGTCTGGGTTTGGTTGCTCTACTTGCTCTTTGCAACCACAATCCATCCGTGGTACCTCATTCCTCTGCTCGCTCTAAGTGTGTTTAGCACCAAGCGCTTTCCATTGATCTGGTCGGTTTTGATCTTCTTGACTTACATCAATTACATGGGAGGAGAGTATACTGACCGATTGGATGTGGTGCTTATTGAATATAGTGTGGTCTTGGTTGCTATCTTATTTGATCTATTTGGTGATCGTTTGAATCGTTGGTTTCTGCTTGGAAATAAAGTGCCGTTTTGACTCTCTTGAACATCCTCTTCAATCTCTTGTTGGCCTTGGCACCAATAAAGAATAGGCACTAACTCTGAAGCAGGTTGATCACAAGACCAACAAGATCATGTGAATGGGGCGTGTTGCTACACGCACTGGTCGCTGAGTTTATTGTCCCCCTTTATGTAAAGGGGGCTAGGGGGATTGGCCTACTCTTCCGCCATCAATTTCTCCAAGATCTCTTGCGCTGCTTTGGCAATGACTGTACCCGGACCAAAAATCGAAGTAACACCAGCTTCAAAAAGGAAAGGATAATCATTCTGAGGAATAACACCGCCTGCAATCACCATGATGTCTTCTCTGCCTAATTTTTTCAGCTCATTGATCAACTCTGGTACCAAGGTTTTATGTCCTGCTGCCAAGCTTGACGCACCGACTACGTGGACGTCGTTTTCGGCGGCTTGCAGGGCAACCTCTTGAGGAGTCTGAAAGAGTGGTCCGATGTCTACATCAAAGCCGAGATCAGCAAAACTTGTAGCGATCACTTTTGCACCTCGATCATGGCCATCTTGACCCATTTTGGCCACCATGATTCTTGGGCGACGTCCATCTAATTCTGCAAACTGATCGGACAGTGCTTGGGCTTTGATAAAGTCTTTGTCTTCTTTCACTTCACTCGAATATACACCACTGATCGATCGGGTCACAGCTTTATGCCTTCCAAATTCTTTTTCCATAGCCATAGAGATCTCACCTAAACTTGCCCTCACCCGTGCTGCTTCTACTGCCAGCTCGAGTAAGTTTCCTTTTCCTGTTTTGGCAGCTTTAGTGATTGCATCTAGGGCTTGATCAACCGCTTTTTGATCTCTTTCAGCACGCAATTTGGCTAATCGCTCAAGCTGAGCCTTTCGTACAGCCGTGTTGTCGACCTCAAGCAGATCGATCTCTGTCTTTTCATCAGTCTTGTACTGATTAACACCGACGATGACATCTTTGCCAGAGTCGATACGTGCCTGCTTTCTTGCAGCGGCTTCTTCAATGCGCATTTTGGGAAGACCTTCTTCAATGGCCTTGGCGATGCCACCTAATTCTTCAATTTCTTCGATATGGGCCCATGCCTTTTTCACCAATTGATCTGTGAGGTATTCGATGTAATAGGAACCACCCCAAGGGTCAATTACATCGGTAATGCCCGTTTCTTGTTGAAGGAAGAGCTGCGTATTCCTGGCTATTCGCGCTGAAAAATCTGTAGGCAGTGCAATGGCTTCATCTAGGGCATTGGTGTGTAGGGATTGGGTGTGTCCTAGAACAGCGGCCATGGCTTCTACACAAGTTCTCGCCACATTATTGAAAGGGTCTTGCTCGGTTAAACTGTAGCCTGAGGTTTGGCTATGCGTTCTTAATGCCAAGGACTTAGGATTCTTCGGGTCGAATTGCTTGACAAGCTTTGCCCAGAGCAATCGTCCAGCGCGCATCTTGGCAATTTCCATAAAATGGTTCATGCCAATGCCCCAAAAGAAAGAAAGTCGGGGCGCGAAGGCATCAATGTCTAATCCAGCAGCAATACCTGTTCTCAAATATTCCAACCCATCTGCCAAGGTATAAGCCAATTCAATATCTGCAGGGGCTCCTGCTTCATGCATATGATACCCTGAGATGGAGATGCTGTTGAAACGTGGCATGTGCTGTGCGGTATATTCAAAGATATCACCAATGATCCGCATGGAAGGAGTAGGAGGGTAGATGTAGGTATTTCTCACCATGAACTCCTTTAAAATATCATTTTGAATCGTACCGCTCAATTGACTTTTATCAACCCCTTGTTCTTCTGCCGCCACGATGTAAAAGGCCATGATGGGTATTACCGCGCCATTCATTGTCATCGAAACGGACATTTTATCTAGTGGGATCTGATCGAACAGTACCTCCATGTCCAAGATGGAGTCGATGGCCACACCGGCTTTTCCAACATCTCCGACTACGCGCGGGTGATCAGAGTCGTAGCCTCTGTGTGTGGCCAGGTCAAAAGCAACGGATAATCCCTTTTGCCCAGCGGCCAGGTTCCTTCTATAAAAAGCGTTTGATTCTTCTGCAGTTGAAAAACCAGCATATTGTCTGATTGTCCATGGCCTGATGGTATACATCGATGAATACGGGCCCCTTAGATAAGGGGGTATGCCGGCAACGAAACCGAGATGCTCGATGTCTTTCGTCTCTGCATCAGTGATTATTGACGGTACGTCGATGCCTTCGGCGGTATGCCAGATTTGGTTCACTTTGGTTTTTAACTCTTCATTTGGGGTGTTGCCAATCAAGTCTTGCGTTAATGTATCAAGAAAGTAGGAGCCCGCAGCAGGGTCTACTACTTTACCCAAATGCGATTCTTCTCGCAAGAGTGTAGAGATATTTCTAGCAATACGCTCTGCCAATTCTGGTTTAGTAGGAAAAATAGGATAGAATGGTTGAACAATTAAACCGTCTACTCCGCCTAAAATGGCTGACATGGCTTGAGTTGTTGCGTGCAAGAGATGCGAGTGCATGTCTTCCAGTTCTTCAGACCAATCTGGCGTAAAACCGATAATGGCAAAACCACTATCAAAGCGTTTCTTCAGTAAGTACCTCAGCGCCCTGAGTTTGGCAATTTCCAAGAAATAATCAGTGCCTAACTCTGTGAAAATAACAAGCTGATGAGCAGCGATTGAGGGCTCAATCTGGTCAACAAATTGATGGAGGCTTTCTTTTAAATCATTGCCCGGTTGAAAACGGTAGGAGTAGGTCTTGAAATTAGGAAAGTGATCTTGTAGATAAGGCGCATGGTTGATCATGTGACCATGTACTTCTTCACGGGAATTACCCGTACTGATGACATAGCTCCTGAACTGTTCACAGAAATGGGAAACGTCGATGTCGTCTGCCAGTTCAAAACTCACATGGCAATACGCTAATTGAATGCCTTTGAGCAGCATTTCGAAATTTGGTATCGCGGGACACTGGAAGAAGATACCTTCTGCTCCGCTATTCAAGGCATTTAGTGCTTTTACATTGGCTTTGTGATCGTTCGTGACCTTGATCAATTGGAAGTTGACCCAAAATCGATCGCCGAACTTCTCAGGTGCTGTGGTTTGATTGCCGAAAACACCTGTTTGTGTGAGGTCTTCAGCAGTATAGAAGGGTTTACCACGCACTCCCACTTTGGTCCAAGCCAAGTCGTCGACAGATTTTCCTTTAAGATCTGCCGTTAGTTTTTCGAGCCACTGTGCCGCAGTCGCCTTGTCAAAATCGTTGAGAAGCTTCATAGGTCTACCGTACGTTATTGGTTTGCTAAATTAATTGAGCAGTTGAAAGATAGCCTCATTTTCATCATTAATTGCTGACATGAGTCATGCTTCCAATAATTGAGAGTTATCCACATTTTGTTTTGTGGATAACTCCCTTTTACATGGGGAAAACTATTTAAGTCTATTCGGGATGTTCTCCTTTTTTGTTCGTCCATTTTTTCACAAATTTGTCTCCCTGCGTTTCAAAATTCTTGAAACAACTTATCAATCAGGTGAACGTAAATCGGATGGTTAAAAGTGACGTATCGGTATGGGATGAGTGTCTTGACCTTATCAAGACTCAAGTCGGAGAGCAAAGTTTTAGAACATGGTTCGAGCCCATCAACCCAATCAACGTTGAGCAAAACGTTTTAACCATTCAAGTGCCTAGTCAATTCTTCTATGAGTATTTGGAGGAGCATTATGTGCATTTACTACGTGAATGCATTCATAAAGCGATGGGGCCCGAAGGGAGGCTAGAGTATTCTGTCATTGTGGATAGTGGTAGTGCGCAGAACCAACCGGTATCTGTCACGCTTCCGAATAATAAAACAAAGCAAAATGGGTGGAATAGAGAGCCAATAGTACCTCAGGTATCCAATCCATTTCAGATGCCATCATTGGAGGCAGAGAAGCGCTACTCTAATTTAAACCCGAATTACAGTTTTGATAATTACATCGAAGGTGACTGTAATCGATTGGCTAGGTCTGCAGGTATTGCGGTGGCTGAAAAGCCTGGAATTACCTCTTTCAATCCTTTAATGATTTACGGGGGTGTAGGCTTGGGAAAAACGCATTTGATGCAAGCCATAGGCAATACCATCGGGGCACATTCAGAGACCAATTTTGTCTTGTATGTTTCTTCAGAAAAGTTTACCACGCAGTTTACCGATGCGATAAAAAACAATAACATCCAGAGTTTTACCAATTTCTATCTACAAGTAGATACGCTCATCATTGATGATGTCCAGTTCTTTAGCGGAAAAGAGAAGACACAGGAGATGTTTTTCCACATTTTTAACCATTTGCACCAAAATGGGAAGCAGATCATTATGAGTAGTGATCGAGCGCCAAGGGATTTGAAAGGACTCCAGGATCGATTGTTGTCACGATTCAAATGGGGCTTGACAGCAGATCTGCAAATGCCTGACTTTGAAACAAGAATGGCCATCATCATGCGTAAAATGCAGTCTGATGGTATTTACATTCCAGATGATGTAGTTGAATATCTTGCATACAGCGTTGACACCAATGTGAGAGAGCTTGAAGGTGTATTGATCTCTCTCATCGCACATGCCACTTTGAATAAGACGGAGATCAACCTTGAGTTGGCCAAACAAACTCTCAAGAACATCGTGCATGACATTGAATCTGAGGTAGGCGTTGACTATATCCAGAAGTCTGTGGGAGAATATTTTCAAATCTCCGTAGAAGACTTAAAGGATAAGACGCGTAAAAAGGAAATTGTTATCGCGCGCCAGGTAGCCATGTACCTCTGTAAAGAATATACCAACCATTCGTTAAAGTCTATTGGTTATCATTTCGGAGGAAGAGATCATTCGACTGTGATTCATGCAGTTCAGTCGGTTAGTGACATGATGGACATTGATTCGAAATTTGCCCACTCTATGGACGAGTTGAAGAAGAAAATGCGCATGAAGCAAGTTTAAAGCTCCAATTCCGACTTTTTCTTTTTTTTGTGCCTTGTAAACTTCTCAAGTACAACGGCCATAATAATCACCAGATAAAATTGACCAACTAAACCAAGCAAGATGGAAGCTCGTTGTGCGATTGGTGTAACAGGAGAGATATCGCCATACCCGATGGTCAATAATGTGATGTAACTAAAATACATCAATTCATCTGTAACTCCTTGCGCTGGATCAATGCCTCCGATCGATCCTGGGGTGAATAATTCTATTGTTGAGAAGATGAAGAAACCCACTAAGCCCAAGCAGATATAGCCGCTCATCAGCGCAAGCATTGCCCGAGCACTCACTTCTTTAGCATTCCAAACTTGTAAGATGAGTTGGATTGTCACCACGCTATAGAAAAAGAAATACATGAAAAGCCTCAATTTTGAGGCGATATCACCTCCGAGGGTTTCAGGTACTATTCTCTCCAAGATATTGGTAATGAGTGCGATAACAAATATGGAGAGGCAAATTCTATAAAGTTTAACGTGTTGTTTGAGTAGCTCAGCGCCAGCTAATATGTTGAGCAGGAAAATGACAGGTTCTATAAAGTTACTGTAAAGCCCAAATGGGAAGAAAATAGAACCAAAAAGGACTAGAAATAGACTAAAGAAGAAGATCTCATAGCGATATCTAGAAATAAACCCATGCTGATTTTCCATCCAAAAGTGCTTTGGCATAAAGATGCAAAAAATGATGAGACATAAAAAAGGGGCCTAAGCCCCTTCCTATCATTAAACTTCGTCTGCTATTATTTAATAGAGACTGATTGCATGAAAAGTTTACCGTTTGTCTCTACTTTCAATGTGTAAACTCCCGCTTCAAGAGCTGTTAGGTCAAAACGCGTTGTTTTGGCACTAGTCACTCTTTCAGTTTTCAATTTCCTATTTTTGTTATCAAAAATGGTTACAAAGGCAATTGCCTCAGACTCATTTGGCATGATGATGTCTACTTTTTCACCATTTTGACAAATCACAGGTTTCATGATCTTTACTTGATCAGCGCTATTGACAAATGCTGAATCATTAGTGATCACAATTGGAGTAGAGATAAAGCTCTCTTTATTCTCAATCTCTAAAGAATAGTTTCCAGCAACTAAATTGTTCATGTCAAGTCTCTTTCCGAAATCCTGACCATTTTTAACTGATGCACCATATAAGATTGAACCGTTTTCTAATTTAAGTTTGATCTGAGTTTGATCACTTTCATGACCTCCAATAATTACAGCAAAAGCTTTTGCTCCAGATCTTTCTACTTTAACGTAAGGCTCACCATTGTTAGCAAGCGCAAGCGTTGATGCTACGACCATCGCAGCTGTCAACATGAATTTGTTAAGGTTTCTCATTTCATTAAATGTTTAATAACCAATTACATGACAAATGTAGGGTGCTTATCTGGACTAGAACACAACAGAATTGGCCAGTTTATGTTCTATATTAACCTATTAATATTATTGAGTTGATATAGTTGGTAATATCAGACATATTATGGGTAAATTAGGACTGGTATCGGAAACAAAATGTGCCGATCATCGTTATAACGAACTTTGTCATGAATAAAACTGTATCACCATCATTAGAGCAAATATTACCATCTGTTGGGAGTTCATTCCTGGTCAGACGTTTTTCTTCTTCTTGCGAAAACACGTTGGCGAACTGGCATTTCCATCCTGAGCTAGAGTTAGTTTTTATACATGGGGGGTCCGGAAAGCGCCACATTGGAAAGAATGTGTCTTATTTTAACGATGGGGATTTGGTATTAATGGGCACCAATTTACCCCATTATGGTTTTACAGATCGTCTGAGTGGGAATCGTTCAGAAACAGTGGTCCAATTCAAAGAGGATTTTCTGGGGGAAGGTTTTTTCAATATTCCTGAAATGAATTTGATAAAGAAGCTCTTGCGGATATCTAAACAGGGGATCACCTTTCATGGCAAGACAAAAGAAAAGGTGGGTAAGAAAATTGAAACGCTTTCTTGGATCGACCATTATGATCGTTTGTTAGGGCTACTTGAAATTTTAAAAGAGCTGGCAACAAGTGAAGAATATGAGATTTTGAATGCAGACGGTGTAGCCCTTGCTGTTGATGCCAAAGAAAATGAACGCATCAATACCGTCTATAATTACATAAGAGAAAACTTTAAAGAACCCATCTCTTTAGATGAGATTTCCGATCAAGTCCACATGACTACTCCGGCTTTTTGTAGGTATTTTAAAAAGAATTCAAGAAAGACCTTTACGAAGTTTGTGAATGAATACCGCATTGTACATGCCTCCAAATTGCTTGCTGAAACGGCCATGTCGGTAACAGATATCGCTTTCGAAAGTGGCTTTAATAATTTTTCTCACTTTAATAAACGCTTTAGAGAGTTTACAGGAAAAAGCCCTTCTGAATACAGAAAGGCTTTTAAGAATGTGATTACTGAAGGCTAAAGCGTTTTATTGGAAGGTGTAGGTCAGTGTTTTTTCTCTGCCACTACTATCAATAATATCAATATATATACGACCGTAATACTTTTCCAGGTAAGCGGCAACAGCCCTAGGGTCGGCTGCTCCTCTGCGGTTTATGGCTACGATCACATCGCCTTCGTCAAGGTCTAATCGCCTTAAAAAGCCTCGTTCCTTATTAATTGACGTTACCTTGACACCGACCTTAAGGCGAAGGTCTGTTAATTCGCTTTTCGTCAGCACGCGCATTTCAGCTCCCAAGAAATCTGAAAAATAAATATCATCCGCTTTGAGCGCATCAGAACCAAGAATCTCTGTGTTTCCTAATGCATTTTCCAGCACTAAAGTTGTTTCTCGCATGCGATCGTCACGTTCATAAGCTACAATCACTTGGTCGCCAGGAGATAAACTGCTAACGATCTCATCGAACTTGGATTTGCTGTTGACTTCCACGTTGTTGATCATGCGAATCACGTCACCTGATTGAATGCCCGCGTTCTCGCTTGCACCATCTCGTTTAACCGATTTAACAAATACTCCATTCAGCGAACCCAAACCTTCTTGTTTAGCCAAGTCACTATTGATGTCAGACAATTCGGCACCTGTATAGGCAATTTGTACTACTTTATATTTCTTGAGGTCTTCGACGATCTTCACGACAACATCTGAAGGAACGGCAAAACCGTATCCTGCATAAGAGCCCGTACGAGAAATGATCGATGTATTGATGCCGATAAGTTCACCGTTGATGTTGACCAAAGCGCCACCACTATTGCCCGGGTTGATGGCAGCGTCTGTTTGAATGTAGAGCTCTATCGGAAAGTTTTCTCTAACGGCATTGGCATCACTTCCAATTGCACTGACGATACCAGCGGTCACCGTTGACGTGAGGTTAAAGGGGTTACCTACAGCCAAAACCCAATCACCTACTCGAGCAGTAGAGCTTTTGCCAATGTTGATGGCAGGGAGATTTTTAGCCTCAATTTTGAGCACCGCAATGTCCATATCGGGATCGGTGCCCACTAATTTGGCCTCATATGTGCTTTTTTCATGCTGAACTTCGATGGCGTCAGCTCCCTTGATCACATGGTAGTTGGTAATGATGTAGCCATCTTCAGAGTAGATTACTCCTGAACCCGAACCGATAGACATTTCCTCTGAGGGCAACTCTCTTCTAGAGAAAAAGTCGAGGAAAGAGATGCTTCTTGTACTTCGTTGTTTATTGATGATATAAACCACGCTATGAATCGATTTTTCTGCGGCCGCTCTGAAATCAACATTTGCTACTTCAGCAGTGAGTGTTTCTCTGTATTCATTTGGCGAATAATTCAACGAACCGGTCTGTACTGCTGCCGGTACTTCTCGAATGATCTCAGTTACCTGGTTTTTCTGTAAGAATTCTTGATAAACAAATGCGCCGGCGAGTCCGCTGACGAACGCCACAATCACTAATTTGAAAACACCTTTCATCAATTCTTTTTTTATTGTTCAACACTGATCAAGTTTAAGGAGCTTGATCACCCTTCAAACATACGGCGATGAACAATTTTGAGTTGAGCTTTCTTGTTAATTAAAGTTAAACAACCCATAGATTCAAGAATAACAATTTGTCCTTTATAGGGTTTCTAAGAACAAATTTGCTGACCGTACAAAAAGGCATAAATTTGCACGGTTTTTAGCCACTCTTAAACGGCACCATTTTAAGCATTCATTTTTGAGTAATAAAAAGACAATCGCCATTTTAGGCTCTACAGGTTCAATTGGAACGCAAGCGCTTGAGGTTGTGGAGGCCAATCCCGATCATTTTGAGGTTGAGGTACTAACAGCGGGTAATAATGCGCAGTTATTAATTGCACAGTCGAAAGCTTATGCGCCTAATGTGGTGGTTATTGGTAATGAGTCTCTTTATCCGTTGGTATTTGATGCCTTAGATCCAATGGGCATCAAGGTGTATACGGGTGAGCGCGCCTTGGAACAGGTGGTTCAAATGGATACCATCGACATCGTGCTTACGGCCTTGGTTGGCTATGCAGGTTTAGCGCCTACTATAAAGGCTATAGAAGCAGGTAAGCACATCGCCTTGGCAAATAAAGAAACACTTGTGGTTGCAGGAGAATTGATCACTGCACTGGCTCAAGAAAAGGGAGTGAATATTTATCCTGTAGATTCAGAGCATTCGGCGATCTTTCAATGTCTGGTAGGTGAATTCCATAATCCAATTGAAAAGATCGTGTTAACAGCGTCTGGTGGGCCCTTTAGAGGGAAAACAAAGGAAGAGTTGCTTTCAGTGACCAAAGCACAGGCCTTGAAACATCCGAATTGGGAAATGGGCGCCAAAATCACGATTGATTCAGCTTCTTTGATGAACAAGGGCTTAGAAGTGATCGAAGCAAAATGGCTTTTCAGTTTAACTTCAGAACAGATTGAGGTCATCGTTCATCCACAATCTATTGTGCATAGTATTGTGCAGTTTAAAGACGGAAGTATGAAAGCCCAGATGGGGCTTCCGGACATGAAGTTGCCAATTCAGTTTGCAATGACTTATCCGGATAGGTTGACGACAGATTTCCCTAGATTTAACTTCTTAGATTATCCTTCACTTACCTTTGAACAACCGGATGTCGAAACCTTTAGGAACCTTAACTTAGCTTTTGAAGCCATGGCAGCAGGAGGGAATATGCCTTGTATTCTGAATGCAGCCAACGAAATAGCGGTTGATAAATTCCTGAAAGATAAGATCGGATTTTTAGAGATGTCAGACTTGGTTGAACAGAGTATGCAAAAAATCTCTTTTATTGAACATCCTTCTTATGAAGACTACGTTCAGACAGATTACGAAACAAGACAATTAGCAAAAGCATTTAAAATTTAATGGAAACCTTAATACAAGTAGCACAGCTATTGCTGGCCCTTTCGATTTTAGTGGGAATACATGAGGGCGGGCATATGCTTACGGCCAAAATGTTTGGGATGAAGGTTGAGAAATTCTTCATCGGTTTTCCACCAACCCTCTTTTCATTTAAAAAGGGAGAAACAGAATATGGTTTAGGAGCAATTCCTTTGGGTGGCTTTGTCAAAATCTCTGGAATGATCGATGAGTCGATGGACAAAGAGCAAATGGCACAACCACCTCAGCCATGGGAGTTTAGATCGAAACCGGCTTGGCAGCGCTTGATCGTGATGCTTGGTGGGATCATTGTCAATGTAGTGGCGGGTGTGATTGCCATGATCATCTTGACTTACAATACGGGAGATGAATACTTTCCAAGTGAATTGGTGAAAGAAAATGGTATCCAGGCCTTTGAATACGGAGAAGATTTTGGTTTTCAAACTGGTGATAAGATCCTCAATATCAATGGTGCAGATTTCGAGCGTGTAAGTGACTTAACAAGCCCAGATCTATTTCTTGATTCCGAAGCTTACATTACGGTATTGAGAAATGGAGAGGAGCTTAGAATCAACATGCCGGAGAATGCTTTAGACGTGCTTTCGAAAGACAAAGCGTTTAGGTCAAAATTTGTTTACCCGAGAATGCCGTTCGTCGTAGCCTATCCACCAGACCCAGAATATCAAGCTAATTCTAATGCGAAAAAAGCAGGGGTTTTGGTAGGTGACAAAATTGTTAAGATTGGAGAGCAGCCGATCGACTATTGGGATCAGATGAAGCCTGCCCTTGCGTCATATGCTGGCGAAGTAGTAGATGTCAAAATAGACAGAGGAGGTGAATTTGTTGATTTTAACATCCCCGTAAACAAAGACACTACCATTGGTATTGCATTAGCCTCTTTGCTCGAAAGTTCGGTGAACGAATATACATTTGGCGAAGCAGTGACAAAAGGCACCGTAGATGCCTTCGGCTTAGTCATAACGAATGCGCGTGCAATGGGTAAAATGTTCAGCGGAGATCTTTCTGCTAGGAGTCTTTCAGGTCCGATCGGAATTGTTGAGTTATTCCCTACAGCTTGGGATTGGAATCGATTCTGGTATACCACAGCCTTTATCTCGATGATCTTAGCTTTTATGAACTTATTGCCAATTCCAGCATTAGATGGTGGCCATGTTGTCTTTTTACTTTACGAGATGGTTTCAGGATCTGCGCCGTCAGACAAGTTCTTGGAAGGAGCTCAAAAAGTAGGGATGGTGATCTTACTTGGCCTAATGGTGTTTGTCTTTGGAAATGATATTCTGAAGCTTTTCGGAATTTAACGAACAATAGAACTCTTACAATAAGGCCCTCTTAGGAGGGCTTTTTTAGTTGTTTTCCGCTTCCTTTTGCGGGTCGCGGTAGATGTCAAATTCGACTCGTCTGTTTGTTCTTCGATCTTCCTCCGTCTTTTCTTCCTTGACAATGGGTTTTTGACTTCCATAACCCATGGCTCCTACGCGCTGAGGCGCAATGGCAACAGTGGCATTCAAAATATACGTCTTGATGGCATCGGCTCTTTTTTGAGATAAGATCTGATTAAAGATCTTGTCTCCGCTGGAATCTGTGTGGCCGTTGATCATCAAATTGAAATCCCGATGATCGATTAAGAAATCGATGACTTTTTGCAAGTCCTCATGCATTTCGGGTAGAATTTCTGCCTTCCCATTTTCGAACTCTAAAGAGGAGAATTCGAATTTACTCGAGACCCGCTCGACTACCCCTTCAAATGTTTTATCGCCATTTAAGAAGAAGAATTCTTCAAAGCGGAAAATATCATCTCCTTGAATAACCAAGAGGTAGTTACGCTCATTGATCAGGTCAAATTCGAAGGTGCCATCTGCTCTTGCAAATTTAGGAGCAACTTCAACTCCTTCATCTAGGTCAATGATCGAGACCACAAGGTTTTTTGGGATCTTTCCATAAATATCCTTCACACTACCGCGCAGCTTGGTTGTCGCCAGAGGTTGCCCTTCCATAGGTAATGGGAATGAATACAAATCGAGGCCCTTCATGCTTTCTTCCGATCGAGCGTAATAGATGTACTCTGACTTTCGGTCGATACTGAAATAGAATTCGGTGCCTTCTCCATTCACTAATGGCCCAATATTATAGGGTTCTGAAAAGCCCTCTGGGAACTTATAGGTTTTATAGATGTCGTAGTCACCGAAATTTAGCAAATGGCCATTGCTGCTGAAGTAGAGCACGTTGTACAAGGGGTGCAAGAATGGGCTCACCTCATTGCCTCGTGTATTGACAATGGGTCCGAGGTTTTTGGGTTTTTGCCAAGCCCCATTTTCGTCTTGAGTGGTGTAATAAAGATCAGACATGCCAAAACCCCCAATTCTGTCAGAGGAGAAATATAAGGTGTCTTCTGTCGCGTTTAATGTGGGATGAGAATCCCAATTCTCTGAGTTCACTTCGGGACCGAGATTCTCAGGTGCCGTCCAATAGCTGGTATCCCGAAGGATTTTGGCGCTTTTGTATTCTAGGTCGTCATTGGGGTTGCTGTTGATATTGCGAAGTACATAAGTAGAGTCCGTCTCAAGTTCTCCTTCAAAATAGCGTGTAACGTAAAGGTCGCAATTGCCTTGACCATCAGGAGCGCCACATCGGGTAAAGTAGATGGTTTTCCCATCCCGGGTCATGTAACCCGAACCTTCCTTAAACGAACTATGGGTCTGCTCTAAGATTTCAGCTGCTGTCCAGTCGCCGTTGTTCAGTCTTGTAATGAAGAGGTCTTCGCGTTCATTTTTGGTAATCCCATCGAAGACGGTATTTCGTTTGGACGTAAAGATGACAACCGAATCATTCATGGCAACCACGGGAGCGTAATCTTCTTGCGAGGAGTTCACCATCCGTCCCATTGTTTTTAACACACTTTTCGGAGGAATCAGTGTGTCAACTTGTCTTCGGAATTCCACAAGTTCATAGTAGTAGTCAATGGGCACGTAGAATTCTTTTTTATTGGTATTTAAGGAATCATAACGCGCCAGTACTTCAGCGATATTCAATCCTTGGCGATGATGTTTCAATACCATGGCATAAAGCGGCTTAGCGGCTTCAGCAGACCCAAAGACCTCGGTAAGTTTCGCTAATTACCAGATGTATTGGGTTTGCAATGCGAAATTGAGGGGACCAAACTTGGAGACATAATCCTTTAACTCTGGATAAAGTGCTTCCCATTCTTCGTCTTCATCTAGCTTTTGTAATCTTCTCTCTGTTCGTTCATTTCGGTAGGCAGGATAACTATTGATATTGCCGAAGTTGATCGGACTGATTTCTATGGAGACGGAGTCTGAGGAAAGCTCAACTTGCTGGGTCTTTTTGCGTTTCCAAAACTGACCTTCAGAACTGGCGCTAAACGCAAATAGTATCAACAATATGGTGAATAATCGTTGTATCAATACCTCTTCTGTTTTTTTCGGTGAAAGAACCTTTGTTGAAATTACGCCAAATCAGCCATAATCAAAACATTAAAACCTGACAGACCGTCATTTGGCATATTGCTTGTACTATAAAGAATTCGCAAAAAATAGAAGTTTTTGCGTCAGATTGACATTCATATATGAAAATAGATAGACAAACTATCGGGTCCATACTGGCTGCCGAAATAGGAGATGATGACAATGGTGATTTGATCCAGATGATCTCGCCTGATGACGAAGAAACCAAGATTTCAGAGCTGCCGGAGGATCTTCCCATTCTTACTGTTCGTAATACCGTGCTTTTTCCAGGTGTTTTAATACCAATTACTGTGGGAAGGCAGAAATCTATTCGCTTGGTGAAACAGGCGTATAAAGGCGATAAGATCATTGGAGTACTTGCACAGAAGAATCCTGAAGTGGAAGATCCTAGTATAAAAGACCTTTACAAAGTTGGTACTGTCGCTAAGATTGTCAAGATGCTGGTGTTACCTGACGGAAATACAACGATCATTGTACAAGGTAAGCAGCGCTTTTCAGTAGATTCCTTTACGTCGGAGACACCTTTTTTCAAAGCCAAGGTAAGTTACTTGGAAGAGAAGTTTCCTAAACGCTTGAGCAAGGAATTGAAGGCGGTGATTCAATCCATTCGTGATGCCGCCAATCGGATCATGCAACTCAATCCTGAAATTCCAAAAGAAGCACAGGTGGCACTCGAAAACATCGAAAAACCGAGCTTTTTGGTGCACTTTCTTTCTTCTAACATCAATGCAGAACCCAAGGTAAAGCAAGGGCTCCTTGAACTTAACGACGGTACGGAAAGGGCAACGGCCTTGCTACAAAATTTGCTCAAGGAAGTCCAAATGCTTGAGCTCAAGGCAGAGATCCAAACCAAGGTGCACTCTGATATCGACCAGCAACAGCGTGACTATTTCTTGCGTCAACAAATGAAGGTTTTGCAAGATGAGCTAGGCGAGGATGGACCTGAACGAGAAGTCGAGGCGCTTCGAAAGAAAGGTGCTGAGAAGAAATGGCCCAAGAAAGTCCATGACCACTTCAACAAAGAGCTAGATAAGATCTTACGGATGAACCCAATGGCGGCGGAATATCCGATCACAATGAATTATGCAGAATTGATGATCGAATTGCCTTGGGGAGAATATTCAGAAGATGACCTGGATTTGAAAAAAGCCCAAAAGGTATTGGATCATGATCATTATGGGCTTGAAAAAGTAAAAGATAGAATCTTAGAGTATTTGGCAGTGCTCAAGCTAAAGAATGACCTGAAAGGTCCTATTCTCTGTTTATATGGCCCTCCAGGAGTAGGAAAAACCTCACTGGGTAGATCAATTGCCAAGGCATTGGGTAGACAGTATGTCAGGATGTCTTTAGGAGGTGTTCATGATGAGGCTGAGATCAGAGGGCATCGAAAAACCTATGTGGGTGCCATGCCGGGCAAGGTGATGCAGAACATCAAGAAGGCAAAGACTTCGAATCCTGTTTTTGTATTGGACGAGATCGATAAGGTCAATTCCAATTTTAAAGGTGATCCTTCTTCGGCTCTTTTGGAAGTCTTAGATCCAGAACAGAACAATGAGTTTACAGACAACTATCTTGAAGTAGAATACGACCTGTCGAAGGTACTGTTCATCGCTACGGCCAACTCCCTAGATACCATTCAGCCTGCCTTACGCGATCGAATGGAGATCATCGAAGTCTCGGGGTATACAATTGAAGAAAAAATCGAGATCGCCAAAAAGCACTTGATCCCCAAGCAGAAGAAAGAGCATGGTTTAAAGGCGAAGGAGGTCGCTTTTGATAAAAAGACAATTCAATTCATCATTGAAGGCTATACAAGGGAAAGCGGTGTTCGGAGTTTGGAACGTGTGATCGGGTCGGTCGTGCGTTCAGTGGCCAAATCGGTTGCTTTGGAAGAAGAATATCCAGTAAAAATGAATGTTGAATTCATTGAGAAGGTATTGGGCGGAAAGCGTTTCGATAAGGAGATCTATTCTGATAATAAGTTGGCTGGTGTTGTGACAGGACTTGCTTGGACATCAGTTGGAGGGGAAATTCTATTCATTGAATCTAGTCTAAGCAAAGGAAAAGGCAAACTCACCTTATCAGGACAATTAGGAGATGTGATGAAAGAGTCCGCTATGGCTGCGATATCCTTCTTGAAGTCCAATGCTGAGCAATATGGGATAGATTATCGTGTCTTTGATCAATATGACCTGCATGTGCATGTGCCGGCTGGAGCTGTTCCGAAAGATGGACCTTCGGCGGGTATCACGATGCTGACAGCTCTGGCTTCAGTCTTTACCCAACGAAAGGTGAAAGCCAAGTTGGCGATGACTGGAGAGATTACTCTTAGAGGTAATGTTCTTCCTGTGGGAGGAATTAAAGAAAAAATATTGGCAGCAAGACGTGCTGGTATCAAAGAGATCATTTTAAGTCAGCGCAACGAAAAGGACATTTTGGAGATTGAGGAGCGATACAGAAAGAATTTGACTTTCTACTTTGTTGAGCGGGCAGAAGAGGTGTTGGAGCTTGCGTTGACAAATCAAAAAGCTTCACATGCAATCAAGTTTGATCTAAAAGATTAGGCGATATCTGGTGGCAGAGCGTTATCTTACTCGGTGATGAGAAATGTGTTCCTTTTTATTTTCATGGTTACGCTCAGTTCGAGCAGCCTTGCGCAAATAGGAGGGCAACGCGTTTTTGAGTTTTTGAATGTGCCAAACAATGCACGTTTATCTGCTCTTGGAGGAACAAATATCACCAGCGGGTGGGATGACCTGACGCAGCTCAGCAGCAATCCAGCTTTAATCAATTCTATCTGGGAGCAGCAAGCGGCAGTCTCCTATTTGGGCTACTTCGCTGACATTAACAATACGTCAGTG
>ENA-OUOG01000027-OUOG01000027.1-marine-metagenome-genome-assembly--contig:-NODE-27-length-159291-cov-7.619562_pt1 | contig 159291 bp, 143 predicted proteins | sample MGYA00248635_ERZ508505 | MGnify/ENA primary metagenome ERZ508505 (study PRJEB26176, sample SAMN06267871) | marine metagenome | isolation source: Saanich Inlet, British Columbia, Canada | place: Pacific... | reverse complement strand
CTATCTGCCGTGGGTGTAGGATACTTGAGAGGAGTTGCCCCTAGTACGAGAGGACCGGGGTGAACGATCCACTGGTGGACCTGTTGTTGCGCCAGCAGCAGTGCAGGGTAGCTATGATCGGACAGGATAACCGCTGAAGGCATCTAAGCGGGAAGCCCCCCTCAAAACAAGGTATCCCTGAGAGCCGTGGAAGACCACCACGTCGATAGGCCGGAGATGTAAGCGCAGTAATGCGTTCAGTTGACCGGTACTAATGGCTCGATAGGCTTGATTTGATCCAGTAATAGTCAGATATTACTCACATCAAAAAGCATACACACATACATGCTTGACTTGGATTTGGTATTTCCTCGGTTTGGTGGCCATAGCACGAGCAAAACACCCGGCTCCATTCCGAACCCGGCCGTTAAGTGCCGTTGCGCTGATGGTACTGCGTCTTAAGGCGTGGGAGAGTAAGTCACCGCCAAACCTAGAAAATACCAAATCCGCGTATCTCTCAAAACGATCACAATACTTACCCCAAATTACACCCTGCCCAACGCGTAAGATAAATCTGCATGCGCGAGTGCTAGAACAGGCGTTTAAATCGTACTCATAAGAGCGATAAACATGCATGGCCTCGCACACAGAACCCCAACGCAAACCCACAAAAAGCACCCCTATAAAACAAATAAAACCCGCCCAGCCGCCAGCTGCTCTCGTGATCCCACGCCAAAACCCCTCACAGCGCTAAAAATAAACGACCACAACGCGTGGTGAGTGTTGCCAGAGCGACCCTCCACGGCCCAGACATAATGCAAAACAGCCTTCCAGAAACGCTCTTATATAGGAATAAAGACTTCGCATCCCAGAGGCGAAATAAATACCTTTTAGACAAACCGCGCTGACAATAATACAAAATACAAAGCTTTTGGAATTTTCTGCGCCGTCAGCCGCTATGATGAAGCAACCGCTGATTAATTGGGTAGCCGCGAAGCGCTTTTTCACATTCAATCAAAAGTGCGTTTCAGCTGGGCCGAAAACTCAATTTCCAAGTGGCGCAGCTCTGCAATTATGGATTCAAGATCCTCTGGGTTTTTCACATAAAGCTCAATATTTGCACTGTCATGCACCAATCCGGTCGGCGCTTGATCTGCCGCGTCGTTTAACGCCAGGGCCTTAAACGTTGAAACTGGTTTGGAAAAGCCTTTGACCTTTAAGTCGTCGAAGAACGCGGTTTTCACGCGGTCGTTTAACAATGAAGCTGTGTCTTTGGACAGCAAAACTTCTCCGGGTGGGCAAAGGCTTTCTAACCGTGCCGCCATGTTGACGGGACTGCCAAGCACCGTATAATCCAAGCGCTGGCTTGACCCAAAATTACCCACCGTACAATAGCCGGTGGCAATTCCCATCCGGACATTAAGCCCATGCGAGATACCTTTTTTGGACTTCCAGCTTCTGCTGATTTGCGCGATTTTTTGTTGCATTTCTAACGCCATCTTTACGCAGCGAAACGCGTCCATTTCTTCTCCGGCGCTGTCCGGGTCACCAAAGAAAACCATAACAGCGTCGCCGATGAATTTATCGATTGTTCCCCCGTTCGCAATCGCGATCTCGGTCATGTCAGACAAATAACTGTTAATGATATGTGCAAGCTTTTCGGGCTCTAAAGTGTCAGAAATATCGGTGAAACTGACGATATCTGAAAAGAAAACCGTTAGGTTTTTTCTCGTATAACTTTCATCTTCCCTCATTCGGTCAGAAAAAATGGTTTCATAAACTTGTGGTGATAAATATTTAGCCAGCCGGTTGGCGATTGATTCTAATTTTTCACTTTTCTCTTTAAGACGTTGATTAGTCGTTTTGTTTTCGGCTAACAGCGTTTGATTTTGTTCGTGAAGCCGGTATTCTTCCGTCCGGTCAATCAGCTGGCCTTGCACGCCATTTAAATAACTGAATGTGCCATTTTCGGTGAAGGTGGCCAGAAAAGAGAATGTCTTAAACGCATCAGAGGTTTTAATCTTCAATTGTGGTATGAGAACTTTTTTGTCGCGCTGTAAACTGTTTGAAAACTCTTCAATTTGTTCATCGGAAACCCCAAGCCGACCAAGAAGGGCAAGGATATTAAACCCTTCGATATTTTTAATGTTGGGAAATAAGGCTTTGAAATTTTTATTTGCCTTGACAATGTTCAGCTCTGCATCGGCGAAATAAGCGGCTGTTATCGCATTTTCAAAATTAAAAAAGCTGACATCTAAGATAGAGTCTTTATTGAACATCTCTTCAAGCGTGGCTGACATTCGTGCGGTCCTAAACAGTCAAAAACGATCTTTTCTAACGTTGAAACTGGCATAAACTTGACAGGAGGCAAGCGAAAATCCCAGAATGGAAATTATTATTTGTTTAAAAAGAATAGTAAAAACCCACATTTTATGAAAATCTGCCGTTATAAAGCCCATGTGGAAAAAAGTTGGACTTGGCGTAGATAAATTAATATTGATATAAAACAACGAATTGGAGCTGCATTGTGTTAATAAAACTTCACGGCACGCGGGGATCTATCCCCCAACCAGCTGATACGTCCAAATACGGCGGCAACACGTCATGTTGCGAAGTGTTGACGGATGATATGCAAATTATTCTTGATACGGGAACCGGTTTTCAAAACGTTCAATTGGATACAAATCGAACATCAATTATCTTGTATAGCCATTTTCACCATGATCATATTCAAGGTCTGCCATTTAATGGAAGCGTGTTTGCGCATCAGGAAGATATTTTTCTGGCCAGTGCTTTGGTCAATAGAAGTGTTCTTAGAAACCTCATTCAAACATATTTTTCAGGTGGATATTTTCCCGTTGATATCGTGACCATCCTCAAACAACTGAAATTTTCGAATATAAGCACCATACAAAAAATGCTCGCGCCAAATTTAAGCTTGGAGGTGTTTGAATTGAACCATCCCGGCGGCAGTATGGGGTATTCGCTGCAAAGCAGTCGAGGAAAATTTACTTATTTGCTGGATAATGAATATCTCGAGGAACAATTGCCGTTTTTATTAAAATTTGTTGAGGGATCTGATTTTGTGCTCTGGGATGGCATGTTCACGGATCACGAATTGGCAAACGGGCGCAAAGGATGGGGGCATTCCTCGATCGAACAGGCCTGTAGTTTTGCAGAGTTGGCAGAGATTAAAAAATTAGCCATCAGCCATCACAGTCCCGCTCGAACGGATCAAGAACTTGACATGCTTTCTGAAACTCTGACATCGGATAAAGTGTCTTTTGCAATTCAAAATACCGAGGTTACGATCTGAATGAAGCGTTTGAAAATGGAAATTGGAAAGCATGTCTTTCGTAAAGGTGATGCTGCCAATGGTGTGTATTTGGTTTTGTCGGGATCGGTTGGAATTTTCTTGCCCAGCAATGGCACCAAGGATCCTGATTTTCTGGTAAGAGATAATGAATTATTCGGTGAAATGGGTGTTGTCAGCGATCAATCACGCATGGCAACGGCCCTGACCGTGACCGAATGCGATTTGCTTTTCGTGTCACGAGATGAATTTGATAAAATGGTGGATGACTCGCATATCGTGGTGAAGGGCATATTACGTATCCTTGCGGAACGATTGCGGATGGCGCAGACCGCAAAAAAATAAGCCGCCTCGCCGTTTTAAATCGCATTAGTTTTCAGCGTTGCACCCTAATCGGTTTCATTACAGCGTTATCTTCGCGGGCATGTGAGCGATCGAAATCAGCGCAGTTTGGATAAAAATGGACAGTTGGCCTGCTTTATTGGCTGCGCAATGCGTATTCGTAAGTAGACTTTTAGTGTTTGCGACTTACATCCCTTAAAAGCGTAGCAAAATGATACTGGTTTTACAGGGTGACAGAGCCCACTGGTACATCATGAGGGGTGGCAATGAGCACGATCAACGGAATAGCGGCGGGCGCATATGCGCAACAACAAGCATCTCAAGACAGCCAAGCGCGCATCCAAGACTCGCGCGTTGCAGACACGATTGTTGAAAAGTCTCAGAGTTTAAAACAAGATACCAGCGTGCTGGTTGAAATCAGCCGCGCCGCGCGTGTTTTGGCACAACAAAAACTTGCCGATGCGCGTCAAGGTGCTGCTCAGCAAGATGCCGCCCTGCAAGAGGCCGCTGTCGCGCGGAAGGCAGAGCGGTCACCGGTGTAGCCCTTTCAACCGAGGGTGACCCTTTAAGCTTGGCCGCCAGCGGCGCATGTTGCGCGCAAATTCGCGCCCACCGCAGTTTATCCCGCAGGATCGCCTTTGTCTGTTTCTCATAGAGAAACGCCTAAACAGCGCGGATCAAACGCCGTATAGGTTACGAGGCTTAAAAAGGCGCACTGATGATCGTTGGATATTCAAGAATTGCCCTATTTCAACCGCAATCGCAGGCGGAAGAACAGGTTGCGATGCTCTTAAATTACGGGTGTTTAGAAGAGCATATCTATCAAGAACAAACCGCAGCTCAGGACCTGCGCGGGCAATTGCGCCTTGCGCTGAATGCTTTGCGCAAGGGGGATAAGTTGGTGCTGTGCAAACTCTCTGCGCTTGGCTCCACACTAGGAGAGTTGAGCGCAGCATTTTTAGAGATTGATCGAAAATCAGCAGATTTGGTTATTTTGGATATTGGCGGGTTGCAGATGGACAGCGGCCAAAAAACCGGGCAAGCGATGTTGAAGTCACTTCGGGAACTTGCGGATTTGCCGCATGAAGTGCAGCGTGAGAAAAAATTTGAAGCGGTAAAAGCGCAACGTGATGTGCTTTAAACACCCAAGTCAATTTCCCGAATTTGTTATTTTATCGCCTTTACGCTTTTCAGAATAGCGGAACCCAATCACTTCACATTGGCGAATACTGTTGAGCTGATCGAGTTGGGTATTGACCACCGCCGTCCATGTTTCGGTGCCAAATTTTTCCATCATTTTTCCATCAATTGTTTGCATCAACTTTGAGCATTCACCAGTACTCCCTGCGCCAAGAGGCCCATTTGAACCGATGCAAGACAATTCGGTATTGCCCAGCAATTGCCCGTCGCCATTGAAAAACAACGTGGAAACGGCGGATACATCCCGCCCGGTGCGGTTGGTTGTTTGCAAGGTTAAATTGTACAGCGCAACGGGGCCAAATTTATCATGGCCAAATTTCAACATAATGCTACAGGGACGCTGCTCACCGGCATGTAGCACAGGCGCCATCATTAAAATCAGACCTGTCAGGAATATGCGCATCATAGCCAGAGTTCCTTACTTAAATTGTTCGCCCTAGTTTATCCTTAAAATTTTATAAGAACAGTCTTCATTACGCGATTGGGACAAGATCGTTTTTGCAGGCCAGCGCCGCGCTCTGCTTGAGGGCTGAGGATCATCTATCCGTAGCCAAGCTAAGCTGCCTTTTATTGCGCACGCATTTATGCTAGGTTTATCTGAGAAAAGAGGCGGTAGAGTGGCCAAAGAACATAGCACACGGTTTCGCGATATTGCGTTTAGCAATGGAACGCCAAAGAAAGCCTTTTTGACTGCCTGCGTTGTGGGTACGATCTTAACCGCGATCAATCATGGCGATGTCATAGTTGCGGGTCAATTTCCACCAACCCTTAAGGTTTTCCTAACCTATTGCGTGCCGTTTTGTGTGACCACTTGGGGTTCATATTTGGGCAAAAAGAGCCAAATTATGAAGCAGAAAGAGGTTGCTTCGCTTTGCGGCGAGCTCTGAGCTTTATTGCAGGCTCATCTCTTTTTGTGGATCGAATGTCTGCCAAAATTTCTTGCGCATCTGCAGAATATTCAATTGCGATGCGCTTAAACTATAGGGGTTTTCATCAAACTGCTTTTCAAGGCGCGCACCGTCCCAAAGTATATTGATCAGTGTCTTATCGCTATCCGACATTTGCTTTGCTCCGCTTGGTTCAAAGTGAAATACGGCCAGCGCCCTTCAGTGTTTAGTAAAAATCTGCAGGCAGGCAGTGACAGCGCAGACGGAACGGTCATTGGCCGATATTTTAAGGGGCAGAGTAAAAAAAAGCTGAGCCCAAAGGCTCAGCCAGTCTACAAATCTTGTTAGGGAGAACAAAGATTTAAATTAGGTACGCTGCAAGGTTGGGTTTGGATCAAAAACCTTCGAATATTTCCATATTTTTCAGGATTTTTTGACATAGCGGCGTTAAATAGGTTTCTAATTTGCGCAACATGTAAGCGACAACGCGATTATAGCCATTTCAGTACCTGATGGTGGGTGCGCTTTTAGAAAAATCACTGGCTTTTCTAAACATCCCTTAGGATTTGGGTTAACAGAATGACGCCGTGGCCTTAAGCTAACTGGCGCATTGCGCAGGTGGCAGGGCCAGCGCCTATTGCCGCGTTAGAATTGGCAAACAAAGCCGCTCAAAGCGTTTTTCAAACGCGGGTAAAGTCTGTCTGTTTCAAAATTCTGGTGTCAGAAGTTTTTGCGGCCTCGTGCCTTATACGTATGGCGCATAAGTCAAGCCTGTTTTGACAATGCGCAGGCGCAAGACGCTTTTACGATATGATCGGCGCGGGCCTGCGCCAGATCCAAATTGGCTTTCACATGCTTGATTTCAACAGTTTCATCACGCGCGTTCAGGCAATCATAAAGCCCTTTCAGGCTCCAAATATTGTTCGGGTGAATACTGGCGCGGCTTAGCCCAGTCGCCAATCCAAGATCTTCGCGATAAATCTGCTCTGCCTCGCGCAACTGGCCTTGCTCAACCAGCAACGCCCCAAGCGCGTGCCGGGTGGGCTGCATCCATCCCCATGGCTCATCATAGGGCAGGTTATCTTCTAGGGTGATGGCGTTGCGCAGGCAGGAGAATGCATTTTCAAACTGCCCCTCGCGATAGCTTATTTCCCCTGCTAGCATAGATTTGGCGATGGCCAACAAATCGATAACCTTATTGTTATGCAAACGCCGGCTTTCTGGAACGCGCTGCGCGGCCTTCAGGAAAAGCTGTTCCTCCTGTTTCGCCGATGACACATCTTTCAATGCAGCATGCCCAAGCGCGCGGGCGTAATGCACCAATGCGGTGAGGCTGCAATACAGGCTTTGATCTTCGGGTAATGGAAGGTCGATGGCGTCTTTCCATTTTCCAAATCGAATTAAAATATGAGGCTCCATCGAAAGATAGCTTTCGAAATAATCCGCCATTGGCGGCGTTTGCACGCGCAGCATTGCCTCAGGTGTCGTATCCCACATCTCGCGCGCAGCTTTCAAAGCCGGGGCATATTGCCCTAAAAACATCGCGCCATAGATTATGAAATGGTAGTTATGCTGGCGATATCCCGTGTAAATATTATACGCACCTTCGCGTTCATAATATTTCAGATCGGCGGCAACAGCGGCGCTGTTCCATCGAACAACATTTTGATAATCCCCGCAAAGCACATCAATATGCGTCGGCATATGGATCAGGTGACCGGCATCGGGCACAAGGTCGCGCAAAGCCTCTGCCGCTTTGAGCGCGCGTTCAGGAAAGGGCGACATTTCCATCAGGTGAATATATAAATGCAGCAATCCGGGATGCTGCATGGCGTGGGGCTGGGTTGCAAAAGCGCGTTCAAGCTGCTCCATAGCGTCAATCGTATAAGCGCCCGCCGCGGGATTTCCTGTGCTAATCTCCCACATTTTCCAGGGCGTACAATTTAAAAGAGCCTCTACATAAATGCTAAGCATATCCAGCGAATTGCTATGCGCGTTAAAGGCCACGCGCATCACCTGTGCAAAGTTGCGATCCCATTCTGCCATATTCGCGTCTATAGTGCGCTTAGGGTAACGCGCCTTGAGCGCAGCGATTAAGGCTTGCTCAAGCGGCGTTGTCTGAATGCTGAGCTCTAGCGCGGTTTGGGTCGCGTCAAAAGCCATCTGCAAGGCTTTGGACTTGCTTGCGGCGTCGTAAAGCGCCCAGGGCATATTGTAGTTTGGCCCCGCCGCATAAGCGATACCCCAATAGGCCATGGCGCATTTTGCATCTGCATCAATTGCCCGTTGAAAACACGCTATGGCTTCTTGATGATTATAGCCGAACAGCCAGTTTAAGCCCCGGTTGAACCAAAGCTGCGCCTGATCTGACTGAGTGCTTATCGCGCATTCATAAGTTCCTAGATCATAATAGTGCATGGCGTTTTATCCGTAATCACGAGGCGGGAAGAGCGGTTATAGTTCCGATTTCTGATAAATTGAGCGGGCCAGCCATTCGGGGTTGATCGTACAGCCCCAACCGGGTGCTTGGCTAACACTGGCCTGTCCATTTTCGATTTCGAACAGGTTTTCCAAAAACAGGTTTTCTTGCCAAGGATAATAATCCGCCCCTTCGATCGAGAATTCGAGATATTTACCGGCATTTGGAATAGCGCGCAGCAAATGCATGGTGAATAAGGTGACCAAAGATAGGTTGGCGCAATGGGGGGTGATCGGCAAGGCTGCCTTTTTGGCCATTTCAACCACCCGTAAACTGCGGCACATCCCCCCCAGATAGAGAATATCTGGCTGTAGGATATCGACCGCTTTCATATCAATCATGCGCTGCCATGTTGGCAAATCGCAATCTTGTTCGCCGCCCGTTACGTCAAGCTCCAAGGCGCGGGTCACTTCTTGGGTTTGTTCAAGTTCCCAATAGGGACATGGTTCTTCGAAATGGCAAAACCCGTTCTCTTGCAGTAGATGGCCAATTTCAATCGCGCGCGCAGGCGAATAGCAGCTATTGGCATCGATCAGCAAATCAACATCAGGCCCCAAAGCGCGGCGCATGGTTGGGATGATCTCTTCGGTGCGCCCTGCCCATTCATCTTGATTGCGCCCAACTTCTGCGCCGGCACGCATTTTAAAAGCATCAAAGCCTTTTTCATCGCGCAGTTTTTTGAATCGGTCTGCTTCTTGCTGGGGGGTAATGTCGCGCTTCATTGACGAGGCATAGGCGCGCAAAGGTCCGGCCGTTCCGCCTAAAATTTCACAAACTGGTTTGCCCTGCTGTTTGCCGCGCAAATCCCAAATTGCTGTATCAAGCCCGCCCATTGCGCGGCGCAAATAAGATCCGGGAAATTTATGCTCGCGCTCGGTGATCAGGTCGAGCAGATTGTCTAAATCGGCCTCATCATGGCCCAAAGCCCAAGGCGCAACTTGGCGGTGAAGCACCTGCGCTGAGATATCCGAGTGATAGGTTGAAAGTTGGCCCCAGCCTTGTGATCCGTCTTCAACCGTGACTCGAACGAAGCCAACGAATTCGTTGCAAAAGCTTTCAATAGCGGTAATTTTCATAAGAGCCCTTTCACTTGCCCGTGTCTTCTAAAATCAAATCCGAGGCTTTTTCGCCCACCATAATCGCTGGCGCGTTTGTATTGCCGCTGGGAATGGTTGGAAAAATTGATGCATCGGCCACTCTTAGCCCTTGAATACCATGCACGCGCAGTCGCGGATCGACCACGCTTTGCTTGGGGTCTTGGCCCATCTTGCAAGTACCACATTGATGAAACACCGTCCAACTGTCAGCTCTGGCAAATTCTAAAATTTCCTCATCGCTCTCGCAGGGCAATCCGGGAGACATTTCACGCTCGATCATATCTTGCATCGCTGGGGTGCCTGCAATTTTACGCATTAAACGGACCCCTTTGATCATCAGATCGCGATCATAGGCGGTGTCAAGGTAATTGCCCCGCAACAATGGCGCGGAATAAGGATCGGGTGAGGCCAGCGTCACAGAGCCAAGGCTTGTTGGTTTGCAAGGATTGAAGCCCAAATTAAAACCGGCAAAGGGATCGGGGCGCATCAGGGGGCGTGTGCCCGCCGGAGCCCTCGTGTAGCTTAAAGGAGAAAAATACAGTTGCAGATCTGGCGGTGCTGACGCGCCCTCACTATGCGTAAAGCCCCCGCCTTGGTTGAGGCTAAGCGATAAAGGCCCTTCGCGAAACAAGAGATATTGCAGCCCAACCATCAGTTTTTTAGACCAAGGGCCCAGCGTTTGGTTTAAACTTGGACGTGAGGCTTTGAAGGTCAGATCCATTCCCAAATGATCACTCAAATTTTGGCCAACCTGCGGCGCATCACAGCGAACCTCGATGTTCTTGGCCCGCAAAAGTGTGGCCGGCCCAATCCCCGAAAGCTGCAAAAGATGCGGTGTGTTGATCGCGCCCGCGGCCAGGATCACTTCGGCTGTACAATGCGCTTCTTTTGTTTCCCCGCGGTGATGATAACGCACCCCCGACACCCGCGTGCCTTCAAAACATAATTTTTGCACATAAGCACCGGTTTCCACCACAAGGTTTTTACGCTTCAGCGCTGGGCGTAAATAGGCTTGCGCGCTTGATGCCCGCCGACCCTGGTTGGTGGTTATTTGATATAAAGCCGCCCCCTGCATGGTTTGAGCGTTGTAATCTGGATTTAGGCCGATACCGGCCTGATCCGCCGCTCGTAGATAGGCTTTTGTTAAAGGATGCACCTTCGTTGACACATCCGTTATACTTAAAGGGCCGTTTGTGCCGCGCAGAGGGTCTTGCGCGGCCTCATAGCGCTCCATGCGCTTGAAGACGGGCGCAACATCGCTCCAGCTCCAGCCTGGCGCAGCTTGACCCCATTCGTTGAAATCATTGGGATGGCCGCGTACATAAACCATTGCATTGATTGAACTGGATCCGCCCAACACTTTGCCCCTTGGCCAATAGATGCTGCGGTTATTGAGATGAGGTTCGGGTGCAGTTGTGTATTTCCAATTGACCCTTTGATCATAAAAGACTTTGCCATAGCCAATTGGCACTTTGATCCAAAAGCGGTTATCGCTCGGCCCAGCCTCTAATAAAAGCACTTTATGTTTGCCACTTTTGCTCAGCTTATTTGCGAGAACACAGCCCGCAGACCCAGCTCCAATAATTATAAAATCAAACTGTTTCACTTTGGCCTCACTGGACGTGGCGGGTCTTTATTGCGTTTCTGTGCTGCAGAATTGAGACCGCAATATGACCCCGGTTGCAATAGAAATAAATGGTTTCTCTCACTCTCTTCATTCGAGCGCTGAAGCCATATTAAAACGGATCATCTTTGTAGCAAAATGGGACAAGCGCTTTGAAAAACGCGAAGCAGGGCTGCGATTGTCGCAGAGCCGCGCTTTCATCAGCGCTGCTTAAATGATCTGGTTTTGCAATTTCAACGGCGTCTTCTTTAGTCAGGTGTGTCTTGGCGCGGCGCGGCGGCATTTTTTGCAGGCATATATTGGCCAGCGCTGAACCGTTAAACTCGCCTTGGATGGATGGATGAATTAAAAGATAAGGCGCTTAAAAGAGATGATATTCGCTTTGATAATTTTTGAATTCACTGATTTTATATTTTGTATTCAAATAGGTCCTAAAAAATGCAATCAGCCCAAAAATTTAATTTAAAATATTGATTTAAGTTGCTTATTTTTTGTACGTTTTGAGTTAGACATCTCTTTTAGAGATTTATTTTTAACGATTACTTTCCATTTTTATTTCATATAGATATAAATATAATCTAACAGCGTGCGTAGATTTCTTGGTGATGGGGTTGAATGTTGACAGAACGCTAAAGGCGGCAAAAAAGTTAGAAGCGCTGAATAAACTCTCTGAAGCCGTGGCGCTGTATCGCAACATTTTAGACGTTTATCCAAAGAATCAGCGGGCGATAACAGCGCTGAAAAAGGTGCGTCACGCAGCCAATTACCCCCTTTCGCTACCCGATAGTGACGGCGCTGTTCTCAAGCTTTTGACGTCTTTATTTAGTCAGGAAAAATATCAAAATATTATTGAGCTCAGAGCGCAGATCGCGAACCAATATCCAGAGTCAGCGCCATTATTTAATATTATTGGAAGTGCTTTTGCACGGCTTGGCGCATTTGACGTTGCCGTTACCACCTTTTTATATGCTTTGGAGCGTGATCCAAAAAATGTAAACGTGCATAATAATCTGGGTGAAAGCTATGGGCGGCTTGGAAATTACCAGGCAGCGCTCACTAGTTTTCGAAACGCAACCGATTTGGATCCGCAGTTTTCAAAAGCCTTTTATAATATGGCCAATACGTTTTTTGCGCTCGGGGATACCGCTGCCGCGATTGATATTTATAAAAAATCGATTGCGCTCAAGCCTGAGTTTGCACCAGCGTCTAACAATCTGGGTGCTGCCTATTTAAAAGCAGGTCAGATATCTGAGGCGTTTGAGAGTTTTGCACGGGCGCTGCGCTTAAACCCGCAGCATGAAGAGGCCTTTGCAAACCTTTATAATTTATCAATCCAATGCCCTTGGCAGAGACGAGAGTTTTTGAAACTCAGAAAACGCGCGCAGCCGTTTTCCGGTATAAAAGCCCGTATCCTTGCGTTGATTGACGCTTATATACACGAGGCCAGCGCCTCTGTGGAGGCAGAGCTTAGCGCTTTAAAATTGGCAGAAAGACGTAATGCGTTTAACGCTTTAAGCGCTGCAGACCAGATATTTTGTTCGGCCTATTATAAGTTGATTCAAGCGCTCGTAGCGCAAAATAAAGGCTTTTTGTCGAATAAACCGGATGGGTCTGAAACGCGTCTTATCTATCATTTGGGCGAAAGCCATTGTTTAAGTTTCGCCCATTTAAAGCTGCGTCTTGAGGGTCAGATGTATAAAGTACAGCCGATGATTTCGTTCGGCACCAAAGTTTTCCACCTGTCTGACTCGGCGCAACGCCCATTTTCCGAAATTCTCCGCGCTCAATTGCGTCATCTGCCAAAGCGTTCAAAGGTTATGCTGTCCTTTGGAGAAATTGACTGCCGGCTACATGAAGGTTTCTTAGCAGTGGCAGACGCGCGTGATATTGAATTGAAAGATTTAATTGCTGAAACCGTTGCAGGCTATCTGCGGTTTGTGGGCGGGCTTGCTGTGGAAATGCAACATCAGATTTTTATTCTGAATGTTCCGGCACCTCTGCATTCGTCCAAGAGCAGCGCAGCAGAAAACGCAAGCGTGGCGAATATTGTTCACTTGTTCAATCAAAGCCTGGCCTATCACGTGCATCAAAGTGATATGGGCTTGGTGGATATGCATAAGTTTACCAGCGATTCTGAAGGGTTTTCAAACCGCGGGTTTCATTGCGATGAAAGCCATTTAGATGGCCGGGCGCTACAGGAAATTGAGCGCCGATTAACTCGGGATTGCGCGGGTGCAAACCCGGTTTGACCGGTCAGGTTAATGATCTGACAAACCCAAACCTGACCAATCTCAAAGCGCCATCAGTTTGTGCGGTAGGTACAAGCGGCATGGCACGCGGTTAGCGCAAAGGGTTCGGGCTGATATGGGGTTAAGCCATGACCGCGCAGGTTTTAGAACGCTCATCCCAAACGGATCCAACGGGGCAGAATTTCGCCGGATCTGCACCATGATCTGGGCAGGCGCCCGGTTCTGCCGAGGCGATTGGCGCAAATAGCATAAAGCTCAACGTTAAGGTGACCAGTTTGGCTTTCATTCTTTTCTCCTTATTTGAAAATTAGCGCCTCATGGCTTTTTTTCAATATGCGATATCTCAAGGGGAGGGGCTGAGCAGCATATTACCTTTTGGGCAACCGATCGCGCACCAAAGCCGCCCAAAAATTGGCCCCAACGGGCAATAAAGCATCGTTGAAATCATAATTCGATCGATGTAGCGCCTGACCATGTGGCCCATCAGTGCCATTGCCAAGAAGAAAAAAGCAACCCGGTATCACGGCGCTGAATTGCGCAAAATCCTCTGAAAAGCTCATGGCAGGACGATTCCCAATATTTGTGAGCCCCTGCGCATTGGCAACGCGTATCACGCTGTCGGTTGGGTCCTTAGCGTTTATCGTTTCGATGAATTCAGTTTCAAATTGCATATCAATCTGCACGTTATGCGTCGCGGCAAGTCCAGATGTGATTTGTTCCATGAATTTTCTGATCGCGTCTCGGTCTTGTGGCAAGCGCGCGCGAACATCGCCTTTCAGCAGCGCAGTGCCTGGTAAAACATTGCGCTGCCCATCGCTTGAGATTTCGGTAACGGATACCACCGCCCCGGCGCCGGGGGGTAATTTGCGGGCAACGATGGTCTGTAACGCCATAACAAGCTCGGCGGCAACGGTGATTGCATCAACGCCAAGATGGGGCATTGAGGCATGCCCACCTTGACCTGTAATATGAATTTCAAACAGGCTTTCGCTTGCACAAATTTGGCCAATACGGGTTGAAATTTCGGCCAATGGTGCTCCGGGTAGGTTGTGGATTGCATAAATCTCATCGGGCGCAAATCTTTCGTTAAAGCCATCGTCCAGCATGGCGCGCGCGCCCAACCCGTGCTCTTCATTTGGTTGAAAGATAAAGATTACGGTGCCGTCAAAATCTTGGCTTTGGCTTAACAGTTCAGCCGCGCCCAACAGCATTGTGGTATGCCCGTCATGGCCGCAGGCATGCATCACACCCGGCGTTAAAGAGCTGTAATCATGCGCGCTGGTTTCGGAAATGGGCAGCGCGTCCATATCCGCGCGCAATGCGATTGCGCGGTTGCCGTTTCCACATTTCAAAACCCCAACGACGCCAACGCCCTCGCAAACGCTTAGGCCCAAGGCGCGCAAAGCCGAGGCTATTTTGGCTTTGGTGCGGGTTTCTTCAAAACCCAGCTCTGGATGGCGATGTAGATCGCGCCGAAAGGCGGTCAGCTTTTGATGAAAGTCGTTCATAGAAGGGGTCCTTACTCTGCAGGATCGATGCGTTGTGTATCTTTGTCAGAAATAAGCGCCAATGCAATGTTCTGCATTGGCAGGCATGCCAGATTTCTTTCGGAAAAGCATTACGCAAAACCGTAAATCTTTGAGGATTGGTCCAGTGATCAAGTTCGTGCAAGTGACGCACAGATTGCAAGGGTTTAGACTAATTTTCCGCCGCTTCGAGGCTGCGGATTTTTGAGGTTGAACGCGTTTTCATTAGTACTTTTTTGTTTTGGAGGAAGCGTTTATACGCCACTGTGCAGGAAATGCCCCCCTGAATTCGGATGCATTTCGCAAACTGGGGGATGCGCCATGCAAAATGATGAAACACAGAGCTTTCTTGCAGATGAAACGGGTCAGCCCTCAAACGCTTGGCTTAATGACCAAGCGCTGCTTTTGTTTGATTTTTTTGGCCCTGCAGCGCTAAATCCAAAAGGGGGGTTCTGGGCCCTTGGGCGGACAGGGGATCCATTAAGGCCGTCTTTTGCTGCGCAAGAGGTGCAACCGCTGCATAATGCAACGCGCTTTGTCCATTGTTTCTCTTTGGCGCATCGGTTCGGCTTTGCCGGCGCCGAGCGGATGATTGATCAGGGTCTTGAGTTTATCTTGAAACAACATCGCGATGCGCAGCATGGGGGCTATTATTGGGCCGTGAGCAATGACGGCGTTATAGATCCGGCAAAGCAAGCTTATGGGCATGCATTCGTATTACTGGCAGCAGCGGCCGCCAAAGAGGTGATGCACCCATTGGCGGACCGGCTGCTTGACGATATTGTCGAGGTGATCGAGCAGCGATTTTGGGAGCCAGAGCGGGGCGCCAGCCGCGAAGAGTTTAGCGCAGATTGGCAGGCTTTAAGCACCTATCGCGGACAAAATTCCAATATGCATCTGACTGAGGCGCTGATCGCCGCCTTTGCTGTCACCAAGGATACGATGTTTTTACAAAAAGCCGAAGAAATTGCGTATTTGATTATTGATCGTCATGCCCGCAGCGCTCAGTGGCGGGTGCCTGAGCATTTTGATGGAAATTGGGAGGTTGATCTGGACTATTCGGGTGATCCCATGTTTCGTCCCGCGGGCACCACGCCGGGCCACGCATTAGAGTGGTCGCGATTGCTGATCGAACTTTATCAGGCGGGAGAAAAACGCCATTCTTGGCTGGTTGAGGCGGCCGAGCAGCTGTTTTTAAACGCCTGTCAAACGGGATGGTGCCGCGATAAGGGTGGGTTTTATTACACGTTGGATTGGCAGAATATGCCCTTGCAGCGCAAATGTTTATGGTGGCCATGCGCCGAAGGGATCGCAGCTGCCGCCACGTTGCAGCAGGTCAGTGATCGGGTAGAATTTGCGCAGTGGTATCGCAGGATTTGGCAGTTTTCGGCCACCCATTTGATTGATCACACGCGCGGCGGTTGGTTTGCCGAATTGGATCAGAACTTAAAGCCCGACGAAACTATTTTTGAGGGCAAGCCCGATTTGTACCACGCGGTGCAAGCCTGTTTGATTTCGCTTCAAAGCGGCGCAAAAGCGTCGCTTTGAGCACGCTGGCTCTGTTCTGATCCGTGGCCGAGCGGCCGAGATCGTTTATCTTTAAACGCTTTGATTACGTTGAAACGCCGTTTTCATAAGGCTTCAACAACGCATAAAGCGCGGCATTCAAAGGGGCTTGCAAGCCAACTTGATTGGCCAGCTTTGGCACCGAGCCAGAGATCCACGGGCTTTCCAGCGGCCGTCCATGTTCAAGATCAATTGCCGTTGATGCGCGCATTTGCGATGGCAGGTCTTGCACCCGTAACCAAAGCGTATCTGCACAATCAGCCTTGAGAGGCACGCCATGCGCTCGGCCTATCATGGCGGTTTCTTCCATAACTTGACAAAAAAGCCTGCCTAACGCTTGCGAGGCTAAAATATCGCCAACGGTGCAGCGCGCTGTTGCGGTGATGCCGGACATGGCCGAGAACAGTACGAACTTCATCCAAAGGTCGTGGGTGATATCCTTGGTCTCTGGCGCCGCAATGCCCGCCTGCTGGAAGGCGGCTTGAAGGGCCGTGATACGGGCAGATCTAAGACTGTCACGCTCGGCGAAAAGAAACCGTGCAGCATTGCCAGTTTGCGTAATGATACCAGGCTCAGAGATGGTGGTTGAAATCAGCGCGACGCCGCTGGCAATATGGTGGTTGGGCAAGATCCCCATTAAATCGGAGGTGGCCGTGACCCCGTTTTGAAATGGGATTACCACGGTGTGCTCTCCCAGCATTGGTCGGCATTTCTGGGCAGCCTGGTCAAGCGCGGCAGCTTTTACACCAAAAATAATCGCATCAACGGGCCCAATCTCGGCGGGATCTTCGCTGACCTTCCAAGGCCGGATGACTTCTTGCCCTAGGGGGCTGTTCAATTTTAACCCCTGCGTTTGTATGGCGGATAAATGCGCCCCGCGCGCAACGCATGCAATCTGATGGCCCGCCTGCGAAAGCTTTACCGCCAAATACCCCCCGATTCCGCCAGTTGCCATAGTCGCTATTTTCATTTCAAGGCCTTCATTTAAATTGCACGGATGGCGCCGATATAAAGCAGAACAGCCAGCAGTGGGCAACCTGCAGCGTGCTACCGAGCCAGTCGATGCAATTTTAAATTTGGGAAAAGTGGCTGGGGTGGTAGGATTCGAACCTACGGTACACGCTACCAAAAAGCGTTGCCTTACCGCTTGGCTACACCCCAACTGCGAGGGTGTTTACGATGCTCTGGCGCGGTGATCAAGGCAAAAAAGCGGTGGAGAATCGCTTTCTTGGTGATCCGGGGTGGGCTGGCCCCACGCCCAGTTTTTCTTGAAAGAAGGTTTTGAAAAGCGACTTTGCTGATTTTGCCGGTTTTCACCCGCTGTTTGTTGACTTATCCGCTGCTGGCGCTGCTGGCGCTCAGGCCGGTGGGTTGCAGGATGGCCGATCCGTTCAACTGGGTAACAGAATCGCATGTAATAAATCAGAGGAGTGTTTTTGTGCCTTTGTGTGGGCATTTTCAAGTTCTGGGGCAGAAATCCTGTCGGCTTAGGCCGCTTCCAGGCAAACTTATAATATAAGGGTTGATATTATCGCTCAGGCAACATTTACTAGAGCAGCCAATAAAAAATACCAATAGGGAGATAGGTATGAAAGATAAGTTCATTGATCTACAAACGCGTAAGTTGATGACTGGTAGCATTGATCGTCGTAAATTTATGATGTCAGTGTTGGCAACCGGTCTGACGGTTCCAGCCGCGCTGAGCCTAGCCAATCGTGCAGAGGCGGCCACTCCAAAGAGCGGCGGCTTGTTCAGAATGGGGATCGCGCATGGCTCAACCACGGACACGTTGGATTCAGGAACCTCTGAAAACCACTTCACGCTTGTGAATGGCTATACGTTCGGCAACCACCTGACCGAAGTTGGCAATGATGGTCAATTGGTCGGAGAGCTGGCCGAAAGCTACGAATCCGCCGATGGCCAAACTTGGGTGTTCAACCTGCGTCAGGGCGTTGAATTCCACAATGGCAAAACCATGACATCCGAAGATGTGCTTGCCTCTTTCAACCACCATATGGGCGAGGATTCGACCTCCGCCGCAAAAGGCCTGCTCACTGCGGTTAAATCGTTGAAAGCTGATGGTAAAAATCGGGTGGTTTTTGAGCTGGAAAGCCCAAATGCTGACTTTCCCTTCATCGTAAGTGATTATCACATTTCCATTCGCCCCGCTGGTGACATGACATCAGGTATCGGCACTGGTGGCTACATCGTTCAATCTTTTGAGCCCGGTGTGAAATCTGTTTTGAAGCGCAACCCGAATTATTGGAAAGAGGGCCGCGCGCATTTTGATGAGGTGGAATTGATTTCCATCATCGATCCAACCGCGCGCCAGACAGCCTTGATGAATGGCGATATTGATGCGATGGATCGCGTTGATCTGAAAACGATCAATCTTTTCAAGCGCAATCCAAATATCAACATCATGGAGAAAACAGGCACTGCGCATTACACTTTCCCAATGCGTTTAAGCGTAGATCCGTTTGACAATTATGATCTGAGAATGGCGCTGAAACATTCGATCAAGCGTCAAGAGCTGGTTGATAAAGTGTTGCTCGGTTATGGCGCTGTGGGCAATGACCACCCGATTTCAACGGCGAACCGTTATCACAATTCAGACATGCCACAGCGTGAGTTTGATGCAGATAAAGCGGCGTTCCATTATAAGAAATCAGGCCATTCCGGCAAAATTCCTTTGTCAGCTTCGGATGCTGCTTTCGCAGGTGCTGTTGATGCAGCACAATTGATTGCGAACTCTGCTGCAGAAGCCGGGATCGAAATCGAAGTCGTGCGCGAGCCCAAAGACGGTTACTGGTCAAACGTTTGGAACAACGATGCCAAAGGCTGGTGTGCCTGTTATTGGGGCGGTCGTCCGACCGAAGATTGGATGTTCTCTGCCGCCTATACCAATGACACGGAATGGAACGATACGGCTTGGAAAGGCACGGACGGATCCAAGAAGTTCAACGCATTGGTCAAAGCGGCCCGCGCCGAGCTTGATGATAGCAAGCGCAGAGAGCTGTATTACGAATGTCAGAGCCTTATCAGCGATGATGGCGGCGCGATTGTACCGCTGTTCAACAGCTATGTCAGCGCGAATAGCAAAGCGATTGCAACTGAAGATAATGTTGCTGCAAACTGGGATAGCGATGGCGCAAAATGCGTTGAGCGCTGGTGGTTCGCGTAAGTATAATCAAAATCTCAGGCCAGATTTTTCTGGCCTGAGTATTCTTTTTTAGGACGGAAATCTTGCATCCTGTATTGAAAACGGTCCTCGGGCGTCTGGCCATGGGCTTCGTCACGTTGTTTGTTGTCTCCATTATCATCTTTTCTTCAATGGAGCTTTTACCAGGCGATTTCGGACAAGCGGTTCTGGGCCAAGCAGCGACAGAAGAGACGGTCGCCGCTTTTCGGCGCGAGTTGGGGTTGGACCAACCTGCTATCGTGCGTTATGGGCAATGGATCGCAGCCGCGCTTCAGGGCGATTTGGGCACCTCTTTTTCGGGCCGCAACGCCTCTGGCGTTGACCGCTCGCGCGAAGTGATCGATCTGGTGGCTCCGCGGCTTCAAAATACGTTATTCTTGGCGTCGGTGGCGGCGTTGATTGCTGTGCCACTGGCCTTAATCTTGGGCATTACGACCGCGCTTTATCGCAATTCGTTTTTTGATCGTTCGGTCAATATGGCTACGCTGACGACCATCTCGTTTCCCGAGTTTTTTGTGGCGTATATTTTGATTTTGTTTCTGTCTTCGCTCTATCCTATCTTCCCATCGCTCGCGAATGTGGATGCCGATACGCAATTTGGAGAGCGCTTGTTCAGGGCGGCTTTGCCTGCACTAACGCTGACTTTGGTGATCGTTGCGCATATGATGCGGATGACGCGGGCGGCCATCATCAACCTGTTGGCCAGCCCCTATATTCAAATGGCCCGCTTATCGGGGGCCTCTCCAAGCGAAGTGATTTTGAAGCATGCTTTGCCAAATGCTTGGGCGCCCATTGCGACAGTGATTGCGTTCAACCTGGCGTATTTGGTGGTTGGGGTGGTCGTGGTAGAAGTGGTGTTTGTATATCCCGGCATCGGCCAATTGATGGTTGATGCCGTGGCCAGCCGGGACATCCCGGTTGTTCAGGGCTGTGCGTTGATCTTCGCAATAACGTATATTTTGTTAAACCTGCTTGCCGATATTATCGGTATTGTAACCAACCCGAGATTGTTGCATCCAAAATGAGCCAAGAACCTAACACATATTCGGCCTTAGGTGAGGTCGGTGCTGTCAGCGAGAAGCGATCGCTTTGGCAACGCCTAATTCTTGATTTGCGCAAAGCACCGATGACAGCCCGTTTTGGGATGATCGTTATTCTGGGTTACATTATATTGGCGGTGTTCGCGCCGATTTTATCGCCTTATGGAGAGGCTGAGGTTTTTCCCGAACCCTATGCAGCTTGGAGCGCTGAGCATGTGTTTGGCACCGACCAGATTGGTCGGGATATCTTTTCGCGGATGATTTTTGGGGCACGAAATACAGTTGGTATTGCGGTCGCCACCACGCTTTTGGCGTTTATAATCGGTGGTTCTCTGGGCCTTGCCGCTGCGATCAATCAAAGCTGGCTGGATCAATTTCTCAGCCGCGCGGTAGATGTGTTGATGGCCATTCCTAGCCTGATTTTCGCATTGGTTTTATTATCCATTTTTGGATCAACGGTTACCAATTTGATCCTTATTATCGCGGTTTTAGACAGCACGCGGGTGTTTCGTTTGACCAGAGCAGTGTCCTTAAACGTTGTGGTGATGGATTATGTTGAGGCCGCCCGCCTGCGCGGTGAGGGCCTGTGGTGGATTATGCGCCGAGAGATCTTGCCCAATATTATGCCGCCTCTGATCGCTGAATTTGGATTGCGGTTTTGCTTCGTGTTTCTCACCATCGCGGCGTTGTCTTTTCTAGGGGTGGGAATTCAACCTCCAACCGCAGATTGGGGATCCATGGTGCGCGAAAACGCCTCGCTGATTATGTTCGCCCAATATGATATTAAGGCGGGGCTAACCCCGTTGTTACCAGCCGCGGCGATCGCGTTGCTTACCGTGGCGATTAATTTTGTGGTTGATTGGTTCTTGCATAAAACAAGCGGGCTGCGTGATGAACAATAAAACGAAAAAAGGCGATGTGCTGCTTGAGATAAAGGGTTTGAAAATCCAAGGATTTTCAGATGAAAAATGGCATGACATCGTAAAAGGCGTTGATCTGAAGCTGCATCGGGGTGAGGTGCTGGGCCTGATCGGGGAATCCGGGGCGGGCAAGTCAACCTTGGGGCTGGCCGCGATGGGCTATACCCAGCCGGGATGCCGCATCACGGGGGGTGAAATTCTTTTTGACGGGTCTGATCTTGCGCAGCTGTCTGAAAGTGAAAAGCGCGGGCTTTGGGGCAACCGAATGACCTATGTTGCACAATCTGCCGCCGCCTCCTTCAATCCTGCGCATCGCTTGCTTGACCAAACAACCGCCTCGACCATTCGCGCGAAGATTAAGCCGCGCGCAGAAGCACATTCAGATGCGAAAACCTTATATGGGGCGTTAAATTTACCCGATCCTGATCATATTGGGGATCGATATCCACACCAGGTTTCCGGTGGTCAATTGCAGCGCGTGATGACGGCTATGGCGATGTCGCCGCGCCCTGATTTGATCGTGTTTGACGAACCGACAACGGCGCTTGACGTCACCACGCAAGTAGAAGTTTTATCTTCGATGCGAGCGATTGTTGAAGAGTTCAACACTGCGGCTATTTACATCACGCATGATTTGGCCGTGGTGGCGCAAATGGCGGATGTGATCAAAGTGCTGCGCTATGGCGAAGAGGTGGAAGAGGCGAGCACGCGGGTGATGTTAAACGATCCCAAAGAGGCTTATACAAAATCGCTATGGTCCGTACGGGCGCTGGAGAAGCCAATTCAAAAACCAAGCGATACGTTGCTGTCTTTAAAAGGAATTGATGCCAGTTATGGAACGGTAAAGGTTCTGCACCAAGTGGATATCGAGGTGCCCCGCGGTTCAACCGTTGCTGTGGTGGGCGAATCCGGTTCGGGCAAATCAACGACGGCGCGGGTGATCACTGGATTGCTGCCCCAGCTTGCAGGCAGCATAGAGTTTAATGGCGAGGCTCTGCCCAAAAAACTGTCTGAGCGCAGCAAAGATCAAAAGCGCCGTATTCAGATGATTTATCAAATGGCTGATACGGCGATGAACCCGCGGCAAACGGTGCGCGATATTATTGGTAGGCCGTTAGAGTTTTATCTTGGCATGCGCGGTGAAAAAAAAGAGGCGCGCATCGTTGAATTGCTTGAGATGATCGAGCTGGATGCAAGCTTTCTGGCGCGTTTGCCGGGTGAATTATCGGGGGGGCAGAAGCAACGGATTTGTATCGCGCGGGCGCTGGCTGCAGAACCCGAATTTGTGATTTGCGATGAAGTTACCTCAGCCTTGGATCAGATCGTGCAAGAAGGTATTTTAAAGCTGTTGCTGCGGCTTCAAGATGAGCTTGGCCTAACCTATTTGTTCATCACGCATGATATTTCAACGGTGAAAGCCATCGCGGATCAAGTGGTGGTGATGAATCAGGGTGAAGTGGTCGAACAAGGCCTAAAATCCGATGTGTTTCAACCGCCGCATCCCGACTATACAAATTTGCTGTTGTCATCCGTGCCTGAAATGGACCCAGATTGGCTGACCAATCTGTCGCGGCAACGGGCCGAGACCGCAAGCTAAAAAATGCCAAGCCCAGGGCCGTTTTAACGCAGATCTCGGGGCAGGCTTTCCGATAGGTCTTTTTCAAAGATCAATTGTTCATTTTCATAGGCTTCCAGCCGTGCGGTTAGGTGAAAATGCGTCAGATCCGATGTCATATTTGCAAAGGTTTCTGTGCGCGTTACCCAGCCCTCACGGCTGTTTTCGCAGGTCCAATGCGTGCGGGCGCTGGCGCAAAGCGGATCATCGGGGTGGATCGTCCACCATTCACGCGCGATGCTGCCATGGATTAAGCCATGCTCAAGATCGCGGGCGCTGCCAAAATCATCAATAATTTCCAAAGTGACCTCACCCGTTTCCATATTCGTGATGTGCCGGCGGCTATTTTTGGGTGCGCGCAGCTGCGCGATCCTCCAAGGGTCTGCGGTTTCGGGTGGTAAAAACTGACGTTCATCTGCATCGCCGCTTTTGCGCAGGGGCAGGTCCAAAGCTCCGCCTTTCAAGGTGATTTCAGCGGCCTCTGCTACGGGCCATAAGAGCGGCCAGTAGCTGGTTGAAATGGCCACGCGGATGGTATGACCCTTGGGCACGCGATAGGCAATTTGATCCAAAGCCAGTTCAATATCTATATCCGTGCCAGGAATTAAGGCCTCAGATTTCTCATGGCCGTTTCGGTGGGCCAGGTTCAATACACCATAGGTGATGCGGGTTGCCGCGCCATCGGGATGAATATGGTTCAAACGCACCGCGATCTGCGCAGCGGGTTTGTCAGAGCTCAGGCGCAGCTGAAGCTTAGGAGCCCCGACAATATCCATCTGCTCTTGCAGGGGCTCTGACGTAAAACAGGCTGAAAAAGCATCATCGCCGCGTTGGTCCCCCGGCATTTCTGGGCCCAACCAGATGGCGCAATATTCCCCGGATGCGGCGCCGCAGGTTTGGGGGGATTTTACCACTTCTGACAGCTTGGCAGCGTTCATACCCAAGCGATGATCAGATTGTAGATGCAAGGTGTGATGTTGCAAGCTATTGGGCCAATTTGTTTCCGCGATCCAGTGGCCGGCGCGGCTTTCATACCAGGTTTTTGGACGCACGCCTTCCATAAGATAGACGGTGTAATCTGGATCTTGTTCGATGTTTTGATCACAATTTTTCAACCAATGATCCCACCAGCGCAAGGCCTCTTGCAAGAAGCCAATCCGCGGTTCGGGCACTGCGAAATGCGGATATTTATGCACCCAGGGGCCCACGATGCCTTTCACCGGGGCGCGCAAATTTTCCACCAGATGCGACACGGCATTCTTATAGGCATCGCCCCACCCCCCTATCGCTAGGGTCGCTGCTTTAACCGCAGAATAGTTTTCACAGATTGAGCCATGTCGCCAATAGGCATCGCGGTTTTGATGGCGCAACCAAGTGATGGGCAGAAACGGTTCAGCCTCAAGCCGCTCGAGCCACAGCTTACGCCAGGCATCACCCACCAAAGCAGGATCGGGCGGGCGCGAAGAATAGGCCCACATTGTGGCGCCCCATCCTAGGTTTTCATTCAGCAAACAGCCCCCTTTGTAATGAATATCATCCGCATATCGATCGACGGTTGAGCATAAGGTGATGATCGCTTTCAGCGCCTTTGGCTGCAGGGCGGCGACTTGCAATGCATTGAAGCCGCCCCAGCTGATACCCATCATTCCCACCTCGCCGCTGCACCAGTTTTGGGTGGCCAGCCAGTTGATGGTGGCGACGGCATCTTCTAGTTCTTGCTGGGTATATTCATCTTCCATTACGCCTTCGCTATCGCCATTGCCGCGCATATCCACGCGAATACAGGCATAGCCATGCTTTGCAAAATAGGGATGAGTCAGGCAGTCGCGCGCGGTTGTGCCATCGCGCTTTCGGTAGGGAAGAAATTCCAAGATGGCGGGCACTGGATGCTGTTGGGCATTTTCAGGCATCCAAACCCGCGCCGAAAGCCGGCAGCCATCTGGCATGAAAATTTCCATATCCGGCAGTTCTTTGATTTCATATAAGTGTGACATATCACTCACCTGTCTTGGAGATGTCGATTTGCTGTAGTAGGACTGTCGCGACGCAAGCGCGGTTTTGTCAAGAATAAAGCCTAAGATTGGACAGAATCGGGGCGGTGCGGGTTGAAAGGAAGCGGCAAAATGGTCCTAAGGTCACATCTGCAGTGCTGACGCGGCTGGTGTTTATATCAGCGCTTTTGGGCTTTATCGCAGGTTTCGGCGCGCTTGTGTTATTGATGCCGCCTGCGGTGCAAGGCTCAGACATAACGCAGCTGCCAAGCGATGCGGAGCGCGGCGCAGCGGTTTTTTATGCTTCTGGTTGTGGCAGTTGTCACAGCACACCAAGCGTGGCCAGTGAGGCTGCATTGCAATTGGGGGGCGGGCAAAGCTTTGTCACGCCCTATGGCGTGTTTCGGGCGCCAAATATTTCAATGTCACAAAATTTCGGGGTCGGCCGTTGGGATTTTACGGATTTCGAAACTGCAATTCGCCGCGGAATATCCCCCATGGGGGAGCATTATTTCCCGGCTTTTCCTTATACTGCCTACCAGCATATGACGCTGCAAGATGTTTCCGATCTTTGGATGTTCTGGCAAGGCCTGCCTGCTGTTGAAACGGTGTCAGCCCCCCATGAGTTGCAATTTCCCTTTGGTTTCAGGCGGTTTGTCGGGCTGTGGAAACTATTTGTTGCAGAGCCAGATTGGCATCTGAAATCCCCATTGGATGCTGGGCAAGAACGTGGACGGTATTTGGTTGAAGCTTTGGGCCATTGCGCGCAATGTCATACGGCGCGCAACGCGCTGGGCGGCTTGAAGCGCGGGCAATGGTTAGCGGGGGCAAATAACCCCTCTGGTACGGGACGTATTCCCAATATAACGCCGGCAGCTTTAAAGTGGCGCCTTGAAGACATTGCCGATTACCTTGAAAGCGGTTTGACGCCTGATTTCGACGTTGTGGGGGGATCTATGGCCAAAGTGGTGGATAATCTTGCCAAGTTGAGCCCCGAGGATCGATTGGCGATTGCCCAGTATCTAAAAGCCTTACCATCAATTCCAACTCCGTGAAGAAATGTCAGTTGCAACGCTGGCTTAGGCTTTGCGTTGCGCCTGGCCGCGATAGGTGCGGGTACCCCCGCGCCCAGCTTTTGACCGGCCTCGCGATTTTACAGCGGCTTCGCCGGCGGCCTCAACCGCAGATTGGCGGGCCAGCGGATCATCGGCAATTGCCAGATCAACCGCCTCTAAACGTTTCACCTCATCCCGCAACCGGGCTGCCTCTTCAAATTCAAGATTCTCGGCGGCCTTTCGCATATCGTTGCGCAAACCCTCCAAAACAGTTTGCAGATTACCCCCGGCCAAAGGCGAGTCAATTTGCGCGGTGACGCGTGATTGATCCGTATCGCCTTTATAAAGCCCTGACAGAATATCTTCGACATTCTTTTTTATGGTTTGAGGCGTGATGCCATGGGTGGTGTTATACGCCACTTGCTTTTCTCGGCGGCGATCGGTTTCAGCCAAGGCGCGCTCCATGCTGCCAGTAATTCTATCTGCATACATAATCACGCGACCTTGCGCGTTGCGCGCGGCGCGGCCAATGGTTTGAACCAGTGAGGTTTCCGAGCGTAAGAACCCTTCTTTATCTGCATCTAAGATTGCCACCAGCCCGCATTCGGGAATATCGAGCCCTTCGCGCAGCAGATTAATTCCGATCAAAACATCAAAGGCACCCAACCGCAAATCGCGCAGAATTTCAATACGCTCAATCGTGTCGATATCCGAATGCATATAGCGCACTTTTATGCCTTGTTCATGCATGTATTCGGTCAGATCTTCGGCCATGCGCTTGGTCAGCGTGGTGACCAATGTGCGAAACCCATCAACCGTGACCTTGCGCACTTCATCCAGTAAATCATCCACTTGCATCTCAACGGGGCGGATTTCAATATTGGGATCAACCAACCCGGTGGGGCGAATAATTTGCTCGACAAACACGCCCCCTGTTTGCTCAAGCTCCCAAGAGGCAGGGGTGGCTGAAACATAGATGGTTTGCGGCCGCATCGCGTTCCATTCTTCAAATTTAAGCGGCCTGTTATCCATGCAAGAGGGCAGTCGAAACCCATGTTCTGCCAGCGTAAATTTGCGCCGATAATCGCCCTTATACATCGCGCCAATCTGAGGCACGCTGACATGGCTTTCATCGGCAAAGACGATTGCATTATCGGGTATAAACTCAAACAAAGTGGGGGGAGGCTCGCCCGGCGCACGCCCCGTCAAATAGCGTGAGTAATTTTCGATGCCGTTGCACACACCAGTGGCTTCCAGCATTTCGAGGTCAAAATTGGTTCTTTGCTCTAAACGCTGGGCTTCGAGCAATTTGCCTTCATTGACCAATTGATCAAGGCGCTGGCGCAGCTCGGTTTTGATGCTGATCAAGGCCTGCTGCATGGTGGGTTTCGGGGTTACGTAATGCGAATTGGCGTAGATCCGGATCTGCTCAAAAGAATTGGTTTTTTCACCGGTCAGCGGATCAAACTCGGTGATATTTTCAAGCTCATCACCAAAAAAAGATAACCGCCAGGCGCGGTCTTCGAGATGCGCTGGAAATATTTCCAAACTGTCCCCTCTGACGCGAAAGGATCCGCGTTGGAAGGCTTGATCATTGCGCTTATATTGCTGCGCAACAAGGTCCGCCATCACTTGGCGTTGATTGTAATTTTCACCGGCTTTGAGATCTTGCGTCATCGCGCCATAGGTTTCGACCGACCCAATCCCATAGATACACGATACCGAAGCCACGATGATAACGTCATCCCTTTCTAGTAAAGCGCGGGTTGCAGAATGGCGCATTCTGTCAATCTGCTCGTTTATTTGGCTTTCTTTTTCGATATAGGTATCCGAGCGCGCGACATAGGCTTCGGGTTGATAATAATCATAAAAGCTGACGAAATATTCGACTGAATTGTCGGGAAAAAAGCTTTTAAACTCTCCATAAAGCTGCGCTGCAAGCGTTTTATTGGGCGCCAGAATAATCGCAGGCCGTTGGGTTTCTTCGATTAAACGGGCCATAGTAAAGGTTTTACCGGTGCCTGTTGCGCCCAGTAGAACCTGATCGCGCTCTTGTCCTTGAATGCCCGCCGTCAGTTCGCGGATTGCGGTAGGTTGATCCCCCGCCTCCGAAAATTCTGACATCATTTCGAACCGCTTCCCCCCTTCAAGCTTGGGGCGGTTTTTCACCTCGCCGCGGATCTGTCCAATCTGGTCTTGGGTCATAAAAGAGGTTCCTTCGCTTGCCTTCTAACAATAGGCCCGCCGGCCCAAAGGTCAAAGCGGTTTGGGAAGCGTCATCTATAAAACTGAGTGATTCTGGGTTTTTTTAAAACGCGTGCGCTACGGGGTGAAATTGGACGGATCTTTTGCTTGTTTACCCGATGAAAATCACGCATAAGACAGGGGTTTTTTAGGAGAACATGAATGTCTGCACGTATTTTCAAACCGGCTAAAACGGCGATGTCCTCCGGGCTTGCCCGCACACATGACTGGGTCCTTGAATATACGCAATCCTCGGCGCGGGAAGTTGACCCCTTGATGGGCTGGACATCTAGCGCGGATACGCAATCGCAGGTTACTTTGCGGTTTGAGAATAAAGAGGCTGCTATCCAGTATGCCAAGCAAAAAGCTTTGGCCTATGAAGTGATCGAACCCAAGACTCGCAAGGCCAATATTCGCGCGGGTGGGTATGGCGAGAATTTTGCCACGACGCGGCGCGGCGCGTGGACGCACTAAGCGTAGGCCGCTCATAGAGACCCCATCGCCTCCCAACTACGCTTTTGTTTAGAGCCTGTTTGCTAGGCGCGGCTGCGTTTATGGCTATTGAAGCGCAGAGACGCGACCTGTATTCGCGATAAAAGCGGAAGTCTGCGCGCCGACCTTTTGCTTTAAAAGGTCAATCATTTCGTTAATCGTATTACGCAACGCGGCATGTTAAATTTGGATATCCTTGGATGATTACTTGCTTAAAATGGTAGGTTTGATATTGAATTTTCGCGAGCAAAGAAAGAGTAATCGATGAGTAAGCCCTGCATAATTTGTGTTGCGATTACGGGTTCAGTGCCAAAGAAATCTGACAATCCGGCTGTGCCTATTTCCATCGAAGAACAAGTGGAAAGCACGCAAGCGGCTTTTGAATTGGGCGCAAGTATCGCGCATTGCCATGTGCGTTTGCCCGATGGAACGCCAAGCTCGGATCCGGGCCGGTTTGCGCTGTTGATGGAGGGTATAAAAACCCATTGCCCCGGCATGATTGTTCAATTGTCAACCGGAGGCCGCTCTGGTGCGGGGCAGGAGCGTGGTGGGATGTTGCCGCTGCGCCCTGATATGGCGTCACTGACAGTGGGCTCGAATAATTTTCCGACGCGGGTTTATGAAAACCCTCCGGATTTGATCGATTGGCTCTCCAGTGAAATGCTCGCATATGATATTAAACCAGAGATAGAAGCTTTCGATTTGTCTCATTTGTATCAAACGGCGAAGATGTTGGCCGATGGCCGCCTCGCGGCGAAGCCCTATGTGCAATTCGTGATGGGGGTAAAGAATGCAATGCCTGCGGAGAAAGACGTTTTTGACTATTATATAAAAACGGTAGAGCGTTTGATGCCGGATGTTGAATGGTGCGCGGCCGGTATCGGGGCGCAGCAAATCGTTGTCAATGAATGGTCGATTGCCGCGGGTGGACATGTGCGTACTGGGTTGGAAGATAATATCAAACTTGATCGTTCAACCTTAGCGCCCTCAAATGCTGCGCTTGTTGCGCGCGCAGTTGATCTTTGCACGCGCTTCGATCGCAAGCCTGCCACCGTGCACGAGGCGCGCGCATTGCTTGGGTTGCGGGCGGCTTGATATTTGATTGGTTTGCACGGGTGTCGCATCCGTTTTGAGCCATCGCTTGGAGAATAGAAAAATGCGTCACGGCGGCCAAATCCTGATCGACCAGTTAAAAATTCAAGGCGTAGACCGGGTGTTTTGTTTGCCTGGGGAAAGCTATCTAGCAGCGCTGGACGGATTGTTTGAGAGCGGCATTGAAACGATCATCGGGCGTCAAGAAGGCGGCGTGGCGATAATGGCAGAAGCGCATGGCAAGTTAACCGGCAAGCCGGGCGTGGCCTTTGTTACGCGGGGTCCGGGCGCAACAAATGCATCCGCTGGGGTGCATATCGCGTTGCAAGATAGCACGCCGATGATCTTATTCGTGGGCCAGGTGGCCAGCGATCAGCGTGATCGGGAAGCCTTTCAAGAAGTTGATTATCGGCAGATGTTCGCGCCGCTTGCCAAATGGGTTGCCGAAATTGATCGCGTTGATCGGATACCTGAATATATCAGCCGGGCATTTCACATGGCCGTTTCGGGGCGACCCGGCCCGGTCGTGTTGGCCTTGCCCGAGGATATGCTGGCGCAGCAGTGTGACGTGTTGGATGCAAAGCCGGCGCAACCTGCCTGCCAGGATGTCTCAGAGGCCTCTGTGCAAAAGGTGCTGACACAGCTGCAGGGGGCAGAAAACCCAATCCTTATCGCCGGGGGCGGCGCGTGGAGCGCAAAAGCCGCCAAGGATCTGGCCCGCTTTGCCGCAGCGCTTCATCTGCCCGTGGCCACATCTTTTCGATGCCAAGATTACATTGACAACCGGCACCCCAATTATGCTGGTGATTTGGGAATTGCCCCTAATCCCGCTTTGCTAAGCCGGGTGCAAAGCGCGGATTGCCTCCTGGTGCTGGGGGCGCGTATGGGCGAGATGACAACGGGCGGATATGGGCTGTTAGACATCCCAAATCCAAGCCAAACCATGATCCATATCCACAGCGATGCCAATGAGATTGGGCGCGTGTATCGCCCCCATTTGGGCCTTGCTTGCACGGCATCTCAATTCTTGGCGCAGGCGCTTAAAACCTTGCCTGCGGTGCCTGTTGCACCGCAGGCCAGCCCCGAGCATAAGGCCTATCAGGCGTGGCAAGCCCCATCCGCAACCCCGGGGGCTGTGCAATTAGAGCAGGTGATCTTGCATCTTTCTGCAACGCTTTCAGACGATGCTATTTTAACCAATGGGGCGGGCAATTACGCAGGCTGGCTGCACCGTTATTTCTGCTACAAAGCCTATCGCACGCAACTTGCGCCCACTTCTGGAAGCATGGGATATGGGCTGCCCGCGGCGGTTTCGGCAAAATTAGCACATCCGGAGCGCGCGGTTGTGTGCCTTGCCGGCGATGGGTGTTTTCAAATGAGCATGCAAGAGTTTGGAACGGCGGTTCAATACGGCGCCAATATTATCGTGATTGTGGTGAATAACGGTGTTTATGGAACCATTCGAATGCACCAGCAAAAGACATATCCTGACCGCCCTTCAGGAACAGATATCCGCAATCCAGATTTTGCGGCTCTGGCCCGCTCCTACGGAGGGTTTGGCGCAACGATCACCAAGACGGACCAATTTGCCGATGCGTTTGCCGCGGCCCGTGCGGCGCATGCCCCCGCGATATTGGATGTGCAAACGGATCCGCGCGCAGTCACCACGCGCAGCTCAACCGCGTTCTAACGTTATGGCTGCGATGAGCGGTCTGACGCAGAGCTGCGGCTTTCAGAGCGTTTGTTGAACGGAGTTTTGCTTTTAAACAATCGCCACAGGGTCCAACCGATGGTGCCTCCAAAGAAAAGCACCGCGGCGGCGACCATTTCTACTCCGGCGGCTGAACTGACGCTGCGTTGGCTCAGCGCAAAGACAAGCAGCGCGAGCGCGAGGATGGATAGAACCAACCTAAATATCAGCTCTTGGCGCGGCGGCGCGAATTTCGTCATGCGATATTTTCCTTTCCTGCGCATCGAACAGGTTTGATCGTGAGATAGCGCGCTACAGTCGGATTGCGCGGATTTACTGATTTAGGCCGCTAGCTGAGGCAATCAAAGCCGCTAAAAATTAAGCTCAACTTCGGGAAGCTCTAGCGTTTTAAGCAGATCGCGCAATTCTTGGCGGGCGGCAATATTTGACATATTCAACTGCCGCACCCCGGTATCTTTAAGATCAAGCAAGGTAAGCCCGCGCGGGAACAGCTCTCTGAAAATCACCCGCTCATTGAAACCGGGTGCAATCCGGAACCCGATCCGGTCGGCCAATTCTTCCAGTGCCTTGCTCATTTTTTGTTTATTGACCATTTGCTGCGCGCCCACGCGGTTGCGCAACACAATCCAGTCGATCGGCTTTAAACCAGCCTGCGCGCGCAATTGCCGGGCATGCCAGACCATTTCCGAATAAACAGACGGGCCGGCGATGGTTTGCCCATCACTGCTGATATGCGCCAAGAGATCAAAATCGACAAAGCTGTCATTCAGCGGGGTGATCAGTGTATCGGCAAGCGAATGGGCGACCTGGCTCAAGCGTGTATGCGAGCCTGGGCAATCTATCATAATAAAATCGCTACCGGGTTCCATCTCAACGATCGCGGCTGACAATCTGTGATCATAGATGTTTTCGTCTTCGGGTACGGCGGATTTTTCAATTTCAGGCAGGCTAAAATGTTGTGGGCTTGGGAAACTTAGCCCCGCCTCGTCCTGATATTTTTTACGGTTCAAGCAATAGCGGGCAAATGTTTGTTGGCGCAGATCCAAATCAAGCCCTGCAACCCGATGGCCCATGCGCGACAGCGCGGTCGCCAAATGCATCGTGACTGTTGACTTGCCAGCGCCGCCTTTTTCATTTCCGACAACAATGATATGTGCCACTTGGTGTATCTCGCCACGTTTTTACAAGTGTTAGCCTATAAGCGCTGTCTATCTCAAGGTGAAGCCTTATCAAAAGATTATCATGCAAAGAATTCAATTTAGCCACAAAACAATGCAAGCTGGCAACGCTTTGATCCGAGCCTGATCGCTGCATCGCGCATTTTCATACAAACAAAGTTTATTGGCAAGCGTCTCGACACGTTCGTGCTCATTTGGCTTACGGGTCTTTTGCGGGTGTTGGGGGCACCAGCGGAGGTTCTGCCTCGCTTGGAGCCAACTCTTCAAAGTCAAAATTATCCAAGCGGCGCGCCCGTCTTCCAGCTTTTTCCGAGCTGATTTTGATTTCAGACAGATCTTTTGCCGCTTGACCGAAATGACGGTCAAGGTTTTCAACCCGCGTGCCTAATCTGTCAACATCTTGATATAGAAGGCCTAATTCGCGGCGGATGGATCCTGCTTGCGCGCGCATGCGGGCATCTTTGAGAATGGCGCGCATTGTATTTAACGTGGCCATGCAGGTGGTGGGGGATACGATCCAAACGCGCGCTGCAAAGCTTTCACGCACCAAATCTGGGAAATTCGCGTGGATCTCAGCGTAAACCGCTTCTGACGGCAAAAACATCAGCGCGCCATCCGCGGTTTCCCCCTCGATAATATATTTCTCGCTGATATCCTTGATATGTTTGCGCAGCGCTGTTCGAAATTGCCGCGCCGCCTCTGCCAAATCGGCCTCTGTGCTGGCCCGCCGCATCGCTTCATAAGCTTCTAGGGGAAATTTGCTGTCGATGGCGATTGGCCCAGGCGGGTTGGGAAGGTGAATAATACAATCTGCGCGCCGCCCGTTTGAAAGGGTGGCTTGCATCGTAAAACTGTCTTGTGGCAAGGCTTTGATCACGATGTCATGCAATTGAATTTCACCGAATGCCCCGCGCGTTTGTTTGTTTGACAAAATATCCTGCAAACTCAAAACATCCCCTGAGAGCTTGGTGATGTTCTCTTGTGCTTTATCAATGGTGGCTAAACGCTGCTGAAGATCCCCCAAAGATTGGGCAGTCCGGCGGGCTGAGCCATGCATATTTTCAGAGAGCTGTTGCTGAACTTGCGCAAGACGTTGCTCCATCAAGGCCAGCATGTTGGTTTGCGCCTTGGCATTGGCTTCTGACACGTGGTGTAGCCCGCCTGATAAACGCTCTTGGCCGTCACTTAGGGCCTGCAATTGTTTGACCAAAAGGCTCATTTCTTGTTCTGCAAGCCCGTTTGACTGGCCGGATTTACGCAAGGTAGAAATCCACCAAATCAAGACCGCCAGCACCAGGCCAAGCACAAGAAAAACCATCGGATTGTTTGCAAGGAGAGGCGTGTTTTCCATCAGCTACGCCCGAATAAGCGTTCGATATCCGCCAGTTTTAATTCTATATACGTTGGCCGACCATGATTACATTGGCCCGAAAGCGGCGTTTTTTCCATATCGCGCAGCAATGCATTCATTTCTTCGGGCCGCATTCTGCGCCCAGAGCGAATAGATCCATGGCAGGAAATCCGACTCAGAATTTCTTCGATCTTGGTTTTGATTTTTTCGCTATTGCCCAGATCTTGCAGCTCATCCACCAGATCCATGATTAGGGGTTTTGCGCTCACGGGGCCCAAAATAGCCGGTGTTTCGCGCACTGCTATGGCGCTTCCCCCAAAGGCCTCAATGATCAGCCCCAGTTCGGCCAGCTCTTGGGAGCGTTGCAGAAGATCAGCGCATGTTTCAGCTGGAAGCTCAACAATATCTGGAATCAAAAGCGCTTGCGTGGCGACGCCGGTTTCCGCCATTTGTGCTTTCAGCTTTTCGTAAACAAGGCGTTCATGGGCTGCGTGTTGATCCACAATCACAAGGCCGTTTTCGGTTTGCGCAATGATGTAGTTCTCGTGAATTTGGCCTCTCGCTGCGCCCAAGGGAAAATGATCTTGTTCAGCAATTGGCTGTGAGTCATCCGCGGTTGCGGGTGTCTTTGGCTTTGCCTGCTGTGGCTCTTGCGCGACATATGAGGCGCTTGGTTCGGCAAATTCTGGGGATTGGAACCGATAGTTTTCAACTTTGCTTTTGGTCGAGAGGCGCGGCATCTGATAAACGGGCGCGCGGGGCTGGCCTGGCTTCAGCGCGTCAAGCGCTGCTGCTGCAACGGTGCTTGATGCTCGGTGTCCTTCCTCGGAAAGGGCGGCGCGCAGGCCCGAAACGATCAAACTGCGCGCTGCGGATGGATCTCGAAACCGGACTTCTGATTTTGCAGGATGCACGTTGACATCGACCAAATGCGGATCGCAGGTGATGTTGAGCGCTGCGGCCGGATGCCGATCGCGCGACAACACGTCAGAATAGGCCGCTCTTAACGCGCCATTCAACGTTTTATCGCGCACCGGGCGGCCATTGACGAAAATATATTGATTAATGGCGGCTCCGCGCGAATAGGTGGGCAATGCAGCATAGCCGGTTAAACGAAGGTGCTCGCGCTCGGTTTCGATGCGCAGCGCATTCTCGATAAACTCTTGGCCCAAGAGTTTTGACAACCGGTTTGCCAATGCCTCGAAATACGGGGCGTCTTCCGGGGCAAGCTGCAAGATCATCCGCTGCGCGCCTCCCGAGACATCTCGCAACACGAACCCGATTGCAGGCTCTGCCATGGCCAAGCGGCGAATAACATCGCTGATTGCTTGGGTTTCAGCGCGCTCGCTGCGCATAAACTTTAAGCGCGCCGGCGTGGCAAAGAATAAATCACGCAGCTCGACCACTGTGCCCGCGCTAAGCGCTGCTGGTTTTACCGCCGATTGCACGCTTCCTGAAACGGTGATTTCGGCGCCCTCATGGCCGGCAGCGCGACTGGTAATGGAAAGCCTTCCAACGGCGCCCAATGATGGCAGGGCTTCGCCTCGAAATCCGAAACTTTCAATATTCAGCAGGTCACTTCCGTCAATTTTAGATGTGGCATGGCGGGATAGGGCTAAGGGCAGATCATCCGCTGTCATGCCGTGACCGTCATCAGTGATGCGGATCAGCGTTTTGCCTCCATCGGCGATATCAATGGAAATGCGCCGTGCTCCGGCATCAATGGCATTTTCTGTCAGCTCTTTGACTGCAGAGGCCGGGCGCTCGACCACTTCGCCGGCTGCGATGCGGTTCACCGCTGCGTCATCTAACTGCCGGATCAGGGGGCGTTCTTTGAAGATATGGGGTGTCTCAGCTTGCATACCACAAGGTTTAGCATGAGTGGCGGCGATTCTTCCATCGATAATCGCATATTGTAAAACTTTGCTAGATCGCAAAATAGGGGTATTTTAAACGTTTACATGCCACGGGCTTTTGACGCGCCAGACAGGTTTGTTTTAGCTTTGAGCCGCATAGTTTGCCGCATGATCGCCGGCCCAAGCACCGGTGGCTAGGCAGGCATTTATCAGATAGCCCCCCGTTGGCGCTTCCCAATCCAACATTTCGCCAGCGCAAAAAACACCAGGTAATTTTTTGAGCATCAGGCCCGCATTGAGATCCTGCCATCGCACGCCGCCCGCTGTGGAAATTGCTTCATCCAAGGGAGCAAGCCCCGTATAGGCGAGCGGCAGGGCTTTGATCATGCGGGCCAGCGCCGCGGGGTCGGTGGGCAATGGGCGAGCCAGTTCTTGCAGCAAAGCAATCTTAACCGGGGGTAGGCGCAAGGTTTTGCGTAAAAAATTTGAGAGGCTGTTTTTGCCCTTTGGCCGCTGCAATGCCGTCGCGATCTGCGCAATCGTAAGATCTGGCGCAAGATCGATAAACAGCTTTTGGCGCTGGCGGAGCGCTGGGCTGAGCGTATAAATACCGCTGCCCTCTAAGCCCCGCTTACTTAGGATCACCTCGCCGCGGCTTTTATACCCCCCCGCTGTCAGTGCTACGGATTTAATAGGCTGGCCATAGAGTTTCTGCATATAGGGTGACCAGGCCACCTGCAGTGCCGCGTTTGAGGGCTCAAAGGGTGCGCTTGCTACGCCGTGCTGCGCCAGAATATCAATCCACTGCCCGTCAGAGCCCAGTTTTTTCCAACTGCCCCCGCCAAGCGCCAAAACCGCAACATCTGGGGTGATCTGTGCGGGTCCGCTTGGGGTTTCAAATCCAAAGCAGCCATCTTTGCTAAGCGTCCTCCACCGCGATTTCACGCGCAGTTCAGCCCCTGCATTTTGAAGACGCAGCATCCAGGCGCGCAAGAGAGGCGAGGCTTTCATAGCTTTTGGAAAGACGCGGCCAGAAGATCCGCTAAACACGTCTGCGCCCAGCGCATTCGCCCAACGCATCACGTCGGCTGGTCCAAAATCATTGAGCATGGGGGCCAATTGCGCGCTGGCGTCGTAATATTGATTTTGAAAGATTGCGAGAGGCTCATTTTTGGTCAGGTTTAAACCTGATTTTCCCGCCATAAGAAATTTTCGCCCGATAGAGGGTTTCGCGTCGAAAATCTGCACCTGCGCGCCTTGCGCCAGCAACCGCTCTGCGGCCATAAGCCCCGCCGGACCGGCCCCGATGATTAGCGCTGAATTGCTCATGCCCTCCCCCTGCAGATAGCCGATAAGCTTATCAGATCAATGCAACGCGTCTCTTTGATCATTCTGAGCAGTCTCCTTGGTTTATGACGGCGGTGCTTAACGCTTTGCGCTTAGGGTCTAAGCCTATCCGGGCTATTGATCCACCGGTATTTATCGTCGTTCAGCCTGTTTTGCGGCGCCTGCTTTTCTGAACAGCATTTCAAGCTAGATCCTTTACAGTGACGCGTAAGAGAATAAAGGCTTAGCGATGATAGAGGATCCAATCTGCCCTTTATGCGCGCGGCCTATCCCACCACACGCGCCGCAAAGCCTTCACCATTTGGTGCCCAAGCTAAAAGGCGGCAAAGGTGGCCCGACGGTTTTGTTGCATCATCAATGTCATAAAGAAATTCATGCCTGCCTTAGCGAGGCCGAGCTAGCCCGCAATTATGCCACCATTGAAAAATTGAAAACGCATCCTCGTCTGGAAAAATTTATTGCTTGGGTGGCGAAACGGCCGCCGGAGTTTTTATCCCGCACGCCCAAACGCCGCCGCTAAAGCGTGCCTCGGCTGGCGTTGCACATCGCTTTTATCGCGGCCACATGGCTGGCTTGCGCTTTGCTGACCTTTTCTGTCATCCGATAAGCTGCTGCGATAAGCGTATCTTTGGCGCATATTTGGTCGATCAACCCGGCATTCAATGCGTCTGTGGCGGTCATTTTATGACCGGCCATTAAAATTAATTTGCTTCGTGCGGGCCCAATCAGTGCGCGCAATCTTCCCGGATCGCTAGGTTGCGGTAGAAACCCGCGCTCCATTACGGGGTAGAAAAATTTGGCTTCTGGAACGGCAAGGCGTAAATCGCAGGCCAAGGCCATGCCAAACGCGCCGCCTGCTAAAGTGCCGTTTAAGGCCGCAATTGTCAGCGCCGGCAAATCGGCAATCGCGGTTGAAACGCGCTCCCAAATATCCGAGGTTGCCAATCCCAGCGCGGCTTGATCTAGATCCGCTCCGGCGCTGAATGTTTTACCTGCGCCGGTTATGATCAGAGCTTGTGCTGTTTGCGCCATCTGCACGATTTGCAAAATCTCTTCCAGCATGTCTTGCGTCAACGAATTGGCTTTATCGGGCCGATCTAAGGTTAAACGCCAAATAGTGCCGTCTTTGTGAAGCTGGATCATAGCAGGCCCAGTTTTTGGCGAAACGCGGTATCGCGCAGCGATAATTCCGTACCCAAATAAGGGTCGGCGGCGCTGGTGCACATCCAAACAAGCGCTTTGGCGGGCCAATCTGTGGCAATATGCGCCGACCAGTCAAGCTGGCTGACAGGGTTAATACCGCTGGCTTTGATGTCTTTCTGCATTTGGGTTGCAACGGTTCCCGGTGATAAGCCCATGCTTCGAATACCGTCTTTGTGATGCTCTAAATGCAAAGATTCGGTCAGCATGGCGGCCCCAGCTTTTGACGCACAATAGCCGCTCCAGCCCTCTACCGCATGATGCGCTGCGCCCGAACTCACGGTCAGGATCGTTCCTGCGCCTTGGGCCTGCATGATCGGCAGGGCCGCGCGGATGCCATAAAACACGCCTTTCAGGTTGATATCGATCATTTGTGACCACTCTTGCGGCTCGACGCTGGCCAAAGCGCTGATTGGGGCAATCACACCCGCGTTATTAATCAGAATATCAACGCTGCCAAACGCTGCTTGTGCGGCGCGGATTGCAGCGTCTACGGCCGCGTAATCGGCGACATCGCAGGCCCGCGCCATGGCGCGAGGCCCGATATCGTTCGCCAGTTCAATAATCTGAGTTTCGCTGCGCGCCAAAAGGCAAACATTGGCGCCGGCAGCGGCCAATTCCGCGGCAGTTGCCGCCCCAATGCCACGGCTGGCACCGGTGATTACAGCTGTTTTGCCGGTGAGGTCTTTCATCTATATGCTCGCTTTCAGATCTAGGGTTCGCCACGCCTATATATAGAGGCGAAGAGGCTATGGGTAGCGGGATCGGGTGTTAAACATGATCTTTGATCTCTGCTTCAGGCCGCGTGTCTTTTTCAGGCATAGGGTTTAGACGCGCAGCGCTGGCAGTCCAACACCCGTTGCCTCAAAGCCGCCATCCGCGGCAACCACTTGGCCTGTTACAAAAGAAGCTTTCTCAGAGCATAGAAAAAAGATGACTTCGCCAATTTCGCGCTCGTTGCCATAACGGTTTAAAGGGATGGCGTCATGATAGGCGTCAATAATCTCTGGGGTGTGAACGGCCATCGCCAATTTTGTGCGCACTGGGCCGGGGGCCACGCAATTGGCGCGAATGCCATATTCGCCCAATTCAATGGCTTGTTGTTTTGTAAGCTGCATTACCGCCGCTTTTGAAGTGCCATAAGCAACGCGCAAGGTCGAAGCACGCAGACCTGAAATAGAGGCGATATTGACAATGCTGCCCCGCGTGTCACGCAGCAGCGGTGTTAGGGCTTGGCTGAGGTAAAACATACCATCCAAATTCGTATCCATAACCTTGCGCCAAATGGCTGGATCGCAATCTTCAATCGGACCAAAATCAGCCACACCAGCATTGTTGACAAGGCAATCAAGTCGCCCCAGCCGGGTTTGTATCTCTTGCGCGATTTGCCCCGAGGCTTGCGGGTTAGACACGTCGAATACCAAAATTTCTGCGGCGGGAAGGTCTAGTGCAGCAGCCTCGAGTGCTTGCGCATCCCGGTCAAGCAAAACCACTTGATAGCCGTTTTCCGCAAAAATATGCGCTGTTGCCAAGCCGATGCCGCGCGCGCCCCCTGTGATCAGTGCCGTTTTCATTATCTTGGTTATCCTATTTCGCTGCACTCTGCCGCCAAGGCTACACAAAAACCAGCAGCATCTGCAATGGAAGCTTGCCTTGTTTGGGTGGGTTCACTACCTGTGTAGAAACTAATTTTGCGGGGTGTCATGTCGGGCCAATCTACCTCTTTGCCAGAATTCACTGAAAAGCTGCTTAGTGCAGCGCGGCTTGCTGGGGCTGATGCGGCGGATGCTTTGGCCAGCATGGGCAGCGCGATCGAGATCAATGTGCGCTCGGGCGTTTTAGAGCAGGCCGAGCGATCCGAAGCAATGGATTTGGGGCTGCGGGTCTTCATAGGTCAACGGCAGGCGGTGGTCTCTGGATCTGATCTGCGCGATGACACGCTGAGCACCATGGCCGAGCGGGCCGTGGCCATGGCCAAAGAAGCCCCGGATGATCCCTATGCGGGGCTGGCGGCGCCCGAACAGCTGGCCATGGATTGGAATATAGAGGAACTTGAACTTTATGACGCGCAGCCGGAACCCTCTGCTGCCGCATTAGAGGCAGATGCGCTTGCGGCTGAAGCTGCAGCGCTGCGTGTGGCGGGGATTGAACAGGTAGATGCGGCCTCGGCCTCTTACGGCTCTGGCCAGATTCATTTTCAAACCAGCGCTGGCTTTGCGGGCGGGTATCAGCGCAGCAGCCGGTCAATTTCCTGCGTGGCGATTGCTGGTACCGGTCTGCAGATGGAACGTGACTATGATTTTGACAACCGTATTTTTCAAGAAGATCTGACCGATCCAGCTGAAATTGGGGCAAATGCCGGCGCGCGGGCCGTGGCCCGGCTTAAGCCATCAAAGCCGCCCACTGGGCAGTTTCCCGTTTTGTTCGATGAGCGCGTTGCCTCCAGCCTGATCGGGCATTTTTTGGGCGCTATCAATGGCGCCTCTGTGGCGCGCGGCTCGTCTTGGTTGCTGGAGGGCTTGGGTCAACAAGTGTTTCCAGATGGGACGCAGCTGATCGAAGATCCGCATCGCCCGCGCGTGGCGGGATCGCGCCCCTTTGACGGGGAAGGCTTGCCGACGCAGCGGCGCGCTCTTGTTGAAAATGGGGTGCTAACCGGGTGGACCTTAGATCTGGCTTCTGCGCGGCATTTATCGATGCCGCCCACGGGCAATGCGTCGCGTGGAGTCAGCTCGCCCCCCAGTCCGAGCAATTGGAATATCACCTTGATGCCAGGGCTGCATACTCAGGCCGATTTGATCCGCGATATGGGCAAAGGCTTGCTGGTCACGTCAATGATTGGGTCCACCATCAACCCTAATACTGGTGATTATTCGCGCGGCGCCGCTGGCGTTTGGGTGGAAAATGGTGTGATCAGTCATCCGGTGAGCGAATGCACGATCGCGGGCAATTTACGCGACATGCTGCGCGGCTTCATCGCCGCTAATGATGCGCGCGCGCATCTGTCTCGACGCGTTCCTTCCCTGTTGATTGATGGAATGACTATTGCCGGGGGTTGATCTTCAGCTTTTGCTGGCGGCTGCGCAAAAAGCGGGTGAAATTGCGCAGCGCTATGCCCGAAATGGCGCCCAAGCTTGGGAAAAGCCTGATCACTCTGGGCCCGTTACCGAAGCGGATTTAGCGGTTAATGCTATGCTATTTGATATGCTTGGGTCGGCGCGGCCAAATTATGGTTGGCTGTCTGAGGAAACGGAAGATGATCAAAAGCGTCTCGGTGCAGAGCATTGCTTCGTGATTGATCCGATCGATGGGACGCGAAGTTTTATCGCAGGTGAAAAGACATGGGCGCATTCATTGGCCATCACCACTGGATCTAATGTCACCGCTGCGGTGATTGCCCTGCCTATGCTAGGTTTGACCTATTATGCAGAACAAGGGTCAGGCGCGTTTCTCAATCAGCAAGCGATCAACGTCTCTGATTGCAGGCAGCTTGACGAGGCCACCGTGCTGGCCGCAAAACCTGCTTTGGACGCACAGAATTGGCGCCTTCCGCTGCCGGCGGGCCTGCAGCGGCGGCACAAGCCATCATTGGCGTATCGCATGGCGTTGGTCGCACAGGGGGAGTTTGACGCAATGATCACGCTGCGTGACACTTGGGATTGGGATATTTGCGCCGGAGCTCTCATAGCCGCAGAAGCAGGAGCCCGCGTCAGTGACAAAGCGGGCAACCCGCTTTCTTTTAATCGCTCAGAGGTAACATCATCCGGTGTTTTGGTCGCAAGTCCGCCGCTACACCAGCAGTTTAAAGACGCTTTAGATCTTTAGAAGCGGTTGCATCAATTTATGCAGCAATCCGGTAAATTTTAAAGGCGCCTCGGTCACGGCCAGGCAGATACAACTGGTCCCATCAGCTGCAACCGGCGTATGGCTGACATCGCTGGTGGCCACTTCGATATCACCCCTACTGAAATAATCAGTCTCATCCGCAAACGCGCCTTGAAGCACCAATGTCAGCTCTAAGCCGCTATGGCTATGATTGGGGACGGCCGTGCCCGGCGGAATGTAAAGCAACCGCGCGCTGCCCGCACCAGTGGTTTCCAGAACAGATTGTTTGACGCCCATTCCGATCGGTTGCCATTTGATCGCATCAAGATCAGTTCCGATGTAATCTGCCAAAGGCGCCGGCACGTTTGAGACCTTGGCGGCTTGCAGCTTTTCTTCGGGCGGATGCTGTTCGATCAGCGCCATCGTCTTTGCCAAGGCATCCGACGAGAGCGCCGCGCCTTCTGTATCCTCCAGCAGCGCCCCGCCTATGGCGTTATAGCTTTCCAAGGCGGCCCGGCACTGGTCGCAGAGCGAAATATGCGTAGCCACAGCCACCGAAAAACTTTCTGCCAAATTGCCCGACGCATAAGCGATCATCAGTTCTTCGGTCAGGTGGTGTTTAATCTTCGTCATTTTGTTTTCATTTCTCATGTCATAGAATGGCGCAACCGCTCAAGGGCTAATCTAATTCGCGATTTGATTGTGCCAAGGGGTAGACCTGTTACATCTGCTATTTCGCTATGCGACATATCTGCAAAATATGCGCGTTCCAGAAGCAAACGCTGCTTCTCTGGCAACTGCTCGATCGCATTGCCCAGTTTTTCACTTTCCTGCTGAAGACCAATCACGTCTTCTTGGTCTGGCTCATGTTCTGGACCCCAGCCAATATCTTCCGGTTCGGGGCGGCGCTGCTTCCTAATTGCATCGATTTTTTTGTTGCGCGCGATCGTGAACATCCACGTCGCGGCGCTGGCCCTGCTGGGATCAAACATATGCGCCTTGCGCCATACGGTTGCCATCGCCTCTTGCGCATGCTCTTCCGCAGAGGCGTGATCACTGCCAGACTTTATCAAAAATGCTTTGATGCGCGGAGCAAATTCGTTGAAAAGACGCTCGAAAGCAGCCGTGTCTTGGCTTTCGCCAACCGCTACCAAATCGTGCGACCACTTGTTTGATACATTTTTCTGCGGACGATCCGACAAATTTGATGCCTTTCGAGGCGCTGAAATAGCGTCATTGCTGTCTCTCTCGCTATCATAAGAGAAAACATCTGGCGAGCCTTCAAAGCCCGCAACGCTATTTTGCCGCATATCCACATAGACTGCTACGGCGCATGGCGCAAACCGGATCACATATTTATCGAATTTACTTTTCATCCAAGTCAAAAACCTGCACGTAGATATTTAAAAGATATCGGAGAGACGAATGACTATTGCGCCGCAGGGCCTAAACGGGCCGCGAATAGCAGTGATTGGCGGCGGAATTTCGGGCATGGGCGCCGCGTATGCCTTGTCTGACTCGCAGAATGTAACGCTTTATGAGGCTGCGCCGCGGCTCGGGGGGCATGCGCGCACGGTGCTTGCGGGCAAAGCTGGCACTCAGCCTGTGGATACAGGGTTCATCGTTTTCAATTATGCCAATTATCCCAATATGGCAGATCTTTTTGATGCTCTGAACGTGCCGGTGGTCAAAAGCAATATGAGTTTTGGAGCATCATTGCGCGGCGGGCGCATCGAATATGGTTTGGCCAATTTCAGCGCAATCTTTGCGCAAAAGCGCAACTTAGCAAATCCGAACTTCCTGCGCATGTTGCGCGACATTTTAAAATTCAATGCGCGTGGTTTGGAGCTTGCGCAGGATCCCACAATGACAATTTCAGAGTTTTTGCAACGGCTCGGGTCAGGCCCTTGGTTTCGCGATTACTATCTTTTACCGCTCTCTGGCGCCATTTGGTCAACACCAACTGAGAAAATTTTGGATTTTCCAGCTCGCGCGATGCTGCAATTTTTTGAAAACCATGCGTTGTTAAGCCATACAGGCCAGCATCAATGGTACACTGTTCAAGGGGGATCTCAGGAATATGTTCAGCGTCTTGAGGCCGCTTTGGTGGATCGCGGCGTGGCGGTGCGCGTCAAAACACCGGTATCATCGGTGATCCGCCATGACCGGCAGGTTGAAATCCGCAGCGCTGGGCACCCTCCCGAGTATTTTGACGAGGTGGTCTTTGCCACGCATAGCGATGACAGCCTGCGCCTTTTGGAGGATCCAAGCGCTTTTGAGGCTCAGGCGTTGGGCGCGGTGAAATACCAGCCAAACAACATCACATTGCATTGCGATGAACGCATAATGCCAAAGCGCAGGGCCTGCTGGTCGAGTTGGGTTTACACAGAAACCGAAGATAAAACATCAGACCAGATTGACCTGACATATTGGATGAACTCGCTGCAGCCTATCCCGTTGGATGATCCGCATTTTGTGACATTGAATTCAACACGGCCTATTCGCGAAGATAAGATTTACGACCAGGTGACCCTGCGCCATCCGGTTTACGATTTAAACGCGCTTGCCGCGCAGGAAAAAATTGCTACGCGCAACGGAACCAATCGCACGTGGTTTTGCGGGGCTTGGATGAAAAACGGGTTTCATGAAGATGGTCTGTCAAGCGGCTTGGACGTCGCCCAATCTATCATTTTGAAATCAGCGCTTGCCGTTGCGGCAGAATGAGCGCGATTGAGCATATCAGAGGCAGTACGTGGCATGGGCGTAAAGGCGATCTCAAAAATGCGTTTCGCTACAGCATCGATTATCTTTGCCTTGATATAGAGAACGCCCCCCCCAAAAAAGGGATTTTCAAGCGTGATAGCGGGTGGCTTTTTGGGCTTTATGGAAGCGATCATGGCGGCCCTGTAGGGGATGGCCGAGGTGCGGCGTGGGTGCGTGATGTGGCTGCTGGATATAATATTGAGCTGCCGGGTAAAATTTTGCTTCTCGCGCAACCTAGGATATTTGGGCATGTCTTTAATCCGGTCAGCTTCTGGCTGTGTTATGACGCGCAAGATCGATTGTTTTTAGTGATCGCGGAGGTAACCAACACGTTTGGAGATCGTCATTCTTATCTGTGTAAACATACGGATTTAAGGCCAATACAGCCCAGTGATCGTTTGAAAGCGGATAAAATTTTTCATGTCTCACCCTTTCAACCCATACAAGGGGCTTATGAATTTCGCTTTGATATTCGTCCGGAAAAAATTGGGATATGGATTGATTTACAAATGCCACAGGGCGGCGTGATGGCCACTTTAACCGGCCCGCGCCGCGCATTAAGCAATTTTTCCATTTTAGGCGCTTTGCTGCGCCGGCCATTTGGATCGCGGCGGGTGCTGGGGCTGATCCATCTTCAGGCGTTGCGGCTGTGGTGGAAAGGCGCGAAATACCGCCCGCGTCCGACGCCGCCAAAAGCCGAGATTTCATAGTGCCGGGGCGCCGGCTTGGTGTCTTTTCATCATATGGCGTGTTCGCCATGATGTTGGGCGCGGCAGGATTGCCGATCTACATTCATGCTCCTAAATATTTTGTTGATCAATATGGCGTAAGCCTAAGCACGCTGGGGTTGGCCTTATTTGCGCTGCGATCCTTGGATTTTGTTCAAGATCCCATTCTGGCAGCTTTGGCGCAGCGCAGCCGAGAGCGGGGCCAATGGCCAATTTATGCCTCAATTTTACTTTTGGGATTGGGGATGCTGGGCCTCTTTGCGCTTGCGCCGCCGTTTTCCGCAATCATTTGGTTTAGCCTCTGTTTGGCAATGGTTTTTTCGGCGTTCAGCTTTCTAAGCATTCGCTTTTATGCAAATGGCGTGCACGCGTTCGGGGCAGAGGGCCAGCTGCGCCTTGCACGCTGGCGCGAAACGGGCAGTTTATTGGGCATATGCGTTGCTGCGATTGCTCCAACGCTCTTGCTCAATTTCTCAGCTCAGCCCTTTGCGGCCTTTGCTATGGGCTTTTGCGGCCTTTGCCTGATGGCAGGCATTTTAATGCGGGGATATTGGCATCCCATGGCGCAGGCACCGGCGCCGGTTGGTATAGCCATGGTTCTCTCAGATCGCCAATTGCGCCATTTTCTGCTGCTTGCGATGTTGAACTCTGCGCCCGTGGCGGTGAGCTCGACTTTATTTTTATTCTATGTGGAAAGCCGGTTGGGGGCGGCAGATTGGGCCGGAGCGTTATTGATCCTATTCTTTTTGGCTGCGGCTGTCTCAGCCCCCATTTGGACTTATTTGGCAGCGCATTTTGGGCCAAAGCAAGTTTTGCTTCTGGCGATGAGCGCGGCGATTGTAGGTTTTTTTTACGCTTATTTTTTGCAGGAGGGTCAAATTCTTGCCTTTGCGCTTATCTCGCTGGTAAGCGGTGCGGCGCTGGGGGCTGATATGACGCTGCTACCGGCGCTTTTTGCAAGCCATTTGGCAAAACGTTCTGACGGTGCAGAGATTGGGTTTGGGCTTTGGAATTTTGTGTCCAAAATGACATTGGCCTTTGCCGCGGTGCTGGTTTTGCCACTGCTTGAATGGTTTGGGTATCAACCGGGGCTGACAAATGCACAAAAGGGACTAACTGCTTTATCAGCGGGGTATGCGCTTTTGCCCTGTCTCCTCAAGATTTTGGCAATAGTGGCATTGGTGCGATTGCCGATGCAAGGGCATAGAAAATGAGAGATTTTAAATCTAAGCGGTATTGGCTGATTGGTGCGAGCGAAGGCTTGGGCGCCGCTTTAGCGCATGAGCTCAGCGCTGCCGGCGCAGATTTGATTTTATCGGCGCGCAACGAAGAGGCGTTGCATGCACTGGCGGAAAGCTTGCCCGGGCAGGCCGAGGTGGTTCCAATTGATGTGCGTGATATGGACAGCGTTGAGCGCGCAGCTCATTCTGCAGGGTCACTGGATGGTTTGGTCTATTTGGCGGGCGTGTATTGGCCCTTTGCGGCGCAAGCTTGGCATGTCGAGCAGACCATTGCGATGTGTGATGTTAACTTCACTGGCGCGGCTCGGGTTTTGGGGCAAGTTGTGCCGCAATTTGTTGCCAAGGATAGCGGGCATATTGTGATTACCGGCAGTATTGGCGGGTTTCGCGGATTGCCAAGCGCGATTGGATATAATGCGTCAAAGGCGGGCGTGATGACCTTGGCTGAATCGCTTTATTGCGATCTCAGGCAGAGCGGTGTGTGCGTCCAATTGGCAAATCCTGGATTTATCAAAACCCGCCTGACCGATAAAAATAAGTTTAACATGCCTTATATTATGCCGCCGGAGCAGGCTGCTAAGATCATGTTGTCCCATATGCAGAGCCACCGGTTTAAAAAGAGTTTTCCAACCTTCTTTAGCCTACTGTTCCGCGCAGCAAATTTTCTGCCAGACTGGCTGTATTACCGGCTTTTTTAGCCAGAGACTTTGTGCTTAAGCCGCACCAGTAGACGAATATGGGCTGCGTTATGCGCGATGTCTTTCTTGATCGCCGGGGCCCTTCAAGCAATCTTGCAGACTTTGTAGGCTCAATCTGGGGAAGCCTTCTAGTGTCGCGTGCTAAAGCTGTGCAATATGGTGGCGATATGTCGTTTCGGCACGGCTCCAAACGCTATTTTCATCTGAGTTTTCTGCCAAGAGCTGCTCTAAATAGGGCCGCAATTGCTGGGCAAAATCTTCAGAGCTTTCGCGGGGTAAAAGCGATGGCAGATTGTCGATGGCCATCACGTCTAATACCGGGGTCTTTGCGATCCGCTGCGCTGGTTTGTCCCAATCGGTGGCCTGTGTGTAAATAGGTAGCGGGTTGTAATCGCTATCTGGGTCGCAAGCGATATCTGCCACCACGCGCAGCAAACGGGGTTGCGCCACGCTGGCCTTATCCAAAAACACGGGTGCGCCGGGCTGCGCTAAGATACAATTGAACAGAATGGAATGTTGCAAGATCTGTGGAAATTCAGCGCGTCCTGCCGTGTCGTCTAAATCCCATTTGGTGATTTTCAGGCCCAGCGCATCGCATAAATCGCTTACCCCGGCCCCCACGCGTCCCAAAGCCCCGATCACCAAGCCCGTGGGGGGGGCCATCTTCACCCCAGAAAGCGTCTGACGAAGATCATTCAGCAGCGCCTGATTATTTTGATATGCGTCTAACTTTTGGCAAATCTCGCCGCGTTCTTGCGCCGCCCAACATTTCAGCGCCACGGCAGCCCCTGCATAACCAGCCCAATAGCCAAAAGCTGCAACGCGCCGGTTTTTGGTATCAACCAAATATTCAAGATCCAGCAAAAGCCCGCCCCCGGCTTTGAACCTGTTTAAAAGAGCCTGCCCAGCATGTTGGCCTTTGTAGGCATGGCCGAACATAATATGGCGATGAAGCAAGGCTTCTTTGCTTTGAGGCAATTCTTTTAATCCCAATATGAATGCGTCGCGCGGGGCGCCTGGCCAGCTGGCGTGATCTGCGATTTTGCATCCGGCTCTGGCATAGTCATCAACGCTAAAGCAGCGTTTCTCGCATGCCTCAACCGTGATGTTCATCCCCATATTTTTCAAGTGCTGCGCGCCTTTTGGCGTCAGCGCCACCCGTTGTTCATTGGCGCGTTGTTCGGCGCGTAGCCATAAATGGGTCATTTTTTTCTTACCTAAATATAGGTTTGGGCATTGGTTCGATCGGCGGGTTCTAAATGCGGCTTTGCCGCAAATTGGGTGAGCGTAAGATCTGCATTGAAACGTTGAAATTGGCTAAGGCTGGTATGACCAACCGCCATAAATAATTTGACGCGATGGGCTGCGTCAGTGTTCAGCGTGTCGCCCGCTAATGATGCGATCACGCCCGTTGAGGATACCAATAAGCTAGGCGTTTGTGAGGCCAAACCTTCTAAAATCACCGATCTAATGCGCTGATGGAAAGAGGTATAGCTTTCTAAAGCTGGATCCAATTTGTCGGCTTTCCAATATTCAAGCATGGTTTGCAGATGCTGTGCAAAAGCGGTTTGGGTTTCAGGATATGGAATGTTATGCGCGCGCTTGAGACAGTCTGCCATGCCAAAATAATTCAGCTCGTTTAAACGGGGATCTTGCAGATGGGGCAGATCAAATTGATTCACGCCGTTGGCGGTTTCGATTTGGCGTTTTAAAGTGCCCGAAATGATCTTTTGAAACGGCATATATGTGTCTTTTAGATGCGCACCAAGCCAGCGCGCTTGCTGATGCCCAAGCGCGCTCAACTTGTCATAGCTGGCCTCGTCGCGGGCGCCGGTATTGGCCTGTCCATGGCGTATAATTGTGACCGTTTGCATCGTGAATTCCTTATTCGAAGCGTGGAATGAAATCATGAAACCGAAAGGAAGAAAACCCTTATCTCAGCAATCTGTTGAAGGGAATTAGCGGCTTTCTTATGCGTGTTGTGTTTGATTTGTGCCTTCTGTTCGTTCAAAAAAACATCACTATTGGGTGCGATAAACGGAGGCAAATCGTAAAAAATGTCGCCTATCGGAAACAGGCTTGGCGCAAAATCATGCCCCAGTGTCGGGATTGGCGCTCTCTTTTTACGGTGGCTATGGTGTAGAAAGATAGCAGATTAAGGAGGCATCTCATGTCTGACACCATTCGATTTACGCTTGACGGGCAGCCGGCTTCCGCGGCGCCGGGTATGACCATTTGGGAAGTGGCCAATGGCCAAGGATTGGTGATCCCGCATTTGTGCCACAAACCTGCACCTGGCTATCGGCCGGATGGCAATTGTCGCGCCTGCATGGTGGAAATCGAAGGAGAGCGCACCTTGGCGGCCTCTTGTATCCGCGAGCCGCAAGAAGGAATGGTGGTGACAACGAATTCTCAGCGCGCCAGTTCTGCGCAGAAAATGGTTGTTGAAATGCTGCTTGCCGATCAACCCGCCCGGGAAGAGGCCCGTGATAAATCAAGCCATTTATGGGATATGGCCGATCTGCATGCGGTGCAAGACAGCCGGCTGCCCGCGTTGGAGCCTGAGCGGGTTCCTTTATTGGATGACAGTCATCTGGCGATGCGGGTGAACCTGGATGCGTGCATTCAATGCGGGTTATGCGTGCGCGCCTGCCGCGAAGTGCAAGTGAACGATGTGATTGGTATGGCCGGGCGCGGCCATGACAGTTATCCCACGTTTGATTTTGCCGATCCGATGGGTGAAAGCACTTGCGTTGCTTGCGGCGAATGCGTGCAAGCCTGCCCCACTGGCGCCTTAATGCCGGCCACTGTGCTTGATGAGGATCAAACCGGCGATAGCCAAGATTATGACCGGGAGGTGGACAGCATATGCCCCTTTTGCGGTGTTGGCTGTCAGATCAGCTTGAAGGTTAAAAACGATAAAGTGAAGTTTGTTGAAGGGATAAATGGGCCGGCCAATGAGGGGCGCCTTTGCGTCAAGGGCCGCTTCGGATTTGATTATATCCATCATAACCACCGTCTGAGCAAACCGCTAATTCGCCGTGATGATGCCCCTGCAAAAGGTTTGAATGTGAGCCCTGATGATTGGCAGGAGGTGTTCCGCGAAGCCAGTTGGGATGAGGCGCTAGACGCGGCGGCTTCTGGTTTGCTCAACCTACGATCTGAGCATGGTGGGCGGGCCGTGGCCGGGTTTGGCAGCGCCAAATGCACCAATGAAGAGGCGTATTTGTTCCAAAAAATGATCCGTCAGGGCTTTGGCCATAACAATGTTGATCACTGCACGCGGCTGTGCCATGCCTCTTCGGTGTCGGCGCTTTTGGAAAATGTTGGATCGGGCGCGGTTACGGCGACGTTTAACGAAATTGAAAATGCCGATGTGGCGATTGTGATTGGCGCCAACCCGATTGAAAACCATCCCGTTGCCGCCACATATTTCAAACAATTTACCAAACGTGGCGGCAAGCTTATTGTAATGGATCCTCGCGGGCAGGCTTTGAAGCGTTTTGCAACGCATATGCTGCAATTTAGGCCCGGTGCAGATGTGTCGATGCTGAATGCGATCATGCATGTGATCGTTGAAGAAGAGCTTTACGACCAGCAATATATCGAAGCCTATACCGAGAATTGGGAGGCGGAAAAAGCCCATTTGAAAGATTTCAGCCCCGAAAAAATGGAGGGCATTTGTGGCATTGACGCGGAGACTTTGCGCGCTGTGGCGCGTTGCTTTGCCGGTGCAAAGGCGGGTATGATTTTCTGGGGTATGGGCGTGTCGCAGCATATCCATGGTACGGATAACAGCCGCTGTTTGATTTCCCTGGCGCTGATGACGGGCCAAGTTGGGCGGCCCGGCTCGGGTTTGCATCCTTTGCGCGGCCAGAATAATGTACAAGGCGCTTCGGATGCCGGCTTGATCCCAATGTTTCTACCCGATTATCAAACCGTCACGAATGATGGCGTGCGCAGCGCATTTACCTCTGTTTGGAACTCGGATGATTTTTCGGCAGAAAAAGGCCTTACCGTGACAGAAATTATGGATGCGGTTCATGATGGGGATATTCATGGCATGTATATTTTGGGGGAAAACCCCGCAATGTCTGACCCGGATGTCGAACATGCTCGTCATGCATTGGCCAAACTGTCGCATTTGGTCGTGCAGGATATTTTCCTGACCGAGACCGCGAATTATGCCGATGTCATTTTGCCTGCCAGCGCGTTTGCGGAAAAAGCAGGAACCGTGACCAACACCAACCGGCAAGTGCAGATGGGGCGCCCTGCAGTGCCGCCCCCGGGTGAGGCGAAGGAAGATTGGTGGATTGAAACCGAATTGGCAAAACGTCTTGGGCTGGATTGGAGCTATACCAGCCCCAAAGAGGTTTTTGCTGAAATGAAGCTGAATATGGGCTCACTGAATAATATTACATGGGATCGGCTGGCGTCAGAAAATGCCGTCACATACCCCTCGTTAAGCCCAGAGGATCCGGGCCAAAGCATCGTGTTTGGTGATGGGTTTCCGCGCGCGGATGGGCGTGCCCGCTTCACTCCTGCGCATGTCATTGCCCCGGATGATGTGCCCGATGCTGAGTATCCAATGATTTTGACCACAGGGCGGCAATTGGAGCATTGGCATACCGGTTCGATGACCCGGCGGGCAAAAGTGCTGGATGCGGTTGAGCCCGAGGCCAATTGCTCTATGCATCCCAAAACCCTGCGAAAGATGCAGGTTGCGCCGGGGGGGATGGTGCGGCTGAGCACCAAACGGGGAAGTTTGGTGATCATGGCGCGCGCAGATCGTGCTGTGGCCGAGGATATGGTGTTTTTACCCTTTGCCTATGTGGAAGCGGCCGCCAATATTCTGACCAATCCCGCGGTAGATCCTTTTGGCAAAATTCCGGAATTCAAATTTAGCGCCGTGCGCGTTGAAAAAGCAGAAGACAGCTCTGTTGCCGCCGAATGAAGCGTGTCGGTTGGGTTTGTTCTGAACGCATTGCTGCGCGGGTTGGCTAATAGCCAGCTGCTGCATCGGCCAGATGCAAGAAGGGCAGGCTGGCCTCGCCGCGCTGGATGTTTTCAACGATGACGGTGCATGCGGTTTCAATGCGCGTGGCTGAGGCAATATGGGGCGTGACCGTGATCTTGGGATGGGCCCAAAACTGATGCGTTACCGGCAAAGGCTCTTCGCGAAATACATCCAAAGTGGCATGGCCCAACTGGCCTGAGTGAAGCGCCTGTAAAAGCGCATCATCTTCGATCAAGGGGCCGCGACCGGGGTTGATAACAACCGCGCCCGGGGCCATTTTTGAAAAGGCATCTGCATCTAATATGTTTGCCGTTTCTGGCGTAGAGGGCAATAGCAATACGGTTATTTCGGTGTCTTGTAGCGCTTGGTTAAACCCATCGCTGCCATGAAAGGTTGCGATATTCTCAATGGTTTTTGGTCTCCGACTCCATCCGCGAACCGAAAACCCCAACCCCGCCAGCGTGGTTGCGCAGGCGGCGCCCAAAGCGCCAAGGCCTAAAATAGTAACTGTGCGATCCTTGGCCAAAGGTGGTATGGCGCTGCGCCAGAGACCATCTTGACCAAGCACATGCGCATCTGTTCCCAAATGATGGCGCAGCACATGCCCTGTCACCCATTCGACCATGCCTTGGGTCATGCCGCTATCGACCATTCTGGTCAGCGGCATCGTCAGGCTTTTATTACCAATGATGGTTTCCACCCCTGCCCATAAGCACAGCACGGCTTTGCAGCGAGTGTAGGGCTTAAAGTCGCTCAATCCGCTGCTTGGCGCGTAAACGATATAGTCTACCTGCTCGGGGGAAATATCCTCAGCCAGATGATACTCCAGCCCTGTTTTCTGAAGCGCGTTGCTGAGGGGGATTTCATAGTCTTGCCAACTGTTTGGGCCACCTTTAAAGAGGATCTGTGTGGTCATAATTTTTCCCTTGGTCGATGCACATGTGCAGATTGAATTAGCCCAAACCCTACCAATAAAACCAGCATTGCAGAGCCACCATAGCTTACCAGAGGTAGGGGCACGCCCACCACCGGTGCCATGCCCATCACCATCGACATATTAACGGCAAAAAACAGAAAAAATGTCACAGAGATGCCTTGGATCAGCAAGCTAGAAAACCGATCAATGCTGCGCAAAGCGGCAATCAAACAGATCATTAATATAGCCACATACATGGCCAGAAGCGACAGGCCGCCGATAAAGCCAAATTCTTCGGCGAGCGTTGTGAAAATAAAATCTGTATGTTTTTCAGGCAGGAAGTTTAATTGAGATTGGGTGCCCTGCATAAAACCGCGGCCCGTCCATGCGCCAGAGCCCAGCGCGATTTTGGATTGAGTGATGTGATAGCCGGCGCCCAAAGGATCGCTGGCGGGGTCTAAAAACGTGTCGATACGCCTATATTGATAATCTTCCAAAATTTGCCAGGCTTTGCCACGGCTTTGAAAAACGGCCGTTACCAACCCCACCCCTGCGGCAATAACCGATAAGAAATAGCCCCAATGCACCCCGGCCAGATACATGACAGCGCCGCCCGATATTAGCAAAAGCAAGGCGGTCCCCAGATCCGGTTGGCGCAATACGATCAATGTGGGCAGCAGGATAAGACCCACCGGTAAAATCACCCAAATCGGGCGAGACATACGCGCCCTGGGAAGCATGTCATAATAGCCGGCCAAGGCCATGACCAATGTGATTTTTGCAAGCTCTGAGGGTTGCAAACGCATAAAGCCTAGATCAATCCAGCGTTGGGCGCCCATACCCTTAACGCCAAATAATTCTACCAAAAGCAACAAGATAAGGGAAAGTGCATATCCCACGAAAGACAGGTTGCGCCAAGCCCAGATCGGGGTCATCGCGATCACAAGCATGATGAAAAAACCAAGTGCAAAGCGTTTCATTTGGGGCTCTGCCCAAGGCCGCAGAGATCCGCCTGCGACCGAATAGAGCATCAAAAAACCAAAGCCAGCGGCGCTAATGATTAAAATTGTCAGGGGCCAGTTTAAATATAGGATTTTGCGCATCCCAGTGGGCACTGAGCGAACGCGGTATTCAAGATAACTCATACACGGCCCCTCTGAAACCGCTCTAACCGCGGAAGGGTTTTGCGCAGATCTGCTTGTTGCTTTTTGATCTTATCGCGATCTTTGGTTGGATAAGCAGAAAGCGGTGGTTGATCGCCGTAAAGCGCTTGTAGCGTGATATCGCGCGCCAGTGGCGCGGCTGTTGCAGATCCGCTTCCACCATGTTCCACCACCACGGCTACGGCGATTTTCGGCGCATCAAACGGTGCAAAATTCACAAATAAGGCATGGTCGCGCTTGTTCCATTCAAGCTCTTCATTTTTGGACACGCCGCGGCGCCGTTCGCTTTCAGTAATGTTCCGCACTTGGCTGGTTCCGGTTTTACCGGCCATGCGCATTGACTGCTCGATAATCCGTGACCCATATGCCGTTCCACGCCGATTATTGCTCACCTCATACATTGCGCGGCGCAGAAACCGCAGATTGTTTTCATTCAGACCCAAAGATCCGGGTTTTGGATCGGTGATCGTTGCACCGGCTTGGGCTTTTATCAAGCGCGCCTGAATATTCTTACCGCTTGCAATGCGCGCGGTCATCACCGCCAATTGTAGTGGAGAACTGAGCACAAAGCCTTGGCCAATTGATGCGTTGACCGTATCCCCGATCACCCACTCGGAGCCCCGATTTATCAATTTCCAATCTTTATTAGGGCTGAGGCCCGTGGTTTCGGCCGACATTGGGATATTGTGTTTGACGCCAATACCCAGCTTTGTTGCCATCGCAGAAATTTTTTCGATCCCCAGTTTAAGCGCAAGATCATAATAAAAGACATCACAGCTTTCGCGCAAGGATTGTTCTAAATTGACTTGCCCGTGCCCCCCTGTTTTCCAGCAGTGAAATTTCCGATTTGAAACATCCAGATGGCCGGGGCAAAATACGCGCGCATTGGGATCTAAAATACCATCTTCCAAACCGGCAAGCGCGGTGACCATTTTAAAGGTTGAGCCGGGCGGATACGCATCTTGCACGGTTTTAGAGGCCAAAGGGCGATGGTCATTGTCGCGCAACACGCCATAATCATCAAAAGAGATACCACGGACAAATTTGTTGGGATCGTAGCTTGGCGAAGAGGCAATCGCCAAAATATCGCCTGAGTTACAATCCATAACGACAGCTGAGGCGCTTTCTTCACCCAGCCGCGCCTGGACATAATTCTGCAACCCTGCATCAACGGTGATCTGTAAATTACGTCCAGAATTACCCTCGCGGCGTTCTAGCTCGCGCATCACGCGCCCTTGCGCGTTCACCTCGACATGTTTGGCGCCCGCCCGCCCGCGTAAATCTTCTTCATATTTGGCTTCAACGCCCACTTTTCCGATTTGAAAGCGTGGGATGCGCAACAGCGGGTCTGGATCTTCAGAGCGATTAAGGTCGCGGTCACTTACCGGCCCAACATACCCCACGATATGGGCAAAATTCGGACCTAAAGGATAATGCCTCGACAGCCCAACCTCTGGTGTGATGCCGGGCAAAGATGGGGCATTTATGGCCACTTTGGCAATGTCTTCCCAGCTGACGCGATCAATGATCGTGACAGGTAGAAAGGGCGCGCTGCGCTGTGTTTCTAACACGCTACGTTCTATATCTTCTGCGCTGAGCGTGATAAGCTGCGCCAATTGCACCAGTAATTTACGTACGTCGCCGGCGTCTTCTTTCACCAATGTGATGCGATAGCTTTGTTCGTTGCGCGCTAGGAACACGCCGTTGCGGTCGTAAATTTCGCCGCGCTCTGGGGCAATCAGGCGGATGTTAATTCTATTTTCCTCGGCCAATAGGCGATATTGATCGGCTTGGGTGATTTGCAAATGGCGCAGACGCGCGGCCAGCGCCCCGGCAAATCCCAGCTGCAGGGCGCCAACCACAAGGCTGCGCCGGTTCAAGCTATGCTTGGGTGTTGAGACGGGGCGTTTCATAGACGGGCTCCTTGGGCCTGTTTCCCATCTCTTGGATGTGGTTTACGCACACCCATCAGAAAATGGCTGAACGCCACAGCAACTGGATAAAATAAAAGCGTCGTCAAGATTTCTGAAAGCGCAAGCGCAACGGCGGGTTGCGGGGTTAAGACCAACGCCAAGATAAGGCGGTTTGCCAGCGCGATCGAAATAACCAAACCCGTCACGCTGAGATATTCAAGCGCCAGTGAAAAACTTTCTGGGCGTGCGCTGCGCTGTTTAAGCCATTCAAGTGCCAGCAGGCTCAGCGCTGCCAAAAGCCCGGGGGGACGCTGTAATAACAGGTCTTCCAACAGGATCACCCCTGCAATCAACAAAGGGGGCGTGAATTCGGGGCGTCGAACCGCCCAAGCACAGAGCAAGGCAAGGGTTATATTCGGCATTAACCAGCTATCATCGGCGGTCATGAAGGGCAAAAGCTCAAACAGCATAAGACCAAAAGCAAGCGTGGCTAAAAGGCCGCGATAGGTCCAGATTTGGGCAGCGGGTGTTTCAGCCATCTTGAAGTGCCTTAACATTTTGAGTCGATGCAGGCGCATCGGGCACCAGCAAGTCGCCCGTGCCCGAAATACTGGGCGGCGCGCTGGTGCGTAAAACCCGCAAGAACTCAAGGCGTTCGTAATCCGCGGATAGCCGCACCCGCAAGCGGTTGTTCGGATCCAGCGCGAGCTGCCCGATCAACAAACCGGCTGGTAAAACACCGCTATCGCCGGAGGTAGATATTCTATCGCCGGGCCGCACCGCATCGGCATCTTCCAGAAAATCTATAAGCGGAGCGTTTGAGTTATCGCCCGACACAAAAGCGCGTTGTCCCGAAGGTTGGATAATCACAGGGATACGGCTGGCATTATCGGTCAGCAGGATCACCCGGCTGGTTTCTTGGCCAACACCCGAAATACGCCCCACCAAACCAAGCCCATCCATCGCGGGCCAGCCATCGCGGATGCCGTCTTGTGCGCCGACATTTAACAATACGGATTGGCGAAAAGGCGAGCCGCTATCGGCGATGACAATCCCGCTGACATGCGTGAGCGTTGGATCTTGCCGCAAATTATTAAGATCGAGCAGGCGCGCATTTTCCTGCTCAAGTTGCAGCGCGGCTTCCTTCCAGCTTTTCATTTTTTGCAATTCGCGGTTCAGCTCTTGATTCTGCTGATATAAGGCTTGGTAGCTTTGGAAATTTTCAAGAACCCGCCCGGCCCAAGTGGCGGGTCGCAATACCCATTCGAAATGCGGTATTATCGTGTCGATAACATCAGCTCTTAAACGCTCGATTCTGGGATTATCAATGCGCCAAATCGCAAAAAACAGCAGCAAGATGCTGACAAGCATGACAAGAGTGATCCGCCGAACAGATCCTGCGTAATCTTGGTTATTTTTTCGATCATTGGCCAAGTGAACCTCTCGGTCAGTTGGAGCGTTTATTAGCTGTCATAGTCAATGGCGTGGCGCAGTTGCTGTTCATATTCTAACGCTTTGCCGGTGCCCATCGCAACACAGTTCAGGCTTTCATCGGCAATAGAAACCGCCAAGCCGGTTTGTTCCCGCAGGGCCAAATCAAGATCGCCCAATAACGCGCCACCGCCGGTCAACATAACGCCCCGATCCACAATATCTGCAGCGAGATCGGGCGGGGTTGCTTCAAGCGCTGTCATCACCGCTTCGCAAATTTGTTGTACTGGTTCAGAAAGGGCCTCGGCCACCTGCGCCTGCGTGATTTCGGTTTCTTTCGGCACGCCATTGAGTAAGTCGCGGCCGCGGATCATCATCGAGGCACCGCGCCCGTCATCTGGCATGCGCGAGGTACCGATAGATGTTTTAATGCGTTCGGAGGTGCTTTCTCCGATCAATAAGTTATGCTGGCGGCGTAAGTAAGAGATGATCGCCTCATCCATTCTATCGCCGCCCACGCGCACAGAGCGCGCGTAAACGATATCGCCCAAGGACAGAACCGCAACCTCTGTGGTTCCCCCTCCGATATCTACCACCATATTGCCGGTAGGATCGGTGATCGGCATTCCGGCGCCAATGGCGGCCGCAATTGGCTCTGCGATCAAGCCGGCTTTGCGCGCGCCCGCCGAAAGCACCGATTGCCGGATGGCGCGCTTTTCAACGGGTGTTGCCCCATGCGGAACGCAGACGATTATTTTGGGTTTGGAAAATGTAGATCTGCGATGCACTTTTCGAATGAAATGTTTGATCATCTCTTCAGCAACATCAAAATCGGCAATCACGCCTTCGCGCATGGGGCGAATGGCTTCAATACTGCCGGGGGTGCGCCCCAGCATCAGTTTTGCGTCCTCGCCGACGGCCAAAACTTTTTTCAGCCCATCTTTGACATGATAGGCAACCACAGAGGGCTCTGACAGGATAATACCGCGCCCTTTGACATAAACCAACGTATTTGCTGTGCCCAGATCGATGGCCATATCCTGAGAGAGCACTCCCATTAGATTTCCAAGTCCAAGCATATTTTGGCTTTCCTCAATGTTCATGTGGGCCGGCGACCATGCGCCTACGCTGTCGTTATAGAGACGCTTGACGCTCCGCGAAAGTGGCTATTGTGAAATTGGGCAAGAATCCTCGTATTCAGGCTGTGCGCGGCGTTGGCCAAAGGTAGGCGGCTAAAAACGCAGCTTGAATCTCAGGTTTCTGGCTGCATAAATTGCAAACGTCGGTTTTGTGCGCTGTCTTGTCGGAGAGGCAAAGGCCTTTCTTTTCAGCAGGCGCATATCAGGCGCAGAAGCAAGCAGTGGATGTGAGATTATGAAGACACATGTCAAAGCCCTTATCGTTGGCGGTGGTGCCGTTGGAACCTCGATCGCCTATCATTTGGCGCGGGCCGGTTGGGATGATGTGATGCTTTTAGAGCGCGATGAGCTGACATCGGGCTCTACCTGGCACGCAGCCGGGCTTTTGCCATTGTTTAACATGTCGTATGCCACCACCCATATTCACCAATATTCAGTAGAATTTTATAAAACGCTGGAAGCGGAAACTGGCTTGAATGCGGGGTTTTCGATCGTGGGGAACTTGCGTATGGCGCAGACCAAAGAGCGTATGGATGAATATATGGTCTATGCGACCACTGCAGAAAGTTGCGGTGTGCCCTATGAATGGCTGTCGGCCAAGCAGATCAAATCCCGCTATCCCCTTGTGCATTGTGATGATTTGCAAGGCGCCATTTATCACCCTACGGATGGTTATATTAACCCCGCTGATGTGACCATGGCGATGGCCAAGGGCGCACGCCAGCGCGGCGTAGTGATCGAACGGAAATGGCAGGCCGATGCTTATGAATGGACGGGAAGTGAGTGGAAAGTCACGCTCAGTAAAATGGTTGAAAAAGGTGGAAATCTGCTGGCGTCCGACGAGCAGGTTATTGTGTATGCCGAGCATGTTGTGACCGCAACCGGCAATCATGCCCAGCGCACGGCACAATTATTGGGCATCAAAAACACAGCGATCCCCGTTGAGCATCAATTTATCGTTACCGAGCCGGATCCGGCGCTTGTGGAATGGCGTAAAGAAAATGGTGAGCATCCCGTGTTGCGCGATGCGGATGCCAAATGGTACGTGCGCGAAGAGCGCGGCGGTTGGATTTTAGGCCCATATGAGCGCAACGCGCCCGCGCGGTTCGAATATGGCGTGCCTGACAGTTTTAGAGCTGATCTGTTTCCCTTGGATTTGGAGCGGATCGAAGAAGAATATATGTCGATGATCCACCGTATCCCCTCAACAGAAACCGTCGGATTGAAAGATGATTTCAACGGACCTATTTGTTACACGCCCGACGGAAACCCGCTGGTGGGCCCTGCGCCCGGGCTGCGAAATATGTGGCTGGCGGAAGGGTTTTCCTTTGGCATCACCGCGGCCGGCGGCACGGGGTATTATTTGGCGCAAATGATGGTTGAAGGAGAGGCCGAGATTGATATGGCCTCGCTTGATCCCAAGCGCTATGGCAATTGGATTACCACCGATTATACCGCGCGCAAGAATGAAGAAGCCTATGAGCATGTGTATATTCTGCACCATCCTGACGAAGAGCGCCCGGCCTGCCGGCCCTTGCGCACTGGGCCGGCTTATGATCGGCAAAAGGCGCGCGGAGCACAGTTTGGCTGCGTAAACGGATTTGAACGCCCCAATTATTTTGGCCCCCTAGATGCGGATGATAATTTTGATCATGACGCGCGCAGCTTTCGCCGCGGTGGATGGTGGCAGGCCGCCATTACCGAAGCCAAAGCCATCCGCGAGGGGGTTGGCCTGATCGACGCCACGGCCTTTACCAAACATATGGTGAAAGGTCCGGGTGCGGCGCAGTTTTTAGATTGGTTTACCTGCAATAAACTGCCCAAAACCGGCCGTATAAACCTAACCTATGCGCTTACCTCTGCTGGCACCACGCGCACCGAATATACGATTGTCCGTTTGGCCGAAGATGCTTTCTACCTTGTCTCAGCCGGAGCCTGGACAGATTATGATGGTGATTTTCTGCGTAAAAGCGCTGCGGATAAAGCGCCAGAATTTGGCTATGTCGAAGTGCAGGATGTGACCACGCAATGGGGTGTTTTTGCCATTGCTGGGCCAAAATCGCGCGATGTTTTGAAGGCTGTTATCAAAGATTCTGATCCAGAAACCGCTTTGTCAAATAAGCGTTTTCCGTGGTTGAGCGCGCGCCAAATCGAATTGGGTATGTGCCCCGTCAATGCGATTCGGGTCGCCTATACGGGTGAATTGGGCTGGGAGTTGCACCATCCGATTGAAATGCAGAATTATTTGTTCGATCTGCTGGAAGCTGCCGGCGCGGCGCATGGGATGAAATTGGTGGGCGCGCGGGCACAGAATTGGCTGCGGCTTGAAAAATCATATCGGGCTTTTGGCAACGAGCTTGGCCGCGATGCAACCCCGCTTGAAGCAGATCTGCCGCGCTTTGTTGACCTGACAAAAGCGTTTAATGGAAAAGATGCCATGCAAGCGCTGGGCGTTCGTTCAAAATGCGTCACCATGTTGATTGACGGCCCCGATGATGCAGATCCGTGGGGGCGCGAGGCGGTTTATACGCCTGAAGGAGAGCGCGTTGGCCGTTTGACTTCAGGGGGCTATTCCGTGGCGTTCGAGCGCGCAATCGGGCTGGGATATGTGCGTCCTGAATTGGCCGTGCCGGGCACAAAATTGCAAGTAAAAATCCTTGATCAATTATGGCCCGCTGAAGTGACAGAAGACAGCCCTTATGATCCCTCAAATAAAGTTATTCGTATAGATGGGTAGGGCGCCAGCCACGTAAACCTATATGATTTTTATTCTGTCAGCTGGGTCTTTTAGATCCCCAGTCCAAAACGCTGCGCGCCCGATAGAGCAAACTTATCAGAGTTATTTGTTAAACGATTTAAACGGCTGGGAAATATAAGCCTTGCCTCCAGGCCTTTTGAAGCGTTAATTACATGTATATTTTATAACTTTTTACTATTTCATTTTATGAGGCTCTAATGCGTTTATTATTTTTATGCTTATTCTGCGCGTTGTTTACAATCACCGGTTGCGCGAATAAAAAAGAACATGAAACAACCCCAATTCGATTAAAAACGCCAGAAGGGCTTGTGGTGTGCCAGCTTTACGCGCTGGATTTAATCATGTGGGATACCTCGATCACGCGGCCCAAATCTATGAGCAAAGAAACGGCTGATAAGATATGTGTGGCAGAGGGTGCGCGTTTAAAGCGCGAAATTAAGAAGCGTTTTGGCCAAAACGCAAAGCCGCGGACGGTTGAAAAAATTTAAATCGCGCGTTGATTTCTTTCTGCGCAGACGCAACGCTGCGCCATGTGGTGTTGCATCAGGTTTTCGCAAAACGGTTGCAATCTGAGCGGTCAGCAGAATGGATTGAGACGCTATAGTGGAAAAAGCATATATAAAAACAGCCGCTCAATTTATCAAACGAGCGGCTGTTTTTCATTTCTATTCAAAACCGTGATGCGGTTTAAACGCCTTCAAGCTCTTTGGCCAAATCGCCAATTTCGGCGCCCCCTGCCATCAAGCGCTTAATGTCATCGCCAGCCAGATCTTCTGCTGAGCCACTGCCGATCACCTCGCCCAATGATAAAAAGGTAAAGCGGTCTGCGATCAACCGCGCATGTATCTCGTTATGCGTGATCAAAATAATCGCGATATCACCCAGTTTTTGAACCCGTTTGATGGTTTTTAGAACTTCCATTTGTTGCTTTTGGCCCAAGGCTGAGGTGGGCTCATCCAAGATCAGCACTTTTGCGCCAAAATAAATGGCGCGCGCAATCGCCAATGTCTGGCGCTGCCCCCCTGACATTGTGCCAACCGCTTGATCCGGATCCGCAATATTAATACCGATCTTCGCCATTTCTTCCGCGGTGATCCGATCCATTTCTTTCATTTTCATCAGTCCAAAAGAGCTGTTGAAGCTGGTAATTTCACGGCCCAAAAAGAAATTCCGCGTTACCGATGTCAGCGCGTTCAAGGCCAGATCCTGATACACGGTGCCGATGCCGGCATCGCTTGCGTCGCGGGGCGAGTTAAACTGCACCGGTTTGCCTTCGATTTCAATGCTGCCATCTGTGGGAGCATGGACGCCCGACAAGATTTTAATCAGCGTTGATTTGCCGGCGCCGTTATCCCCGAGCAAAGCATGCACTTCGCCAGGGTATATTTCCAGATCAACACCGTTCAGCGCGGTGAAGGATCCAAATTTTTTCACCAGACCGCTTGTTTTGATCAGGGGTGTGCTGCTTGTTTGTGCCATTTTATATGTTCCCCATGATACGTTTGCGGATGTTTTCGTTCAACAAGGCTGAGGCGATAATCACCAAACCCAAGAACACCCTATAGAAGGATCCATCGATCCCCGGGATGTAGAAAAAGGCTTCTCGGGCCAATCCAAAGATAAAGGCTCCGACGATAATGCCCATTACGGTGCCAAAGCCCCCAGTCATCACCAAGCCGCCAATCACCGCTGCAGCGATGGCTTCCAATTCTTTTAAATTGCCTTTGGCTGCGTCACTTGTATTCACCTCAAACACTTGGCAAGCGGCAAATACCGTGGCGCAGAAGGCCGAGAATACAAAGAGCGATATTTTTACTTTATTGGTTGGAACACCATTGGCTTGCGCCGCGTTCAGGTTGCCACCCGTTGAATAGATCCAGTTGCCCGCTTGCGTGCGGCTGAGCACGATATAACAGGCGATCGATAGGATGATCCAGATCATCACGCAGGAATACAAGCCTGGTGCGAATTGGTTGCCAAAATTGTTGGTGTTCCAATCGATCGGAAAATACAGCCAATCGAACAGGCCTTCCAAAATATTACCCCCGAAAAAGTCAGCCACTTTGTTCACCGTTGGAACGGTGTCAATATAAGCGCGGGCGATATCCACCTCCGTCACCGATTTGGGCGTCACCGGATCAATTTTGAAGTTGGCAATTTTGTCGCGGATTGTGTTGGCCATGTAATCATTGCCCGATTGAACGGCGTTTTCCAACGCTTTTTCCAAAGGTTTTACGCCTTTGGCTTCCATCAAGGCAGTCTTGGCTTCGGCCACTCGATTATAGGTATAGCTGAGGCGCTCGGTGATACTGGCCACCACATCGCCAGAGAGGGTTTGCGCCAAATTGACCAAATCTGCTTCGGGCAAAGATTTTGCGTCCAAACGGCTCAGCTCGCCATGGCCGGGCAGATCGATGATGTTTTTCAAATCTGGAATTTCGGTCACGGTTGTTGAGCCCGCGCTTTGGTCCGGTCGGTGGTTAAAGGCCCGCAGTGACACCTCTGTGAGGCCGCGCAAGAAGAACAACCCGCCCAGAGTCACGATAAAGGACGGCAAGCCAGAGCGCACAACGATGAAACCTTGGATCCATCCAAAGCTTAATGTGAAGCAAAGCGTTATAAGTATCGCCCAGATCGGCGTGACGTGATCAACCGAAAACAGCGTATAATATTCAATGTGAACACCGCCCTCAAAGGACAGATATGGTATAAGAACCGCGAACCCCCAGCGCAGGATCATCGCCATACAGGCCCCTGCAAACCCAATCATTGAGCCAATCGAAAGATCAAATTCACCGGCAATAATCAGCAATCCCGCACCCAGCGCAATTATCCCAAGTTGAGATATTACCCGCAAGTTGTTGCGTATTCCTAACGCATTAAAGCCTTCCCCGTTAAAGGGATTCCAGGTGGCTTCGGCGACCGGGATAGAGAAATACCCAAGCATCCCCATCAACAAGATCATCACGCCAATCGGCCCGATTTCTGGTCGTGCAAAGAGGGATAAAAAACGTTTCTTAGGCGCGTGGCGGTCAGATTCCTGGCGCTGCGATACTGGTGAATTCATGACTGTTCCCAAAAAAAAGAGGATAGCAAATAGCTACCCATGGCTGTCAAAAAAAGGGGGGTGACAAAAGCCACCCCCCTTCGATGTCTTGGTCTTATCTGTCTACGCCGGCAAGCGCAGCAACAGATGAGGCGTTTGATTTATCAACAAAGCCTGGGCCTGATGGAATATTCGCACCTGGCAGAAGGCCAGCACCGTTGTTGTAAAGGTGCAGTACGATGATTGGCATATAGCCTTGCAGACGCTGCTGCTGATCGATCGTGAAGGCCACTTTGCCCGCATTGATCATGTCCATAACAGGGGGGCTAAGATCGAAGCATGAGTGGTGCACTGACATGCCCAGCTCGTCGATCGCTTGCTGTACGCCAACGCAAGTATGTGGGCCAACAGACAGAACTGAGTCTACGTCTGGGTTGGCCTGAAGCGCAGCAGCTGCACGTGTTGTGATGGTCGCAGGGTCGCTTGTTGTGTCAACAGTTGACGCCAATGGTACGTTCTCGCCATAGCCATTACATCTGTCGTTCAGGGCTGTGTTATATTGCTCATGCATCATGCAAAGCGCGTTTGTTGCGCCTTCCGCTTTCGCGCGTGCACCCGCTGATTGACCGGCCAAATATTCAGGCTGACCTACATGCATCAATGCACCCACGGCCGCTGATGATTCCAGGCCAGAGTTCATTGTGATCACAGGAACGCCTGACGCAACGGCGTCTTTGATCGCCTGACCAAGCGCTTCTGGATCCGGCAATGACACAACCAAGCCATCTGGCTGAGTGGCCGCAGCCGCAGCGATTGATTTGGCCATATCGCCCATATCCGCTGAAGGTGTATATACATATTCAAAATCGGCCCCAATGTGACGCGCCGCGTCTTCACCACCTTTTTGAACAACAGGCCAGAAGGGGTCTTTTCCTTCGCCATGTGTCACCATGACATAGCGCTCGGCGCTTGCCATACCGGCCATAAGAGCGGCTGCAGATAGCGCTACCACAAATTTGCTAGTAAATTTCATAGTCTTCTCCCAAGTTTTGCCTCTTATGAGGCTTTTAGCTGTCGCACCACCTTGGTGGTTTGGCGCCTTTGGTAGAGCCCAAAGACTTCCACGAGTCAAGGAAACACAAAATTTATAGCTTTGCAACCGGTTGCAAAAAGTTAATTGTGCTTTCATATTCCAACCATCAGCTTTGCCGCTTTTGGCAGGATTATCGATGAAAGCTTAAGCAATATGGCCATTACGCTTAACGATGTAGCACAACGCGCAGGTGTCTCACGCTCGGCCGTGTCACGCACGTTCACTGATGGGGCCTCCGTATCCAAGGTGATGCGACAAAAGGTTGAAGATGCGGCGATCGAGCTTGGTTATACGCCGAATTTTCTGGCCAGAAGTTTGACCACCCGATCCACCAAATTGATCGGCCTAGTTTCTGATAATTTTCATAACCCCATCTTTTTAGAGGTGTTTGATCAATTTACTCGCGGCCTGCAAGATCGCGGTTTGCGCCCTTTACTGGTCAATTTGTCTGAAACCTATCAGGCTTCATCTTCGCTTCGTATGCTGCAGCAATATTCGGTGGATGGCGTTATTGTTGCCTCGTCAACCTTGCCACCAGAGGTCTCGGAAGCCTTCCGAAGCGCAGGGATCCCCGTGGTGAACAGCTTTGGACGGTTTTCACTGGCCCCCAAAGTCGATGTGGTTGGCATTGATGATGAGGCTTGCGGACAAATTGCCGCAGAAACCTTGCTGGCGCGCGGTTACAAGCGGCTGGCTTTTCTTGGGGGGCCACAAGCGGCCACATCGACGCAATCGCGGTTGCGCGGCTTTTTATCGGAACTGCAGCGCGCGGGAGGTCCAACGCCCGATATTACCTTTGCAGAGGCGTATTCTTTTGAAGCGGGGCGGGCAGAGATGCAGCGGTTATTGCGAGAAACCACACCCGCCGAGGCTTATTTTTGTGGTGATGACGTGCTGTCTATTGGCGCCTTAAGCGCCATCCGCGATCACGGGTTAAGAGTGCCCGAAGATATTGGATTGATTGGCGTGAATGATATGCAGATGTCAGGTTGGCAAAATATCAACCTCACCACCATTGCGCAGCCCTTTGCCGAGATCATTCAAACATCTATCGACGTTATCGTTGATATGCTGCACGCACCCAAGCAGCCGGCGCAAGCCCGGCGTTTGCCCTGCCGCTTGGTGGAGCGTGGCACGTTGCGGGCCCGGCCCTAAGGGGCGTTTCGCAGATGGGGTGCGCGGCCACTGACCCTAAAAACTGCTTTTCTGCAGGCCTTAAGCGCAGCGCTTCACGGCGTTTAGAATCCGATTGATTTTAAAAAGCTGCGATTGGCGATCGCATCTGCAATGGGGCTGACATCCAATGTCGGGTCGCAATCCTGTTCAACAGTACACCAGCCCTCAAACTGAGCGTCTTCTAAAATACGTTTAACCTCTGAGAACTGCACGTCCCCCTGCCCAAGATTGCAAAAGATACCTTGGCCGCAGGCGTCATAAAAGCCGGTGCGTTTTGCAATCACATCTGCTTTGACCGCGGGGTCAATATCTTTGAAATGCATGTATGAGATCCGGTCAATATGCCGGCGCATAAACGCGATTGGATCGAAACCCGCATAAGAGTGATGGCCCGTGTCAAAACAGATTTTTAAAATGCTCTCATCGATCTCGCTGAGAAGCCTTTCCAATTCAGGCTCAAAATCGATAAACCCGCCCGCATGGGCATGCATGCCCACGGTTAATCCATACTCTTCCGCGCCTATTCTCGCGCAGGTCTCAATGCGGTCGCGATATAGGCTCCATTCTTCCTGTTCCATCTGCTCTGCTTCATCGGCGCGTCCGGCGGTTGGCGCGCGGCGCGGTGAAATCGAATCGATCAACACCAAATGTTTGGCGCCATGAGCGCTTAAGGCCTGGCAAGTGCGCAGCGTTCCGTCGAGCGTTTCCTCCCAGGCATTGGCATCGTGAAAAGGGCGAAAGACCACGCCGCCAATCAAGGTCAGATCATGCTCTTGCAGGGCTGGCCCCAAAATATCTGGGTTTTCTGGCATAAAGCCCACCGGGCCCAACTCGATCCCGCGATATCCCGCATCTGCGCAATCTTTCAACACGCTGCGCCAATCGGGATTTCTAGGATCATTTGCGAATTCGACACCCCATGAACAGGGTGCATTGCCAATTTGAATGCTCATAGTCTTTGGCCTTTCTAGAATTGCAGGTTGTGTCGGCGGCGCAGAAAATCGTTTTGCAACCGGTTGCAGATTCAGTATCTATTGTTACGAAACGGAGCAAGTGAGAAATATACCCTCAGCGTAAACAGAGTTTGATCTCATAAATATTGGTGTTATGCCGCGCCGGAGGATGCGCGCCAGAGGCGTTGCTGCGCGCAGCTTAGCTATTGGCGAAGCGCGCGGGCGGAAAACGCCGTTTTGGGAAAAGTTGAAAGGGCCATGAATGGCAGATTTAAATCGGATAAAAACAAATAACTTTGTGATCATCGGCCGCGCAGGCATGGATTTTTACGCCGACCCTCCGGGGGCCAAAACAGAAGAAGCGGTGCAATTTGTTTCTGCGCTGGGCGGGTCATCTGCCAATATCGGGGTGGCGATTAACAAACATGGTGGACGCTCTGCCTTGGTCACCAGCGTGTCCGATGATGCGATCGGGCGCTATTGCTTGAACCAGCTTGACCATTATGGGATTGATCGGCGTCACGTAAAAACGGTGGGTGGTGAGGCGCGCAATTCGCTGGCGGTGATCGAAACCCGCATCGAAGACCATCAATCGGTGATTTATCGCAATGGAGCTGCAGATTTTGAAATGAACATCGCCGATGTTGAAGCGGTGGACTATGCGGCCTATAGCGCGTTGATCACCACCGGCACTGTATTTGCCGCGGAGCCTTCACGCAGCGCCGCCTTCCGGGGTTTTGAACTGGCGCAGGCAGCTGGCTTGCCGTTGATTTTTGATGTTGATTACCGCCCCTATAGCTGGCCATCCGCCGCGGTGGCCTCTGAAACCTATTCGCGCGCCGCCGCGCTGTGCGATGTGGTGATCGGCAATGATGTCGAATTTGGCTTTATGGCGGGTGATTATGAAAAGGGTTTGGATAAAGCCCGCAGCCTGGCCCGTGAAGGGGCCCAGATTGTGATTTATAAAATGGGTGAAAAAGGCGCAATTACGATCACGCCTGAGCTTGAATTTCGAACCGGCATTTATCCGGTTGATGCGCTAAAACCCACCGGTGCGGGTGATTCCTTTATGGGCGGTTTTATCGCGTCGCTTGCCGCTGGCTTTAGTTTGAAAGACGCGGTGTTGCGCGGCTCGGCCTGCGCCTCGATCGTGGTGTCAAAAGTCGGCTGCGCCCCGGCAATGCCCAGCACCGCACAATTGGAAGAGTTTTTGCAGACCCATCCGGGCCCCGTTGAAATATAAAGGATTTCTCAATGCATTTCCCCCCCTATGACAATAAAAACCAGCCGATTGTGGATGTTGAAGACAGCCGCGTTCCGCTGAATTATTTTAACATTGTGAAGCTTAAAAAAGGCGAGGCGTTCAGCTATCAAGTGCCCGGCTATGAAACGTGTATCGCGCCGGCCACGGGCAGCGTTGATGTGGATGTTGAGGGGCAAGCCTATGCGGCCTTGGGCAATCGTGGCGTCGATGTTTGGGATGGAGAGCCCGAGGGGCTTTACGTGCCGTCGGGCGCAAAGGTCACGTTTGCCTGCGTCTCAGATCAGAGTGAAGTGTTCATCGCGGGCGCAAAATATGATCAGGTGCTTGACCCTTTTGATGTGCGTGCTGCGGATATTGATCTGGTTCAATATGGCTCAGATGACACGAAAACGCATCGCAAGATCAAACATATTTTGGGCCAGAAACAGCATGACAAAGTGGGGCGTTTGCTGGTCAGCGAATTGTTCACGGTGGGGCAGGGCGGCTGGTCTGGATTTCCCTCGCATAAGCATGACACAAACCGCTTGCCAGAAGAAACCCGTCATGATGAAACTTATAACTTTAGGTTTCGGCCCAATCACGGCTCGGGACTGCAAATGTTGCAGCGCGAAGATAACAAACCGGGCGATGCCTATCATATTGTAGATGGATCGACGATTTGCATTGATAATGGCTATCACCCTTGCGCCGTTTTGCCGGGTTATGAAATGTATTACTTTACCATTCTGGGTGGCCTGACGCAGCGCCCCTTGGTGCAATATTTCCAGCCCACGCATGCCTATCAAGTGGAAACAATTCCAGGCATCAAAGACATGGTTGCCAAGTTCAAATGACCTTGGCAACGCTGAAAGAGGTGTTACAGCCTGCGCTGTCGGGTGGCTATGCAGTTGCAGGTTTGGTGACCTTGGGATGGGAAGATATGCGCGCCTTTGTGGCGGCCGCCGAAGCCGAAAACCTGCCGGTGATTTTGCAGGCTGGCCCCTCTTGCCGGGCGCATACGCCCCTACCGATTTTGGGAAAAATGTTCCGTCATTTGGCCGAAACGGCTGCGGTGCCCGTGGTGGCGCATCTTGATCATGGTTATACGTTTGAGGAATGCCAAGAGGCGCTGGACAGCGGTTTTACCTCGCTGATGTTTGACGGTTCGCGCAAGCCTTTGGCCCAAAATATCGATGAAACTGCTTCCATTGCGGCATTGGCGCATGCGGCAGGGATTTCTTGTGAAGGCGAGATCGGATTTGTGGGCTATTCTGGCGGAGAGAATTCCGCAGGTACCGATCCGGATGAAGCCGCGCAATTCGCCCGTGAAACGGGGGTGGATGCAATGGCGATTTCAGTTGGAAATGTTCATCTTCAGCAAGATAAAGAAGGCGGTTTGGACGAGCGGCGCATCCGCGCGATTGAGGCTCTGACCGATTGCCCTTTGGTGATTCATGGCGGCTCGGGGGTGCCAATGGCGCAGCGCAGGGCACTGGCGCAGGGCTCTCAGATTTGCAAATTTAATATCGGCACCGAATTGAGGATGGCGTTCGGATCTGCGCTGCGCGCCGCCGTTGTGGCAGATCCAGCGCGTTTTGACCGAGTGGCGATTTTAAAAGATACGCATGATCCGCTTGTCGCGGCGGCGCGGCGGGTGTTGCGCGGGTTCAAACCGGCCAGTCCCTAAAAGCTGAAAACCCCTCCCATTCTGTAGGCGCCGCGCCTTTTATACCGCAGCGGCGCCCTCTGTGTTGGATAATCGCCCGGGGCCCGAGAGAGGGTGAAAAATAAGGTCGAGCTTGGGCGCATAACAATCAAGTGGTTTATGGATTGCGCAGGATCAAATCGATTTTTTTGCGATGGCTCATGCTGGCGCAGGCTGGGGATCATGAGCCGTGGCTTAAGCGCTGCATGCATATGTTATTCTAGGGGCGCATCTTAGCCGTTATATGCGTTTGCTGGACAGATTGACCCTCGGGCTTTTGGATCGGCTTTGTAACGCTAGCCTATATCGATAAAAACATCGCCATTTTCTACTTTTACCGCATATGTTTTCAAATTCTGGCAGGCGGGGCTACGCTTTGCCTCGCCGGTGCGATAATCAAACTGGCCATTATGCATTGGACATTCAATGATATAATCCATTACCAGGCCGTTTTCTAAATGCACGGCTTCATGCGTGCACAGCCCGTCTGTACAGAAAAACTCATCCCTATGGCTGCGGTAAATCGCGTAGCTGCGATCGCCATTGTCAAAGCGGATCAGATCTTCGGTTTCTATATCATCGGTGGCGCAGGCGCGCAGCCATGTACTCATGCTGATTTTCCTTCGGTGCTCTTATCTTCATTCTGCTTCAAGTTTGCCCTTCAGGGGCGGCGTTGCGCGCGCCCGGCGGCTGCCCTTTTCGGCAGCATTCGTGACTATAATATGTTTGGATTTATTGTTTTTTCAACAGCGTCGGGATCGTTTTGAGAGAGGCTTTTCGCGACCACTGTTCGGTTGGGGCAGTGTGCAAGCGCAACCTATTAAGTATTTTAGCTATCGCACCGCGCCCAAAAAAAATCTTGCAATAATTTTGGAAGCGATTTTAATCTGGGGGGGTGGCCGCGCAAAGCGCCGCTGCCATCTTTTATGGGCGTGGGGTGTCTACTGGACCCGCCCGGTGTTCGTTGAACACTAGAAACTCCTGAATAGGCTGCGCCGTGGTTGAGCGCGTTATATAATTATAGATCCGGCTATGCCGGTGTTAAGGGAGAATGAAAATGAAAAACGTGGGAATTGTTGGCATTGGGGATATGGGCAGTGGCTTGGCCAAAAACTTAATTAAAAATGGGTTTTCAGTGATTGGTCTGGATTTGTTAGAGCATCGCAAACTGGCCTTTGAAGCTATGGGCGGGCAATTGGCACGCGATTATGCAGAAATTGGTCGGGCCAGTGATGCGGTGTTTGTCATGGTGATGAATGGTACGGAAGCCAAAGAGATTATTCTGGGTGAAAATGGTTTGGTCGCCTCGATGGAAAAGGGTGGCGCGATCCTGCTAACGGCGACGATCAAGCCAACCGAGGCCCGCGAAATTGGCGCTGCAATGGCTGGGTCGGGTATTGATTTGATTGACAGCCCCGTCTCGGGAGGGTTCCCAGGCGCGCAAGGGGGAAGCCTGACGTTAATGGCGGCCGCACCCGCTGACATTCTGGCAAAAAACCGACGCGTGATGGAGGCTGTTTCAAAAACCATTCACCACGTGGGAAGTGACGCTGGCATGGGGCAAACCGTAAAAGCCTGTTTGCAATCGCTCATCGGCTCGATCTTTTCGGGCACGTTTGAAGCCGCTGCATTGGCGGCAAAAGCGGGTGTCAGCGGAGATGTTTTGTTTAATGTTGTGTCTTCTTCTAGCGCAGGTTGCGGCATCACAAACGCGGCGCTTGAAAACATTATTGATCGGAAATTTGAAGGCACTGGCAGCCATATAAACACCATGCATAAGGATTTAACGATCTCTTTGAATATGGCCGAAGAACTTGAGGTGCCGCTCCATACAGCCTCAACGGCGATGCAAATTTTTCATGCGGGCAAATCGAAATACCCGAATGGAGATAATTGGGCCTGCACGCAGGTGATTGAAGAGATCATTGGGGCCGAGCTGCACCGCAATTTAGGCGGCAAAGCATGAAGTTAGGCGTTATTTGCGATGGTATCAGCCGCGATTTGACCCGTGCGATCGATGTAATGGATGAGTTTGATCTTACATATGCGGAATTGCAATTTGTGGGTGACAAAGAAGTTGGCGATCATAGCGCGGCCGAAATTGCCGAAATGGACCAACTGTTGCGGGGGCGTGGTAAGCCGGTTTCTTGTTTATCGCGGCATATTTTTGCCGGCACCACATCGGCTAACCGGCCTGGCGATGCGCTGCATCAAAAGCATATGGATGCGCTGAAGCGGGTGATTGAGATGGCGCATATTCTTGAGGCGCCCTTGGTGCGGATTATGACCCAGAAAAAAGAACAAATTCTCTGGGGTCGCAATGGCGCTGAAAAATGGAACGTGGCGCATGGCGCTTGGGACACGATGGCCCCGATGATCGCGCCAGCGGTTGACTTGGCCAAAGCGGAAGATGTGACGTTGGTGGTTGAAACGGGCAATGGCACGATGGTGAATTCAAATTATACGGCCCGAAAGCTGATCGACGAGCTGGATGCAAAAGAGACGCTGAAAGTTTTGTGGGATCCTGGCAATAATTGCTGGTGCCATGAGCAGGCCTTCCCCGATGGCTATGAAGCGGTAAAGGGCGGCTATCTTGGTCATGTGCATATCAAAGATGTTCTGGTTGACACGCCGCGTGCAACGCTGGAAGTGCGCAGGATGGGCACCGGGCAACTGGGCCCGATGTTTCAGCCAATGGCGGATGCGATGCGCGCAGATCATTATGATGGGGTGATCTCATTTGAAAGCGTTTTTCATCCCGGCAATGGCGATTTTGAGGATGGGTTTCGCCAATGTATCGGGCTGTTCAAAGAGATTTTTGGATAGGGTTTTAAGCTGGATATGAGGGCCGCTGGCGCGGCGGCCCTCTATGGCTTTCGTTAAGCTTCTACCGAATAGCCTGCGTTTTTCATCACGCGGAGCAGTTCTTGATGGCCCGTTTGGGCCATTTTAAGGGGCGGATTTTTGATCGGGTCTTGCTCGGCTTCCACGACAAACCAGCCCTCATAGCCATGGGCGGCAAGGCGTTGAACGATGGCGTCGAAATCCAGACTGCCATCGCCGGGCACGGTAAAGGCGCCTTTGATCACCGCGTCCAAAAAGCTGTGCCGGCTGCGATCCAGCCCGGCGATCACATCCCCGCGCACATCTTTGGTATGCACATGGTTGATGCGGGCATGGTGCTTGTCGATCACCCGCAAAACATCTCCGCCAGCAAAGGCCATATGCCCCGCGTCAAAAAGCAGTGGCAAGGCGGCGCCGGAATGGGCCATCAGAAGATCTAATTCGGCCTCGGTTTCGATCGGAGCCGCCATATGATGGTGATAGCTCAATGGCATGCCCTGCGCGGCGCACCATTCGGCGAACGCGGTCAGTTTGCGCCCATATTCTTTGATTTGTGCCTCATCCAGCTTCAGTTTACTGGCAAGCGGTGCAGATTGATCGCCTTGGATTGTACCCGCGGTTTCACCATAAACAATACAGGGTGCCCCCATGGCTTTGAACAGCTCAAGTTGCGCGGCAACCCTGTCTTTCTCGGCTTCGATCTCGCCGCTCAGCAAAAGCCCCGAGAACCAACCCCCGCAGACCGAGATCCCGTAGCGCTCAAGAACGGGCCCCAAAATCGCAGGATCCATTGGAAAACGTCGCCCGGTTTCCATGCCGCTATAGCCGGCTTCGCTGGCTTGGCGCAGGCATTCTTCCAGCGAAACATCATCGCTGAGCTCTTCCAGATCATCATTCCACCAAGCAATCGGGGCGATGCCAAGCTTTGCTTTCATTTGCTTATACTCCGATACGTTGTTTGGCGCGGATCGCATCATGGTCTTTGCGCGCTTCATTAACGCTGTCACGGGCGGAGATTTCAGGCACGCCGACATCCCAAGATGCATCCCCCGGGGTCCACTCATAAGCATCAGAGGGAATGGTCAAAACGGTGGTTTTGTCATTTTCTTGGGCCCATTTCATGGCTTCATCCAATTCACCCAGCGTTTCTACGCGGCGCCCATAAGCGCCCATAGCTTCGGCATGTTTGGCAAAATCAACCGAAAATGGCGTTTTCACGCGGCTGTCTTTGATCAGGTTGTTAAAGGAGGCTCCGCCTTTGTAATTCTGTAGGCGGTTGATGATCGCATACCCGCCATTATCGGGCACAATCACGATAATTTTATGCCCGCTCAGCACGGTGGAATAAATATCCGAATTCATCATCATATAGGTGCCATCGCCGATAATCACGATGGGGGTGCGGTTTTCATCGGCCATCGCGGCGCCCCACCCAGCGGGGATTTCATAACCCATGCAGGAAAAGCCAAATTCGGTGTCTACCGTATTGGGGGCTTTGACGCGCCAGCATTTATTCACTTCACCCGGAGGGCCCCCAGCCGCGGTGATCACCAGATCTTCTGTTTTGGCGTTGTCTTGCACCACTTTAATCACCTGCGCGTAGGATGGTATATGCGCATTGCTGGGCTTTTGCAGCTCATCAATCAAGCTGTCCCATTTGGCCATTTCATCGCGGCCTTTCTCCATCCAAGTGTCAGGGGCCGACCAGTCGCCCAAAGCCGCATCCATTTCACGCAGGCTTTCGCGGGCATCACCGACCACAGAGATGGCGCGGTGTTTGGTGGCATCAAAGCGCGCTGCATTGATCGAGATAAACTGAGCATCGGCTTTAAAGCTGGTCCAAGACCCGGTGGTGAAATCTTGCAGTCGGGTGCCTATCGCCACAATCACATCCGCTTCGGCGGCCATGGCATTGGCGGATGCTGATCCGGTTACGCCGATGCCCCCGACATAGGCGGGGTGCTCGTGCAGCACGGCACCTTTGCCGGCAATGGTTTCGCAAAGCGGAATGCCGCGGGCTTGCGCAAAATTACCCAATATCTCTTCAGCCAATGAATAGCGCACCCCGCCGCCTGAAATAATCAAGGGCTTCTTGGCGGCTTTTAGGGCTGCGATCGCCTTATCTAATTGCTGTAAATCGGGGCGCGCGCGCGGAATGTGATGCAGCGTGGGCTCAAAAAACGCAGCTGGATAGTCAAAAGCGATTTCCTGCGTGTCTTGGCACAGGCCGATAAAGGCAGGCCCGCAATCGGCTGGATCGAGCATTGCGGCAATCGCTTGGGGGAAGGATGAGATGATCTGCTCGGGATGGGTGATGCGATCCCAATAGCGGGTAACGGCTTTGAAGCTTTCATTCACGGTCAAGGTTGGATTGTTGAAATGCTCAACTTGCTGCAGCACCGGATCTGGGCGGCGGTTGGAGAATGTATCACCCGAAAGCAGCAGCACGGGTAGACGGTTGGAATGGGCCACGCCGGCCGCAGTGACCATATTGGTGGCTCCGGGCCCCACAGAGGAGGTGGCGATCATCAATTGCCGCCGCCGCTTAGCCTTGGCATAGCCAATTGCGGCAAGCGCCATCGATTGTTCGTTTTGCCCGCGCCACGTTGGCAATTGATCTTGCACCGCTTCTAAAGCTTCGGCCAAACAGGTCACATTGCCATGCCCGAAAATTCCGAACACGCCTGCAAAGAGTGGCACGCGCTCGCCCTCAATCTCGGTGAATTGATTGCACAGATATCGAACAACAGCCTGCGCCATCGTCAATCTGATTGTGTTTGCGGCCATATTTTCTCTCCCAAAATGGTCAAAGTAACGCTATTTTACGGCGGGCTCCAAACAAGCGGCCTGCAGGAAAATAGCGCAGTTCTGAATTGTAACTTGCGCTCTTTCGTTCCCATAGATACTAATTTTGCAACCGGTTGCAAAGCTTATTTCAAAGCGGGCCTTCCTGGCCTTTTGACGAGGGGCGCGCCCTTCATTTCGGCCTGCATAAGCAGCGATTGAAACAACAAAGAAAGACTGCGATGACGAAACATATTTTGGTTGCGGGAAAATTACATCCTTCGGCGCTGCGCGTGCTGGACAGCGCCGAAGGCGTTTCGTTCGATTACGTTCCCGATGCGGATCCCACCGCTTATTTGCCACTGCTGCCCAAGGCGCAGGGATTGGTGCTGCGCACGCAAACTTTAAATGCGGCTCATATCGCAACCGCGCCTGATTTGCAGATCGTTTCCCGCCATGGTGTTGGTTATGATGCGGTTGACGTGCCGGCGTTAACCAAGCGCGGTATTCCTTTGGCGATTGTGGGAGATGTAAATTCGCGCACCGTTGCCGAACATGCGATGCTGCTGCTTTTGGCGGCCTCGCGCTGTTTGGTGAAATCGGTCACGGGGTTTCGCGCTGGCGATTGGGCGCAGCGTAATATGTTTGAACCACGGGAGCTTTACGACAAAACGCTTTTAATCGTTGGCTATGGGCGCATTGGGCGGCACTTGGCGCAAATGGCCAAGGCTTTCGGAGTGCATGTTTTGGCCTATGACCCTTATCTAGGTGCGGATCAATTTGCTGGTGCCGAACAGGTGGCCGATATTTCGGCCGGTTTGACACGGGCCGATTTGGTTTCGCTGCATATTCCCAAAGCGGATGGTCCATTATTGGGCGCGGCTGAACTGGCATTATTGCCGGCGCATGCTGTGGTGGTTAACACGGCGCGCGGTGGTTTGATTGATGAGCTGGCCTTGGCGCAAGCCTTAAAAGAAGGTCGCTTGGGGGCTGCTGGTTTGGATGTGCTCGAGGTTGAGCCCCCCTCTTATGATCATCCTTTATTTGGCCTGGACAATGCGATTATCACGCCGCATGCGGCTGGTCTGACCGAAGAATGCGCCGAACGGATGGGCATGGTTTCGGTGCAGAATGTTTTGGATTATTTCGCTGAAACGTTAAATCCGGATCTTGTGGTCAATGGTCCCTTTTAGGAGAATGCAATGAAGGTTGGTTTGATTGGATCAGGGTTTATGGGCAAAGCGCATGCGTTTGGCTTTGCCACTGCAGAGCGTGTTTTCGATCTGCCCGTCAGCTTTGAAATGGATATTCTGGCAGATGCCACGCTTGACTTGGCAGAAGCTGCGCGCGCGGCCTTTGGGTTTCAGCGGGCCACCGAGAATTGGCGCGATTTGATCAGCGACCCTTCGATTGATATCGTAGATATTACAGCCCCGAACGCGCTTCATAAAGAAATGGCATTGGCCGCAATCGCTGCGGGAAAACACGTCTATTGCGAAAAGCCATTGGCACCCTTGGCCTGCGATGCATTGGAAATGGCGGAAGCTGCAGAGGCCGCAGGCGTTAAAACGCAAGTGGGGTTTAATTACCTAATGAATCCAATGCTTCGCTTGGCCCGTGAGATGATTCTAGCTGGTGAATTGGGTGAGATTTATTCTTACCGCGGCGTCCATGCCGAAGATTATATGTCGGATCCGGCTGGCCCCTATACGTTTCGCCACGAGCCTGCCGGTGGCGGTGCCTTGGCAGATATTGGCAGTCACGCATTGGCCACGGCAGAGTTTCTTTTGGGCCCGATCGCGCAAGTGATGGGCAATAGCCATATTTTGATCCCTGAACGCCGCGATGCCTCGGGGCAGAGGCGCACAATCGAAGTAGATGATGTTACGCATGCATTTTTGCGCTTTGACAGCGGTATCACTGGCAGTATTGAGGCAAATTGGTGCGCGACAGGGCGCAGCATGCAGCATGATTTTGAAGTTTATGGATCAAAGGGCGCGCTGCATTTCAGCCAGGAGCGGTTCAACGAGCTACATTTTTACAATGCCAATGACAAACCTGGACAACGTGGGTTTCGGCGCATCGAAGCAGGGCCGACGCATCCCCCTTATGGGCAGTTTTGCGTCGCACCCGGTCATCAAATCGGGTTTAATGATTTGAAAGCGATTGAAATTGCCGGATATGCCGAGGCGCTTGCCGGGCAAGCCGCCGAGCCGTTCAATTTTCGCGCCGGTTGGCGGGTGCAACGCCTCGTGGAGGCGATTCAGCAGGCCGCAGCGCATCAACAATGGATTGATACGGCGCCCTAAGCGCCGGATCTAGGCAGAATGAAAGGCAGGAAAGCCATGAGCAAATTGCATATCAAACCCAAGGGACGCCTTGGGAAGGTGTTTGATGTAACGCCCGAAACTGCAGGATGGTCCTATGTGGGCTTTGGGCTTTATCACTTAAAAGCCGGGGACAAGGTGGCCGAACAAACCGCGGGCAATGAAGCCATTCTTGTTGTGGTTGAAGGCAAGGTTTCTCTGAAAGCTTGTGGGCAGGATTTTGGCGAAATGGGGGATCGGATGTCGGTGTTTGAACGCACGCCGCCGCACGCGCTTTATGTGCCCCAAAACGAGGAGTGGAGCGCAGTCGCAAGCACAGATTGCGTGCTGGCTATATGCACCGCGCCGGGCACCGGCACCTATCCTGCCGCCCGCTTGGGCCCCGAGGGGATCGATACCATGCCGCGCGGCGCTGGGGCCAATACCCGCTATGTGAACAATATTGCCATGGAAGGGCGCGATGTGGCCAGCAGCCTTTTGGTGACCGAAGTCTTCACGCCGCAGGGCAATTGGTCATCTTACCCCTCGCATCGCCATGATGTCGATAATTTTCCTGAAATCACCTATCTTGAGGAAACCTATTATCACCGGTTAAACCCGTCTCAGGGGTTTGGCGTGCAGCGCGTTTATACCGAAGATGGCAGTTTAGACGAAACCATGGCGGTAAAAGATGGGGATGTGGTTTTGGTGCCCAAAGGCCACCATCCTTGCGGCGCGCCCTATGGCTATGAGATGTATTACCTAAATGTGATGGCGGGCCCGCTGCGCAAGTGGCGTTTTCAAAATGATCCGGATCATGATTGGATTTATCAGCGCGATTCGGCGAAATAGGAAGCTTATATGTCTGCTCAAATACCTCAGAAATTCGGATCTATGCCCCGCCGTTTGCGTTTGGGCATGGTGGGCGGCGGCGCGGGCCTTATCGGGGAGGTGCATGCCAATGGAGCCCGGCTGTCAAACCGTTGGGAGCTGGTTGCCGGGGCGCTTTCATCCAACGCAGAGCGCGCAAAAGCCGCTGGTAAGGCGTGGTTTTTGGCAGCAGATCGCTGTTATGAAAGCTACCAAGAGATGGCGCGTGCAGAAGCGCAACGCGCAGATGGCATTGATGCTGTGGCGATCGTAACGCCCAACCATTTGCACGCACCCGTGGCGTTGGAATTCATGGCGCGGGGCATCGATGTGATCAGTGATAAGCCCGTAACCGCGCGGCTCGATGAGCTGGGGCCCTTGGTCGCCGCACAAGAAAAGTCAAAGGTGTTTTTCGGGGTGACTTATGCCTATGCCAGCCACCCTATGCTGCGCCAAGCGCGCGAGATGGTGCGGGCGGGTGAGCTGGGCGAGTTGCGACAAATTCACGTAGAATATTTTCAGGATTGGGCGATAGATTTAACCGATCAGGCGGGGGATATCCCCTGGCGCTTGGATCCGGCGCAAACGGGCAGCAGTTTTACGGTTGCCGATATCGGCACCCATGCCGAGCATTTGGCCTGCTTTGCCAGCGGCCTGCAGATCGAAGCGCTGCGCGCTGATTTTCATGTGACCGGCGCGGCAAAGCCGCTGGAAGATACTGCCTTTATGCAATTGCGCTTTGAAGGCGGCGTTCCGGGAACTTTGATGGTCAGCCAAGCGATGGCGGGCAGCCAATGCGGGTTGCGCTTGCGTCTTTGCGGATCAAAGGCCAGCCTTGACTGGTGTCAGGAAATCCCTGAAAGCTTGTGCTACCGGGCGGTTGGTCAGCCAGAAAAAATATTAACCCGCGGCCATGGGGCAGGCATTTATCCGGCCGTTGAAAATCTGCTGCGCATGCCGCGTGGGCACCCCGAAGCGCTGAGCGATGCTTGGGCCAATTTATATTTGGAATTTGCGATTGCAATTGATGCGCGTCGCCGCGGTGTGACCTTGCCGGAAAACCTGATTGCGCCGCCAAGTTTATTGGATGGCAAACGCGGTATGGAATTTGTGGAAGCCGCCGTGCACTCGGCTCAAACCGGCGCTTGGGTTTCTTTTTAGGCTTTGAGCAGCGCCCGCTATTGCGTGCCTTTGCGCCTGCCCTCATGGTGCATCATTCGGCGGCTTCAATCAGCCAGTCGCGGGTCAGCGCTGCCTTTTCTGAAAGGGGGCGTAAGTTGGACCAGACCAGATAAAACCCCATGCCTGTATGCCAGGCCCATTCTGAGTGCGCTTCCAACAGATCGGCGTTGATCAATGCCCGCGTAACGTGTCGCCAGCCAAAGGCAAAGCCTTCGCCGGCCATCGCTGCTTGCAGCACCAAAGCATAATCATTCAAACGTAACCCGCCGGTTAATGTTGGAATTTGGATATTGAAGGCGGCAAAATATTGCGCCCAACCGGGCCGTTCACGGATCGGCTCTTCTAGGTGAATAAGCGGTTGCATGGCCAGCTCTGAAAGGCGTTTCAGGGGCTGAGCCGCCTGCATCACGCTGGGGGCTGCAATTGGGAAAATAACTTCCTGCGCCAGCAAATAGCTGCTGCAACCAGCCCAGTTTCCATTGCCACGGCGTATCGCCAGACTGATCCCTTCCCCATCGATATCGGGCTCGCGATCCGAGGTTTGCAAGCGTAGGTCGATCAACGGATGGGCCTGATGAAACGCACTAAGCTGGGGTACCATCCAATAATTTGCAAAAGCGGTTGAGGCGCTCAGCGTCACGTAATTGCGTTGACCTTGGGCGCTTAGATTGCGCGCGCTCTCTAAAATACGCTCAAATCCCGCAGCGACATCACGAAACAAAACTTCGCCCGCGGGGGTCAATGTGACCTGCCGATGCTGTCGGTGAAATAAGGTGACGCCTAAGGCCGCCTCAAGTTGCCGGATCGCGGTGCTAATCGCAGGTTGAGAGACGTTCAGCTCAGATCCGGCCTTGGTAAATGATCGACAACGCGCGGCGGATTCAAACACCAGTAAATGGCGGGGTGAGGCGGTAAGTTTCCAGAGTTCTTGCATAAATTCAAATTATCCAAATCATTACATTTTTCAACCATCACAGCGCCTCTTTTTAATTATATATTTCTTGAAGCTATATGAAGGATCGCAGAATGGCCCGCCGCACCCGTCTTAAGAACCGGCGTGATGACGCCGCTACCGCGTCGGTTACGGCAGCCTATGTGAAACGGGATTTGCCGTTTTTTGATCCCTTAAATCCGGATGTGGTGGCCGGCTTAGAAACCCAGGTGGATTGGATATTGCAAGAGGTGGGGATTGCGTTTCGCGATGATCCCAAGGCGCTTGAGATTTGGCGCAAGGCGGGGGTTAAGCCTGAGGGGGATCTGATCAAGGCGCCTGCAGATTGGATCCGCGCATTATGCCGCAAAGCGCCAAGCGAGTTTACCCAGCGGGCGCGCAACCCGGAACGCTCGGTGCGTATTGGCGGCGCGCATCAGGTGTTTGCCCCGATTTATGGCGCGCCATTCGTGCGTGATCTGAAACAGGGCCGCCGCTATGGTGATTTGGACAGTTTTACAAAGCTGGTCAAATTGGTGCAGATGCTTCCAAGCTTGCATCATTCTGGTTTGGTAATCGTTGAGCCTTGCGATGTGCCCGTCAGCAAACGGCATTTGGACATGGTCTATGCGCATATGCGATACACCGACAAACCGCATCTGGGCGCTATTACCGAACAAAGCCGGGCCCAAGACAGTGTGGATATGGCGGAAATTCTGCATGGAAAAGAGGCGATGGACACGCAATGCGTGATCCTAGGCAATGTAAACACCAATTCGCCGCTTTTGGTGGATAAGGTGGTGAGCGAAGCCATTCGCACTTATTGCGGGCGCGGGCAGGGCATTATCGTTGTGCCGTTTATTTTATCGGGTGCTATGGGCCCTGTCTCCACGGCGGCTTCGATCGCGCAGGCGATGGCTGAGGCGATGATCTGTTGTGCCTTTAGCCAATTGGTGCGCGAAGGGGCGCCGTTTGTTCTGGGTAATTTTTTATCCTCGATGTCGCTGAAATCGGGGGCCCCTACCTTTGGCATGCCAGAGCCCGTACTTTCAAATTATGTAATTGGGCAAATGGCGCGGCGCATTGGTTTGCCGTTGCGCTGTGGGGGATCGTTGACAGCAAGCAAGATCGAGGATGCGCAAGCTGCCTATGAAAGCGCTGACAGTATGCATTCCACAATGCTTGCGGGCGCGCATTTTGTGTTGCATGCGGCCGGATGGATGGAAGGCGGGCTGTGTACTGGGTTTGAAAAGCTGGTGATGGATGCGGATCGATTGGGCGCTTACCAGAAGTTCTTGAAAGGTTTAGAGACCTCTGAAGAGGCTTTTGCACGCGATGCTTACGCTGAAGTAAAGCCTGGCGGGCATTTCTTGGGCGCGGCGCATACGATGCGCAATTATCAAACTGCGTTTTACGAACCAGCTTTAAGCAATAGTGAAAATGTGGAAAGTTGGGAAGATGGCGGATCGCTTGATATGCGGCAACGCGCCCATAAACGTTGGACGCATTTGCTAGACCAGTATGAGGCGCCGCCGCTTGATCCAGCGATTGATGAAGCGCTGCAAGAGTTTGTTGCCCGGCGTAAATCAGAATTGCCAGACGCTTGGTATTAAGCCGCCAGATTTTCAAGAGAGGAGTATTCAGCAATGCCCGATATCCAAACACCAGACAAGCTTCGCGACAAAAAATTGCCCAGTCATGCCAAGGTGGTGGTGATTGGCGGCGGGGTTGTCGGCTGCTCGATTTTGTTTCATCTGGCAAAATTCGGCTGGAAAGATGTGGTATTGCTTGAACGCAACGAGCTGACATCGGGGTCAAGCTGGCATGCTGCAGGGCAAATTCATACGATTTCAAGCGATCCCAATATCAGCCGCCTGCAAAGTTATACAATTGACCTTTATAAAGAAATTGAAGAACTCTCGGGGCATTCTGTTGGGCTTCATATCACGGGTGGGTTTTATCTAGCATCGAATAAAACCTGGTATGATTATCTGAAACGCGAGCGCTCGAAAGCGCGCTATATGGGGCTTAATCAAGAATTTATCAGCCCCAAAGAAGTGGCTGAACGGCATCCATTGATCGATCCAAGCCATTATCTTGCCGCGCTTTGGGATGATCAGGATGGGGATCTGGATCCGTCTGGCGCGACTTATGCGTTTGCAAAAGCCGCCCGCGTTTATGGGGCGCAATATTTCACCCATACGCCGGCCACTGCCACCGCGCAACGCGCTGATGGCAGCTGGGATGTCAGCACGCCCAAAGGGATGATCAATGCTGAACATATCGTGAATTGCGGGGGGCTCTGGGCGCGCGAAGTGGGGCATATGCAAGGCGTGCATTTGCCGGTGCAACCAATGGAACATCATTATTTGCTCACCGAAAAAATTGATGCGGTGGCCAACCATCCGACGCGTTTGCCCTGTGGCATAGATTATGAAGCAAATATTTATTTTCGTCAGGAACGCCAAGGCATGTTGCTGGGCACCTATGAGCCAAAAGGAACCCCTTGGAAAGTGGCTGGCACCCCTTGGGAGTTTGGCCATGAGTTGTTGCAACCCGATTTAGAGCGGATCGCGGATCGGCTTGAATTGGGTTTTGAGCGTATCCCTGCTTTGGGGCAAGTGGGCATTAAGGATGCGATCAATGGCCCCTTTACCTTTGGTCCGGATGGCAACCCGATGATTGGGCCCGTGCCGGGGATGCGCAATTACTGGGTCGCGGTTGGGGTGATGGCGGGTTTCTGCCAGGGTGGCGGCGTTGGGTTAAGCTTGGCTGAATGGATGATTGATGGCGAGCCTTCGATCGACGTCTGGGCGATGGATGTGGCGCGGTTTGGCGAATTTGCGACGCCTGATTGGGGCACTGTGAAATCAACTGAAAACTATGAACGTCGGTTTGTGATGACCTTTCCCAATGAAACCTTGCCGAAGGGGCGCGTTCAAAAAACCACCGCGCTGCATGATCGGCTTGTGGCCAAAGGCGCACGGATGGATCAAAGTTTTGGGCTGGAACATGCGTTGTGGTTTGCCAATGGCCCTGAGGATGCGCATGAAGACCCTAGCTTTGAGCGCAATCGCAGCCATGAATATGTGGCGCGCGAAGTGGCGGCGGTGCGCAATGCTGTGGGGGGAATAGAGATTGCTAATTTTGCCAAGCATGAGTTTAAAGGCCCCGGCGCGCGGGCCTATCTGAACCGGATTCTTGCGGGGCATATCCCGCGCCCTGGGCGATTATCATTAACTCCAATGCTGACTCCGCAGGGCAGATTATACGGGGATTTGACGATCGCCTGCCTTGTGGAAGATCACTTTATGCTGATCGGCTCGGGCAGCATGCAAGAGGCCCATCGGCGTTGGTTCGAAGCTTCGTTGCCAAGCGACGTGGCATATTCCAACGCAAGCGATTTATGGCATGGAATTGCGCTGAGCGGTCCTAAATCTCGTGATTTATTGGCTAAGATTTGTCGCGATGACGTGTCGGGCTTGGCCTTGAAATTTCGCGATACGCGGCACTGTTTCGTAGGCGGAGTGCCGGTGATCTTAAACCGTATCAGCTTTAGCGGTGAGCTGGGATTTGAAATCTATTGCCGCCCGCATTATCTGCTGCGCCTGGCGCAGGCGATTGAAGAAGCCGGGGCTGATCTTGGGTATCAATGGTATGGCGCGCGGGCGCTTATGTCGTTGCGTTTGGAAAAGGGCTGGGGTGCCTGGGGGCTGGATTATCGCCCCGATTTTAATGTGGTTGAAAGCGGCCTTGATGGATTTGTGAATTGGACGAAAGAATTTGTGGGCAAGCCAACGGCTGCGGCACAAAAAGCCGCGGGCGCGCGGCGCAAATTGGTCAGTTTGGTGGTGGATGTTGACGGCATTGATGTCTGCAATGATGAAGCGATTTTGAAAAATGGTAGGGCAATTGGTTATGTCAGCTCTGGCGGATATGCCCATCACGCGCAAAAATCGATGGCAATGGGCTATGTGGAAATTGCCCATTCAGCCCCTGGCAGCCAACTAGACATCGAAATTCTTGGGAAAATTTATCAAGCTGAGGTGTTAGGGGCGCCAATTTACGATCCAAATGGCAGTAAGATGCGCGGCTAAAAGCTAAGCTATATATAAAAAAGGGGCCGCGTGGCCCCTTTATCGGGCTTTAGACGGCCCAGTCAGAGACGGCTTTGATCTCAAGAAAATCTTCAATCCCCCAAGCGCCGGCTTCGCGGCCATTTCCGGATTGCTTCATTCCCCCGAATGGCGCACCCGCGCCGCGCGGCTTGCCATTCATTTCCACCATACCCGAGCGCAATTTTCGCGCCATCCGATTGGCTTTTTGCGGATCTTGCGTTTGTACGTAATTGGTCAGCCCATAGGTGGTATCATTGGCCATTTCGATCGCCTCTTCTTCTGTGTCAAAGGGGATGATTGATAAGACCGGTCCGAAAATCTCTTCGCGGGCAATTTCCATATCATTGCGCACATCGGCAAAAACGGTCGGGCGGATGAAAAACCCCCGATTTAAACCATCGGGGCGGCCGGGCCCACCGGCCACGAGGCGCGCGCCTTCGTCAATCCCCTTTTGGATCAGCGTTTGAATTTTGTTAAATTGCACCTCATTGACCACAGGGCCGATATGACGGCCCTCTTCATTGGCGGGGCCAATTGAAATGTTATCGGCGGTATTGATTGCGGTTTCAACGGCTTGCTCATAGATATCGCGCTGCACCATCATCCGGGTTGGGGCATTACAGGATTGGCCTGTGTTGTTCATGCAATGCAAGACACCGCGCTTAACGGCTTTTTCATCTGCATCGGAAAACACGATATTGGCGCCCTTGCCCCCCAATTCCAGATGCACGCGTTTGAGCGTATCAGCCGCATTTTTGGAAATGATTGTTCCGGCACGAGCTGAGCCGGTAAAGCTGACCATATCAACGTCTTTATGCACAGATAATTGTGTGCCCACGCCCGCGCCATCTCCATTTATCAAATTAAAAACGCCGGCTGGGAAGCCTGCGGCATCCATACATTCTGCAAAAATCAGTGCGTTCAGCGGGCTTTCTTCTGAGGGTTTCAAAACCATCGTACAGCCCGCAATCGCCGCCGCGCCCACTTTAAGTGCGATTTGGTTGAGCGGCCAATTCCAAGGCGTGATCAAGGCGCAGACTCCAACCGCTTCGTGAAGGATCCGATCATTCGGGGCGTGATCGCCAAGCGCGTGATCAAATTGAAAGCTTTTGGCGGCGCGGATAAAGTTTTTCAAATGGCCTGAACCGGCACCAACTTGGCTGCCGCGGGCCATATCAATCGGCGCACCCATTTCCATGCTGGTGGCTTGTGCAAGATCTTCAACGCGGGTGAGATAGATGTCTAATAGCTTTTCAACCAAAGCAATCCGCGTTGCAACAGGGGTGTCCATCCATGCGGGCAAGGCGGCTTTGGCTGCACTGACCGCGGCGTCGGTATCGGCCTGCCCACCAAGCGAGATAACCGCGCATGGCGCTTCGGTGGTCGGGTTGATCACGTCACGGTCTTGGCCATCAAGCGGGTTTGTCCAAGCTCCATTGATATAGAATTGACGCTTTTCGATCATTGCAGATCTCCTATTCGAATAAATACATTCCAAAGCCTTGGCTTTGGGCGACTGTTTCAGGCCAGATTGAGATTAGCAAGAGCTTGCGTGCGAGGGAAGTCATATTGCACGGATCAACCGGCTTTATAGCATGTACCAAACCCTCTATTGGCGCCGCTATTTTGACGTGCTGCGCCTGCGTGATTGCGCTTGCCTCAGGCAGCCGATTTTGGCTCAAGACCTGATCCGACGGAAGATTTTACCGTGACTATGCGTATGAATTGTGGGGCGGTAAGGCACTTTAATCTGGCAGGCGTGAATTGCTTATATACCGCGCTCCCCAAGGGTTAACGCTGCGGGTACAGGCCTAAATACCAGCAGGTGGGATTGTTGTTTTGGGCCCGGCGCAAAGCCAGGCCCAAAGACAAAACTTATTCTGCAGATTCGTCTTTCTTTTCTTCAACGATTTCTGCACCGGTTTCTTGATCGACCATTTTCATCGCCAAGCGAACTTTGCCACGATCATCAAAGCCGAGCAGTTTGACTTTGACATCTTGGCCTTCTTTGAGAACATCTGACGGATGGTTCAAGCGGCGGTTTTCAATCTGGCTTACATGTACCAAACCATCGCGCTTGCCAAAGAAGTTTACAAAAGCTCCGAAATCAACGATTTTCACCACTTTGCCATCGTAAATCTTACCCACTTCGGGCTCGGCAACGATTGAGTAGATCATATCATAGGCTTTTTTGATCGATTCCCCGTCTGGAGAGGCGATTTTGATCACCCCTTCATCATTGATATCGACTTTTGCCCCCGAGACTTCCACGATTTCACGGATGACTTTGCCGCCCGATCCGATGACTTCACGGATTTTATCCGTTGGAACGGTCATCGTTTCAATCCGCGGCGCGTGAACGCTGAAGTCAGCGGCTTCGGTCAGAGATTTGGACATTTCATCAAGAATATGCAGCCGGCCCTCTTTGGCCTGCGCCAGAGCCTGTTTCATGATTTCAGGCGTGATGCCAGCGACTTTGATGTCCATTTGCAATGAGGTGATCCCCTCAGCGGTTCCCGCCACTTTGAAATCCATATCGCCAAGGTGATCTTCATCGCCCAAGATATCGGTTAGGATTGCGAAATCTCCGCTGTCTTCCAAGATCAGACCCATCGCAACGCCGGCAACCGGGGCTTTCAAGGGAACTCCGGCATCCATCATTGACAAAGAGCCTCCACAGACGGAAGCCATGGAAGAGGATCCGTTTGATTCAGTGATTTCAGAGACAACGCGCACGGTATAAGGAAAGTCGGTTGCCGCAGGCAAAACCGCCTGTAGCGCGCGCCATGCTAATTTTCCGTGGCCAATTTCGCGGCGACCAGGAGGGCCCACGCGGCCCGCTTCACCAACCGAATAGGGGGGGAAGTTATAATGCAAAAGGAAGTTGCTGCGAGAATTTCCATGCAAGGCATCGATGATCTGCTCATCATCGCCCGTGCCAAGCGTGGTAACCACCAAGCCTTGGGTTTCGCCGCGCGTAAACAAAGCAGACCCGTGGGTGCGTGGCAGCATGCCGGTTTCGCAAACAATTCCGCGCACATCGCTGGTGCCGCGTCCGTCGATACGTTTGCCTGTTTTTACCACGTCGCCGCGTAGGATGCCGGCTTCCAGCTTTTTCATCGCTGATCCGAGATTGGCATCGGCCAATTGCTCGTCGCTCAGCGCCGCCGTGATCGTTGCACGCGCGGCTGAGACTGCGGCTGTGCGCTCTTGTTTATCGCTTAAGGCAAACGCGGCGCGCATGTCTGCGTCACCTGCCGCTTTGATCGCTTGATAAAGATCGGCGTAATCGGGGGCTTCGAAATGGAAGGGCTCTTTCGCCGCATCTTCTGCCAAATCAATGATCAAATCGATCACGGGTTGGATTTGCGCATGGGCAAATGTCACCGCGTTGAGCATCTCTTCTTCGGTCAGCTCATAAGCCTCTGATTCCACCATCATCACGGCGTCTTTGGTGCCGGCAACGACCAGGTCTAAACGCTGATCTGGGTTGTTACGCAGATGATCCATATCATCCACGGTCGGGTTTAAAACATACTCACCATCGGTATATCCCACACGGCATCCGGCGATCGGCCCCATGAATGGCGCACCAGAGATTGTCAGCGCAGCAGAGGCCGCGATCATTGCAACAATATCGGGATCGTTCACCAAATCATGGCTAAGAACGGTACACATCACCAAGACTTCATTTTTGAAGCCATCCACAAAGAGGGGGCGAATTGGGCGATCAATCAAGCGCGCGGTCAAAGTTTCTTTTTCAGAAGGGCGCGCTTCGCGCTTGAAAAAGCCGCCCGGGATTTTACCCGCTGCGTAATATTTTTCTTGGTAATGCACGGTCAGCGGGAAGAAATCTTGCCCCGGCTTTTGTGCTTTTGCGAAGGTCACATTGGCCATCACTGAGGTTTCGCCGAGCGTGGCAATCACGGTGCCATCGGCTTGACGGGCCACTTTGCCCGTTTCGAGTGTCAGGCGCTCTTCGCCCCATTCGATTGATTTCGTCGTTACATTAAACATCTATGTTTCCTAATAAGGCCGATTGGCCATTTGCGTAGGGGGCGAATTCCCCCTGACCCCAATATCTTATATGTCGGGCGCTGGAGTCCGGGCGCCGGATTTCAGATAGAGGGCGTTTAGCCTAATTATGCAGTGATGGAAAGAGCTGGCAAAGCGGTTTGCTTGGCACCAAGATTACGCGATTAGGAGGCGCCTATCTTTGCCTTAATTATAAAAAAAATGGCGCCTCAGAATTGAGACGCCATTTAAAAAACATCGTATCGTAAGCTTAGGCTTAGCGGCGGATACCCAGACGCTTGATAAGGTCTTGATACCGGCTTTCGTCTTTTGCTTTCACGTAATCCAGCAATTTGCGGCGCAACGCGACCATTTTAAGCAAACCGCGGCGTGAATGATTATCTTTCTTGTGGCTTTTAAAATGCTCGGTCAATGTTGTGATCCGAGATGTTAAAATGGCAACTTGCACTTCGGGTGATCCAGTATCGCCGTCTTTGGTGGCGAAGTCTTTCATCACTTTTGCTTTTTCTTCTGCAGTAATCGACATCGGGGTCTCCTTTGGTTAAGGGTTGATGGCGCAGGCCGGGATGTCGTCCAGCAGGGCCCGTGGAGTTCAGCCAAGCATCGCCTGACTAAACCGGCGCTCTAATCGGTTTTGCTGCAAATGAAAAGCGAAAATTAGGCGTTTGCAGGGCCATGGCGCAAAATAATATGAGCCGCAGTCAGTTTTTCTTCCGATAAAACCGAAAGAATTGGATTTTGATTCAGCCAAACCAAGGCGTGGCCAGCATTATTTTGGCTGATTTCTATAATTGGATCGGTTTGCTGCTGGCCGTTTATCCATATTTCAATATGGTCGTGACTTGGGTTGAAATCGCTGATTTCGGCAACATCTTCAGGCCTGTTTGCAGCTGTGATGATTTGGAACAGATCTTGACCGGATCCGCCATGCAAACTGTCAGCTCCGCCGCTTTGTAAAATATCATTTCCGGCGCCACCATTCAGAAAATCAGCGGTGGCTTGGGTTTCTTGCCCGATTAAAATATCGTCTCCCGGGCCTCCAAACAGGCTATCGCTGCCTGCGCCACCTTCTAATCTGTCATTCCCATAGCCGCCCAACAGCGCATCATTTCCCGCATCACCCTGCAGATTATCATCGCCTTCGCCGCCTGAAAGCGTATCTTTTCCGGCTGCGCCAAAAAGCTGATCATTCCCCAGACCGCCAAAAAGCCTATCCGCACCCGCGCCGCCGTTCAATATGTCATCCTCAGCATCTCCGCGCAGCTGGTCGTTGTGATCGCCGCCCCAAAGGTGATCTTTGCCTGCGCCACCGATCAAAATATCACCACCGGCCCCGCCAGAAAGGCGATCATGGCCCGCATAGCCGTTGATCTGATCCGGACCGACTGTGCCGGTGAGGTGATTGTCGGCGGCGTTGCCAGATTGTATGCTGCCGGTCGCGTCTGAACCTGTTACAAAGCGGCCTTCGTGCATTTTACGCGCCTCAAAGCCGTTATCCTCAAGATTTTCGGTGTCGTCAAATTGGCCATCTTCATCGCTGTCGATCATGACCACTAGACCGCTTAGCATCAATGCGCTGAAAATTCCTGCCAAGAAAAACATACTGCCCCTGTCGCCCCCCAAGCTGCCCCGCGGGTAAACTGTGCGGATTGGGGATGATGGATGCAATCTGAGAGTGACACCTTGGTTAACGATTGTTTTCTATTTGCTGGATCAATTGCGCCGCCCAATCGCCTAATATCGGAATAAATTCAAATTGCGAGAGGGTTTGTACAAGGACGTAAACCAAAAAGGTTGCGCCCAGCACCGAGCCTAATCCGAAGGCCATGCCCCGCAAAAAGGTAATCCAAATTTGTTGAGCAATGGTGCTGTTAAGGCGTAAAAATGGATGGTTTCGAAGGGCGTCTATCGCCTGTGTGAGTCGTTTTATTTCTGGATCTTGCTGCGGCATTTAGGTGATCCAAAGTTCCGGTTGTTGCGCGTAGCTTAAATAGAGCGGGTGTTTTGGGTGGCCGGCTTTGGTTAACCCTAGATGATAGATTGGCATTTTTAATGTCCATAACAGGGTTTTGACAGCGGGTCCGCGCTGCAAATGCGCCCCATGCGTGCCCCAAGCTGCGATGATGTGATCGGCCCAAGCGCAGCCTTGCAGGATTGCCCCATCATTTTCTGGCCCAACCGGGTTGGCGGCGGCGCGCATCTTTTTGGGATCTGTATCGCGCCAGGCAAAAATATTCGTCACACAAAACCCACCAAACCCCAGCGCCCGGGCACGTTGCTCACAGCGCTCAACGGTGGGATCGTTTTGAAGTTCCGTTGCCGTCGATGGGTTGAGCATAATAAAATTTACTTTTGGCGCGCTGTCTTGCCAGGTTCTGGTCAGGCTGTAGCGATAGCGCTCGCAGGGCGAATAAATGGCCTGTGAAAATGCGTCACCCTTTTGGTGCTGTCGTTTGATCATAGGTATGTTTGGCCGTTGTTTTTGGCTTTTGCAAGGTTTTGCAGGCCGTTTTGCGGCCGCTTTGCAATTTGTGCTCGGGCCCCAGCGTTGCGGTTCGCCCTTTACCGAGTTGGCAAAATAACGCGGTTGGGGTAAAGCATACCGGCTTGATAACGCCCGATGGCAACAGCTTCACCCTCGAAGCTGGCCCAGCATAAATCGCCATATTGAAGATTTTGCGCGATCACCAGGCCGGGGTTGCCATTGCGCAATTTGGCCGCTGATTCTGCGGTGCACCGGGCTTCGCTTACGTCGCTGAGACCAGCTTCTAATGGCACTAATTTGTGATCCAACTCAGGGGTTTTTGCAAGCGCTTCCAGCTGCTCTATGCTCACGGCTTGATCCAGATCGAAGGGCCCAGACCAGATCCGCCGCAATTGAACGACATGCCCAAAGCATCCCAGTTTCTGGCCCAGATCGCGTGCGATCGCGCGCACATAGCCACCCTTGCCGCAGGTGAGCTCTAGCACCACATGGTCCGCATCGGGCCGATCAATCAGCAAAAGCGAGTCGACGAAGAGCGGGCGCGCCTCAAGCGCGATATCCGCCCCCGATCGAGCCAGTTTATACGCGCGCTGGCCATCGATTTTCACCGCTGAGAATTTTGGTGGCACTTGCTCGATATCGCCAATAAACGAAAGCAAGGCGTTTTTGATATCGGCGTCGCTAGGCCGCGCATCGCTTTGGCGCGTCAGTTCCCCCTCGCCATCATCCGTATTGGTCTCCTGCCCCAACCTGACCGTGAATTCATAGGCTTTTAGAGCATCCGTGATATAAGGAACGGTTTTTGTTGCCTCGCCAAAGGCCAGCGCCAAAAGCCCCGTTGCCTCGGGATCCAAAGTACCCGCATGGCCGGCTTTCTTGGCCCCGAGCGCCCATTTGGCTTTGTTGACCAAAGCGGCAGATGTTATCCCTACAGGCTTGTCGATGATCAACCATCCTGATATGTCGCGGCCTTTGCGCTGCCTTGCCATCTTGTGATCCATTTTCTTTCGGGTGGTGCTCAGTAACGAGGCCTTGAACGCGGGTCAATCCGCTTGTTTTGGCCTGCTGAGACGGAACAGTCTTCCTTGCAAGCTGAGCAAACCCAAAATGATCAAGGCCAAGCCAATAAAATGTATGCCTTGCAACGTTTCTTCTAAAAACAACATCCCCATCGCGATGGCGGAGGGTGGAATTAAAAGGGTGACCAAAGACACATTTGTGGCGCCCGCGCGTTCCAGTATGTTGAAAAACAATAAATATCCGCCTGCGGTTGATAGAACGGCCAGCCCGAGAATAGCGAAGATGGTCGCTTGGCTTGGCAGCGCAGATGCCCAAGGCGTATCAATCATCAGTGCCAAGGGCACCAAAATAAACGATGAGGCGGTGACCTGCCCCAAAGCGGTATGCAGGGGGCTGATTTTTGCCGCGGCAAAGCGGCGTCCAAACACGCTGGCAAACGCGTATGAAAGCGTTGCACCAAGCACTGCCAATTGCGCGCCAAGATTGCGCGATATCCCTGCAAGACTGTCTGGCCCAACCATCACGATAACGCCAACGAGCCCCAACAGAACGCCAAAGAGCTTTTGCTTTGAAAACCGTTCATCGGCCAGAAACAGAGCCGCGATAAGAACGGTCCATAAGGGGGTTGTGGCGTTTAAAATGGCGGCAAGGCCGGCGCCAATGGTTTGTTGTCCGAAAACGATCAGTCCAAAGGGGATAACATTATTCAGCAGGCCCAGAGCCAGAAAGGCCTGCCAGGTTTTTCGCCCGCGTGGCAGCTGATGGCCGCTGAAGAGCGCGATGCCCCAGAGCACAAGTGCAGCCAGACTGACCCTGAGGGCGATTATGGTTAACACGGGCAATTCCTGTACCGCGATGCCAACGCATAAAAAGGATCCCCCCCAAAGCAGAGATAAAAGCACCAGTAGCCCCCAATCCATTGGCCCTAATCGCATCATGCTGATCCTTTTTTACTATTGCCTCGGTTTGTTTTCACGGTCGGAAGATGGCAACCCAGATCCTGCGCAATCCGTTTTTACGCAGAGGTGAGCTTGCTGGCCTATTCTCAAGCCGGTTCAGTTTGAAATCGGGCCTCTGGACAACTTACGGATTTTTTGAGCTGCAGCTTACAAAGCAGATTTACGGGCAAGGCGATGGCGCGATGTGACAGCGGTATCAGACGGATAGGCAGATATATTTCATTTCCAGATAATCTTCGATGCCATGATGGCTGCCCTCGCGCCCAATCCCTGATTGCTTGACGCCGCCAAAGGGTGCCACCTCAGTGGAAATTATACCCGTGTTAACGCCCACAATCCCGTATTCTAAAGCCTCGGCCACTTTGTAAACACGGCTCAGATCTTTGGCATAAAAATACGAGGCAAGGCCAAAAATTGTATCATTGGCCAGCGCGATCACTTCGTCTTCATCTTCAAACTTGAACAAAGGCGCAAAGGGGCCAAAGGTTTCTTCTTGGGCGACTTTCATGTCTTTTGTGGCGCCTGTAATGATGGTGGGGGTTAGAAAATACCCAGCGCCCTGCAGCGTTTGCCCGCCCATTTTTACCGTGCCGCCTTTGACAGTGGCATCGGCAATATGGTCTTGCACTTTTGTGATGGCTTTCTGGTTAATCAACGGGCCCAAAGCGGTACCCTCTTCCAGCCCGTCACCCACTTTGAGCGCGGCCACGGCTGTTGCCAGCTTCTCGGCAAAGGCGTCATAAACGCCCGCTTGCACGTAGATTCTATTCGCACAAACGCAGGTTTGGCCATTATTGCGAAATTTGCACATGATCGCGCCGGCCACTGCGGCGTCGAGATCGGCATCATCAAATACAATAAATGGCGCGTTGCCTCCCAATTCCATAGAACATTTCATCACGCTGTCTGCGGCTTGACGCAGCAAGCTGCGGCCCACTGCGGTGGATCCGGTAAAGGTGAGTTTGCGCACGATCGGATTTTCGCAAAATTCTTTGCCGATCTCTGCGGCCTGCGTGGCCGGAAGGATTGACAACACACCTTTGGGCAGGCCTGCGCGCTCGGCTAAAACCCCCATGACCAGCGCCGAGAGAGGCGTTTCTGAGGCGGGCCGCGCCACAAATGCGCATCCTGCGGCCAAGGCAGGCGCGGCTTTGCGGGTGATCATTGCATTGGGAAAGTTCCAAGGCGTGATTGAGGCGGCTACGCCAATCGGCTGCTTCAGCACCATGATACGTTTATCAGGTTGGTGGCCGGGGATGGTTTCGCCATAAACCCGTTTGGCCTCTTCGGCAAAAAATTCGATGAAGGAAGCGCCATAGCTGATTTCGCCTTTGGCTTCGGCCAATGGCTTGCCTTGTTCGGCGGTAAGGATCAGCGCCAAATCATCCGTATGTTCCACCATTAAATCAAACCAGCGCCGTAAAATAACGCTGCGCTCTTTGGCAGTGCGGGCAGCCCAAAGCTTTTGCGCCTTTTCTGCGGCAGCGATGGCCTGGGCAGTTTGGGCCCGGCTGATATCAGCCACCTTTGCAATCACATCGCCGCGGGCAGGGTTCACAACCTCAAAGCGGGCTTCATTATCTCCGTCCACCCATTCTCCGGCCAGATAGGCTTGCGTTACCAAGAGGCTGGGATCTTTCAACAGGCTGGCCAGGTTGGTGTGGGTGTCTAACATATGCTTTTTCTCCAAATAACGCTTCATAAGCCAAAGCAACTCTGTCAAACTTTGTCCAGTGGACAAAATGAAAAAGCTCAATGCGTTTAGACAATGATTATGCCAATGCGCCATTTATTCCCGGGGCAGAGGGTTTTATAGAAAGATGGAAATCGCAGGCTGCGGCGTTTCGCGCAGATATGCTGGCCCGGGATGCGGCCCAGCTTGACATTGCTTATGGTCAAAGCGAGCGCCAACGCTTTGATCTGTTCTTACCGGAGAATCCGCCCAAAGGTCTATTCGTCTTCGTTCATGGCGGTTATTGGCTGAGGTTTGATAAAAGCGACTGGTCGCATTTCGCGCAGGGACCTTTGGCGCATGGATGGGCGGTGGCGATGCCCTCCTATGATCTATGCCCGCGCGTTTCGATCGCGCAGATTACCCGCCAGATATCGCAGGCGATCGTGCAAAGCGCCGCGCGCATTGCGGGGCCACTGATTTTGGCGGGCCACTCGGCGGGTGGGCATCTTGTTGCACGTATGGCATGCGCCGATGGGCTGCCGCAGGCGCTTCATGAACGGATAAAACGGGTTTTAGCAATTTCGCCCTTGGCGGATTTACGGCCATTGATGGAAACCTCGATGAACGCCGATTTTAAGCTGGATAGCGCATCTGCGCGGGATGAAAGCCCGGTTTTTGCCCCGAAACCAGATCTAGATGTGCGGATTTGGGTGGGCGGAGCAGAACGCCCGGTTTTCTTGCAGCAAGCCGCATGGCTGGGCAGCGCTTGGCACGTGGTGCCTGTGATACCGCCTAAATGCCACCATTTTGATATTATTGATGCGTTAAAAGACCCTGAACATAACCGATTGTTCGACGTGCTTGCATAGGCCTGTTGCAGCATTGCCGGGCGATCACTATGCCGCTGTTATGCTCGGGTCTCAGGCGCTGTAGGGCGCGGCTTACAAGGCATTTTCTGCAGGTTCAGGGCTTTTTTAAAAGGCTGTCTGCCAAGGCTGGTACCGCGCTAAACTGGTCAATATGGTGGGCGTTTTGGAAAAACGCGGCCGAAGCTTTTCGGTATCCACCGGTGAAAAAGATGAATGGAATTTGCGCCCGTTGCGCGGTTTCATAATCCACTTCGCTGTCACCAATATAAAGTGCGGCGCTGGCGCCCAATCGTGCGACGCAATGCTGCAGCGGCGCCGGATTTGGCTTTTTAACGGACAAACTGTCGCCACCCACGACCACCTCAAAAAACCGTTCCAAGTTGAAATCCTGTAGAATTTGTTGGGCGGGTTCGGCGGGCTTATTGGTGCAAATTGCGAGGCGATGCCCCTGCGCGGCCAAGGTTTCAAGCATTTCGACCACCCCTTCATAGGGTTGGCTCAGTGCGCTGGGGGCCTGATTGTACAGCAAGAGGGTTTTTTCATAGAGCGCGCTGTGCCGCTCGAGCGGCAGCTGCACCGCGTGCAGAACGCGTTCCACCAATTTGGGCATTCCATTGCCGATAAAAGAAATTACGGTTGCCAAATCCAGCGGGCTGATGCCTTCCTCCGCCAGCATTTTATTCACGGCCGCCTGTATGTCCGGCGCGCTATCAATCAGCGTGCCGTCAAGATCAAAAATAAGCCCGTTCATTCTGGTTTCCATTTGATTGAGCAGCCAATGGAGGCGATTTGCACTTCGGGCCCATGGCCGGTTTTCACCATGTGTTGCATGGCTTCAAAAAGGTCTCTGCGTAGATCGGTGGCTCCGGCGGTTCTTCCCGATGCATCTAGCCGGCCGCGATATTGCAGCCCGCCGGCGGCGTTAAAGCCGAAGAAATCCGGTGTACAGGCCGCGCCATAAGCTTTTGCAACGCTTTGCGTTTCATCATAAAGATATGGAAATGAAAACCTGTGCTCCTCGGCCAATGTGATCATATTTTCAAAACTATCAGCAGGATAGGCCAAGGCATCATTGGCGTTGATCGCCGCCACTCCAATGCCGATAGATTGTAAATCGCGCGCGTCTCTTTGCAGTCTGTCTAAAACACTCAATACATAGGGACAGTGATTGCACATAAAAATAATCAAGCAGCCTCTTGGACCGCTGATATCGTTTCGGGATAGCATCCGCCCATCCGTTGCAGGAAGCTGAAAATCGGGCGCGGGCCAGTTGAAATCGCAAACGGGGGGAATGCTTGACACGGTTTATCCTTTTGCAGCTGCGCGTATGGCGCGGATATTGTGACCATAGGGGCCAGGGTTTGCAACCGATCCGCCTTTAAACACGGCAGATCCTGCGACCAAGACATCGGCGCCAGCCGCCGAAACGAGCGGCGCGGTTTCGGGTGTGACCCCACCATCGATCTGGATATGTATTGGGCGGTCCGCAACCATGCTGCGCAATTCTTTGGTTTTTTCAATTTGCGAATGGATAAATTTCTGCCCGCCAAATCCGGGATTCACGGTCATCACGCAGATCAAATCGACCATATCGAGCAGAGGCGTGATGGCGCTTGCGGGTGTGCCTGGGTTCAGGGCGATGCCCGCTTTGCATCCCGCGGCGCGAATGGCTTGCATGGTGCGGTGGCTATGCGGGCCTGCTTCCACATGCGCGGTGATAATATCAGCGCCTGCATCGGCATAGGCTTGAATAAAAGCGTCTACGGGCGAAATCATCAAATGCACATCCATAATTGTTTTGATATGCTTGCGGATGGCGGCGCAGAGCGGTGGCCCAAATGTGAGGTTCGGTACAAAATGCCCATCCATCACGTCTACATGTACCCAATCGCATCCTTGCGCCTCAATCGCTTGGATTTCGCGGCCAAAATCGGCAAAATCTGCCGAGAGTATTGAGGGGGCGATTTTAATCGAACGATCAAAGCTCATTGTGTTTCTTTCGGGTTATGGCAGATGCTCGGGTTCGTGCATGTGCGCTTTTAAGTTTGCGTTCTGTCGATCCACGTGGGCATGCGCTGGGGCAGCGCCGCGGTCCGATGGGTTTACACCGTCTGTAAACATGCGCGTGCGCTGACGCAAGCCGGCCGCTTATGGGGTGGGTTTCGCGCTGCAGCTTTTGGCAGTATTATAGACGCAAGGGGCAGCTAGAATAGCGGGCCGGCTCAGACTGTGGCTTTGCGGGGCGATTGTTTCCAACGCCAGTATTGTATCGGATATCCTCTATCCTTTGTTTTAAAATTCAAAGAGTGACGGATTGTTCGAAATTTCAGTGAAACTCACCTTGAAGGCTGTTGTGGATACTGGCTTCGCGCTATTTGAAAAAGTAGAATACGCCGCCGTATATTATAAAAACAGTCATATTTAATTTTTCAGCCTGTAAGCGGTAATTTGCAATTTTATTCGAAATATAAGGCGGTCGAAAATGCTTTTTATCGACCGGGTTTCAAGAATCTTGTCAGACACAAATTATTTATCTAACGTTAATCGAGATAAAATTTTTTAGAATAGCTTAAATGCAACGTCTGAATGGCCTTACTTTTCGTCAATTACGAGCGCTGGAGGCCGTTGCCGAAACCGGTTCGATCACGCGTGCTGCCGATATTTTGAACCTCACCCCTCCGGCGGTGCACACGCAGCTGAAGACTTTGGAAGAGAATTTCAACTGCTTGATGTTTGATCGGAGAAATTCTGAGGGGTTCCAGCTGACTTCAGAGGGGGATGCATTGCTGCGTGCGCAACGCCAATCCTATCAGGCTTTGGCGATGGCGGTGCGCGAAATTGATGCGCTGCGAAATGGCTTGGCGGGGGCTGTTGTACTGGGTGTGGTTAGTACAGGGAAATATTTTGCGCCGCAATTGGTGGCTGAAATCAAACGCGCTCATCCCGATATCGAGGTGATGCTTAAAGTTGGAAATCGCGATCAAATTATCGCGGCTTTGCAAGAAAATGCCGTTGACATGGCAATTATGGGGCGGCCACCCAAAGCGCCTTTAACCGCTGAGGTGGTGCTGGGAGATCATCCGCATGTTATCATCCTGCCGCCCGATCACGCCTTGGCAAGCCGATATCCCGTGGCCCCCGAGGAAATTCTGTCGCATCCTATTTTAACGCGTGAACAAGGGTCAGGAACACGGATCTTAGCCAATCGTTATCTTGATCGTATTGCGCCGGGGCAAGTCTATCAGACCATCGAAATGGATTCGAATGAAACGATCAAGCAAGCGGTGATTGCGGGTTTGGGGATTTCCTTAATTTCGGCGCATACCGTGATCGAAGAATTACGCAGTGGCCGGTTGGTGACGCTGCGCGGCGATGATTTTCCGATCACGCGCAAATGGTATTTGTTATTGCCCAAAGATGTTGTGCAAACCGGGGCAGTGCGGATGATTTCTGATTTTATAACCGCCGAAAAAGGACGGTTTTTACCAAGCCTTCCCGTTTAAGATGAGGTTTGAAATTTTGACTTGATTCTCAGGCAGTTTTCGGAGAAAGCACGCGGTAGGTGCGGGCGATGGCGTCGCCCCGTTTGGGCAATTCTGCGCAGGCGAACCTATCCCACAGTCCTGAACGCCGGGACCTTCTTTTGAAACGTCAATGGAGGGTCAAAAAATGACTGAACGTTCTGAATATTATCACTTCTACAATGGTGAGAAAGCGGCTTTGCCTTTCTCAAGCGCCGAATATGAGGCGCGATTGAACGGCTTGCGTGCCGTGATGCACCAGCATGGGGTTTCGGCCACGCTGCTTACCTCGATGCAAGCCATCGCTTATTACTCAGGGTTTTTATACTGTGCCTTTGGCCGCCCCTATGGATTGGTTGTGACTGCAGATAGTAGTTTCACGATTTCGGCGGGGATTGATGGCGGTCAGCCTTGGCGCCGCTGCTATGGAGAAAATATCACCTACACGGATTGGCAGCGCAACAATTTTTGGGCGGCGGTGGCGTCCGTAACCGGCAAACAGGCGGTGATCGGCTATGAAGCAGATCATTTGACTTTGGCCCAGCATGATAGGTTACATGCCTGTTTAGAGCCCTCAAATTTGGTGGATCTTGCGCCGGCAAGCATGACGCAGCGAATGCTCAAATCAGAGGCTGAAATTGCTTTGATTCGCGCCGGAGCAGAAATTGCGGATATTGGAGGTTATGCTATTCGGGCGGCGATTAAAGATCAGGCGCGCGAATTGGATATTGCCATAGCGGGCCGAGATGCCATGGAACTGGCGATCGCAGAACGGTTCCCCGACGCTGAATATCGCGATACTTGGGTCTGGTTTCAATCGGGTTTGAACACCGATGGCGCGCATAACCCCGTAACGGCGCGGAGAGTTCAACCGGGCGATATTTTGTCGCTTAATACATTTCCTATGATTTCGGCTTATTACACCGCGCTTGAGCGGACCTTGTTTTTGGGTGAGGTGGATCCCAAGAGCTTAAAGATCTGGCACGCCAATATCGAGGCGCATGAATTGGGTATCGGTTTGTTAAAGCCCGGCATGCGTTGTTCGCAGGTAACAGAGCGCATAAACCAATTTTTTGAAGAACAGGGCTTATTGAAATATCGCAGTTTTGGCTATGGCCATTCTTTTGGCGTGCTCTCGCATTATTATGGGCGCGAGGCTGGGTTGGAATTGCGCGAAGATATCGACACTGTTCTGGTGCCGGGCATGGTGATTTCAATGGAGCCGATGTTGACAATCCCGGACGGGCAACCCGGGGCCGGTGGCTATCGGGAACATGATATTTTGGTGATTACAGAAGAGGGCGCTGAGAACATCACCGGATATCCCTATGGGCCCGAGTTTAATGTGATTGCTTAACAAACTCTGCGTTGGGGTCTGTTTACCAGCGCCCCAACGCTTTTTTGAGCGTTTGCATTGTAATTTTAACGATCCTTTGGCTGCTATGGGGGTGCATTTTTAAAGGTTCGCGCTTAGGTTAAGCCCGTCAGAGTTTTTTAGGCGGTGCATATGCGGTTTTTGGTAAGAAGTTTTCAGGCAATTGTGTTAATGATCGGGATCGGGGTTTTGCACTATGCGCTACCCCAAAATGATGTTGTTCGTATAAATGACACCTATGAAAAGCGGATTGATTTTGGCCGTACGGGGTTATTTTGGGCGCGCCATATGGGCGAGGATGGCCGCCTGCAATCGAACCGGGATGTGTTTTTTATAGAGAGTTTTGATGCGCAGGATCGACCGATCGTGTTTCGCAACGAGGATACGGGCTGGGGTTGGCCATTTTATTTTAAATTTGACACGTCAAATTTGCAGGCCGAGGCGTCAAATCTGCGCAGTGCAAAATCAAGCGCGCAGGTGCAATGGGTGAAAATCCGCCATTATGGCTGGCGCAATACGTTTTTGTCTATTTATCCAAACGCGGTTTCCCTTAAACCGGTATCTGGCCCGGATGAAACGTCATTTCCATGGTTCAATACCGTTTTTTTGACGCTGCTGGGATTGGTCTTTTGGGCTCTTCGGGTGCGGTGGCTGCGGTTTTACGCCCGCCGCTTATCACCCATTTTTGACGCGATGGAAGAGCGTCTGTCGAATTTTTGGGCTTGGGTGCGCAGCTTTCGAAAAACATAATCGAGCCGGGGCTTATGCCTATCCACGCTCTTGTTCATGCTCATAGCGCTGTTGCGCAATAGCTTCATTGCGCTCTGATATTTTTAAATCTTGCAGCGCAGCTTCGATATAATCCATATGAACTTCAACCGCGGCGCGCGAGGCCTCGGGGTCGCGGGCCTGCAAGGCGGTATTGATCGCGCGATGTTGTTCTAAGATCTCGCCGCGCGTGACGCGTTGCTTGAACATCATTTGGCGGTTGTAAAACACGCCTTCTTGTAACAGATCATACATGGACCGCATCATATGCAGCATAATAACGTTGTGACTGGACTCGATGATTGACAGGTGAAATTCGGCGTCGAGGCGGGCTTCATCGGTTGGGTTCCGTTTGTGATGCGCCGCCTGCATTTTATCAAAAATGGTTTGGATCACGCGCAAATCGGTATCAGAGGCGAATTTGGCGGCGCGTTCGGCGGCCAACCCCTCAAGATCACGGCGGAAACCAATATAATCAAACACCGCTTCTTCATGGCTGCTGAACAGGCTTACAAGGGCTGGTGAAAACGAGTTGCCAAGTACATTCGCGATGTAAATGCCTGCGCCGGCTTTTGACGTGAGCAAGCCGCGCTCTTGTAATTGCGAAATCGCTTCGCGCAGGGATGGACGCGACACTGCGAAACGCTCGGACAGCTCCCGCTCGGAGGGCAAGCGTTCCCCCGGCCGCAAAATGCCGCGCAGGATCAACTGCTCAATTTGGCGGGTCACAGCATGGGACAGCTTTTCAGACGTTACCTTTTGAAATGGCAAAACGCGTCCTCTTATCCGAGTTTTAAATAAACGTAGCGCCTTATATATGCCATTTTTTTCTGCAAGCAAATGCCAGATTTAATTTAGTAGTAAGTGTTGTTTTGTTTAAATATTGGTATGTTTTTTTTATTTTTTTAATGTCTTGTGATGATGGCACCTATGCGTTTCAGGGTATACATGCACAAACCGTGCGCCATAAGAATATGAAGTTTGATATTCGAGTGCGCGGGCCAATGATCGAGGCGCTGCGGATCAACGCAATGGGTTTTCCCTCTACAAAGCAGGTTAGGCCGATTGCTTTGCAAGCCATGCGCCAGGTGGTGGGCTGCGAGGATGTCGCCGTCACCTGGGCCGATCCTTCGGTTGTTTTGGGGGTTCACGCCTGTGACTTTTAATACAGTATTTTTTGCATAAAAATCGAGCTGTGTTGTTTTTCATAATCCCCAAATGGTGCGCAATGCGTGAATCCTGCTTGCGTGTAAAGGCGCTGGGCATGCGAAAGCAAATCGCCGGTTTCCAGCATCAATTTGGGCAGCTTAAGCTGTCGCGCTTGGGCTTCTAGCCTGTCTAGTACCGATCTAGCGACGCCGGTCCCGCGGGCTTTGGGATCTGTAAACATCGATTTGATCTCACCATAATCTGGCCTGATAGCCAGCGCGCCGCAGCCGATATAGCGCCCTTGCTGGCGGGCGGCAAAGAACCGAATATCGGGTGATAGCAACTCTTCAATTGATAAAAAGTGATTTTCATCGCTTGCGAAAAGCTGCTGCATTAAGGCATGGCTTTGCTGCAGCAATTGGGTGATTTCAGGGTGCTGGGGATCCGCGATGGCGATAGAGATTGGCGTCATTGTTTGAGTATAAACCCTGTCTTGTCCAAAGCGCCAGCCTATATGATTTTGATGTGAATTTTACGATATCTAGACGTTAACCAAAGTGAGCACACGAGATACAGTGGTGGTCTGTTGACTCTGCTCCGCGTCAAAGGCACGCTTTAACTCAGAGAATCAAAGGCGGGTGCGGGTGCGTTTTTCCAAACTGCGACTGACAGGTTTCAAAAGTTTTGTTGATCCAACTGAATTGTTGATTTCAGATGGGTTGACGGGTGTTGTGGGACCAAACGGGTGCGGTAAATCAAATTTGCTTGAAGCGTTGCGTTGGGTGATGGGTGAAAACCGCCCCACGGCGATGCGCGGCGGCGGTATGAATGATGTGATTTTCGCGGGGGCTGCCACGCGTCCGGCGCGCAATTTTGCCGAAGTTACATTGCAGCTGGACAATGCCGAACGCTTGGCACCCGCTGCGTTCAACGAGGTGGATGTGTTGGATGTCGTGCGCCGCATCACCCGCGATGCGGGCAGCGCCTATAAAGTGTCGGGAAAAGATGTGCGCGCCCGTGACGTACAAATGCTGTTTGCCGATGCCTCTACAGGCGCCCATTCCCCAGCGCTTGTGCGTCAAGGGCAAATTGCCGAACTGATCAATGCTAAACCCAAAAACCGCCGCCGCGTGTTAGAAGAGGCGGCGGGCATTTCCGGGTTATATCAGCGCCGCCATGAGGCCGAGCTGAAGCTGAACGCCGCAGAAAGCAATCTGGGGCGCGTGGATGATGTGCTTGAGCAGCTTGCCGGTCAATTGGCGCAGCTGGCTCGGCAAGCCAAACATGCGGCGCGCTATCGCGCGATCGCCAAAGATTTGCGCAGCGCTGAAGGTTTGTTGTTGTTTCGGCGCTGGAAAGAGGCCGATGAGCTGTGTCAGAGCACCGCCCAAGCTTTGCAGGCGCAAATATTGGCGGCCTCGAAAGCGGAAGCCATGGCGCGCAGCAATGGCAAGTTGAGATTGGAAGCTGAAGAGGCCTTGCCACCAGTGCGCGAGGAAGAAGCGATTGCGGCGGCTTTATTGCAGCGCTTGCAAGTTCAGCGCGAGACATTGAGCGCGCAAGAAAGTGACGCGCAGCAACAGATCGATACGCTGGGTGGCCGTTCGGTGCAGCTGGCCCAAGACATCACCCGTGAAGAGGCTTTGAATCGCGACGCATTGGAGATGATTGAGCGTTTAGAGTGGGAAACGGAAGAATTGTCAAAAGCGGCCTTGGGCCAAGACGATAAATTATCGAATGCAACGCAAGAGGCGCAGGATGCTTCTGCTGTGTTGCAACAGCGCGAAACCGATCTTTCGCAATTAACCGAAGATGTGGCCCGTTTGTCGGCGCGCCACCAATCTGCGCATCGCTTGCTGCAAGACAGCGAGAAAACCCTTCAGCGCAGCCGTGATGAGGCTGAAAAAGCCAAACAGGCTTTGCAGCATTCTGAGCAACAGGTGGTTGAGGCGGCCGAGGCGTTTGACGCTGATGAAAGCCTGGCCGCGCAGGCGCAGGCGCATGCAGAGCAGTGTGAACAGGCGCTTGATCGGGCCGAAACGGCGCGCTCTGACACGCAGGCGCGCGAGGCCGAAGCGCGTGCCCAGCGATCGCGCGCAGAGGGTGAAAACACGGCATTGGAAGCCGAAGTAACCGCTTTGGCCAAGCTTTTGGCGCGCGGTTCTCAAGAAGGTGGGCAATTGCTTGATCGTTTGCAGGTGGAACAAGGTTTTGAAAAAGCCCTTGGAGCGGCTTTGGCAGATGATTTAAGGGCGGCCGAGGTTGAGGGTGAAGATGCCCTGTCAGGATGGCGATTTTTGCCCGATTACCCCGTTGCGCAACCGCTGCCCAACGGCATAACCCCCTTGAGTAATCATGTGTCTACGCCTGATGCGCTGGGGCGACGGATGACGCAGATCGGTTTGGTGGATGGGGATGAGGGCGTACGCTTGCAAGCGGCTTTGCAGCCCGGCCAACGTTTGGTCAGCTTGGAAGGTGACCTATGGCGCTGGGATGGCTATTGTATCTGGGCCGAAGATACGCCATCGACTGCCGCATTGCATCTTGAACAAGTGAACAGATTGGAAGAGCTGAAGCAGCAAATGGTGCAGACAGAGGCTGAATTGCACGCGGCGCGTTCGGCCCATGATCTGTTATCGGGGGAGCTTACAGAGTGGGCAGGCAAAGACCAGCGCGCGCGCGAAGCGCGCCGGCAAGCAGATCGCGAGGTGATTGAAAAAAATCGGGCGCTCAGCAATTCCGAAGCCAAGCTAAACTTGGCAAAAGGTCGGGTTGAAAACCTGACATTGGCCGTTGCGCGCCATGCAGAGGAAAGCTTCGGCGCTGAGGCGCAGCGGGCCGAGGCGCAGATGGCTGTTGACGCATTAGAGGATATCCAATCGTTGAAAGACCGCGTTGAAGATATCAAGCTCACTGTGGAAGCGGCGCGCATCACCATGTTGTCAAAGCGCTCAGAACAAGATGAGTTACGCCGCGCCGGCGAAGCGCGCATGCGCCGTAAACAACAGGTCACCAAAGAGCTTAGCGGCTGGCGATTGCGGCTTGAAACCGCTGATCAAAGACGGGTTGAGTTGCTAGAACGCAAATCCCAAACAGAGGCAGATTTGGCAGATGCGGCGCTGGTGCCGGATGCTTTGGCACGCAAACGGGAAGAGTTGAGCAGCGCCATTGCGCAGGCTGAAACGCGGCGCAAAGCTGCGGGCGATAATTTGGCAACGGGCGAAGCAGCTTTGCGCAACGCCATTGCGCAAGAGCGAGATTCCGAACGGGCCGCTTCCGAGGCGCGGGAGGCGCGCGCCGGCGCCGAGGCGCGCGCAGAGGCCGCGCAAGAAACCAAAACGGCCGCCGCGCAGCGCATCGAGGATGAGTTGCAAACCACCCCGCAAGACTTGCTGAACTCCTTATCAACGGATGCGGATCGCATGCCGCATGCGGATGAAATAGAAGCGGAAGTGAATCGGTTGAAACGCCAACGCGAAGCGTTGGGGGCCGTGAATCTGCGCGCAGAAGAAGATGCCAAAGAGGTTGAGAGCGAACATAAAAGTTTAAGCGAAGAAAAAACCGATTTGGAAGCGGCGATACACACGCTGCGCAATGGCATCGCGGGCTTGAATCGCGAGGGGCGCGAACGGCTTTTGACCGCGTTTGAGCAAGTGAATAGCAATTTTGGGCTATTGTTTAAGCACTTATTTGGCGGCGGCGAGGCAAATTTGGTTTTGGTGGAAAGCGATGATCCGCTTGAGGCGGGGCTTGAGATTATGTGCCAACCCCCCGGGAAAAAACTGAGCACCTTGTCTTTATTGTCGGGCGGAGAGCAAACGCTCACTGCGATGGCGCTAATTTTTGCCGTGTTTTTGGCCAATCCTGCGCCGATTTGCGTGCTCGATGAGGTGGATGCCCCGCTTGATGATGCCAATGTCACGCGCTTCTGCGATTTGTTAGATGAAATGTGCCGCCGCACAGATACGCGGTTTTTAATCATCACGCATCATGCGGTCACCATGGCGCGGATGGATCGTTTATTTGGCGTCACAATGCAGGAACAAGGGGTTAGCCAGTTGGTATCGGTTGATTTGAAAAAAGCCGAAAGCTTGGTGGCGTAAGCTTTCCAGCGGATAATGGGTCACCAGATTTTGCAACGCGCTTGAGGGGGCTTTAGTTTGCCGTCACCTAAAGCGCTTTCAACAGCGCCCAAGTTGGCCAAGCATCTGCAGGCAACCCCAAGGCGCTTTGAACCTCTTGCACGGCGCGACGCGTTTGAGCACCCAGAATGCCATCAATTTTTCCAACATCATAGCCTTGATCGCGCAGCGCGCTTTGCAAGCTTTTCATTTCCGTTCCGTTTAACCCGGGGTCTTCAAGTTCGAATCCATAGCGCGGGCTACCTTCAAGCAAGGTGGCAAAATAAGCAGCCGTGGTCACGTATACAAAGCTTTGGTTCCATTCGAAATACACATGAAAATTCGGATAAGCGATAAAGGCGGGTCCAAACCGGCCTTGGGGTAAAATAATGGAGCTTTCCAGATCGGCTGGATAGAGCGACTGGTTGGCCCCTTGAACCCCCAAAGCCACCCAGTTGGAAACTGGTTGTTGGGTATCCAGCCCCGTCAGGCTCCAATCCATATCAAAGGGTAAAATCACCTCTTGCAGCCAGGGTTGACCGCCTTTCCAGCCCATATTTGACAACATTTTGGCGCCAGACATCAAAGCATCGGCAGGCGAGGATCTCAGATCAACAAGCCCATCCCCATCCCCATCAACGCCATTGTCCAAAATATCTTGGGGCAGCATTTGCACCATGCCGATCTCGCCCGCCCAAGCCCCTTGCATTGTCTCTGGGTTAAACGCATCTCTTAAAAACAACTCTAATGCGGCAAAGATTTGCGGTCGAAACAGTTCTGGTCGCCGGCAATCATGGGCTAAGGTGACCAAAGCATTGCGCGTATTGTAATTGCCCTGAAACGCGCCAAAATCGGTTTCAAAAGCCCAAAATGCTAATAAAACCCCTGGGGGAATACCGTAGAGACCTTCAATCTGATCAAAAATATACTTATGTTTCTGTGCATTTTTTTGTCCATGTGCCATCCTGTGATCGCTGATTAATTTGCCCGAGAATTCGATAAAGGGCAGCTGGAAAATGGCCTGTGCCCGATCGGCTTTTAACACCTTTGGGCTATGTTCAACCGTTTTGAAAAATGCATTGACCTGCGCGACTGGCGCCCCTTTGGTTTGCGCTTCTTGCTTTAATTGCAAAACAAAATCGGCAAAATCGCCACCACAGGATTGCGCATATACTGGGCTGCTAAAGAGCAGAGGCAGGCTGAGTATCGCAGCGCTTGCACGGCGGGTGACTGTCCAATTTATAAAGCGCATTACGGCCCCCTTTTCCCTCCCGGTTTGATCCCTGATTAATGGACCATTGTTGACAAGATTGCACTTATCACCACCAACGCCAAGAGCGCGGCCCAGCTTTTCCAAAGAATATCAACCGAGCGCTCAATTTCATAAGCATCCGGATGGCGGTTGCCGTTTGGATGGATCCAGGCAAAATCTGTTAGGCGCCCGTGATAGCTGCGGGGGCCGGCCAAGGCCACGTTGAGCGCCAATGCCATCGCAGCTTCGGGCCAACCGGCGTTTGGAGAGGCATGGGTTTTGGCATTCTCTGACAGTTTGCTTAGGCCGCTCCAATGCCCAGAGACCAGCAGTATAATCGCGGCGCTGAGCCGTGCGGGAATAAAATTTAGCAAGTCATCAAAGCGCGCTGCGGCCCATCCAAATTCTTGCAGCTCTTTGGTTTTATATCCGATCATACTATCGGCCGTGTTGGTGAATTTATACAGTAACATTCCGGGAAGCCCGCCGATTAAAAAGTAAAACGCCGGTGCCACCACCCCATCTGAGAAATTCTCAGCTCCGGATTCAATTCCGGCCCGGGAAATTTGCGCAATGTTCATCTGCGAGGTATCGCGCCCCACGATCCTGCTGATCGCATTGCGGCCTTGGGTCAGGGAAAGACGCAGGCCTTTGGCCACCGCGATTACATGTTGAACCAAGGATTTATGCGCAAGCAAGCTGGCGGCAATCAGCGTTTCAAAGATTGGGCCTAGAAGGCTGAGTAGAAAGCCAAGGCCCATAGCGATACTGAGCCCAAGCAAAAGAACAGCGATGCCTTTTTGTTTGCGATTGGCACCGGAGTTGAGGCGTTTTGTGCAGGTGGAAATAAAATTACCCATCAAAACGGCTGGATGACGCACCCGCGACCACAGCCACTCTGGCTCGCCAAGAACTGCATCAAGGATCAGCGCAAAAAACAACAGCCAAGCCATTATGACAGCGCCTTTTCGATCCGCGCCCAGTGGGATTGCGCAGGCAGGCCCAGCCGCAGAAAGCTTTTAGAATAGGGGAAGATGCGGCTCCAAATATGGTGCTGCCCAAGCTTGGCTTGCCAGGCCTTGGCATCGCGCAGCTCATAGAGGCGAAACAGGCTGCAGCCTCCGTGCAATCGGGCGCCTTTGGCAAGCATCAATTTGTCGAGCCGAGCGGCGTCCGCGTGCAGGCGCTTACGGGTGTTCTGAGCCCAGGTAGGATCAGACAGCGCGGCAGCCCCCATGCGTAAGGCGGGCCCAGATACGGCCCAGGGTCCGAGCCGGTTTTCGAGCTGTCTTAAAACGGGATCGGCTCCTATTGCAAAGCCCAAGCGCAGCCCAGCAAGGCCCCAAAACTTGCCAAAGCTTTTTAAGATTATTCGCCCGGGTTTGCCTGCTTCAGCGATCAAACTGTCTTGCGGGGTTACGTCGCAAAAACTTTCATCAATGATGCAAATAGGCCGTGTTAACTCTTTCGCGCGCCATAGCCGGCCATCGGGGTTATTTGGATGCACCACGACCTGCGCCGCCTGGGCGCTATCGGAAACGCGCCATCCGGCGGCGGTAAAGGCGGCTTGATGCTCATTATAGGTTGGGTGCGCGATCGCCACTTGGCTGGGAGGGAGCAAACTGGGCAAGGCCGCGATCGCCGCGGATGCGCCCGCGGTGGCAACCACATGCGCGGTGTTTGGAACCGACCAAAATTCGCGTGCGGCCGCGATCAGGCTATTATACGCGGATATACTGGGTAATCTTTGAAAATCATCTGCTGAAAAAGGTATAACAGGATAGGGCTCGGGGTTAATTCCGGTTGACAAATCAATCCAATCTTCTGGCAGCCCCCCATAAAGCGCGCAAGCGGTTTCAAGCTGTCCACCATGATCCCGGGGCTGTGTTTTTTCTGTTAAATCAAACATATTTCATCCGTCTTTATGCGCAGCACTAGAAGTCTATTCGGCGGTTGGTTTCAAGTTCTTTCAAAATGATTAACATTTTATGTGATCATTAACCTTTTGTTATTACTTTTTGCGTTGATAATCGATCAATTCCTTTCTTTTTCTGGTGTCGGCGCGGGGGTCTTATGAGGGTGCTTATTGTTGAAAGTCATTTTGAATTGGGGTGTCTTTGGGAGCGCGCTCTGCAGCGCAGTGGTGCAGATGTGTGTTTTGCGCGATCACAATCTGAGGCTGTCAAAGCGCTCATGCAAGATGAGTTTGACATTATAGTTTTAGATCTGGTGTTGAAAAACGGCAGCGCTTTTGCAATTTCAGATTTCGCCAATTATCGCCGACCCAAGGCGCGTGTGGTTTTTGTGACCAATACAAGTTTCTTTTCGGATGGCTCGATTTTTCAGCATTGTTCGAACGCTTGCGCCTATTTACAAAGCGAAACGCCCCCAGATGATTTGGTGGCGATGGTTGAGCATTATGCCGAGCGCGCATAGGAAAGCGGCGGGGCGGGGTTAAGAGGATACCACCCGCTGTTTTTAAAACGCCCTGACTGGGCCGGTATTGGCGGGCTACTTTTCTAGATAAGCTGTGATTCGCTCTTGTATTTAACAGGCTTAGAATCCGTGCAATTTCGCCAAGAGTCAGCCACATACATTTTTTTAAAATGATATTTTGTTGTATTTGCGCCATAGTTGCCGGGCACGTTTCACGCTTAGTTTTAAAAGTAAATTTTTTACGCATGGCGGGAATTTGGCGCAATAAAACGAGTTTTGGCATGGCGCCTGCAGGCATCCACAAGATCTTGTAGGCTTCCACAATGGAGCTGGGGTCTCTTGCGCGGCGTCGTAAAGCCTAAGCGATTTTTCTAATCGGCAGAAGCGTTTGGCATTTGGAAACTATTGATACGCCGGGATCTTGAAAATTTGCCGCGCTGCGCCAGAATTTCCGATGAAAATATAGGAAGAGCCGATGAGCACATTTTTATCGCGAGACGTACAGCAGGGCCTTGATCGGGCACGGGCGGATGAATTGAAGCGTAAAAGTCGTTTTCGGGTTCAGTTTGACGGTGAGATTTATCCCATCTTGAAGCTTTGGGACACAGGCTTTGTTATCTCGGCCGAGGGAGCGCCGCATATGCGTGGCTTGGTTGATGTGTTTAACGGCGCGACACATGTCTATCAATGTTTGATCGTTGCCTCGCAAGAAGAGCACGGAGAAGTCCATTTTGAATTTAAACGGAACACAGTGGCGTTAGATCGCCCGCCTTTGGATTTCGAGCAACGTCACGATGCCCCAGTGGCTTTGCTGAACTGAGGTTTATTGCAAGTCGCCAAAGGCGGTTTGTAATCGCCCGACGGCCTCTTCGATTTGTTGTTTCGGAAGGGCTAAGTTGAACCTTAGAAAATAATCGCCACCAGCACCGAAAGTGGCTCCGTGATTGGCTGCGATTTTTGCGCCTTTCTCTACGCGGGTAGAAATTTCTTGCGGCGTCATGCCGGTATCTGTGAAATCTATCCAAGACAAATAGGTGGCTTCAAGTTGCATCGCTTTGGCACCAGGAATCGCGTTTAGCCCCGTTTCAAACATGGCCCGGTTTTCATTTAAGTAGCGCATTAAACCATCAATCCATAAAGCCCCGTCAGGGCTATAGGCTGCTGTGGCCATTACGATGCCAAAACTATTCGGGCTGAGCGCCAGCGCGCGCATTTTCGCCCCAAATCTTGCCCGCAAATTGCGATCCTCGATGATCACATTGCCAGTGTGACATCCGGCAATATTAAACGATTTTGTGGTCGCGGTCATCATCACCAGCCGGTCGCGGATACTGGCATCGACCAAGGGCATCGCGATATGCTTTTTACCCGGATAGATCAGATCATGGTGGATTTCATCTGATACAATAATAAGGTCATGGCGTTTTGCAAAATCGGCAATGCCTTGCAATTCGGCTTTGCTCCAAACCCGGCCTCCGGGGTTTTGCGGCGAGCATAGAACCAGCATTTTCTCTGCCCCAGTGAGCAGGCTGTCATACGCTTCGAAATCAAATTCATAGCGTCCTTGATTATTTACCAGTGGGCATTCTGTAATCGCTCGGCCGCTGGCTTTTATAATCCGGTAAAAACTGTGATAAACAGGGGAGAAAAGTACCACGCCATCCTTCGCTTCGGTAAAGCTTTCAACGCACATTGCGATGCCATTGCCCAAGCCATGGGTGGTGAAAATCCAATCGGGGTCAACCCGCCAGTTATGGCGGGTCTCCATCCACCAACAGATCGCCTTGTGATAGTGATCAAGCGCGCCATAATAGCCGTAAATACCGTGGGCGGCCATGTCTTGCACGGCCTGTTGCACGCAAGCTGGGGGACGGAAATCGCCATCGGCAACCCACATGGCCAACCCATCTTCCGGCGAAACGCCGTATTTGGCTTCCATATTATCCCATTTGTCACAGTTTGAACCGCGCCGGTCTATCTGCTCGTCGAAATGCATCCAACCCTCCCAAAGGTGCGCTAGCAACCCTATCGCATTGCCGCTTAGGCGCAAGAGCCGTTGCAACCGCTTTGGGTTTGTCTTACATCACGCGCATGATCAGACCTATTCTTTTTCATCCCGATCCACGCTTGAAAAAAGCCTGCGCCGATGTTGTCGATATTACCGATGCGGTGCGAGGCTTGGCAGAAGATATGTTGGAAACGATGTATGATGCGCCTGGCATTGGCTTGGCCGCACCGCAAATCGGCGTGTTAGAGCGGATTGTGGTTTTGGATTGCGTCAAGGAAGATGGCGCCGCGCCAGATCCGAAAATTATGATAAACCCGCAGATCACTGCCCAATCTGACGAGACAAATATATATGAAGAAGGGTGTTTATCGATCCCTGAACATTTTGCCGAAGTGACGCGGCCCAGTGAAGTTGAAGTGCTCTGGTTTGATCAAAATGGGGCAGAGCATAAAGCGGGGTTTGACGGTCTTTGGGCCACCTGCATTCAGCATGAAATTGATCATTTGAATGGCAAGCTTTTTATCGATTATTTAGGCGCGATCAAACGCCAGATGATCACGCGTAAAATGCAGAAATTTAAGCGTGAGATCGCGCGCGGCAAGGCCGAATAAGCATGGGCGTGCGCCGATGTTTGGCTTGGCCTGATCCACGCCTGCGTCGACCGGCTAAGGCTATTTCAGAGATCACAGAAGATATTCATGCCCTTTGGCGAGATATGATCGATACGATGGAGGCCATGCCCGGGGTCGGTTTGGCAGCGCCGCAAATCGGCAAAATGCTGCGCTTGGCTGTGATTGACGCCTCAGACGCGCGCGGGCAAGCCATTTGTATGGCAAATCCGGAAGTGCTTCATGCGTCGATCGAGCTGCGCAGCTATGAAGAGGCCAGCCCGAATTTACCAGGGGTTAGCGCGCAGATTAAACGACCACGTGCAATCACCGCGCGTTTTTTAGATTCGCAAGGTGCCCTGCAGACCGAAGATTTCGTTGGCTTATGGGCGACCTCTTTGCAACATCAAATAGATCATTTGAATGGAAAAATGTATTTTGATCATCTGTCGAAAACGCGGCGCGATATGTTGCTTCGCAAAGCAAGGAAACTGTCATGAGGTTGATTTTTATGGGCAGTCCGGCGTTTTCCGTGCCGGTCTTAGAGGCGTTGGTCGCCGCAGGGCATGAGATCGTTGCGGTTTATACGCAGCCGCCCAGGCCGGCAGGGCGGGGCAAAAAACAACGCCCTTGTCCTGTGCATGCGCGCGCGCTTGCGTTAACGCTTGACGTGCGTCATCCAGCCTCGCTGAAAGAGGCAGAGGAGCAGGCTGCTTTTTCTGAGTTGCGGGCGGATGCGGCGGTGGTTGTGGCATATGGGCTGTTGCTGCCGCAAGAGCTGCTGGATGCGCCAGCGCATGGATGTTTGAATATCCATGCGTCTTTATTGCCGCGCTGGCGTGGAGCCGCGCCCATCCATCGGGCGATTATGGCGGGTGATCGCGAGACCGGCATCTGCATTATGCAAATGGAAGCTGGGCTCGATACCGGGCCGGTTTTATATCAAGAAACAATTTCAATCGCGCCAGATGAGACAACCGCCGCGTTGCATGAGCGTTTATCTGACCTTGGCGCGCGGTCGATTGTGCAGAGTCTGAAGGATTTATCTCAGTTGCAAGCACGGCCACAATCTTCAGTTGGTATTTGCTATGCGCAGAAAATTGACAAAAGCGAAGCGCAGATTGATTGGTCTTTGCCGGCTGAAATTTTAGATCGCCAAATCCGCGGCTTATCGCCCTTTCCAGGTGCTTGGGCGATGCTGCGCGGTGAGCGTGTGAAGTTTTTGGGATCAGCGCTGATCTCATGTGAGCAGCCATTGGCCTCTGCAGGCACTGTTCTTGATGATGATCTTGGCATTGCCTGTGGGTCAGGTGCGCTGCGGATTACGCGGCTGCAGCGGGCTGGGAAATCTGCGCAATCATCCGCTGAGTTTCTGCGCGGAACGCCTGTTATTGCTGGTGAGCAGCTTGTCTAGGGCCTAAAAATCGACCGCCAAGCCTTTTTTCTCCCAATCTCCATAGCGCACGGGTTCGGGTCCATCGCGGCCACCCAGCTCTTTAGGAAGAGGCGTGTTTTTGGCAGTCTGGCGACGCGCTTCGGCTTCGGCCAAGGCACGGATCGCGGCAGCGGGCAGATCTTTGCGGTCTTGAGACACTCGGGGCTTTCCTCTTTGTGGTGAGATAGATATACGCTCGGCTCTGATAAATGCAAGGATTTGACTATGGTAAAACCTCACCTTTCGCCAAGGGCCGCTGCCGTGCAGCTGCTGAATGGGGTTTTGCTTGAGGGCAAATTGATTGCAGAATTACTTGCCGAAAATATTTTGGCGCCGCTGGCACCTGAGGCGCGCGCGCGCGCGCAGCGTTTGGCGCTGGAGACGCTGCGCGGGCTAGAGCGTGCTGACCGTTTGCTGGCCAAACATATCCGCAAAAACCCGCCGCTTGGCGTGCGTAATATCCTGCGTCTGGCGGTTGTCGAGCTGTGCCGGGGGGGGGATGCGCATGGGATTGTGAATGAAGCCGTTGCGCTTGCGGGCAACAGCAAACGCACAGCCTCGTTTAAAGGTTTGATAAATGCGGTGTTGCGCAAAGTGGCACAAACTGGTCCGGAAGATTGGCAGAAGTTGCGCGTGCCGCGCCTGCCCTCTTGGCTGCGTCAGCCTTTGGTTGAGGCCTATGGGGCTTCGGCGATGGGGTCAATTGAATTGGCGCATTTTAAATCAGTTCCGATCGATATAACGCTGAAAGATCCCGCGCGCGCTGCTGATTGGGCCGCGCAGTTAAATGGCACTGTGTTGCCAGGAGGCAGCATCCGCCTCAGCGCAGAGGGTGCGTTGACCGCGCGCCCCGGATTTGCCAGTGGAGATTGGTGGGTGCAAGATGCAGCTGCGGCTCTGCCAGTGCGGTTGCTTGGCGATTTATCGGGTCAAAAGGCTTTGGATCTTTGCGCCGCCCCGGGCGGTAAAACCATGCAGCTTAGCGCCGCTGGCGCCAGCACCACGGCGCTTGATATTTCGCAATCCCGATTGCAGCGCTTGCATGAAAATTTAGACAGAACGGGTCTAAAGGCTGATATCATCGTGGCGGATGCGCGGGCGCATGGGCGTACAGACTATGATGTGGTTGTGTTGGACGCGCCATGTTCGGCCACCGGAACCATTCGGCGGCATCCTGATCTGCCCTTCGCCAAAGATGGGGCACAGTTTTCAGCGCTTTTTGATCTTCAGGCGCAGTTATTGGACCACGCTTTGGAGCGCATGGCGGCACATGGGCGGTTGGTTTATTGCACTTGTTCGCTGCTGCCGGATGAGGGTGAAGCGCAGATTGAGAACGCGTTACAAAAGCATCCAAGCCTGCGCGTGGATCACAGCGCATTGGACAAGGATTTTATCGCGCAAGAATGGCGGGTTGCAGAATTAGGGCTGCGGTTGCGACCCGATTTTTGGGCAGAGCATGGCGGCATGGATGGCTTTTTCATTACAGTGTTGCGCTGGGCGTAACATGCGTATTTGCCGCGTGACTTGTTACGGCGCGTTTTCTATACTGCCCTTGGGCCAATGCAAGCGCCAAGGGGCATAGAACATGGCGGCGTCTCACAATTTTTCTTCACGCTACAGGCGTTTGGTCGACAGGTTAACCGCGCGCTGGATTGGCCTAAAATCATTTCCAGTGACCGACTTGCTTGAGGTCGAGCCACGTTCGATTGGCAGCCCTGAATTGGGTCGGCAAATTTTGTCGGGTCAATTTGTTTTGCAGGGCCATCAGGTGGATTTGCAGCACAATGCTTTGTGGGATCTGAGCCTGTCTGACCAGGCTGCGATTTTGGATCTTCATGGATCGGTTTGGCTGGATCATTTGGCAGCATTCGGGGGCCGTAAAAGCGGCGCGATGGCGCAGGCGTGGGTGGATCTTTGGATCGACCGGTTTGGGCGCGGCGGTGGTCCTGGATGGCGGGCCGATATCGCCGGTCGGCGGGTTTTGCGTTGGTTACATCACAGCGTGATGCTGCTTGATGGCGCGGATTCAAGCCGACGGGCGGATTTTGTAGAGGCTCTTGCCAAGCAAGCTGTATTCATCTCAAAAAGATGGCCCTCTGTATCGCCGGGTTTGCCGCGCTTTGAAGCCTTGGCGGGTTTGATTTCTGCAGCGCTTGCGATCAAGCTTTTGCACCCTTTGGTAGCGCCGGCAACGCGGGCTTTGGCGCATGAATGCCGCGTTCAAATTGACGCCACCGGCAGTATTTTTTCGCGCAATCCCGAAGAGCTTTTGGATATTTTTTCGCTTTTAAGCTGGACGGCAGCGGCGTTGCGCGCCGCCGGTTGGACCCCAGCCGATTTACATTTGGATGCGATCCAACGCATCGCGCCGACATTGCGCATGCTGCGCCATAAAGATGGTGGATTGGCACGCTTTCATGGCGGTGGTCGCGGGTTTTCGGGGCGGCTTGATCAGGCTTTGGCAGCCTCGGGCAGCAGGGGGTTTCCGCAGAGCGGTTTGGCAATGGGTTTCGCCCGCTTAAGCGCGGGCGCCAGCAGCGTGTTGATTGATGCCGGGGCCTTGCCGCAGGGGCGGGCCTCGATCAACGCGCATGCGTCAAGTTTGGCCTTCGAGCTCACTTCTGGGCGCCATCCGGTGATCGTGAATTGCGGGTCGGGGCGACGCTTTGGCGAAGATTGGCGCCGAACCGGGCGCGGCACCGCATCGCATTCCACTCTTGTCATCGAAGATTTTGTCAGCGCTGAACTGGGCCCCCGTTTATGGTTTTCCGGCCAGCGCCGTGATGCTTTGGTAAATGGGCCGTCTGAATTCCCCAGCGCGTTATCATTGTCGACAGCAGGGCAAAAATTTGAAGGTGGCCATAATGGGTTTCTCGCCAAAACGGGCTTAACCCATGCCCGAACGCTCACTTTATCGCCAGATGGGGATCTGCTCAGTGGTGAAGAGGTTCTGATCGCGGTTGCCGCGCGCGATAAGTTGCTGTTTGATCAATCTATGCGGCGCCAAGGCTTGCAAGGGTTTTCCTGCAAGCTTCGGTTTCATTTGCATCCTGAAATTGTGGTCAGAATTCACCCCACGGGCGGGCAAGCGGTGCTGATATTGCCAAATTCTGAAACCTGGACGTTAAGCACTGACGCGACGGTTAAGCTGGCTTTGGAAAGCAGCGTGTATCTTGAGCGTCAGGCGTTACAGCCGCGGGCCACAAAACAGGTGGTTTTATCTCAGAGCGCAATAAGTTATGCGACACGCATCAATTGGGTTCTCACCAGAACCCGCCCCCCTGAACAATTGAGGCGTGAGCGCGATCATGAAATGCGTTACGCCATCCAGACATAAAATGGAAAAATATATATGACCGATTTGTTTCCCGTTCGCCGCGCCTTGATTTCCGTTTCAGATAAAACCGGCTTGGTTGAGCTTGCGCATGTTTTGGCGGCCGGCGGTATTGAACTGCTTTCAACCGGCGGCAGCGCAAAAACGTTGCGGGATGCGGGGCTTGAGGTGCGAGATGTCGCAGAGGTGACAGGCTTTCCCGAGATGATGGATGGCCGGGTGAAAACGTTGCATCCTAATGTGCATGGCGGGCTGCTGGCATTGCGCGATAATGCGGATCACGTTGCGGCGATGCAAGCGCATGGGATCGGTGGGATTGATTTATTGATCGTGAATTTATACCCGTTTGAAGAAACCGTTGCTGCGGGCGGCGATTACGCGACCTGCGTTGAGAATATCGATATTGGGGGGCCGGCAATGATCCGGGCTGCCGCCAAGAATCATGGCTTTGTAACAACCGTGGTGGATGTGCAGGATTATGATGCGCTTTTGGCCGAGTTGGCCGCGCAAGAGGGGCAAACATCCTATGCGTTTCGCCAAGCAATGGCGCAACGGGCCTATGCGCATACGGCCGGATATGACGCCGCCGTTTCTACTTGGATGGCGCAGGCTTTGGGAGAACCGGCACCAAGCCGCCACAGCCTATCGGGCCGTTTGGCGCAAAGGTTGCGTTATGGTGAAAACCCGCATCAATCGGCCAGCTTTTACGTGGATGGCAGCGGCAGGCCGGGCGTTGCAAGCGCAATCCAGCATCAAGGGAAAGAATTATCCTATAATAATATTAATGACACGGATGCGGCTTTCGAATTGGTGAGCGAGTTTGCGCCCGAAGACGGGGCCGCCTGCGCCATTATCAAACATGCCAACCCCTGCGGTGTGGCGCGTGGCGCTGATCTAAGCGCCGCCTATCGGGCTGCTTTTGATTGTGATCGTACCAGTGCATTTGGTGGTATCGTTGCGTTTAACCAAACGTTGGATGCGCGGACTGCGCAAGAAATAACCGGTATTTTCACTGAAGTGGTGATCGCGCCAGATGCGACGGCGGAAGCTATGGAGATCTTTGCCGCCAAGAAAAACCTGAGGCTTTTGACAACGGGCGCCTTGGCAGACCCAGCAACCGCCGCGCAGGTTATTCGGCAAGTGTCAGGGGGGTTCTTATTGCAAAACAAAGATAATGGGTTGCGTTTGCAAGAGGATCTATCGGTGGTTACCAAGCGGGCGCCGAGTGAACAGGAAATGGCGGATCTTCTGTTCGCGTGGAAAGTCGCCAAACATGTGAAGTCAAACGCGATCGTCTATGTGAAAGAGGGGGCAACGGTTGGCGTGGGCGCAGGACAGATGAGCCGGGTTGACAGCTGCCGTATTGCTGCGCGCAAAGCGCAGGATATGTCCGAGCTGCTCGGGTTAGAGGCGCCTTTAACGCAAGGCTCTGTGGTGGCTTCTGATGCCTTTTTCCCTTTTGCAGATGGGTTGCTAACCGCTGCAGAGGCGGGTGCAACGGCGGTTATACAACCTGGTGGATCCATGCGCGATGAGGATGTGATTGCGGCGGCTGACGCGGCCGGATTGGCGATGGTGTTTACCGGCATGCGGCATTTTAGGCATTGAGAATGACCAAGCTCATGGTCCTAACGGCGGTTGTAAGCTTTGCGTTTGATCAGATCAGCAAGCTCTATGTGGTGTTTTGGCTTGACCTCATAAACCTGCAAGAGATTGATGTTTTTGCGCCCTTTTTGAATTTCCGAATGGCTTGGAATTATGGGGTGAATTTCGGCCTGTTCTCCGGCCAATCCGAGGTTCAAAGGACCGCGCTGATTTTGATTGCGCTGGGGATTTCTGCCGGTGTAGCCATCTGGGCTATCCGGCAGGGCAGGGGGCGGTTAACGCCAGTGGCGGCGGGGCTTTTGATTGGCGGCGCGCTTGGCAATGCCCTAGACCGGTTGATCTATGGCGCGGTAGCAGATTTTTTAAACATGTCGTGTTGCGGCATCGAAAACCCCTTTGTTTTTAACGTTGCAGATGTGGCAATTTTTCTGGGTGCCATCGGGCTGATGTTTGCGCCGCACTCGCAAGATCCGACTATAGCCGATCGTGATAAAAACGGATAAAAGAAAAAAGTGGTGGATTAGATGAAGGTGATGGAAATGTTTCGGATAGCGGGTGTTGCGGGTGTGATTGGTTTCGCTCTGATGGGCTGTAGCTCGGGCGGTTCGATATCTGATCAATACGGAACGGTCAGTATTGAACCGATAGAGGCAGGTTTGGCGCTGAACAAACCCCTTGAGCAACCCAGCAATTTGGATGCGCTGCCAGAGCCCACCCCAGGGGGAACCAATCTAGGTGATCCAGAGCCGCGCCCTGCTGTCGAAGCTGCAGCGCAAGAGCCAGAAGCCGAAGCCAAGACGTATAAACCAGGCGAGCCGCGCCCAATATCTGAAATGATGGATGCTTTGAACGCAGGTCTTAAAGATATGGAGCAGCGGATAAATGACAGGTTGAGCTCGAATTAAGCTGGCTCAGACATAGGCTCTGTTTTGATGTCAAAACATTGTGTTCTGCCTTGCTTATTGCAACCTGACGCTTATCTTTTCCACAAAGATTAGGAGAAAGTGATGTCTCACTTCAGGCGCGGCTGGTTCGCTCTATTATGCGTGTTGGCGCCGTTGGCGGGGGGCGCTGAGGCCAAAAAGATTAGCAATTTCAGGCTGGAAAACGGTTTAGATGTTGTGGTGATCGAAGATCATCGCGCGCCGGTGGTGGTGCATATGCTGTGGTATCGCGCCGGCTCTGCCGATGAGATTCCAGGCTCATCCGGCGTGGCGCATTTTCTCGAACATCTCTTGTTTAAAAAAACCAAACTTTTGGCCTCGGGAGAGTTTTCGCGGATCGTTGCGGAAAATGGTGGCAGTGACAATGCGTTTACCAGCGCCGATTATACCGCTTATTTTCAACGCGTGGCCAGTGATCGTTTGCCGCTTATGATGCAACTAGAGGCAGATCGCATGGTTAATTTGCAACTTGATGAAGCCGATATCGTTACCGAGCGTGATGTGATTATTGAAGAGCGGAATCAGCGCACTGAAAGCAGCCCCGGCGCTTTGTTTTCCGAGCAGCGGATGGCAGCCCAATATCTGCAGCATCCCTATGGCAGGCCGATCATTGGCTGGCGGCATGAAATGGAACGTCTGGGCCTGCAAGACGCGCTGCGCTATTATCGGCAGTTCTATGCGCCCAACAATGCCGTTTTAATTGTGGCAGGCGATGTAGACCCAGCTCGCGTGAAACAGCTTGCGCAAGACACTTATGGCAAAATTGCGCCAAACCCCGATTTGCAAAACCGCCAGAGGGTGAAAGAACCCCCTCAAACGGCCGCGCGGCGCTTGGTGTTTTACGATCAGAGGGTGGCACAGCCTTATGTAATTCGAACCTATCTCGCGCCAGAACGTAACAGCGGTGCACAACGCTCTGCGGCGGCGCTTAAACTGTTAAGCGATCTTCTGGGTGGTGGCCAAACATCTTGGTTTAGTCAAAAGCTGCAATTTGAAACCCAAACTGCCGTCTATACCAGCGCATTTTATGGCGGTACTTCTTTGGATCAAACCACTTTTGGGTTGGTGATCGTACCCTCTGAGGGGGTTGGTCTGGAAGAGGCTGAAGCCGCTTTGGACAAAGCGGTTGCCGATTTTATCGATCAGGGCATCGATATAGAACAATTAGAACGCTTGAAAAAACAATTTCGCGCCGCAGAAATTTACGCTCAAGACAGCGTGCAAGGCTTGGCTAATGCCTATGGCCGGGCCTTAACATCCGGTTTAACGCTTGAAGATATCCGCGCTTGGCCTGACATCGTTCAATCGATTCAGCCAGAAGAAATCTTAGCAGCTGCGCGTAAGGTGTTTGACAAGCGCAAATCTGTCACAGGGTGGTTGATAAAAGCTGAGGAGACCATGCAATGAGATTTGTTCTCGGGTTTTTGATCGCAGGCTTTGCCAGTTTTTGTCAGGCGGCAACGGATATTCAGGTGGTCACCTCACCAAATGGCCATAAAGCATGGTTGGTGGAAGAGCGCGGTATCCCTTTTGTTGCGCTTGAATTGTTGTTTGATGGTGGGGCATCTATTGAGCCTGCTGAACAGCGTGGGGGCGTCAATCTTATGATGGCGTTGCTTGAAGAAGGCGCCGCCAAGATGGATGCGCAGGCTTTCACCAAAGCAAAGGAAAACCTAGCCGCCTCTTTTTCCTATCAAACCTATCCCGATTCAGTTTCGATTTCGGCGCGGTTTCTAACTGAAAGCCAAGATCAATCTGTGGGTCTTTTGCGGCAAACATTGCTGGAGCCACGGTTCGATATAGATGCGATAGAGCGGGTGCGGGCGCAGATTATTGCGGGGTTGAAATCTGATGCCAAAGACCCGGCTGAAATCGCGCGGGCAGCGTTTAATCAAGAGGCCTTTGGGCTTTCGCACCCTTATGGAAGCGATTTAAGCGGGCGCATCAGCACCGTAGAGGCGCTTACCCGCGATCACATCGTGCAGGCGCATCAAAATGCGCTTGTGCTGGATCGGATCCGCATTTCTGCTGTTGGGGATATTGGCGCAGAGGATCTGGGCCTGCTGCTGGATGCGCTGCTTAAAGATATACCGGCCCAAAGCGCTTGGCCTTTGCCAAAAGCTGCCGAGCTTGCGCTGGCAACGGGTGTTGAAATTGTTCCCTTCCCAACCCCACAATCGGTTGCGCTGTTTGGGCATCTGGGCCTCGATCGCGATCACCCTGATTTTTTTGCGGCTTACATTCTAAACCACATCTTTGGCGGCAGCGGGTTTGAAAGCCGTTTGATGCAGGCGTTGCGCGAAGAGCGCGGATTAACCTATGGGGTGTCCACGTATTTGGCATCTCGGAACTATGCAGATTTATTGCTGGGCCAGTTTGCGTCTGCGAATGATCGCATGGCTGAAGCAGTGGATATCTTGCGCGAAGAATGGGATGAAATCGCCCGTGATGGTATTACTGAAACAGAGTTACAATTGGCGCAGACCTACCTCACTGGCGCCTATCCGTTGCGCTTTGATGGCAATGCGCAGATCGCTCAAATTTTGGTTGGCATGCAGCAACAGGGGTTGCAACCAAGCTATTTGAAAAACCGAAATAAAAAGGTGATGGCGGTGACGTTAAAGCAGGCAAACCGTGTTGCCAAAGAGTTGTTTCGCCCCGAATTATTGCGCATGTTCATTGTCGGTGAACCGGAAGATCTTTAACCGATACAGGGCTCAAATGCACGCTATATAAGCGGTGGTCTGCGATTGCCGCGCGTGATTATGTGATTGAAATTTGCCGTCTTGCGTCAGAATACGTTGTGATTTCGAAGCATATCACCATAAAAAGCCGTGGATCACTGCGTGAAACAGGCTGGATATTGCGGTAGGCTCTGGGTTAAACAGGTGATGATTTACAATGGTTTTCAGGCCTAATTGCAGCGCGTATAAGGAATAAAAATGGCATCTCCCTCATATTATAAACCTTTAGGTGGGCTTGCGCCTCAAAGCCAGTTGATCACTGGACGCGCCGTTTTTAACGAGGCTTATGCCGTGATCCCTGGCGGAACCAACAGCGATATTGTCACCAGTTTTCTACCCTTTTGGACGGGTATGCGGATGTGGGTTTTGGCGCGGCCTCTTTCTGGGTTTGCCGAAACATTCAGCCAATCGATTGTTGAGTTAATCCCCGGGGGTGGCAGCGAGCGGCCGGAAACGGATGCCAGTGCTCAGGCGGTGCTTTTCATTGTATCGGGCAGCATCACCTTGAACCTATCTGGCGATACGCATGTTTTGTCTCCGGGCGGTTACGCTTATATTCCAGCAGGCTCTGAATGGTCGTTGGTAAATGCGGAAGCAGAGGCGGCGGTTTTTCACTGGATCAGAAAAACCTATCAAGCTGTCGAGGGGGTAGAGGCGCCAGAGGCGTTTGTCTGTAATGAGGCAGATTTTGCGCCGATAGAAATGCCCGGGACGGATGGCGCTTGGGCCACCACGCGGTTTGTTGACCCGGCGGATATGCGTCATGATATGCATGTCAATATTGTCACGTTGCAGGCAGGCGCGGTGATCCCGTTTGCCGAAACCCATGTCATGGAGCATGGGCTATACGTTTTAGAAGGCAAAGGCGTATACCGCTTGAATCAGGATTGGGTTGAAGTAGAGGCAGGTGATTTTCTGTGGCTGCGCGCGTTTTGCCCACAGGCCTGTTATGCTGGGGGGCCAGGTCCGTTTCGGTATTTGCTTTATAAGGATGTGAATCGGCAAATGCCTTTATCATAAGAAGGGCGAGCCGGGTGTGAGCTGGTGTGTTTTGCGCTTTTTTCTTCGTAAAATACAGAAACTTTAAGGTATAGCCACCTATCTGGTGCCACTACGTTCATATTTTCATCCCTGAGATTTAACGCGATTTACGTAAAGCTGCCTTGGCAATACCACCCTGCATTGCGGGCGCCACCATGGGCAAAAAATACCCAGAGCTGATCGCCCTCTGCGCAGTTGATACGCCAGTAATCTCGCACGCCACTGCGCCAATTTGGATCATCCAGCCACCATTCTGGCGCAATCCGTTCCGGTCCCTGTTGCGTCGCTGTGGTTAAAACCCGGTTTCGCCAGCGAAAGCGTGGTGGCACATCGGGTATTTGTTTGGCGCTTATCGGTTCTGGTGGCCATAACAGTTTTGGCCTTGGGCGATCCGGCCTCGGCCAATCCGGCGCTGGTTTTGACCAAGCTGCGGCAAAGACCACAGCTGTTTTCTCGGCAATATGGCTTTCTGCAGGATGCAGGCGGGTTACGTGATCTAAGCCGATCCGCGTTCCCAGTCGCCCAATCAGATCGTTGAGATCGGTGTCAGCCCCCGTGGGCGTGGCGCTGTGATGCGTCTGTTGTAGGGGCGCTGGGGTGGTGCGGAGCGTGATGGGTTCGGTTTGGCTGGCCTCAAGCCGTAACATATCAATGCCAAACCCCATATCAATCGTCTCAAGTTTAAGCAGAAGAAGCGGGCGGATACGCTCGATTGTATGGCCCGCTTGTGCCAATTGAACCCGAATATAAGAAAGAGTTTGATCGGTTTGAAATACTTGTAAGTCAATTTGCCGTGCGCCTTGTCCAGCGGCGCGTAGTTTGTCGCAAAGCCGCGGTAAAAGGCGATCTAAGGCGGCGCGTAAATCTTCAGCCAGGCCAATCGGCTCTGGTAAGCTCATGCGCACGCCAAAATGGGGTGGTTTGCGCTGGGCGGATAAGGGTTCAGGAACGCGCCCTAAAGCTTGATCCAATCGCAGCATAAGTTCTTTGCCAAAGCGGCGCGCCAAAGCGGCGCGGGGTTGCCCGCTTAGATCACCGATTTGGCGCAAACCCACGCGGTGCAGATTATGGATTGTAGAGCTTTCTAGGCGCAGCGCGGCCACAGGTAAGGCCGCTAAGGCGCTATGGCTGCCCCCAAGAGGGGCGATTTGCGCTTTTGGTTGTGGATTGCCTGTTGGCACCAGCGCTTGCGCCTGCGTTCGTGGCTGTGAAAAGCGCTGCTTGGATAATTTTACGCGCGTGGCTCTGGCCTCTTGAGTGAGGGCATCCACATTACGATCTGATTGATTATGGCTTGGGTGATAATGCGCCAAAGCCCAAGCCGCGCCGATTGTATCGGCCAAACCAAGGCGGGTACTCAGCTGAAAATCTTCGCACTCGCTTGCAATTTGGTTTATAAAACCAACCTCGCCGCCAAAAAGATGCGCGCAGCCTGTGATATCCATGCAGAGGCCATCATCGGCAGCGGTGGTGACCCAAGGGCTAAATTTTTCCGCCCAGCGGCATAAAGCCAATAAAAATTGGCGTTCGCCGGGTAGGTTGCGCATGCGGGTGATCAGTTTGGGGCAGAGTGCTTGGGCATCGCGCAAAGATTGACCAGGGTGTAACCCAGCGAGGCTTGCACTGCGTGAAAGCGAAGAGAGCCGCTGTGCCTGCCCGCTCTCTTGCAGGATCGCAAAGGGTAAATCAGCCAGATCATTTTCTAAGCGTAAGAAACGCTCGGCCCCCAATCTGGGAAACCAAAGGGATAAGAAACGGCGCTGTGTCATAGGACGGGTACATTAACTTTGTTCACTTTTTGTTCTATATCGGAGATCTGTGGGATGAGTCGAGTCTGTCTTCGTGGCATTTTTATAAAATCATACTGAGGGTTTATTTTTTCCAGTTTGGTTCTATCTAAAAAGTAACAAGATTTTCTATTTATAAGGAATTCATCATGAAATCACGTATCCGTTTGTTTTCTTTCCTAGCGGCCATCGGCGTGGGCCTCACCCCTGCATTTGCGCATGAGGGGGTTAAAAACCCTGCGGTGAAAGCTCGGATGATTTTGATGCAAGAGGTCAAAACATCCTTTGGCCAAATTGGGCAGATGGCAAAAGGCGCTGTGGCGTTTGATGCGCAGGATGCGCAAGCGGCCAAGGCACGTTTGTTAAAAGCCTCTCAGGCTGTTGTAGATAAGTTTCAGGCGAATGAAACAGATCCATTGTCACAAGCCGCGCCAGCTATTTGGAAGAATTGGGATGATTTTGTTGTCAAATCTACCGCTTTTGAGGCGGCTATTGAGGTGCTTGACGTGTCAGATTTGGCAGCCTTAAGGGGCGGTATGCGGGCTATAGGCGGTGGATGTATGGCGTGCCATAAATCCTATAAAACTGATTAAAAGCAGGCCTTTCACAGGTTTGAAAACGGTATCAATACGCCTGAATAATGCGTTGCAGTTTGCTTGAAAATACGGCATCGTTTTCAAAAAATTGGGAGGATGATCATGCGTACACGGGCAGCAGTTGCAGTTGCAGCGGGACAACCACTGGAAGTAATGGAGGTAAACCTTGACGGTCCGAAGGCGGGCGAGGTTTTGGTTGAGATAAAAGCAACCGGTATTTGCCATACGGATGAGTTTACGCTGTCAGGCGCAGATCCAGAGGGAATGTTTCCTGCGATTTTAGGCCATGAAGGGGCCGGCGTGGTTTTGGAATGCGGCCCGGGTGTGACCAGTTTGAAGCCGGGGGATCATGTGATCCCGCTTTACACGCCGGAATGTCGAACCTGTGAATATTGTCTGAACCCAAAAACCAACCTGTGTCAGGCCATTCGCGAAACCCAAGGTCGTGGAGTGATGCCCGATGGCACCAGCCGGTTCTCTATGCTCGATGGCACGCCGATACTGCATTATATGGGGTGCTCTACTTTTGCCAACCACACGGTCTTGCCGGAAATTGCGCTGGCCAAAATTAATCCGGACGCGCCATTTGATAAAGTTTGTTACATTGGCTGCGGGGTCACCACGGGCCTTGGCGCGGTGATGAACACTGCCAAGGTTGAAATTGGCAGCAGGGCGATTGTGTTTGGTTTGGGGGGCATTGGCCTGAACGTGATCCAAGGGTTGCGCATGGCCGGTGCAGATCAGATTGTCGGCGTTGATTTGAACGCGGATAAGCGCGATATGGCAGCGCGGTTTGGCATGACCGATTTCGTCAACCCTTCAGAGGTTGAGGGTGATTTGGTGGCGCATCTTGTGGCCCTGACCAAAGGCGGCGCAGATTATACGTTTGATGCCACTGGCAATGTGCAAGTGATGCGCACAGCCTTAGAGGCCGCGCATAAGGGTTGGGGAGAAAGCATCATCATTGGCGTTGCGCCAGCGGGGGCTGAAATTTCAACGCGGCCGTTCCAATTGGTCACGGGGCGTGTCTGGCGTGGCACTGCCTTTGGCGGTGCACGCGGGCGTACCGATGTACCTAAGATTGTTGATTGGTATATGGATGGCAAAGTGGAAATTGATCCGATGATCACGCATGTTTTAGATCTTGAGGATATCAACAAAGCCTTTGATTTGATGCATTCAGGCGAAAGTATAAGATCTGTCGTGGTGTTTTAAGCTTTCGCTAAGGGCGGCGAGTGTTGCCCCGATGCCAGAGTTCTGACAGCCTTGGAATGCTTTGTTGCAAATGACGCTGTTTTGGCTGTGTTTGGTATTGGGGGTGACGCGAAAATCAAACTAATCAAGAGATAATGCATTAGAATGATGGATTTAATGACGGTTCACCCTGCAACGCGCGCTGATTGCGATCAAATTTGGGCGCTGTTACAGCCGGTGTTCAGCGCGGGCGACACCTATGCGGTTGATCCATTGATCGATCGCGATGCTGCGATCACCTATTGGATGGACGCGGAGAAAACCGCCTTTATACTTCGCGTTGATGGGCAAGCCGTTGGAACCTATTATATACGCCCAAACCAGCCGGGGGGCGGCGCGCATATCTGCAATTGCGGCTTTATTACGGCGCCCTCGGCGCGCGGAAAAGGGGTTGCGCGGCGCATGCTTGAACATGCGCTGATTGAGGCCAAGCAGCAGGGGTATCGGGCGATGCAGTTCAATTTTGTGTTGGCCAGCAATCAGCGCGCGTTGGCCATTTGGCAGCGCTATGGGTTTGCAACGATCGGTCGGATTCCGCAGGCGTTTTTGCATCCAAAGCAGGGCTATGTGGATGCGCTGATCCTGCACAGATCTTTGTAAGAAAACCGCAACTGCGATACATTATCTTATACTTTTCTTGTACTTTGCGGCGCCTTTTTGGATGTATAACAGCCGTTGACAGCGCGCCGTTTACGGGATCAAGATGGCCGTAAGGGTAAAAATTATATGCGGTTTTTCGTTCATAGGCGTCGGTTCGCGGATTTATCAGAGCAGGAAATATTGGCGCTTGCAATTTCCTCTGAAGAAGATGATGCGCGAATTTACAGTGGTTTTGCGCAGCAATTGCGGGCTGAGTATCCGGATAGCGCAGCTTTGTTTTCTGATATGGCCAAAGAAGAAGATGCCCATCGCCAGCAATTGATTGCGCTTCATGAAACGCGGTTTGGGGCGTTTATTCCGCTGATCCGGCGCGAGCATGTTGCTGGGTTTTATGCCCGTCAACCGATTTGGCTTATTGCCAATTTGGGGATCGAAAAAATTCGCGCTGAAGCAGAAGCGATGGAGCGCAAGGCCGAGGATTTTTATCGAAAGGCAGCGGCGCGCAGCTCTGATGCTGCCAGCCGAAAATTGCTGGGTGATTTGGCGGCCAGCGAAGCCCGCCACAAAGCGCGCGCAGAAGGTCTGTCGCAAAATTTAACCTCCTCAGGGGCAGCTCAAGAAGAAGGGTTTCAAGCCAAGCGCCAGTTCATACTGACTTGGGCACAGCCAGGCTTGGCGGGTTTAATGGACGGATCTGTTTCGACGCTTGCGCCTATCTTTGCCACGGCCTTTGCCACCCAGAACTCGCATACCACGTTTTTGGTGGGGTTGGCGGCTGCGCTGGGCGCAGGGGTTTCAATGGCGTTTACCGAAGCCGCCTCGGATGATGGGGCATTATCGGGCCGCGGCTCACCTTTGAAACGTGGTTTTGCCGCGGGCGTGATGACAACGATCGGGGGGTTGGGGCATGCGCTGCCCTATTTGATCGCGGATATTTGGACCGCGAATTTGATCGCCTTTATCGTTGTGTTTATCGAATTATGGGCGATTGCCTGGATTCAAAACCGGTATATGCAAACGCCGTTTTTTCGCGCGGCGTTTCAAGTTGTGCTTGGCGGATCCTTGGTGTTTGGGATCGGAATTGTGATTGGTAGCGGATGAATCGGCTGCGCTTCCTAACGGGGTGGCGACCGGCCGTATAAGATAGTAATTGACGCGCCGCGCCTGCCTGATAGAGCCTTGCGTTATGATCGATATCTTGCTCAAAACCTTGCCGTTTTTCGCCGTGATTGGCTTGGGTTATCTTGCCGGACGTCGGGGTTTTTTCACCCCCGAAGCCACGGGGTATCTGACAAAATTTGTCTTTTATTTTGCGCTTTCGGCGTTTTTATTCCACTTTTCGGCAACGCTGCCTCTCAGCTCAGTCTTGCAGCCAGATTTTATCTTTGCCTATTTAAGCGCATCGGCCTTGGTCTATGGGTTTGCATTGCTGGTGGCCTTAAGCCGCAAGGTTCCGCTAGACGAAGCTGCGATTGAGGCGCATTGCGCGGTGATCGGCAATGTCGGGTTTTTAGGGGTGCCGATGCTGGCCTTGCTGATGGGCCCGGAAGCGATTGGCTATGTGGTCATGGTTCTCGCGGTTGATTTGATACTATTTGGATCTTTAATCGTGATGTTGATCGTTGGCTCACGCGATGGTCAAGTGCGGTTTGCTACGCTTTGGGCGCTTGTTTTAGGGTTGCTGAAAAATCCAATGATTATGTCGATTTCTGCGGGCTTTATTTGGTCGGGTCTTGGTCTGCCGATCCTGGCGCCGTTGGATGAGTTTCTGTCGATGCTGGGATCTGCGGCAACACCAGGTGCGTTATTTGCGATTGGCGCGTCTTTGGCCTTTAAATCGGCCGAGCGTCTGCACGTGGCTGCTTGGATTTCATTTTTGAAATTGGTAATTCATCCTGCAGCGGTGGCCATATCGGCGCTTTTTATTTTCCAACTTGATTCTTATGCGGCTTCGGTGATGCTGGCGGCCGCAGCCCTGCCCGTGGCGGGCAATGTCTATATTTTGGCGCAGCATTACGCGGTTGCGCCGGTGCGCGTTTCCGCTTCGATCTTGATTTCGACATTTTTCAGCATTTTAACAGTGCCAGCTGTGATCGCGTGGCTCAATCCATGATCGGGGCTGTCGCATTGCACGCTTGCACCTTGCGCGCGCAGCGATACCATCACCTCAAAAGGAAACTTGGATGACTGCCCTTTATATTGATGCCGATGCATGCCCGGTAAAAGATGAAGCAGAGCGGGTTGCAACGCGCCACAACCTGCGCATGTTTGTGGTTAGCAATGGCGGATTGCGCCCCTCTGCCAACCCATTGATCGAGACGGTGATTGTTGCGGATGGTCCAGATATAGCGGATATGTGGATCGCCGAACGCGCCAAACGCGGTGATGTGGTGGTGACCGCCGATATTCCGCTCGCATCGAAATGCGTGGCGAACGGGGCTTTGGTTTTAAAGCATAATGGAGAAGCTTTGACCGAGGCCAATATTGGTAATGTTCTGGCCACGCGGGATTTAATGGCCGATCTGCGCGCCGCAGACCCTTTTCGGCAAGGTGGTGGAAAAGCTTTTTCCAAAACGGATCGGGCGCGGTTTTTAGACCGGTTGGAAACCACATTGCGCAGGGCAAAAACACTAAGTTAAAGCGGGCTTTCAACGCAGTCACCGCATTTATATAATTAAATTTTCTTGTTGTTTCTTTCACGAGTTCTTAAGGTTTTGGCGTAGCTTTATAACGCATAACGGCGCATTTTATGACCATGTATTCGAAGAGAGTTTCTGATGAGCGCAATCAATATTTCTTTTGATCAGGGCGACCCGCTGCTGGATTGGCTGGGCCTGACGGCGGCGTTTGAGGCCGGTCATAAACGTCCAAAAGCCGAAATTGCTGATACGTTTTTGTATCGCGGAAAAGACACTTTGTTATCACGGGCTGCCTGGATTGATGGGTTGGGGATTGCCGTAAAAGCCGCAACGATCTTTCCTGATAACCCAAGCTCTGGCCGTCCGATGGTTAATGGCGGGGTAAATCTGTTTTCAGATAAAACCGGTGCGTTGGAAGCGATTATTGATTTTCATCTTGTGACCAAATGGAAAACCGCGGCTGACAGTCTTTGGGCGGCCAAACGGTTGGCACGCCCGGAGAGCAAACATATTGTGATTATTGGCGCCGGCACCGTTGCCTCAAATTTGTTAGACGCTTATCGAGCTGGGTTTCCAGAAGCGCGATTTAGCATTTGGAACCGCAGCCCAGAGCGGGCCCAAGCCTTGGCCAAAACGCGCCCCGATGCGAGGGCGGTGACAGATTTAAAAGCGGCGATTGGCAGCGCGGATATTATTTGCACATCCACCATGAGCACGAGCCCTGTGCTGCAAGGGTCTTGGCTGCAAGAGGGGCAGCATGTGGATCTGATTGGGGCTTATCGCCCAGATATGCGCGAGGCGGATGATCAAGCGCTTCAGCGCGCGCGGGTTTTCGTGGATAGCTTTGATACCACGCTTGATCATATCGGAGAGCTGAAAATTCCGTTGTCTTCCGGGGCGCTGAGGCGGGCTGATGTGCAAGCCGATTATTATTCAGAACGCGGATTTCAGCGAGGATCCGAGCGCGACATAACGCTGTTTAAAAATGGTGGTGGCGCGCATTTGGATTTGATGACAGCGCGGTATATCATGCAGCAATGGAGCAGCGCCGCGTGATCTGCGGCATTTTTCTGCTCGCTTTGTTGCTCATGGCGCCGTTTCTAAGTGAATGGCGGCGTTTGCCGATGGATGCGCGCGCGCGCGCGGATGCGCCGGGCCGGTTTGCGCCCTTATCGCGCGGGGCAACGCATTACCAGCTTTTGGGGCCGCCCGGCGGGCCATTGGCCATTTGTATTCACGGGCTGAGCACACCAAGTTTTGTGTTTGAGGCGCTGGCGGCTTTTTTGATTGGACGCGGCCATCGCGTTTTGATTTATGATCATTACGGGCGTGGCTATTCGGATCGCCCAATGGGCCGTCAGGATGCGCGGTTTTTTGCGTCACATTTAACCGAGCTGCTGGATCATTTGGATCTTAAAGAAGATTTCGATCTTTATGGTTACTCTATGGGGGGTTCAATTGCGGCGGCGTATGCGGTGCAAAACCCCTCATCCGTAAAGCAACTTATTCTGCTGGCGCCGGCGGGTATGGGGCATAAGCTTGGCAACCTTTTTGGGTGGGTCAGCCGGGTTTGGGGGCTGGGCGATTGGCTGGTTTATGCGCGCTATCCCCGGCTGCATTTGGCGGGAACCGAAGCTGAGCGTGCGATCAGTTCAAGCGTGTCTTTTTTGATCGAGCGCCAACAAAAAGAATTGCACTACCGCGGGTTCATCCCCGCAATTCTATCCTCTGCGCGTGGCATTTTGGCCCATAAAATGGCGGCGGAGCACAGCGCGATCCAGCGCCATGGGATTCGCGTTTTGGCGATTTGGGGGGGGCAGGATCATGTGATCCCGGTTGCGTTAAAAGGATGTTTGCAAAGCTGGAATCCGCAGGCCCGCCAATTTGTAATCTGGGATGCGGGTCATGCCCTGCCTTATTCGCATACCCAGCAGGTTACCGCGCTTTTGGAGGCTGAATTACAAGCGATTCCTCGCCTTTCATCTTAAAAGCAAACGCTTGGCACGCCCGGTTAATTTGCTCCAAGCATCACAGTTGGTTTTTCACGGATCGGCAGATGCACCAGCGCACTGAACAGCCCGACACCAACGCCAATCCACCACACCAATGTGTAGCTGCCATAAACGTCAAACATTCGCCCGCCCAACCAGATTCCGATAAAGCTGCCAAGCTGGTGCGAGAAGAAAACGATGCCGTAAAGCGTGCCCATATAGCGCAGTCCGAAAATATACGCGACAAGTCCGCTTGTAAGCGGCACGGTGGCCAGCCAAAGCATGCCCATAAGAGCGGAAAAGATGAGCACGCTGACAGGCGTAATGGGAAAGTTTATAAAGCCAAACGTTACCAATGCGCGGGCCAGATAAACAGCTGCCAATAGGTTTTTCTTGGAATAACGATTGCCCAAATACCCGGCTGCTAAAGTGCCGGCAATATTTGTCAGCCCAATTACGGATAGGGCAGCTGCGCCAAGCGTCGAGGTTGAGGTAATCCCGAGCGTATAGAGGAAACCACCTGGATTAATGGCGCCGCAGGCTTCGGTAATAAAGGCGGGAAAATGGGCCGTCATAAACCCCAATTGATAGCCGCAGCTAAAAAAGCCTAAAAAGATCAAGATATAATTCGAATCTTGCATGGCCCGCCCCACGATCGCGCTGAGCGGGGCGTCTCCTTCCGCTTTTGGCGCGCGCGGGGCAACCCGCATCATTGGCAGTAAGAGAAGCGTGGCTAAAATGATGCCTGCAAAAAGAAGAAATACAGTTTGCCATGGCATTGCCGATAGCAGTAATTGTGCCAAGAGCGGGCCAACCACCTGCCCTGCGCTGCCCGCAGCCGTTGCGATGGCCAGTGACATTGAGCGGTGCTGATCGCTGCTGGCGCGCCCTACAATGGCAAGGATCACGCCAAATCCGGTGCCTGCAATCCCAAAGCCAACCAGAAATTCATACACCTGATGCGCCTCGGGAGAGGTGGCAAAAGCCGAGAGCACCAGCCCAGCGGCATAGACCAAAGCGCCTAAAATAATTGCTTTTCGATCGCCAAGTTTATCGGCGATCGCCCCAAAGATCGGCTGACCAATGCCCCATGCAAGATTCTGAATCGCCAGTGCCAGTGAAAATTCCTCGCGCGCCCAGCCAAATTCGTTTGCGATTGGAATTTGAAACACCCCAAAGGATGCTCTGATCGCAAAATTTATCAGAAGAATAATGCTGCCCATGATCAAGATAGGCGTGATCAGGCGATGTGTCTGAGACATTTGGTTAACCCTTTGAACGCACGTCAAATCCCTTGGCCAGCCTAAGCTAGCCTCAGGGCGCAGATTTACAAGCCGTTCGTGATTTTACGCGCGGCGGTTGGTGCCAATGTCTTTAAATCAAGATCGGTTCATAGTAAGCCCAGCTTATGGGCAGAGTATCACAGCGCTATCGCGAAGACGTCGAATCCGGAGCAATCAGCGCTGATCCAGCGCAGCAGGCGCTCTTGCCAAAGCTTGATGCTTTGCTTGAGGCGCTTGAGCGCCCTGTGAAGCGTGGGTTTTTACGCCGAACCCAAGCGAGCGCGGTGAAAGGGTTATACATTTGGGGCGGCGTCGGGGGCGGCAAATCCTATTTGATGGATTTATTCGCAAGCAGCTTGGCCGTGGCGGTGCGGCGGGTCCATTTTCATGCCTTTATGCAAGAGGTTCAGGCCGGCTTGCATCTTGCGCGCCAAACGAATGCGAAAGACGCTTTGGTGCCGGTTTGTCAGGCGATTGCGAAAGATATTCGCGTTTTGGCATTGGATGAAATGCAGATCAAAGACATTGCCGATGCGATGATCGTGGGCCGGTTGTTTGAATTGTTGTTAGGCCAGGGCGTGACCGTCATAACCACGTCAAACCGCGTGCCCGAGGATCTTTATAAAAACGGCTTAAACCGACAACTTTTTTTACCCTTCATCGCGTTGATCCGAGACCAATTCGCGATTCACGACATGGCCAGCGAAATCGATTTTCGGCAAAACAGGATCGCAGGGAGATCGGTTTATTTTACGCCTTTGGGGCGGGAAGCCCGCGCCGGGTTAGATGCGCTTTGGGGTGAATTTTCCGGTGAGGATAGCCAAACCCTGACCTTGGTGGTTAAGGGCCGTGATTTGGTGGTGCCTGCCTATATCAATGGTATCGGACGGTTTGATTTTTATGATCTATGCGGTGCTATGTTGGGCCCTGCAGATTACTTGGTGCTTGCCGATCATCTTCGGGTTTTGTTTTTAGACGATATTCCCCAATTGGGGCGCAATAATTTCAATGAGGCAAAGCGTTTCGTGACCTTGATCGATGCGCTTTATGAAGCAAAGGTGCGGCTGGTCTGTTCTGCGGCGGCGCGGCCCGAAATGCTTTATCTTGAGGGCGAGGGCAGCTTTGAATTCGAGCGCACCGCCAGCCGTTTGCGCGAAATGCAAGCCGCGGATTGGGCGCAAGATAGAGCGTGATCCTTGGCGCTAAACGCGCCAGCCTAGCCGTTTTGCCTAAGGATCATCCCCGCCAAATATAGCGAGCCACAGATGACGATGCGAGCATGTGGCTCTTGCGCGCTGATCGCGCGCAAAGCAGTGTCGACGGTTTGCGCAGATTGCGCATAAAATCCGACAGCGGCAGCATTACGGGCTGTGTCATCTGCGCTGAGCGTATTGACTTCATTTGGAATTGAAACCGAAAACAGCGTTTCGCTGACCGCGTGTAAAGGCGCCAGATACCCGGTGATATCTTTCGTGTTCAGCATTCCACAGATCAAATAAGTGGGCCGCTTGGGCAGGTTTGCTAAAAATTGGGCAAGCGCTTGCCCAGCGGCCGGATTATGCCCCCCATCCAGCCAAAGCTCGGCCCCCGGGGCCAGCGCGGGTAAGGGCCCTTCGCGCAGCCGTTGCAGGCGCGCCGGCCAGTGCGCTTGCGTGATAGCGGCCTCGCAGGCGCTTTCTTTCGCCTCTAAATGCCGCAAAGCGGCTAGGGCGATGCCAGCGTTTTGAATTTGATGCGCGCCAGGAAGATTGGGCAGGGGCAAATCAAGCAAGCCGCATTCATCTTGAAAAATCAACCGCCCGCGCTCTTCGCTGACATGCCAATGCTGACCATAAACCTGCAGCGGCGCGTGCAACCGCTGGGCGTGGGCTTCGATGACCTCAAGCGCCGCCTCTTGCTGCGGCCCGACAATGACGGGTACGCCTGATTTTATGATACCGGCTTTTTCCGCTGCGATTTCGGGCAGCGTGTCGCCCAAAAACTGCTGGTGATCGATCGAAATTGGCGTGATAATGCTGAGCTTGGGTTTCGCGATCACATTGGTTGCATCCAGCCGCCCCCCCAAGCCGACCTCTAACAGCGTGAAATCAGCGGGGCATTCGGCCATCGCCTTCAGCGCGGCGCAGGTGGTGATTTCAAAATAGGTGATCGGATCAGCGCCATTGGTTTGATAACAGTGCTCAAGACGCTGGCTGAGTTCGGGTTCGCTGATCAGTGCGCCGGCCAAACGGATCCGTTCGTGAAAACGGGCAAGATGCGGCGAGGTATAGGCATGCACGCGCTTTTCTGCAGCTTCCAATCCGGCACGGATCATCGCTTGCGTGCTGCCCTTGCCGTTGGTGCCGGCGATATGAACCACCGATGGCAGCTGCTCTTGCGGATTCCCCAAGCGATCGAGTAACCGCCAAACCCGATCGAGCGTCAGATCAATCACTTTAGGGTGTAGCGCCATCATTCGGGTTAAAATGGCGTCAGAATGGTCAATCGTCATTTTTTCTTAGGCTTTGCCGCGGTGCTTTTATCCTCAAGCTGCGGGTCCGTCGGTTTGGGTAAATCGCCTTTAATGGCCGGGCTCAACCCCAGCAACAGGCGCACAATGGTGATCAACTCATCGCGCATTTCAGGGCGCGCCGTCACGCGATCCAACATGCCGTGATCGAGCAGATATTCAGCCCGTTGAAATCCTTCCGGCAGCTTTTCACGAATGGTTTGTTCGATCACGCGTGGGCCAGCAAAACAAATCAAGGCGTTCGGCTCAGCAATTTGAACATCCCCCAACATCGCATAAGATGCGGTCACCCCACCCGTTGTGGGATGCGTGAGCACCACAATATAGGGCAACCCTGCTTCCTTCAGCATCTGAATGGCCACGGTGCTGCGCGGCATTTGCATCAAGCTAAGAATACCTTCTTGCATGCGCGCGCCGCCCGCAGAAGAAAACAGAATAAGCGGACGGTGCAATTTCACCGCGCGCTCGGCGGCGGCAATAATCGCATTGCCAACATACATGCCCATCGAGCCGCCCATAAAAGAAAAATCTTGCGCGGCGGCAATGATCGGCGTGCGCCCGATTTCGCCCTGGGCCACCAGCATTGCTTCCCCTTCGCCGGTATTTTTTTGGGCCGCTTTCATACGGTCGGGGTATTTCTTCTGATCCCTAAAATTCAGCGGATCGGCGATGGGTTCTGGCACTGGTACATCCACAAAAATGCCACCATCAAACAGGCTTTCAAACCGGGCCCGCGGGCTGATCCCCATATGATGCCCGCATTGGGTGCAAACGTTCAGGTTTTCGCTTAACTCGCGGTGAAACAGCATGCTGCCGCACTCGGTACATTTGGTCCAAAGGTTCTCGGGCACTTCGCGCCGCGAGAAAATTGAGTTTATGCGTGGGCGGACATAGTTTGTGATCCAATTCATGCCTGACGTCCTGCTGTTTTTTGTTTTCCTTGAAATAAGCCGGCTTGCGGTAAATTGCAATCAGCGAAGCGCAAAAGCGGTTCGAAAAGCACATTGTTTTTCACGGGCAGGTAGCCTGTGTTGGGCGGGCAGAAGCGTTGATCGTGGATAAAGACAACTGCGCCCCGCCATTGTTTTGGGGGAATGCCAGCCTAAGGCGGGTGGTTTTCTTCAACAAAGGCATGCCCGCGCTTTTGGTTGATCCAACGCAGCCAGATCAGAAATGCTAGAACTTCGAACAGCGTGAAGATCAAAAAGCCTAAAGTGGCTTGGGCCCCCTTTGGATCGAGCTGCATCACGAAGAGCGACATGCCATTTAAATGCCCATCAAGCCCAAAGATCAGCAGCAACGCGTTTACCCCAAAATGAAGGCCAAGCGCCGCCCCTAAATTACCCGTTTTTAATGTGACAAGGCATAAAATCATACCCGCCACGCTTGTATGTAACACGTAAAAAAACGCATTTACGCCAAAAATAGAAAAATCAAAATGCAGCATACCAAAGAGCAGTGAGGGCAAAAAAATTGACCACCAGAAGCGTCCGCCTCTGGCGCGGATATGCTGTAGTAAATAGCCGCGAAACAGCATTTCTTCTGCCCCGATCTGCACGAAAATCAGTGCGGATATGGGGATAACCCATCGCAGCCAAAGCGTTGTGGTTATATTGGGGTTTGGCTGGCTCGAGGCTTCAAAGAAATGCCAGGAAATGGTATAACTGCTGGTTTCGCTGAAGATGGCCGTGGCAAAGGCGAGGCCAGCTCCAATAAGAAAATGCTGCCAATTGATTTTACAGGTGGGACCATAAAGCGCATGGAGGGGGTGGCGATGCAACCAGCGACACACCAGCGCGATGCCCAGCCAAATGAAGAAAAAAGAAAATAAGAGAGCGGCTAAATCTGCGGGTGTGCTGCCCAGCCCTTCAAGGTGCATCTGTGCCATGCGATCTAGCGTGATAAACCAACCAAAGCTTGTAGAGACATAGATGATGGCGATCAGAAAAAGTCCCAAACATATACGCCAAATCTGTGACCTGTTGCCAAGAACAGAGGGGTGGAACAGCCTGTCTGACAATCGAATTCCCCTTATTGATCGAAGCGGTGACTGATTGCTTGAAAGGTGGGGTATCTGCCAGCTGGTTTCAATAGGCTTTGCTTAGTTTGGGTGGTCTCAGGCCTTTCGATCCAGCAAAAAACCGTCTTAGCGGCTGCTTAATTTAAAGGCTACTGCCGGTTTTCGCTTCGGCAGCGCTGGACCATTTCAGCGCTTTGTAATGTTGATTTTTTATCTGACAGAAGAAAGCGACTTGTTTCGCCTTTTGGGCTTTTGTATGACCAATCAACGCATAAGGGAGAGAGACCGTGAGTAAATTCGATAAATCTAAGCTACCAAGCCGTCATGTTACCGAAGGTCCATCTCGGGCACCGCATCGGTCCTATTATTATGCGATGGGCATGACGGAAGAGGAAATTCATCAACCGCTGATCGGTGTTGCCACCTGCTGGAACGAAGCGGCGCCCTGCAATATCGCGCTAAACCGTCAGGCACAATCTGCCAAAATGGGCGTCAAACAAGCGCTGGGCACACCGCGTGAATTCACCACCATCACGGTTACCGATGGGATCGCGATGGGCCATGAGGGGATGCGCAGCTCGCTGGCCAGCCGCGAAGCCATTGCTGATACGGTTGAATTGACGATGCGCGGGCATTGCTATGATGCGCTGGTTGGTTTGGCCGGTTGCGATAAATCTTTGCCTGGTATGATGATGGCGATGGTGCGCTTAAACGTGCCCTCTGTGTTTTTATACGGTGGCTCTATTCTGCCGGGCCGTTTAGATGGCAAAGATGTGACAGTGCAGGATGTTTTTGAAGCCGTGGGTCAACATCAGGCGGGCAATCTAAGCACTTGCGATCTTGAAAAGCTGGAAGCCGTGGCCTGCCCCTCGGCAGGGGCCTGTGGTGGGCAATTTACCGCCAATACGATGGCCTGTGTGTCTGAGGCCATTGGTCTTGCGCTGATGAATTCATCCGGTGCTCCCGCCCCGTATGAAAGCCGCGATCAATACGCAGAAGCTTCGGGTCGCGCCGTGATGACCTTGCTTGAAAAGAATATTCGGGCGCGCGATGTGGTGACGTTGAAATCGCTTGAAAACGCCGCGCGGGTAGTAGCATGCACCGGAGGCTCGACCAATGCAGGGCTGCATTTGCCCGCGATTGCACATGAGGCCGGCATTGATTTTTATCTTGAAGATGTGTGCGAGATTTTCCGCGACACACCTTATTTTGTGGATCTTAAGCCGGGCGGAAAATATGTTGCAAAAGATCTTTACGAGGTAGGCGGCGTGCCGGTTGTGATGAAAGAATTGCGCAAAGCCGGGTTGTTGCACGAAGATTGTCTCACCGCCTCTGGCAATAGCATGGGGGAAGATTTGGACAAAATCACCCGCGAAGCTGATGGGCGGGTGATTTACCCGATCGCCACTCCGCTGACAAAAACCGGTGGTGTTGTTGGTTTGACAGGCAATTTGGCGCCCGAAGGCGCGATTGTGAAAGTTGCGGGCATGTCCGAAGAGGCTCAAGTTTTCACTGGGCCTGCGCGCGTATTTGAATGCGAACAGGATGCGTTTGAGGCGGTTCAAAACCGAACCTATCAGGAAGGCGATGTGTTTGTGATCCGCAATGAAGGGCCTGCTGGCGGCCCGGGCATGCGCGAAATGCTGGCCACAACGGCGGCGCTTTCGGGGCAAGGTATGGGTAAGAAAGTGGCGCTGATCACCGATGGGCGCTTTTCTGGCGCAACGCGGGGCTTTTGCGTTGGGCATGTCGGCCCAGAAGCCGCGCATGGGGGCCCGATCGCTTTGCTGAAAGACGGCGATATGATCACGCTGAACGCGTTAAAGGGTGAAATCAGCGTTGCGCTTGACGATGCAGAGTTGGCCGAGCGCAAGGCCCAATGGTCGGGCCCGCGCGATACGATTTATGCCGCAGGTGCGCTTTGGAAATATTCGCAATTGGTCGGAGAAATTTATAAAGGCGCGGTGACGCATCCCGGTGGTAAAGCCGAAAAACACGCGTATATGGATCTGTGAAGGTGAATATGGCCCCCTGGCGTTTTGGTCAGTGGGCCATTTTCTGTTTTATGATAACGCTATGTGGCTGCGCTGGGCTTCCACCGCTTCTTAACACGCAATATGAAGGGTTGATAACGCAGCAAAATCTTCCCTCAGGTGCGATCATTCGGCCGCCAAAGGGCTATTGCGTCAATCCAGATCTCGGCCAAAGCACAGAGACAGCAGAATTTGTAACGCTGCAGGCTTGCTCGGAACGCGACGGTCTGCTGGCCTATGGTGTGATCACATTGTCATTGGTGGCGGATCAGGAAATCAGCCTTGCCGATGTAGCCCAGCAGTTCAAGACGGCAAACCCGAATGCACATGTGTCAACAATCTTTGCCGATAAGCGTCAGATTTTCGTTCAAAACACATCGCAGGCAGCCCAATCTGTTTCTGGATTACAAAAAACTTTGTGGCAAGGCGTTGAATTGCGCGATACCCACATGCTGATTGCCACGCTTCACATGCCAGCGGATACCATGTTTACAAAAAATATGGCGCGTATGCTTTTGTCACGCAGCTTGCAGGGCGTTTCTGTGCACCCTGCCGGCTCAAAAATGCGGCCCAGTGTGAAACCAAATACCTCTAGCGGGCCGCGTCCAAAAGCCCGCCCTGTTGGATAAGCTCATGTAGGGGCGCAGGCCTGCCAAAGATAAATTGCTTGAATGTGATTTATCGCTATAATTGCCTGATAGTTAATTGATTTAGAGACTGACAGTGATTTTAAAGCCGATGCGGGCGTTTCTGATCCGCAGGTACCTTTTCTATGTATTATCGCGGCCGAATTCATGGCTGCGCGCGCAGAAAACGCCGCGCATATGGGGGGTATATAAGCAGTCAAAAATCTTGCGCCATCAGCTTGAGCGGTTTGTCTCAGGTTTAGAGCTGCGGCTTCAAACCGCGCGCAGGGGGAAGGTTAGCGGCCCTGATATTTGGGGGTGGCGTCCCGATTTTTGGTGCACAAAAATGGATATGGGAGCTGCAAATCTGGGCGGCAGAAGCATTGCCTTGGGCAAGAATATCCAATTGTTTAGCCCAGAGCATTTGCAAATTGATCAATATTGGCTTTCCCAGCGAAAGGATTTAAGCGCTCAAACCGGAGCAGGCTATTGCGTGTGTTTGGATATTTTCGACATAAAAAGCAGCTTTTTATCTTTCGCGATTCAACTGCCGATGGGCAGCCGCCGGCGCCTTATGGAAACGGGGGTGTTGATTTGTAGAGCGCGTATAAATTTTGAAACCGAACTGCATACGCATCTCCGCCTCAATATTCCCGAGCTGGATGACCTGTCTTTACAGGCGGATACCCATCACCGCGAAGATGGTGAGTTTTCGTGGGAGTTCAGGCTGCGGCCGCTTAAATTAAGCGCAGATTCCGACGCGCCGCTTTGGATCGATCTGATCTTTGAGGCTCCGCGTTACACGCAAATTCAAATCATTGATTTCAATCTCTCTACCGAAGAGGGTTCTTTAGAAAGGAGCGCCGATGTCGCTTCGCATTGAGCCAACGCGCTTCGCTGAAGGCATTTGGCGGGCTTTGCTAAACCAACCTTCCGATTTGAAAGCGCCCCCGCCCAAGATTGACGTGCTTTTGCAAGGGCGCCCGATCCGTGGCGTGCGGGTTGACCCTCTGAATATGGAAAATTGTTATGAATTATCCGTGCCAATTCCGCCCGAAGCTATTGGATCTGGTACCTATATGCTTTTGATTGTTGAGCAGGGCAGCTCCAAAGTGTTGTCGCGGATCGTGCTGTCGGGCGGTGATTTGAACGGCGAAGATCTTCGCGCTGAGATGGCGGAATTGCGCGCTGAAATAGATCTTCTGAAGCGGCTTTTTCGCGCATCGCGTAAAAGTGGCTTTTAAAGTTTTTACGTTGCGTATTGCGTGACAATCAAACCATGATTTGGCACGATGACCTATTGTAATCGCGAGAGGCCAAATGTCTGCTGAATATCCATCCATTTTCACCCCTTTAGATCTTGGTTTCACAACGTTGAAAAACCGCATTTTGATGGGATCGATGCACACCAATCTTGAAGAAACGCATGACTGGGATCGAGTTGCTGAATTTTATGCTGAACGCGCAAGGGGCGGCGTGTCTTTGATGGTTACGGGTGGGATTGCGCCAAATAAAGAGGGCGGTGTGTTTCCAAACGCGGCGGGGCTTTGTTCAGAGGAAGATATCGCGCACCATAAGATCGTTACGCAGCGTGTCCATGCGGCAGGTGGAAAAATCGCCATGCAAATTTTACATGCTGGACGCTATGCTTATAGCGCTGATTGTGTGGCGCCTTCGGCGGTGAAATCGCCAATTTCGCCCTTTATTCCGCAAGAGCTTGATGAGGCGGGGATCGAAAAACAAATTGCCGATATTGCCGCCACAGCCCTACGCGCCAAGCAGGCAGGCTATGATGGCGTGGAAATTATGGGCTCTGAGGGGTATTTCCTTAATCAGTTTTTGGTCACCCATACAAATAAACGCAGCGATCGATGGGGTGGCAGCTATGAAAATCGCATGCGTTTGCCAGTGGAAGTTGTCAAACGTGTGCGTGCCGCAGTTGGCAGCGAGTTTATCTTGATTTACCGCCTGTCGATGATTGATCTTATTCCCAACGGATCCACGCATGATGAAGTGGTGCAATTGGCGCAGGCGGTTGAAAAAGCTGGGGCTAATATTCTGAACACGGGTATTGGGTGGCATGAAGCGCGGATTCCAACCATTGCCACCTCGGTGCCGCGGGCCGCTTTCGCTTGGGTGACCAAAAAGCTGATGGGAAAAACATCGATCCCGATCATAACCAGCAATCGGATAAACACCCCAGACGTGGCAGAAGATCTGATTTCCAGCGGGTGCGCTGATATGGTTAGCCTGGCGCGGCCGTTTTTAGCGGATCCGAATTTTGTGGCCAAAGCTGCGGCTGGCAAAGCCGCCGAGATTGCCCCGTGCATCGCGTGCAACCAAGCTTGTTTGGATCACACATTCAGCGGAAAAATCAGCTCTTGTTTGGTGAATCCAAGGGCCTGCTTTGAAAAAGAATTGGCCATTAAGCCCGCGGAAAAACCAAAAAAAATAGCGATTGTGGGGGCTGGGCCGGCGGGTTTGTCCTGCGCGATGACGGCCGCGCAATGTGGGCATCATGTGACTATATTTGACAAATCCGACCGTATCGGCGGCCAGTTAAATTTGGCCAAGCAAGTTCCGGGAAAAGAAGAATTCTGGGGACTTGTGGATTGGTTTGAAACGATGATGACCTTGTTGAAGGTGGATATGCGGCTGGGATATGAGGCAGGTGCGGCTGATTTTGAAGGGTTTGATGAAGTGATTATCGCCACTGGCGTAAGCCCGCGCGATCCTGCGATACCAGGGCAAACCGGGCGCAATGTGCATTCCTACATCGATGTGCTGAGCGGTAGGGTTAAGATTGGCGACAAAGCGATTGTGATAGGGGCAGGCGGTATCGGTTTTGATGTGTCTGAATATTTATTGCACCCCGCCGGCGACAGCCTGACGGAGAGCTTGCCAGATTGGATGCGCGAATGGGGCGTTGGAGACCCTGAGGAAACGCGTGGCGGCTTGGCCGCGGATGGCCCGCAACCCCAGGCGCCGGCGCGCGCGGTGACTTTGGTGCAGCGCAAGGCTGAAAAACATGGCAAGCGCCTTGGCAAAACAACCGGCTGGATCCATCGATCCGCGCTGCATATGAAGGGCGTGGAAATGATTGGCGGGGTGAATTACGAGGAAATCACCGAACAAGGATTGCGGGTGTCTTTTGGAGCGGCGCGCGAAACCCCGCAGATGATTGAAGCGGATGATATTATCTTATGCGCGGGCCAAGAGCCCGAGCGCAGCTTAGCCGATATCTTGATCCAGCACGGCCGCGCTGCACATGTAATTGGTGGTGCGGATGTTGCCGCCGAATTAGACGCCAAAAGGGCCATCGATCAAGGTGTTCGGCTTGCCTTATCGCTGTAGGGGAGAGGCGCGCATATCGCTTTTGCGTGCGCGTCGATAATGTGATTTAGCGTTGTAGCAAGACTTCAACGCGTTTGTTTTGGCGCCGTCCGGCTTCGCTGTCATTGTTTGCAACGGGGGATAAATACGCAACCCCCTGCGCCATAATCCGTGCCGGATCAATGCCAAATTCATCTGCCAGATAGCTTGCAACGGCCTGCGCCCGCCGTTTGGAGAGCGCCAAATTCACCTCGAATGAGCCCTTGTTATCCGTGTGGCCAACCAAGATTATATTTGCTTCTTTTTCAGTTTGCAGAAATTCAGCGAGGCTGATTAAGCTTTCAAAGGGCCCACGTCCCAAGGATTCGGAACCTGAATCAAACGCCAGCCCGCTTAAAATTGCAAAGCCGTTTTTGCGCAGCGCGGTGCGGACATCTTTGGTCAGTGGCGCAGCGTTGGTTTGGGCGCTGGGCAAGTTTGTCGTTTCTATTAACGTGCGCCCGCCAGCTTCAATGATTTGCAAAAACAGTTCATTTCCCGATTTGCTGAAAAGCAATGTTTTGATATGTTCATCTTTTTGCAGCGCGATAAACCGGTAACGAGTTGTATCGACATACATAAATGGCGGATCGATCACCTCTGTTGCAAATCGGAAGTCAAATCCCCCACACTCAGCAGATTGGCAATCGAGCAGCGCGTTAAACCCCATATTTTGTAACTGGCTTAAAATAGGCGCGGCAAATTGGTTGATTTCCAACAGGCTTTGCGGCAGTTTCCACGCCGATTTATGCAATTCGCCTGTCACTGTGCGGGTTTTCAGTGCAGCATTTTTCCAAATCTCAAGCGGCATATCATATTGGCCAAAAGCGTGCGTTTCTGAAAACTGTTCAATGATTGGGTCTGGCAAAACCAATGGCGCTTGCGCCATTGCTGGTGCAATCAGGCAAACCTCAACCCAAAGGGCGAGCAGGATGCGGCTAACGGCTTTGGGCGTGATAGTCATCATTTGGCCGCATATCAACAGCGCTGGCGACCCGATTGGTCATGTTGAAAAAGCCGGCGACATTGGCAATATCCCAGATATCGCGATCACTAAAGCCAACATCACGTAGGGTTTGGCGATCAACCTCTTCAATCTCAGAGCTGTTCTTTGTAATTTTCTCGGCAAAGTCGAGCATTGCCCGCTGCCGTGGATCAAGCGGTGCGCTGCGGTAATTCATAACGATCATCTCCCCCAGGATCGGATCTTTGGACAAAGCGCGGATTGCCGCACCATGGGCGGTTAGGCAATAAAAACACCGGTTCACCGAAGAAACGACGACAGCGATCATTTCGCGCTCTAATTTGCTTAAACCGCTGGGGGCAAGCATCAAACTGTTATAAAGGCCGCTAAACGCGTCTAATTTTTCGACGTCAAACGCATGGGCTTGCAAGACATTTGGCACCATGCCCAGTTTTTCTTCGCACACATCAAAATATTTTTGCGTGGCCTCTGGCAAAGGGTCCATGGGTGGAAGGTTCAGCGCTGTGACCTGCGGCTTTGACGTCATTGAAGATCCCCTTTCAAACGGTAATGGTAGTGTCCCACATGTTTCATCCCGAGTGAAGAATAAAGGTTTTGTGCTACGGAATTTTCTTTTGTGCAGGCCACGGCTAAAATGGAGCAGCCCTGACTTTGACCCCATAATGCAGCTTTGCGCATCGCCCATTTCGCTAGGCCTTGTCCGCGCTGCTCGGGTAAAATCATTAACGCATGCACCATGATCACAGCCCCATGACAGGCTAAAAATGCAGTGCCCGCCGCGCGCCCCTTCCAACGGATCAGAAGGCTGGTTTTAGCCTGTGTTGCACGGTCCATAACATTCATGCGTTGCGGGCCAACCCCGTCGAGCGCCCAAATATCTTTTTGGATTATCAAAGGAGGCCAAATCTCGAATAAGGTGGTTTTGGGAAGCGGTTGGTCGCATAAATCGGCCACCGGTTGGGCCAATAGATCGGTGGGATCAACAAGGTGATAGCCGCGCTGTGCAAGCGCTTTATCCAGCTCGCTTTGCCCCTCATCAATATGAAACAAAAGCGGTTGATTTAAATCGCGCAGCGCCTGCTCAGCCACATCAATCTCTGGCGCGGTGGCCGAAATCTGATCGAAGGCCAAACGCGCGGCGCATACGCGTTTTCCGCCGCCATCCGATTGGAATATACGCCACGGGCCAAGCTCGAATTGTCGTTTGCATGGCCAGGTTCCTTCCAGCGCCTGCTTGGCGTTGTGAAATGGGCGTATCACGCGCCTAAATCAGCAGATAAAGCTTTGAAAGCGTTTTCTAACCGCTCAGGGTCGCTGCCTCTTATCACGATATTAGAGCCGTAAAGACCATTTTTTTGAAAAGGATAGGACCCAAAGGATAGATCGGGAAAGCGCGTTGCAAGCGCGCCTAGCGGCGCCGCAATATCACCCTCGCCGCGCTCAATTCGCAGGGTTTTACTTTGCAGCGGTGCACCCCCTGTGATCTGTGGTAGAACGCTGGCGACCATGGCTTTAAAAACAGATGGCACTCCGGCCATTACATGCACATTGCCAAGCGTGAAGCCGGGCGCGGTTGAAACCGGGTTTTCAATCAGGCTTGCCCCTTCTGGTATCCGCGCCATTCTCAGCCGGGCAGCGTTGAGTTCGCTGCCTTGACGTTCATAATGGGCCTCTAGCAGGGCACGCGCATCCGCGCGAATATCGATGGGTGCGTTGAAGGCCGCAGCGATGCAATCGGCGGTAATATCGTCATGTGTTGGCCCGATACCCCCTGACGTAAACACCATGTCATAGGTTGCTGAAAGGCTGCTTGCGGCCTGTTTGATGGCATCAGCATCATCGCTGACCACGCGCGCTTCTTTTAGATCAACACCGGCATCTGTGAGCGCGGCGGCCAAATACTGCGTATTCGTATCTTGGGTTCTTCCGGAAAGAATTTCATCTCCGATGACAAGCATCGCGGCTGTTGGGTTTTGCATATTTTATCCTTAGAAGCAGAGAATATCAGAGGCTTGGCAGAGTTTCTTGAAAGGGCAAGGCCCATTGACGTGGCACCATTTTATCGTGTGATTTTGGATTTTAAAGAAGTCGATCTGATGGTGCTAGCAGCTCTTTTTCGGCCAAAGAGAATTGTTTAATTTTTTGCATCAGCATATCGGGTTCGATGCCCAATTTGCCCGCGGCTTTTTCAACATTTCCTTCGGTTTCGTTCAAGGCGGCGACGATCAAATTCTCTTCAACATCGGCAAGAAATTCATGCAGGTTCAAAGGTTGATCTGCCGCAAAAAACCGAGATTGTTCAAGCAATGTCTGCTTTGTATCAAGAAACGGAGTGCTTGGTGATTGATCTTGTAGCGCACCATCCCAAAAGGTTGCCTGATCTTTAACCGTCGAAACACCGTCATGGAAATTTGGCATGAGCGGTTCAATTTTTTGAATTCCGAGCCGTTCACCGCTGTAAAGAACCGAACATTTTTGCAAAAAATTAGCGAGTTCCCGAATATTCCCTGGCCAATCATATTGCTGTAAAAACGCAATTGCATCGGGCTCAAAGCTGACGGGTAATATTTTCTTTTCGGTTTTCTTTAAGCGCATTGAGAGCACGGTGATGAGCTCTTCGATATCTTCAACGCGCTCTGCAAGGGGAGGGTTCGCAATCGTGTAAACTGCAATTCTGTACAGAAGATCAGCACGAAATTCTCCGCGTCGGGCCATTTCACCGATATCCGTATGGGTTGCACAAACCAATCTGAAATCTACGGGAATAGATTTTTCTGAGCCAATTTTCTGAACGGTTTTGGTTTCTAGAACCCGCAGCAGTTTCGCTTGAAGTGACAGTGGCATATCCCCGATTTCATCAAGGAACAGCGTGCCGCCTCCTGCGTCTTCTACTTTGCCTTTGCGCCCCTTATCTGCCCCGGTGAAAGCGCCCTTTTCATATCCAAATAATTCCGCTTCCAGAAGCTCGGCGGGGATTGCAGCAGAGTTGACGGCAATGAATTTTCCGCTGCGCCCGGACAGTTTGTGAATGCCTTTTGCGATAAGCTCTTTGCCGGACCCGGTTGGACCCACGGCCATAACGCTGACTGGAAACGGGGCGGCAAGCTCAATATGTTTGCGCACATCCTGAATTTTTTCGGAAGATCCTGCGATTAAATTCTCAAGGAATTTTGATCCGGCCATGAAGTCTGTCGATCCTTGGGCATGCGTTGCGTATAACACGGTTTTCGCATCATTTTGATATGTTGGCCAGAACAATACGTTAATTCGCGCGCTTCTCAGAAAACTTTGGGCTTTTAAGCATCATTTCCACCGCGTCGGCATATTAAATTTACCTTAAAAATACGCTTCTTTGATCACAGGTATTTTTTGGCACGCTAATTGCCTGTTATATCCTGAAGGAGAAAAAAATGCTGTATTCACTACACGTTTCTGATTTTAAATTTGCTGGAAAACTGTCGCAGATTCTTCAGAATTATCAATGCAGCATTGTTGAGCATTCTGAAGTGAAAGAGACATGGGATGCCCAAGGACAAAAAGTAAAAGCCATTTTGAGCGCCGCATTTGAGCAAAAACTAGGCGGTCTGAAAGCGGTTGTAGAGATGGTGAAAAAACGCGGCGCGAAATCGATTGTGATCGTGGATGAAGCAGCTGAGGCTTTTCGCGTCGAACGCTCGATGAATGGCGCTTTGCTGCGCGTCTCGATGCCAATCGTCTCAGATGATATGGCACAATCCTTTATCTTCGCGCTTGTTGCGAGTTTCATCACCGATGGGGATAGCACGATTGCCGCAGATCCGGTTTCGGTTGATCTGCTTAAATTGGGTGATCGCGTTGCCAGGGCACAGGTGAATGTGTTCGTGAATGGCCCAACGGGCAGTGGCAAAGAGGTTTTGGCGCAGTATATTCATAAAAAGTCTTCGCGGGCTGAAAAGCCCTTTGTCGCCATCAATTGCGCGGCAATCCCAGAAAATATGCTGGAAGCGCTTTTATTCGGCCATAAAAAAGGCGCCTTTACCGGGGCTTCAACATCCAGCGATGGTATTTTTCAAGCAGCGGATGGCGGCACATTGCTGTTAGATGAAGTTTCGGAGATGTCGATGCCGCTGCAAGCCAAATTGCTCCGGGTGTTACAGGAAAGATCTGTTGTTCCTTTGGGGGCTTCGGCGCCAATCCCTGTGGATGTGCGCACGCTGGCGACGTCCAACCGAAATATACCGATGGAAATCCGGCGCGGGCGGTTCCGCGAAGATCTTTATTTTCGCTTGAACGTGTTTCCTTTGGCCACCAAGGCGCTGAACGAACGCTTGCAAGATATCATTCCAATTGCTGCCGAATTGCTGGTGCGCCATCAAAGCGATTTAGAGAATTTTCCAACGATTTCTGGCCCGGCCTTGCAGCGTTTGCTGGAGTATTCATGGCCTGGGAATGTGCGCGAGCTGGAAAATGTCATTCAACGCGCAACCGTGCTGCGCAATAGCAATATTATCGAATTTGAGGATATTATGATCGATACGCCGAGCCCGGAATATCATCTTGATGAACCTCTCGTATCGCATGTTTGAGGAGAGATAGGTCATGTCCGCTATTTCAGGTGTCAGCAGCTTGCAGTCGATCCAATCGTCACAAGCCAACGCATTGGCCAAAACCGATTCTATGAAGCTTAAACTGGCTGAGGCCACGGGCTTTAAACCGGCTGGCGTGTCTTTTGCCGAGCGGTTGGGCGAGTCTTTGAATTCTGTGGCTGAGTCGCAAAACAAAGCCGCTCAATCTGTAAAAGATTACGAATTGGGCCGCGAACAAGACCTTTCAAAAGTGATGGTTGAGCAGCAAATTTCATCGCTTGGCTTTCAATTAACGTTGAATGTCCGAAACAAAGCCCTCAGCGCGTATAAAGAAATCATGAATATGCCTGTTTAATGGAAGAAACGTGTGAATAATGACTGAATTAACAACCAATACGGATTATCCAGCGGCGCAACAGGGCGGCATGTTGCCAGCTATTAGATCATCTTTCAAACAAGCCGATAGCTTTTATCGTCAACCTGCTTTTCAACGAGCGCTGCCTAGTATTGCAGCGGCTGTAGTGGCGATTGTGGGTCTTATTGTCTACGTTTCCATTCAAACACCAGACCGCACAACGCTGTTTGCCTCATTGAGCGAAGGCGAAAAAGCCCGCGTTTTTGATGCGCTGAAAAATAACGGTATGGATGTACAAATTGACCCGGCCACCGGTGAATTAACCGTCCCGGTAGATGATTATCACAATGCTAAATTGAATTTGGCGTCGCAAGGTATCCCGATGCAAGCGCCGACGGGCTCATCAGCTTTGAATGACATGCCAATGGGCACAAGCCGGTCTGTAGAAGCCTTAAAAATCAAACAATCATTAGAATATGAACTAGCCCGTTCCATCACTGAAATAGAGTCGATCACCAATGCACGCGTCCATCTGGCTATCCCAGAGCGGTCTGCATTTGCGCGCAATACCCAAGAGCCAAGCGCATCGGTGTTTATAGAACTTGCATCTGGAAGAACGCTGAGTTCGACGCAAGTGGAAGCGATTGTGAATTTAGTGTCTTCATCCGTACCAAATTTGGGCAAGAGCAAAGTGTCGATCGTGGATCAGGCGGGGCGCTTGCTGTCAAATTCTATTGAAGATGCGGCGTCAACCGCGTCTGAGTTGCAATTTCAATACCGGATGCGGATTGAAGATATTTACCGCAGCCGGGTGGAACGCCTGCTAACGCCGATTGTCGGTCCTGGAAACGTATCAAGCCAAGTGAATATTGATATAGATTTCACCACATTGGAGGTGACCGAGGATCGGGTATTGCCTGACAACGTTCTGTTGAGCCAACAAAAAAGTGTTGATGAACAGGTGGCGAACAGAGCCCGAGGTATTCCGGGATCAGTTGGCAATACGCCGCCGGCGCAAAGCAATTTTGATGCGATTGGAAATGAAACTGATGTCATAGGAACTGACGCAGATGCAGCAGGGGAAGCCCCTGTAGCCGATGCCGCGCCGCAGGTGGATGATCTAAACGCTGTGCCCGGAGATGCGAACACTGGCAATACTGTTGCGGATTATGCGCTTCCAGATGCGCCCAAAAAAGCCAAGACGGTACAAAAAGCAGATCCCATGATGCGGTCGAGCAGCGAAGTTCAGAACTATGAGGTCAGCCGCCAGATTTCTACGCGTAAAATGCCGTCGGCGAAAATTCAAAAAATTACCGTCGCCGTATTATTGCGTGAACAAATGCTCGTGGGCCCCGATGGTCAATCGCAAGTTCAAAAGATCAGCGCTGAGGAAAAACAAGAAATTCAAGCTTTGGTGACCAATGCATTGGGCCTGACGCCTGAGCGTGGGGATATGGTGATTATTTCTAGCCGTCCATTCATGACCAAAATTGTTGATGGAGTGGTTATTGAATGGTACCAAGAGCCATGGGTGCGTGACTTGATGAATAAATCTGTGATGTTGTTAATCATTGCTGTGGTTTCGTTAGGAATTCTTCGTCCCTTGATGGCGCGTCTGCTAACGCCATCTCAAGATGCTTTGAAAGCCTCTTTTGCAGATCAAAATATGGCAGAGCTCGAGGCTATGGATTTGCAGGACGGACAATCGCTTGAAGATCTGAAAGCCAAGTTGAAGCCTAAGAAAACGGCGATTTCAGCTGAAATGTTAGATACGGCGAATTCTTATGATGATAAGGTCGCATTGATCAGAATGATGGTGGGGGACGAAGCCGGCCGGGTGTCTAATGTATTTAAGGCGATGATGGAAAAAGACATGAACGTGATTTGATGAAGGTAGCGGAAGATGGCTGAGGCAGTAGGCGTAGAAGAAGAAGTGATCGAGCTGACAGGAACGCAGAAATCTGCGATCCTAATGATGCTGCTGGGCGAAGATGAAGCGGCAGAGGTGTTGAAAAATCTATCGCCTCGAGAAGTCCAACATCTTGGAACCGCAATGTATTCGGTGGCCACGGCCGATCAAGAAACGGTGAATTCGGTTCTCGATGAATTCTTAGAAATTATCAAAAAGCAAACCAGTTTGGGCTTAGGAGCCGGTAATTATATTCGTAATGTGCTGCAAAAAGCGCTTGGTGATGATAAGGCGCAATCAGTTCTTAGCCGCATTACACCCGCCAGCAGTGAGCGCCCGATTGAAATTCTAGATTGGATGGATGCACGCTCGATTGCGGAATTGGTGCAAGATGAGCATCCGCAGATCGTTGCGTTGATCGTATCCTATTTGGATTTTGGTTTGGCTTCGGATGTCTTGGGGCTTTTGGATACGCAAATGCAATCGGAGGTGATCATTCGTATTGCCACATTGGAAATGGTGGATCCGGCGGCACTTAAAGAACTTGAAAAAGTGATGCAAAGTAAATTCAAAGCGAATACCAGCTTGCGGTCATCACAAGTGGGCGGCGTGAAAGCAGCCGCTAAAATTATGAACTTCACCAAAGAAACGATGGAAAAACGCATTCTGAATGATGTCAAGAAAGCCGATAAAGATCTGATGCAGGCAATCCAAGACAATATGTTTACCTTTGACAATCTGGGTATGTCAGATGATCGCTCGTTGCAGACCTTGCTTAGAAGCGTTGAGATGGAGGATCTTATCCTGTCGCTCAAGGGTGCTGATGAGTTCCTGAAAGATAAGCTCTTTGGTTGTATGTCAACGCGGGCTGCGGCCAATATTCAAGATGAAATGGAAGCTCTTGGTCCTATTCGACTGACTGAAGTGCAAAATGCGCAAAAACGTATTATTGCCGTGGCGCGCAAAATGTCTGATGAAGGCACGATTGTTCTGGCCGGTCGCGGCGGGGATGAAATGGTATAACCATGAGCAATGTGAGCGAAGATTTTGCGGTTTTAGACAAGACCAACCATAAAAAAATGGCAGCGGCTGTGAAGGCGGCCATGGATGCAGATTTCAAGGTTGAAGAAAAATCTTTGAACGATGCAGAACGGACGTTTAAACGAAAATCTATCGCGCATTTTGTAAAAGCCAAACTCAGCTTAGAAGAGTTGCGCCAAGGTGGAGCCGCCGCCGCTGATACGCCGGCGCCGGAATCTGCAGACACATTAAGTGAGCCGCAAGGTGACGCGCAAATGGCTGTTGATGCGGGTCAAACGGTATCTGGCGTTGAAGCTGCAGAGGATATGGATGCGCTGACATCTTTGCTGGAAGAGGAACCGCAAACCGAAGTGGCTGTAGAGGCTGAAGCGGGGGCGCAAGCCTCTGCCGCGAGCGCCGAGCCTGAAAATCAAACCCAGATTTCCGCTCCTGAGCTCGAGCAGGAAAAAAATGCCGCTTATGAGGAGGGTTTTGCTGCAGGCCGCGCCGCTGCTTTAAGCGAACTTGAAGAGCAGAGGCTGGAACAATTGGGCGTGCTGAAATCAATCGCGGATCGTTTGCAAAATGAAGCCGCGTTTGATTTTGAGAATGTTTCACAAAAAGTGCTTGAAACCGTCTATAATCTGTCGAGCGAGCGCTGTGGGCTGGGTTTGGATGCCAATCCCGAGGGGTTTTTAGCCCATGTTCAAAAAAAATTAGATCAAGTTCAGCTTTTGGCCGACCATAAAAAGGTGTTCTTCAATGCCGAGGATCTAGAAAGTCTTCAGAAATTCGATGAATTTGAAGGGATTTTTAACGGCGTCGAAGTGCATCAAGACCGTGAGTTGAAGCGCGGGGATGTGATCGTAAAAGTGGGCGGTGTTGAAATTCGCGACACACCGTTCTCAGATTTTGAAAAGCAGAGCATCGATGAATGATTTCACCAATGAGCTTTTGCGCGATCTGGATCGTCGGCTGCAACCGAGCAAAAACGCCCAAATGTCGGGAAAAGTTGTTAAATTTGACGGCTTAACAGCGCATTGCGATGGGTTTCCAGCCCGTGTGGGGTCGATTTGTAAAATCGAGATAGGTGCTGGCAATGAAGTGTTTGCAGAGGTTATCAGCTTTAAAGAAGGCCTCAACCAACTTGTGGTGTTTGATCTTGGAGCGGGCGTTAAGGCAGGCGATAAAGTAACCCTGGTAGAAGAAGGCCAATCGATATCTGTGGGTGATGATTATCTTGGCCGGGTGTTTGATGCGATGGGCGCACCGCTTGATAATCGCGCCGCACCGATTGGAAAAGACAGCTGGCCGCTGCATGGAAAATCCATGAATCCATTGGATCGACGCCATATATCAACGGTGTTGAACGTGGGTGTGAAATCGATAAACGGTTTATTGACGTTGGCGAAAGGTCAAAGGGCCGGCATCATTGCCGGTTCTGGTGTTGGCAAATCCGTCTTGCTGAGCATGATGACCAAGCACAGCGATGCAGATGTGATCGTGGTGGGGTTGATCGGAGAACGCTCGCGCGAAGTTTTGGAATTTGTAGACCGAGTTTTTGATGAAAAAACCCGAAAAAAGCTTTGTGCGATTGCCGTCCCTGCAGACCGCTCGCCGCTGTTGCGTATTCGCGGGGCCAATCGAGCAACCGCGATTGCCGAGTATTTTCGCAGCAAGGGTAAAAATGTTCTACTGATTATGGATTCCTTGACTCGCGTGGCGCATGCGCGGCGCGAAATAGGATTGGCGCTGGGCGAATTGCCCACATCCAAAGGATATCCGGCATCGGTTATTGCGCTTATATCGGGCTTGATCGAACGTGCAGGTATGGGCAGCGTTACAGAAAAAGGTTCAATAACAGGTATTTATACTGTTTTGGCTGATGGGGATGATACGAATGATCCGGTGGTGGATACCGCGCGGGCGATTTTGGATGGTCACATTGTTTTGAATCGTGACTATGCCAATTTGGGGATTTACCCCGCGATTGATGTGTCTCAATCGATCAGCCGTGTGATGTCGGATGTTGTGAATGCTGAGCATCTTGCTTTGTCGAATAAACTGAAGAAACTGATCAATATTTATAATGAGAACCGGGATTTAATCCTGATGGGTGGATATGCCGCTGGGCAGGATGTTGATCTGGATATCGCGTATAAAATCTGGCCAGATATCGTGAATTTCCTGAAACAAAACCCACAGGATAATGTGTCCGTTGCGGATACAGTGGCTGCGTTGAAGGCTTTGTTGGGGGGGACATAAATGCGCCCAGACCGCAAAAAAAAAATCTTGGAAAAGATGTCGAGAAAGAACCTTGCCGCGTCCTTAAAAATAAAAAAGGCTCTGGCGGATCAGCGATCCCAAATGTCAGATTTAGAGGGGCTTTTGGCCCGTATTCGCGAATTACAAGCAGGTTCTGAAGAGCCATTTTATGACACGCCCAGCCAATTTCGCGCTGCACGATTTTATTCTTCTAAATTGGCTGAACAACTTGAGATGGTGGCGAATAGAATTGAACTTATTCAAACGGAAATTGATAATTTGGTGGTGGTTACGCGGCAAGATTCGTTGAAACGTCAAAAAATTGACCGCCTGATTGCGGAAGCAAAACAGCTTATACATCAGTATGCAGAGCGTGAGGCTGATAAAAAAACCACCTACCCTTCGGCAGTAAGGCGCAGCTGATCGCCGTGCGTTTAAGCTATAAAGGCACACGTTCCGATGGCCCGTTTATACCTTTGCGCCGTTATTTGGCACATAAATTGCTAGGTTTGTGATAGGAAACTCAGGGTCGCCATCATATGAGCATTGCCAATATATCTTCAAGCGCAATTGATAAATTGCTGTCAGCCACGCCTGAAGAGCCTCCTGTCGGCTCGAAAGGTGCTGCGCTTTTTGCGAAGTTCTCAGAGCTTTTGACATCGGGGGCGGGCGCCGATCAAGGCGACAACCCAGAGCAAAAAAAACTGACGGAAGGTGAATCGTCAAATACCTTACAGTCGGGCGATGAAATTGATATTGTCGCCTTTTTAGGTTTTATTGCTGCGCTTGAAGATCAAGTGTCTAAAACTCCAGATGGCGACGGTTTGCGCGCAAGCGTATCAGAACTTTCCGGCGAAGATATTGGATTGAAGGACCTAGCGCCGGCAATCATCGCAGATCCGGATTTTCTCATGATGCGGGATAAATTTGCGCAGGCGATGTCGGCCTTAGCTGATGACCCTCAGGCGGTTGCAGTGCCCAGTCTCAACGGATTATTGCCCTATCTTGAGGCCTTCCACAGGCACTCTTCTGTTGGGATGAATAAAGAGCCGCAAACCGCTGACGCCTTGCCGGTGGCAAAAGGCGCTTTGCGCCTTGATTATGCAGAAAACATGGTGAGAACGCAGCATATCGCCTATCCAAGCGAGGCAGCTGCCAATCAGCCTATGGCAAAACTTTTGGTGCCGGTAGCCCTCTTAAATGGCGAGGCGATGCCGCATAAGAATTTGCCGGATCCGCCTGAAAAGCCCGGATCTTCAAAGGGTGAAAGTACGCCGTTAAAACTTCTTCCTGGGCAGCCTGATAAAGTTGCGCTGGTCAGCAACGATACGCAAGTGTTCGAACCTATAAGTGACAAGAGCGCCACGCCAGAGGTGGGTCGCGGTGCGCTTGCGGTTACAGGGCTAAAGGAAAATCGGGAGCAAGGGATGGCCACTCCAGGTCCTGCCACGCCCGTGAAAGTGCCTGAAACAGATGAAGTTGCACCGAAATCGATTGCTGCGCAAACCGCAGATAGGCAGACGGATGCGGAACCTCGCGCACGCGCGATGCATCAAATCCCGCAGGTAGAGCCAGAAAAAATCTCTGAACTTCGCCAACGCGCAGCTGATGGTTCATCCTTCGCGGATCTTTCGAAAAATAATACATCGCGTCTGCCTTCGATGCCATCATCGCAGCCGGTTGACCCTGCTGCGGATCT